>Ga0315280_10000249_pt1 | contig 103974 bp, 97 predicted proteins | sample YL17G06_40_MG_FD_203697 | JGI IMG/M metagenome (GOLD analysis project Ga0315280, IMG submission 203697) | Sediment microbial communities from Yellowstone Lake, YNP, Wyoming, USA - YL17G06_40 | ecosystem: Environmental > Aquatic > Freshwater > Lake > Sediment | place: USA: Wyoming | collected...
CGTCCCTCCAATACCAGGTTCAATGTCTGTAGCCTCCCTTGCTCTTGCTGTGTCAATGTCAGTCCTCTCATGACTGACATTATCCCTTAACAGTTAGCTACTGACGTAATCGTATAACAACAACATACTTGAAGAATGGCGTGCTCAATAAGGACTCGGTTTTAAGTTCACTAACCTTTGTGGATTGAACAAACCGATGAAAAGTGCAGCAGTCTAGTAAGCTTCGTTGTAGCCCAAGGATACAAGAGGGTTGCCCCTGAGCGTGGCAGCGAATAAACATGAGTACCTTTTCGTCAGGCGATGCGGATTCAAGTGGCACTTCTCAGTACCTCATCGCCGTAGTTTGGTTTACAGAAATGCTTCCAGAGCGTGGTTGTCGCCGCGTGTTGACAATTGACTACAAGCTTGGGGACACGTTAAGATATGACGACAAGAGATCTCCTGGTGAAGGTACCTAGCAGGAGGAAAATATGTCGTCACTACCTAAGGTTTTGGTTGACTACATCAAAGAGGGCAACGTGATACTGTTCTTAGGGGCTGGTGCTTCCATTGGAGCGACACACCCTCAAAAAAAGCAAATACCTAATAGCAAAGAGCTTGCAAGTATTCTGGTGAATAAGTTTCTGGGACCAGAATACGACGGCATTCCATTGCTTCGAGCGGCAGAATTGGCAATAGCCCAGTCAGACATATTCACGTTTCAAGATTATGTTGCTTCAGTATTCCGTGATTATGGTCCTGGTGAGCATCATAGACTAATCCCGAGGTTATTCTGGAAAGAGATATTCACGACGAATTACGACCTGGTGATCGAGCGGGCATACGATCAGGCAATAACAGCAAAACAGAATCTGCAGACGATAGCTCTGTTCCTGAAAAACTCAGATAGATTGGAAGAGAAACTAAAGAAACCCAATAGTATTCCCTACGTAAAGCTGCATGGTTGCATAACAACTCTCAGGGACCGGGAACTCCCTTTGATTGTTACAACAGAGCAGTATCTTGAGCATCGTAAATATAGGAGTTTCCTGTTCGAAAGGTTCGCGTACTCGGCTTCTCAGTTCCCAGTAGTGTATGTGGGATCAAATTTAGAAGATTTCGATATTCGAGCGATATTGCAGGACTTGAAGGGAATTGAAAAGACCACACCTCATTCTTACATTCTTCTACCTAAATTGAAGCAAGCAGAGAAGACTTTTTGGGAGAGTTCTTATTCCTTGTCTTGCCTTGATATGACGTTCGAAGCATTTCTGCATCAGATTGATGCCGAAATCCCTGAGAAATTTAGGAGACTATTCGAGGTTAAGGAGATATACGAGCACCCAATTTGCGAAAGATTCAAGGAAACGGCAACGGTGCCAGAGAGCGTCAGGACACTCCTGTTTAGAGACCTTCAGTACATTAGCAAGGACTATAAGCCTACCCCGCTCACGCCCCAACAATTCTACAGGGGATACTATTGCGACTGGTCACCTGTTGTTTACAACTACGACTTCAAAAGGAGCATCACGGATAATATAATCTCTGAAGTATTCTTGCTAGACGAGGGCGAAAGAGGACGGGTCGAAGAGTTCTATCTGATCAAAGGCCATGCCGGGTCAGGAAAATCCATATTAATGCAGAGGTTGGGATGGGATGCTGCAACCAGCTTCAACAAGCTTTGCGTTGTGTTGAATTCCAATCTGTTTCCCGAATATGAATCTTTGCTAGAGCTCTACAGGCTATGCGCTGAAAGGATATTCGTATTTGTTGACCCAGTCTCCAGAAACAGTGAGCTGATAGAGTTGTGGTTGAAAAGGGCAAGAAATGACAAATTCCCGCTGACGATTATTGGCGCTGAGAGAAACCATGAGTGGAACGTGTCTTGCACAAGTCTACTACCGTATGTCACGGAGACCTATGAGCTACAATATCTAAAAGAGCGAGAGGTCAAAGATCTGATCGGTAAGTTGGCTGAATATAAACTCCTTGGGTATCTTGAGAATCTGACTTATGAGCAGCAGAGGGAAGAGTTAATCCAGAGAGCCGGCAGACAATTGTTGGTTGCTCTTTACGAAGCCACTTCCGGCAGACCGTTTGAAGAGATCATTTTTGATGAATACAAATCAATCGTTTCTCCTCACGCTCAATCGGTGTATCTGACGGTGTGCATGTTGCACAAGCTCGGTGTATCTACTAGAGCGGGATTAATATCACGGGTACATGGTATCACGTTCGCCGACTTCAAGGAGCGGTTTTTCAAGCCGCTAGACTTCATCGTGTTCCCTATGGAAGACAAAGTCAGCAGAGACTATATCTACGTCTCCCGACATCCCATTGTAGCGGAGATGGTGGTGGAGCGAGTGCTGATGGACCAGCAAGCAAGATTTGATGAGTACATGAGAATACTGGGTGCGCTTGATTTGGGATATAGTTCAGATAGATACGCTTTCATCAGGCTCGGAAATGCGCGGGAACTGATGAGCTTCTTCAGAGACCCGCAGTTGATACGAAGCGTGTATAAAGCGAGTACTGATCGGGTTGGTGAAGACGCTTTCCTACTCCAGCAAGAGGCCATATTCGAAATGAATTCTGCGGATGGCAGCATTGAAAAATCAGGTGAGCTCCTACGGAAAGCCATCGGCTTGCAGCCCAAGAATAGACTCATAAAGCATTCTCTTGCAGAATGGGCCTTAAAGAAAGCCGAGAAATCAGACACTGAACTAGAAAAGAACAAATACAGGCGTGAATCGGCGAAGATATCCAGAGAGCTATCGAGGGAAGACCCTACGTCGGCCCACCCGTTCGTCACGCTAATTAAACTGGGGATTGAAGAACTGTCCGAACTGGCGGGAAGCGGAGATGAGGCGACGATCGAACGCAAGGTGAGTGAAATAGAGAGAGTTCTCGCTGAGGCGAAACAACAATTTCCTGAAGATAGTTTTCTTCTGTACGAAGACTCCAGATTTTGCGAAATGCTAGACAGGAGTCCTGAGGCAAAGGCAGCCTTGGAGCACGCTTTCTCCAACAACAAGGGAAGCCCTTTCATAGCAGTCAGACTGGCAAATCTACACGAGAAGAGCGGTGAATCCGAAAAAGCCATAAAGGTCTTGTCAGAATGCGTGGATGCGAAGCCCGCTGACAAGTATGCCAACTACAACTTGGCTATGCTATTGGCGAAATATCATCTGGAGATGAAGGCCGACATAAAAATGCACCTGAGGAGATCGTTTACTGACGGTGACTCAAACTATGCCGCACAATTCTGGTATGCTAGGTTCCTCTATGTCGAGAATCCTTTTGGAGAGGCAAAGAGATATTTCAGTGTGCTCACTCAAGCTCGCCTAAATCCAGAGACTAAAGACGCATTTCGTGGCCCGATTACCGATGCGGGAAAGCCGATGATTTTTCAAGGTGTCGTCAGCAAGAAGGAACACTCGTTCGGTTTTATCAAGAGGGATGGATATCAGGACATGGTATTCGTTCATAGGAATGACGTAGATGAGAGAGTGTGGGAAGATCTGAGGGAAGGAAACAGGGTGGAATTCGAAGTGGGGTTTTCGTATAGGGGACCCAAGGCAAGGTATGTTAGGAAGGAGGCTGTAGCGCGCGGCAAGTGACTCCCTACGTCACGTGGTAGAAAGTGGAGATTACGGCAAGGATATATTGTTGATATTGAAACAGGGGGAGAGTACGCTCCCCTGTTTTCGTTTTGGGCGGAATGCATATAGGAGCATCTAGGCAATTCCGTTTCATCCTATCTCCTTCCAGACTCAGCCCCGGTTGCTGGACTGGCCTAAGTCACTTCGCACAAGGAGTCTCGTGGTGTAGGAAGCCCCCACGTTCGACCGAAGGAAAAGGTCGGAACAAGAGCGGCACCGCAAAAGCAAGGAACCGCGTTGAACATTCTGGCTTTTTGTTAAGTCGGTACAAACATCCCTATGTTCGTGCAATGATAGGCCTCTGAAGCTGCGATAGGTTCGAGAACAACAAATGCTTGATAAACATTTCTCCCTCTGATGCAGGTTTTTCTAATGGCTCCCTAAATGGCACGTATTTGTAACTTTTCCGCTGCCGATTTTATAACATTTTAACACTGTTGTTGCTACATTATTAATTGTTATACATCACCTGTAAGAAATTACTAGGAGAAGGGAGGTTAAGAGATGCCGTACAAATTGGCTTGTCGGGATGCAGGAGTAGATTGCAACTTCGTGGCTAGGGGTGAGACGAAAGAGCAAGCGCTGGCAGAAAGTATAAAGCACGCAAAGAAAGTGCATGGCTACACGGATAAGCAGGTTAAAGACCCGAAATTTATAGCGGAATTAAAGGAATTGATAAAAAAGACATAGCTGTTCCGTATGTGAACTTCTGACTAGGCCACAGCAATTCGGGCAGCTGTGATATACAGTCAAAAGAATAACGGGGGAGCGGAATGCCTGCTGCTACAAAGGCAATTAAGAAATGGGGTACTTGAACTCGGGCCATGACTCTATTTTGTGTCAAATTGCTAATGAATATGAAGGAGGAGAACGATGTACGCGAGAGTGGTTTTGTCTACCCCCCAGCAGGGCAAGATGGACGAGATGATCAAGGTCGCCCGGGATTCTATCTTGCCGGCCGCAAAGAAGCAGAAGGGCTTCAAGAATTGGTACACGCTAACGAACAGGAACGCTGGCAAGGTTATAGTCATCGGCATATGGAATACGGAAGCTGACATGATGGCTAATGAGAATAGCGGGTTCTACAAAGAGCAGATTGCCAAGGTGGTGCCACTCCTTACTGGGCCACCTACCATGGAACACTATGAGGTCAGTGTTAAAGGATAGGCTAGAGAATCCTGCGACGCCGTTTGAGGATTTCGAGATGTACGTTCTGTCGGACTTCGATGCCCAGATGAAGTCACAGAACGAGATGTATCAGAGAAGCTACTGGCCAAAAAGTAGGCTGCCTCCCGGGGGAACGTGTGGCATTGGAGACCCAGTACAGGGCAAAAGAGGCGTGTGAACTCCGAGGTAGCTCCGTCGGCTTGGCCTTTGATCAAGCTAAATAAGATTAGCGGATGATTTCGTTGCGTCTAACTTGAGAGGGGACATATTGTCCCCTCTCTTTTCATTCATACCCAAGTACACTTTATGACGTTCTGTGCAGTGAGGGACTCAACTTCCCCCTCATTTCGTCCTCGCATTGTTTTCACTTTTTCGGAAAAATTACTTAGGTTAACGACAGTAGATGTCGCCATATCTGATATATTTGTGCTATAATGTCCTGGACTTTCCCAAGCGAGCATATACCAATCCGCAGAGGTGCTATGGAACCCGGTCAAAGCCTTGCCCGTTCAGTTCGTCTGACCCAAATACAACATCTTTTGTACAAGAATCCTGAGGGCCTCACCACCAGGGAATTGGCCCAACTATGTGGCGTGTGTGTTCGTACTATCCAACGAGACCTGCTTGACCTACAAAGTGAACTGGGAGTGCCGATTACTGAGAAAGTAGACCGCTATGGAATCATTGATGGCTATGTCCTTCCTCCTGTATCTTTCTCGTTGTATGAGGCTATGGCTTTGTTCCTGGCCTCCCGCCTAGTTCTGCACCAGACTGATGAGAACAATCCCCATATCCAGACAGCCCTAGACACGTTGTCAAAGGTCTTACCACAAGCGCTTGCAGAGCGCCTAGCGGATAGCATCAATGCGATTCGCAAAAAACCGCCTAAGTCCGACTTCATACGCATCTTTGAGCAGGTGGCTATAGCCTGGAGCACACAACGCAGGATGAGAATCCATTACCAGTCTCTGCAGAGCAAAGAGGCAAAGGAATGGCTCCTTGACCCCTATTTTGTTGAGATGACTGGCGTGGGCTACTCAACTTATGTAATAGGCCAGGCCAGCCGTGAAGGCCGGGAAGGCATTGTTACTTTCAAGCTCGACCGCATAAGGAGGGCAGAACTACTTGAGGAGAGCTTTGAGATACCGGATGGGCTGAGTCTGGAAAAGCAGCTAGGCTCGAGCTGGGGTGTAATATGGGGTGAAGAAACAGAGGTAAAGCTCAAGTTCTCACCTAGTGTAGCTCGCCGAGTAAAAGAATCGGTCTGGCACCCCTCTCAGGCGATTGAGGACTTGCCGGACGGGGGCTGTCTGCTTACGGCCCGAGTAGGGAGCACTCTGGAAATGACGCCCTGGATACGAGGCTGGGGACCCGATGTGGAAGTGCTAGAGCCTCAGACGCTTAGAGATGAATTGACGAATCAAACCCGACAAATGGCAGAGGTGTATGGAATATCATGAAAGAACATTATTCAACCATCGATCGCATTTCGCGGTTGTGGGGCAAAACGGAAAAGGAAAATCCAGACCCTCATAATTTTCACCCTGCCTTGTTTCACATGTTGGACGTCGGGAATGTTGCGAAAGAATTGCTGAGTGCACGTGCTTCGCCACGGTGGCGACTTGCGCTTGCAAATGCACTCAACGTGGAAGCCGATTCATTGGCTGACTGGGTGCCTTACTTTGTCGCGCTCCATGATATCGGCAAAATTTCGGCGGCATTCCAATTTTGCAATAGAGAACAGTCGTCACGTCTCGAACAGGAAGGGTTCTCGTTCGCGAATTGTGATGTATCGCACCCAACCATCAGCCAGACTTTTATTGCGGATACACTCTCACAGATAAAGGGAATATCGTCGAACAACTTGACAGATGCGCTGAGCGAAGCGATGGGGGGACATCATGGGCGTTTTGTTGATCCCGACGAGGTGAAGAAAGCACGGCGCGACTTGAGAAACGAACCTGCCGATTGGCTAATGTTTAGGCAAACAGCCAACTCGATATTGCGAAAAGAGTTGCTCCATCAAGATCTGACGTTGTTACCGCAACCAGAGAATATTTCCATTGCAATTATGGCGATCACTGGTTTTGTTATCTTGTGCGACTGGCTTGGCTCAGACGGACGTTATTTTCGTCCTGCGCCAGATGCCAATTTTGATGACTATCTGAAAGAAAGCTGCAAGCGCGCCGAGCAAGCCGCGCGTGAATCGGGATTGCTCGCGCTGACTACGAGCAATGCGCCATTGGACGTGGGATTGCTCTTTCCCGATCTTCGGGAACTACGTCCACTGCAACGTGCAATTAGAGACATTCCAGACGCCCTGCTGCAATTGCCGTCGCTCACCATCATCGAAGCGCCGACTGGTGAAGGCAAAACCGAAGCCGCACTTGCGTTGGCTCATCGCATCGGGAGAATAAGTGGTACCGACGAAATGTATTACGCGCTACCGACAATGGCAACCAGCAATCAGATGTTCGGCAGATTGCAGGAGCATTTGATAAAGCGTCTCGGTTTACCCGCATCTGTCAAATTGGTGCATGGTCAGGCATTTCTGTTGGAAGACGAACTGCGCGCCGAGACACCCGCTGCACAGATTCAGCCGCTTGAAAATGGGGAGTTGGTAGACCAATCCGAGGCAGACGAACCAGTAACATGGTTCAACTCCAAGAAACGCGCTTTGCTCGCGCCTTTCGGCGTCGGCACTATTGATCAAGCCGAACTCGCCGCGCTGAATGTCAAGCACGCCGCACTGCGAATGATGGGGTTAGTCGGGAAGGTCGTCATCGTGGATGAAGTTCATGCCTACGATACGTATATGACCACAATCATAGAACGGTTGTTACGTTGGTTAGCAACTATGAATACCTCTGTGATTCTGCTTTCAGCCACGTTGCCCAAATCTCGTCGTCGACAATTGGCGCAAGCGTTCGGCGTCGGTTTAGAGTTGGACGACAAGCAATCGAATATGTATCCGAGTTTGCTTGTACTGACGGACAAAGGGCTTCACCATGCCAGTCCGCAAGTATGGCAACCGAATCGGACGATTGAATTGCGCGAACTGCACTGGGGCGATGATGATACGCAAGCCAAAGTGTACTGGCTATTGAACGCAGTCGCGAGCGGCGGTTGTGTGTGTTGGATCACGAACACGGTGAAACGTGCTCAACGCATTTTCAAGGCGTTCTTGGACTCATCCCATTCATCGGGCATTGATCTAGATTTGCTTCATTCGCAATTTCCACTCGACGAACGACAGCAGCGCGAACAAGCGCTGAACGACAAGTATGGACGAAATGGGAAACGTCCTACGCGTGGCATTGTCGTCGGCACGCAGGTGCTGGAGCAAAGTCTCGATCTCGACTTTGATGTGATGGTATCCGACCTTGCGCCGATTGATTTACTCTTGCAGCGCGCGGGCAGACTGCACCGCCACGACCGCGAGCGTCCAGTTGCGCATGGCATGCCACGTTTGTATGTGAACTTTCAGATCACACCCGATGAGAAGTTGAAACTTGGCACCGACCGCACGATTTACGCCGAATACGTCATGCGTCAAACGCAAAGGATACTTGAAGGACGAACGCAGATTCAACTACCACATGATTATCGCACGCTCATTGAAGCAGTGTATGCCGATCAAGAACCTTCAACTGACGATCCTCTGTATGATGCATGGGAAGATTTGCAGAACAAGCAAAGGACGGCGGTCGGTGAAGCGAAACAACGCTTGCTACCTGCGCCGCACCCGCGTGATTCGTTTGCCAAGACTGCCGCGATGAAGGTCATATTTGAAGAAAATGAAAGCCGAGCCGATTGGATTGTAGCACAGACACGTTTGGGCGAACTGAGTCTCAATGTGATCGCAATAGAGCGCGATGGTGATTTTGCCTATGTAGGAGGCGAGAACGCCAGAATCAGTGTCAACCACGAAGCAAGGCTGGACACGCAACGCGAGTTGCTCAGACGCAATTTACGAATTAGCCACCATGATGCAATTCAAGCGATTCAGGAGGATGGCGACAAGAACGTTACACGACTGTTCAAAGAATCCAAACTGCTTAAGGGCTACTACCCGCTGTGGCTCACCAATGGCAAAGCGGAACTAAAACTAGACAACGGCATTTTGGGCATTACACTTAACCTGCAATTGGGATTGGTGATTGAAAAGGAGGGTAAACCGAATGACTAAACCGAATGAGAACGTACCATCGTTCAATCTATGGACAGAACCGTGGATTTCGCTTGAAGGCGATGGCGCTGTGAAGCAACATAGCATTCGCGACGCGTTGCTGAATGCTTACGATTACGTTGCGATCTACGATCCCTCACCGCTGGTCGTAGTGGGTATTCATCGCCTGCTGACAGCAGTTCTGCAAGACGCGCTCAATCCGCGAGAGACCAGCGAGCTTGAACAATTATGGAAGTACGGCAAGTTTCCTGCCGATAAAATCAAGCGATTTGAAGAGAAGTACGTCGATCGCTTCGACTTGTTTTCGGACGACAAACCGTTTTTCCAAAGCGCGGATTTGCCGATGTTTCTAGACGCGAAAGCGCAAAAAGCGAACAAGCCTAAACCTGTTGCACAGTTGTTCCCTGAGATACCCTCGGGACCGTCGCTCGTTACGCATTATCGGCATACAACAGAAGAGGAACAAGTCTTTTCATCCGCGACAGTTGCGGCAGGCTTGGTTGCAATGCCACCATTCGTCTCTTCCGGTGGTGCAGGCTTGTTGCCTTCGATCAACGGCGTCCCGCCGATTTATGTCTTGCCCGGTGGCAAGACACTGTTTGAGAGTCTCGCGGCATCGCTAATCAGCTCAACGATGTTAGAAGATGATTACCCTACGACCAAAGCCGATTGGGCATGGTGGAAACGTCCTGTGCCCATGATAGTGCAAGAAAGTAGGAAAAAAAGGCAGGGAATGAGTTTCGACAAACATCGGCAATTGAGAGAAGTTGGATACTTGCACGGTCTCACATTTCCTGCACGCAAGGTGCGTCTGCATCCCGAGCGACTCAACGCTGTTTGCTCCCGTTCGGGACAATTTAGCGAGTGGTGCGTTAAGACGATGGCATTTCGGATGGGCGAGAGTGTTGTCGGGGAGAAATTTTGGCGCGATCCCTTTGTGGCGTATAAACTTCCCGCTAAGGAACAAGGCGCAGGCGGCAAACGCAGATTAACAAAGACAAAGAGTAAGAAGAAAGATAAACCTAATCCGATTCGTCCAATGCAGAACAGAGGCAAAGCAGCGTGGCGCGAGTTCACGGGATTATTCCTGCAACAGAAAGACGGCCAAACATTGCGCCCGCGTTTTCTCGATCAACTTTCTATGCTGTCCATCGGCGAACGACATGAGACATATCCATTCCGTTGTGTGGCGTTTCAAACCGATGGCAAGATGAAATACTACGAGTGGATGGACTTTGGCTTTGACGTGCCGCCAACACTGCTGCGAGACCCGGATGGTGCGAAATGGACGGTTGAGGCACTGTCGTTTGGCACGAATTGCGCCACTACTATCACCCGCGTCTTCTCTACCACGTTCGGACATAAGACAAAAAGAGCGGAACGATTTATGCGCATCAAGTCCCGTATGGAAGAAGACTACTGGTCTACGCTAGCAGGCAAGTTTCGGCAGTTCATCCTTGCCCTAGGTGACCGTGTGAGGCAACAACAAACGCTCGATGAGTGGTTTAACACCGCAATCCACGAAGCGCAATGCGCATTCGATCGTGCAGCGGATGCGACAGGCGATGGCGGCAGCACATTGCGCCAGATCGTCATGGGCAAAGCCAAATGCCACAACGCATTACAAGACCTAAGAAACAAAACCAAACAAGGAGGGTGATATGCCGGAACGAGAGCCTGACCCAAAAGCGAAGACCTTTCTGGGAAACCTCGAGCGGCTCGACGCGGGTGACAAAGCCAAGCTCAAACGTGATGCGGGCAAGACGATTGCCGAAGCACAAAGTATCGGCTTGTTCTATCGCTTGCTACCGTACGGCGTGAACGCGGCTCAGGAAGAAACCTATTTTCTTGTGGCGACGCTCTATCCGCTTACCGAGGGCGGCGGCAGGGGCAATTTGGGCACCTCGCTGCATCGCGCGCGGGACACCGATCCAAAGAAGAACAAGGGCTTGGATCGCCGCGTCGAGATTTTACTGGACGCTGATAAGACGCAACTACGTTTTCGTTTGCGCCAAGCGATCCGATTTCTCAAATCCGAGCGCGTGTCTGTAAACTGGCGACAGTTGCTCGAGGATTTACAGAAGTGGAATCGGCCAAGTCGCATCGCGCAGAAGCAATGGGCGCACGCCTACTTCGCACTTCCCGAGATGCCAAGAGGCGAAGATATGTCTGTCCCGGATGAGACAAATGAGGATTGAGCACGGAGAAACTCGAATTAAAAATTAAAGGAGGACAACCATGTTGATCCAATTCCATCTGCTTCAAAACTACGCACCTTCCAATTTGAACCGCGACGATACGGGTTCACCTAAGGACGCCGTCTTTGGCGGCGTGGCACGCGGTCGCATTTCGAGCCAGTGTATCAAGCGCACTATGCGATTGTCGGCAATTTTTAAGGATGCGTTCAAGGGCGAAGGATTGCTGGGAGAACGGACCAAGCAACTGCCTTTGATCATCCAACAAGAATTGAAGACGCTTGGTGCGAATGAAGCAGAAGTCAACGCCATTGTGGCGCGCGTGCCAGAGATTGGACGCGAGTCCAAGAAGAAACCCGAAGGAGAGGTCGAAGAAGGCGGGTCTGAAGAAACTGAAGAAGGTATAGAACAAGTAACCGAAGTGCCAGTCGGTGGAACTGCACAACTCATTTTCATTGATCGCAAGACTGAAGCACCCCCTCTAGCAGAAAAGCTACTGCAGTTGTACCGCAAGCTCGGCAAGAAGAAATGGGAGCAAACCAAGATTACCGACATCGCCAAGGAGTTGGGCAACTATCTGCCACGCTCGGTAGACATTGCTATGTTCGGACGCATGACGACTTCGCAAGCATTCAAGAATGTGCAAGCGTCTGTCCAGGTCGCGCACGCACTCTCCACAAACGCGCTTAAGCAGGAATTCGATTATTACACCGCGATGGACGATTTGAAACCCGACAGCGAACCGGGCGCAGATATGATCGGCGATATCGAGTTCAACAGCTGCACGTACTACAAGTACTTAAACGTGCATTGGGAAGAGTTGGTCAAAAATCTAGGTGACGACAAGGAGATTGCGCGGCGCGCGGCGCTGACTCTGCTGGAAGCGGCGGCCATGGCGCATCCGAGCGGGAAGCAGAATTCGTTTGGCGCGTTTAACCTGCCCGACTTTGTTCTGGTCGAGGTCTCCAATCGCAATCTGCCTGTAAGTTATGCGAATGCGTTTCTCAAGCCTGTTTATGGTTTCAGCGACAAATCGCTGATGGCAAACTCGGTCGAGAAACTGTCTGAGTACGTTACACGATTAAGTAAGGTTTATAACCTCGACCCGAAACGTGCCTATTTGGCAGTAGACGATCTTGCGTTTCTCGATTTGAAAGTACAAGCATCGCTCAAGGCTTTGGAAGACTGGCTTAACGCGCTGCTTCCGAAATCGTGATCGTGGAAGGAGTAAAATGGCAAACACACTGTTCTTGCGATTGGAAAGCCCCCTGCAATCCTGGGGTGAAGATAGCCAGTGGTCCGAACGACGCACAGCACCCGAGCCAACTAAAAGTGGTATAGTTGGCTTGCTGGCATGCGCGCGCGGATGGAACGATGACGAGCGCATCCGCGATCTTTCATGCAAGATTCGTATTGGGGTGCGGCACGATGTGCAAGGTACGCCTGCGCCACTTAAGGACTACCATACAGTCGGCGGAGGATACGAGGGGCCACAACTGCTGACTGCGGTAGGCAAACCTAAGTTCATCACGAACACGAAAAAACCACATATCGAACCTACATGGCGGTACTATTTATGCGAGGCATCGTTCCTTGTGGCAATTCGCTCTGACTCAACTACTATCGAGGAACTCGCCCATGCGGTCCAGTTTCCGGCGTGGCCGTTATACCTGGGGCGCAAAAGCTGTGTGCCGTCGCGTCCACTGTTCGATGGGATTGGTGATTACGATTCGCTTCAGGAAGCGCTTGAACGGCATCCCGCGCGCTTTCTCGACAGCGATGCAGCTAAACAGGTCATTAAGCATCCACGCATCGTCGTGGAGTGCAATGCGGGCGAAGGCATTCGCCGCCGCGACCAAATTGCATCGCGCGCATATCGTCTGTTCGAGCCGCGCTACTCACGCGAACACTGCTTACTTAATGAAATCAAGGTTGAGTATCTTGACCAAGGAGCATAGAAAAATGTATCTCTCACGTCTCATCATCAACCCACGCAACGCCCAAGTCCGCAGCGAACTGGCGCGCCCGTACGAGACGCACCGTACACTTTCAAACGCGTTTCCGCAAGGCGTCGTCAATATGAATCGCGAGAATGACGACTCGGCAGGCGTTCTGTTCCGTGTGGACGAAAAGCCACGTGAAAATGTGATTGTCGTGCTAGTGCAATCCAAAATCGCGCCTGATTGGTCGTTCTTGAATGATCTGCATGATAGGCGTGGACATTCGTACTTGTTGCCTGCGTCAATGATCGGTGATGGCAAACCCAATCCTGCGATGACCAAGCTTGATCTGTCGAAGAAACTCGCGGTGGGACAAACGCTCGCATTTCGCCTGCGCGCGAATCCGACCAAGCGGCTCGGCAAGGCAGCGGTGGATAACAAAGGCAAGCGCGTTGGCATCTACAAAGAGGAGGAACAACTGAAATGGTTGCGGGAAAAGATAGAGGGCAATGAGCATCGCCGCCAGTTGGCGGGGGGCTTTCGCCTATTGCGAGCGCAAATCAGTCGAGAGGAAAAGATTGATAACCCCAAGGCGATCAATCGTGCCGATCAAGCGCATGACTTGAAAGTGTTTGCAGCGCAATTTGACGGAGTGCTTCAAGTCGTTGATCCGGGCAAGGCAATCCAGACTATCGAACGAGGCATCGGCTCAGCCAAGGGACTAGGATTTGGCTTGCTTTCTTTGGCACCTATCAGAGGGTAAACATGCGTACGCTCTATGAACTGCCGCGCTTTAGAGACCGATGGAGCTATCTCTACCTCGAGATGGGCAGGTTGGATGTTGACGCTGATGGTCTGACCTTTCACCAAGGGGATGCAGTGGTGCTGGTGCCAATCGACCAGCTATCCCTGGTCATGCTTGGCCCGGGCTCCACGGTTACACATGCCGCTGTGAAAGCGCTTTCACGGAACAATTGCCTGCTTGCCTGGACTGGGCAGGACGGGGTGCGGCTCTATGCTGCCAGCACAGGAGGCACCTATAGCGCTCGAAGGTTGATAAGACAGGCACGGCTTGTAAGCGATGAAAACAGCCGCCTCAGGGTTGCCTGGCTTATGTACCGTTTCAGGTTCAAGGAGTCCATACCGGAGGAGGTCACCTTACAACAGATAAGGGGTATGGAGGGTATACGAGTCAGAAGAGTATATGCTCAGGCGGCAGAAAAGTATGGCATAGAGTGGAAAGGACGTCGCTACGACCAGGACAATTGGTCTACGGGTGACCCCATCAATCGAGCGCTGTCAGCGGCAAACGCATGTCTTTATGGGGTTTGCCATGCTGCTCTGCTTTCTGCGGGCTATTCGCCTGCTCTGGGTTTCATCCATACCGGCAAGATGCTTAGCTTCGTCTACGATATTGCAGACCTCTACAAGACCGAACTGACAATTCCAGTTGCCTTCAGCGTTGCTGCTCAACAGCCGGTAGAACTGGAGAGAGCCATCAGAATGGAATGCCGCAAAGCATTTCACGAATTCAAGCTTATGGAGCGAATCCTGCCCGATATTGCGGAGGTGCTTGGTGTTAGTAATGATACTGGAGAGGGCGCCGATGAGCTTGAGGGGCGCATTGTCACGCTGGCTACTGGAACCGAAGACTGGGATTTTTCTGGGGAACCCCAGTGCCAGAGTGCGCGATGAATTATGGGAAAGGAGCCTAAAAGCATTAATAAAAGGTGAGGGGAGTGTTGTGCAAATCTGGAGCTCTAATAATCCTCAGGGTTTCGGCTTCCGTCAGTTTGGACCCAACATAAGGGAGCTTGTGGACTTTGAAGGGCTGGCGCTGGTAAGAAGAACCGACTCGCGGTCCGAAACAACGCAAAACGACGATACTACCAGCCAGTAAATGAACGTGGCATGTTATTGGGCTAGGTTTAAAACGGCAGTGTATTCCCCACGTGTGTGGGGGTGAACCGCTCGCATTGCTCGTCCTCAGTATAGGAGAGAAGTATTCCCCACGTGTGTGGGGGTGAACCGTTCTCGTCAACTTCGCCCTGCACGACGTACTTGTATTCCCCACGTGTGTGGGGGTGAACCGTCTCGGCTATCGTTTGCGACCCGTGGCAACTTGTATTCCCCACGTGTGTGGGGGTGAACCGAGATTGGAGCATTCGGGCACTCTACCGCAACCGTATTCCCCACGTGTGTGGGGGTGAACCGTTCGTTGTCTTCGTTACACTTAAATCTCCGAGCGTATTCCCCACGTGTGTGGGGGTGAACCGAAGCGCGTCGTACTCTTGCTTGACTTTGAGACGTATTCCCCACGTGTGTGGGGGTGAACCAGCAGGCGGCAGCCCAAGAAGTGAACCTGGGACAAGTATTCCCCACGTGTGTGGGGGTGAACCGCATAAAATTTATTCGCCGGAGGCTATAGCCGAGTATTCCCCACGTGTGTGGGGGTGAACCACATGCCCACGGCCTGATCTATCTTCTGCAGGAGTATTCCCCACGTGTGTGGGGGTGAACCGATCGTGGGGCGGGGATTGAGCCCCAGCATATACGTATTCCCCACGTGTGTGGGGGTGAACCGTAGGCGGCTTCTTCGACCTTTCAAGTTTTCTTGTATTCCCCACGTGTGTGGGGGTGAACCGCGTAGATGCCCGTCTTAGGGCTTACCTTGACGCGTATTCCCCACGTGTGTGGGGGTGAACCAGTAGTTGAGGGGGGGTACGAACGTTCACAGTCGTATTCCCCACGTGTGTGGGGGTGAACCGCGGGTCAGCAGGTCATTGGTTGCCAGGGAGGGTGTATTCCCCACGTGTGTGGGGGTGAACCGAATCAGGCAGCCCCACAGTCCCAGGCTACAGCGTATTCCCCACGTGTGTGGGGGTGAACCGCGCTGAGGCCCCTGGTCGGCTCACCCCCTACCGTATTCCCCACGTGTGTGGGGGTGAACCGCTGCATTAGCCTTATAACCATTAGGGATTATCGTATTCCCCACGTGTGTGGGGGTGAACCGCTCGCGGTCTCGGTCTGCCTGGGTTTCTCCCCCGTATTCCCCACGTGTGTGGGGGTGAACCTTGCAGGGTTTGCCGGCTATCCGCGCCCCGGCCGTATTCCCCACGTGTGTGGGGGTGAACCGGCTCGATATGGTTAATGTCCTCATATCAGATTGTATTCCCCACGTGTGTGGGGGTGAACCGTCATCCTCGCTGCCGATGATAGCTGCAATTATGTATTCCCCACGTGTGTGGGGGTGAACCGCAGTCCGTGGACTGAAAAATTACCCGAAAGAGGTATTCCCCACGTGTGTGGGGGTGAACCGAAAGGAGGGTGTTGACATGGGTGACGCAATAAGTATTCCCCACGTGTGTGGGGGTGAACCGGACAATGGACAACTAGGCGCTGATCTGTAGCAGTATTCCCCACGTGTGTGGGGGTGAACCGCTACTAGGTCAGGCACCAGCTCCGGGGCTGGGGTATTCCCCACGTGTGTGGGGGTGAACCAGGCTAAGGCTGGTTATACGTGCCAGGAATGTGGTATTCCCCACGTGTGTGGGGGTGAACCGCTCGAAGGTCAATCAGTTTCGTGCTTCGGTAAAGTATTCCCCACGTGTGTGGGGGTGAACCGGTGTGGGGGTTAGACCTTGAGACTACCCTAGTCGTATTCCCCACGTGTGTGGGGGTGAACCGCAGACAGTAGAATATTTCCCGCATGATGCCGGCGTATTCCCCACGTGTGTGGGGGTGAACCGCTTTATGCCGAAGGGAAAATATGGAGCCAGAACGTATTCCCCACGTGTGTGGGGGTGAACCAGCATAAGGACCGTTTTCGTCTCGAGCGACGGGGTATTCCCCACGTGTGTGGGGGTGAACCGCTAACCCGTATCACCTACGAGCGAGCTTACACGTATTCCCCACGTGTGTGGGGGTGAACCGGCACTTGAGTACGCTCCGCTCGCAGTAAATCTAGTATTCCCCACGTGTGTGGGGGTGAACCGGCAACAGTGGGGGTTGAGGTATATGTTATAACGTATTCCCCACGTGTGTGGGGGTGAACCGAATCCCTCAGAATAGACGGCATCCCATGACCAGTATTCCCCACGTGTGTGGGGGTGAACCGATTATTTGAAGACCACGATACTCTATACCAAGGTATTCCCCACGTGTGTGGGGGTGAACCGGATCCCGACTGGACAGTGGGCTGTCTTATGGCGTATTCCCCACGTGTGTGGGGGTGAACCGCAAGAGCAAAGCCTCCGATGCCCGAAAACAAGGTATTCCCCACGTGTGTGGGGGTGAACCGGCGGTGGGTTTATGTCGAGCCTAGTAATGACCGTATTCCCCACGTGTGTGGGGGTGAACCGGTCGGGGCACAATCCTTTCCAGCGCGCCTCTGGTATTCCCCACGTGTGTGGGGGTGAACCGTGTCAAGTGTCGGTTGTGTCGGTTTTTAGATTGTATTCCCCACGTGTGTGGGGGTGAACCGGAGTTCTGAAGATGGCTTTTGAACTGACATTCGTATTCCCCACGTGTGTGGGGGTGAACCGTATCTCAATGCAGGTGCGAACAAGTCCCTGAGGTATTCCCCACGTGTGTGGGGGTGAACCGGCGCATCTGGGCTCTGCAAGAAGTCGGCGTTAGTATTCCCCACGTGTGTGGGGGTGAACCGTTAGGTTGTGCAATAGGGTTATAGAAAGTTAAGTATTCCCCACGTGTGTGGGGGTGAACCGTGTAGTTAATTCGGTGAGCGCTTTCGTATTATGTATTCCCCACGTGTGTGGGGGTGAACCGGAGAGTATAGCACGTTTGCAGGCGACTATCAAGGTATTCCCCACGTGTGTGGGGGTGAACCGTATTGATAGCGAGTATGTCTCTACGAAATTGGTGTATTCCCCACGTGTGTGGGGGTGAACCGGAAAGAAACCTGAACGGCGCGAGATTCATACCGTATTCCCCACGTGTGTGGGGGTGAACCGACATCGTTGTAGGTTGGGGCATATTTGATTTTGTATTCCCCACGTGTGTGGGGGTGAACCGTCTGATTGTCTGCTCATGGCTGCGCTCCAGTAGTATTCCCCACGTGTGTGGGGGTGAACCGATAAGGCTGCTATCTGGCCTTCGGGATCATATGTATTCCCCACGTGTGTGGGGGTGAACCGACTTTTAACCTGAATTGAGGCAACCATGAGAAGTATTCCCCACGTGTGTGGGGGTGAACCAGGTTAACCATACTTTGTATGGCCTTTCAAATGGTATTCCCCACGTGTGTGGGGGTGAACCCCCTACGCACAACATCTGAAAATGCACACGCTAGTATTCCCCACGTGTGTGGGGGTGAACCGTTCAAGGACTGCGAGACGATCAGAGATTTGAAGTATTCCCCACGTGTGTGGGGGTGAACCGATATATCACCTGCCCGCTGGCTATTTCCCCCAGTATTCCCCACGTGTGTGGGGGTGAACCTACTGAAAAAGTACTGATTTAGTACAAATTCTGTATTCCCCACGTGTGTGGGGGTGAACCGGATGTAGAGGTTGCCGATTTCATTGAGGAGAAGTATTCCCCACGTGTGTGGGGGTGAACCTTATCGACTATCTTCTGGGCAAAGTCCTTTGACGTATTCCCCACGTGTGTGGGGGTGAACCGAGCTCCCATGACATTCTCAATAACATAGGGTTGTATTCCCCACGTGTGTGGGGGTGAACCGAAAGGAGGAGAAAACCATGGAATTCTGGGAGTGTATTCCCCACGTGTGTGGGGGTGAACCGGAGTCGCCAGCCCGGACCCTCGACGAACTCAGGTATTCCCCACGTGTGTGGGGGTGAACCGCTCATAATACTGGAATTAAGGTGGCTGCTGTAGTATTCCCCACGTGTGTGGGGGTGAACCGATATACCCCGATGGCCGGGCCCGCATATCTAAGTATTCCCCACGTGTGTGGGGGTGAACCGGTGCCCAACGCTGACACCAGAGAACACGGCGGGTATTCCCCACGTGTGTGGGGGTGAACCGCCTCAGACCTCGTGTACTCCATTAGAAATCTAGTATTCCCCACGTGTGTGGGGGTGAACCGCCCATAGGATTCTGCCCACTGCATCGGTATTAGTATTCCCCACGTGTGTGGGGGTGAACCGTTATAGGCTATCTCCCAATGCTCCAGGAAACAGTATTCCCCACGTGTGTGGGGGTGAACCCTAAAGCTATGGGACGGAGGTTTGCCTCGTTAGGTATTCCCCACGTGTGTGGGGGTGAACCGGTAGGAAGGTCAGGGAAATTACTTTAGATAGCGTATTCCCCACGTGTGTGGGGGTGAACCGACTGTTACGCCCAACAGCGCAGTGTTACGCCCGTATTCCCCACGTGTGTGGGGGTGAACCGCAGTTTACGCAGCAGGTTAGCGATCTTCTGTAGTATTCCCCACGTGTGTGGGGGTGAACCGATATGGGATTGCGAGGATTAGGGATTTGGGATGTATTCCCCACGTGTGTGGGGGTGAACCGTCAGCGAGGCGGCTCAGGGGCTTGGAACAGAAGTATTCCCCACGTGTGTGGGGGTGAACCGCAAGATTTATGTTGGCAAATACGATATGTCCGGTATTCCCCACGTGTGTGGGGGTGAACCGATGGATGCAATTCGTAAAGTTATAGATACCGAGTATTCCCCACGTGTGTGGGGGTGAACCGCCCATAGGATTCTGCCCACTGCATCGGTATTAGTATTCCCCACGTGTGTGGGGGTGAACCGTTATAGGCTATCTCCCAATGCTCCAGGAAACAGTATTCCCCACGTGTGTGGGGGTGAACCCTAAAGCTATGGGACGGAGGTTTGCCTCGTTAGGTATTCCCCACGTGTGTGGGGGTGAACCGGTAGGAAGGTCAGGGAAATTACTTTAGATAGCGTATTCCCCACGTGTGTGGGGGTGAACCGCAAGTTAGCTCTCAGGTACCTGGATGCCATCCGTATTCCCCACGTGTGTGGGGGTGAACCGCAGAAGGACGGCAAGCAGCAATCGTTGACGGAGTATTCCCCACGTGTGTGGGGGTGAACCGTAGCATATCACGACCCCCAGGAGCGTATAGCTGTATTCCCCACGTGTGTGGGGGTGAACCGTGCTATAAGCAGCACAAAAGGCGGTAGGGTTGGTATTTCCCACGTGCGTGGGGGTGAACCGTAGAGCTTGGGAGAGATTATTTGTCAAATTCGACGTTTGATGCCTATCTGGATATCGAGACTACTGGCTTGTCGCCGGTCTACAACGAGATTACAGTCATCGGCATCTGTCTAGTCAATGGCAGCGATTGCAGACTGGTTCAACTGGTCGGCGAGCAGGTGACCTTAGAGAACCTTGTCCAGGCTCTGAATCGCGTGCACACTATCCATACCTACAATGGCAGGCGCTTTGACCTTCCTTTCATTCGTGCTTGCCTGGATGTAGACCTGACTGAAATGCACAATCATCGCGACCTGATGTACGACTGCTGGCGCAAGAACCTTTATGGTGGCTTCAAGGCGGTGGAAGCCCAATTGGGGATACCGAGGAAATTGAAAGGCATCAATGGATATGACGCGGTAATGCTATGGCGTAGATTCCAGCAGTACGGCGACAGGGTAGCTCTGGCTTTGCTGCTGGAGTACAACAGGGAAGATGTGATGAATCTAAAGATTCTCAGAGAAAGGCTCCTGAGAATTTCCAAATATTTAAAATACTATGAAGAGCTGAATGGATTACTAAGCACGTAACAAAATAGCGGAGTGTTACCCCCATCTGCACCCAAAAGGCAATGCTCTCTAAAAGTCTCCCCCTAATTGATTTGTGTCATTTACCACTCTAGAATAAGCGCATCAACGACAAGGCCATGAGAACAATGAAGCTGTTTCTAGTATTCAGTATAGTAATGATTTTGGTGCTCTCGTCATGTGCCCAGACACTAACCCCTAATGCCACACCAATAACTACACCAAAGACAACGCCCACATTTACAGCTACAGTGATGACAACAACACCCACGCCTATGCCAACGCGCGCCGAAATGATCCAGCAGCTCCCAGAATCTCAAGACATAGTCACGAGGCAATATCGGTGGTGGTACGCTGGAAGCGAGTGGACATGGGATTTGCCTATACCACAAGCGTTATACGACTACTATAAGCAGAGACCAAGACCCCCTACTAAAGATTATTCGGTCTATGTCACCCATCCAGAGGATGATTTTTACTTGGAAATGCTGGTGAAGGAGATAGAGGAGGCTGCAGTCAGAGAGGGTTTTGATGAATGGGAGACCGTCAACTTCGCTGTCTCTTTTGTGCAAAGCCTTCCATACACATCGGATACTGTCACCACACCTTACGATGAATATCCGAGGTATCCTATTGAGACATTGGTCGACTATGGGGGAGATTGCGAGGATTCCTCAATATTGATGGCTGCAATACTGTATGAGATGGGCTATGGTGTCATCCTTTTATCTCCACCTGGACATATGGCGGTGGGCGTGCTCGGTGGTGAAGGAGTTTACGGAACCTATTGGGAGCATAATGGGAAGAAATATTACTATCTCGAGACGACCGGAGAAGGGTGGGGAATCGGGGAGATTCCTCCGGTGTATGAAAGCGAAAATGCCCATATTTATGACATTGTTCTAGTGCCCATATTGACCCACAGTTGGCAAGCAACTACTCAAGGTTATTACGTGAAGCTCGTCGTGACCGTAGAAAACTGGGGGACTGCAACCGCCTATGATACTTATGTCTACGCTGGGTTTGATGCCGGCGGTGGTACGCTTTGGAGTGCGAGAGAAAGCCAGCTTTTTGACCTCCCATCTGATTATACCATTGACGCCACACTGTATCTCTCCATCCCGATGTACAAATACACTCGTATTGTGGTACAAATAATTGATGATGGCTATGCAGTAGACGAAAGCTACTCTGAATGGTTTGATACTTACTAGCTCGAGAGATATGGACCAAGGAGGCTATTTGAATTTTTAAGTGGGACTCACTGCTGTGAGTCAGCTTAATTGACTCTCTGAACATCGCCGTGCCGACTGGGCGGCAGAGTTACAGAAACATAGAGAAAAAGTCAGTAATTATGCCTGCTAACGAGATTCACAGATTGATTGACCTTATCGCCTTTGGTAATGATTACAGGTGGCTTCATAAGGCAAAGGATTATCCTTCCAAGTATCTAGGAAAGGCCCATCGAAAAGCGCGCCACTATAGCCATACCGAATGGATTCGCAAACTTGAAAGCTTGGGGAATAGGCCAAGAGACAGAGAAGTCCGTCAATCGAACGAGGGTCACGATCTAATAGATCATACTTGGTCACTCTTAACGGATGAGGAAAAGCTGGGTTGGGCTGCGGCTTTTAAGGATGTCGCATCGCATCCGGAGGCCTATCCTAACTTATTCATGCCCGATGACTATCACAAGGCACTAAAGTCTGAAGCATTTATCCTCCTACAAGGGAGATTTGCTCTTCTGCCGCTCGAATATCTTGCTGGTATTCGCGCGTAGGTCCAAACCAAGGTTTACCTCGACGAAGACACAATCGTCCATTAAGTGCAATCCATCCAACAATTCTGACTTTCTTAGCCATGCTCCAGGCTACAGTATACTTTGAAGTCAACAACGCATGGCTATCCTCATTTGCTGTAGTGACTGGGCGCCGAGGACCCTTCTCATGAATCATTGCAGCGAACGGCAATGCTTTGCGATTATGAAAAGATGACCAGTCCCCCAGAGATACTTAAAGGCAACATCAAAATCAGGCAACAACGCTTTTATATGTCTCTTGATTTCACTCATAGGGTACTTCAGGACAACTGCTCGATAATGATACTTCTCTTTTTCCCGACGTAATTCAAGGTTAGCGTATTTACAGTATTCTTGGACTACTCCCTCCACCTCATACGGGTATTCACCCCATGTAATGACTCCACCTTCATTGCAGAATGAAGACAATGCATTCAGCAACACCAGTAGCCGAGGCTTTGCAGGCATCAATGTACAAATCTGGTGACAAAAAATCCTGTCGGCGAAATTTCTGCCAAAGGTGTCTTCTATATTTGTAGCACCTCTAGCGTCGTATTCCAGCCCAGGACCAATTGGGCCTTCGTCGCTAAGGACGGCGAGATCAGTCGAACCAATTGGAATAATTCCTGCACAGTGAATATCCAACACATCTGAAGCCTTCTTGCCATCTTCCGTCTGATAATATTCTGCAATGTTCTTGAGCAAGCCCGCTGTCGTAGCATCCGGTTCGGCAACGAGAACTCCATTGTAGACTTCAGCCAATAGAAAGCACTCCATACCCATCTGTGGTCCGATATCAAGTACGCATTCATCTGGTCTTATTGGAATAGCTTCGATTAACTTGCGCCGCACCTCGTAGCCTCCGTAAAGGCCCAGAGACTCTACAATATCACAGAGACTTTCGAACAGCGTTTGTTGACCATACTTGCGAGCAAATCTTTTAGAATATTCCGTTACTAGGTGCTCGTCTTGGAATATAGCTTTTATATATTTGTTGAGAAATCTCTTCTCAGTGGGTATAGGCATATTGTAGATACCCCCTGGTATCATACCACGTCAACGTATCATACCACCTCAAGAGTTCGACCTGCTGCGTCTGGGACTGGACGCTGATACCACAAGGAGCTATACAGGGCGAGTAGACATTGCGCGATTGTCCGAAATGCTTGGCATTGCACAATAGCTTGTTTTGGTCAGCCAAACCCTTGACATTTGGTGTGTCTGGTGTTACCATTCAGGCATGAAAGAGAAACATCGCTGGCCTACAACAAGTATTAGGGCTAACCCCGAAGTTCTCCACCAAGCTCGTATTGCCGCTGTCACCCAGAAGAAGACCCTGGGGCAGTGGCTTGAAGAGGCGATAGTGGAGAAGATTGAGAAGGAGAAAAAATTAGTCAGGAGGGGCAAGGGATGAGAGCAGCATTATACGCTAGGGTTAGCACTGAGGAACAAACCGAAGGCTACAGCATAGACGCTCAGAAAAGGGCATTTCAAGCGTTATGCCAGGGTAGAGGATGGACACCCTGCCGTGAGTACATCGAAGAGGGCAAATCGGCGAGGACGGACAATATCAATAAGCGTCCGGTATTCAAGCGGATGATGTCCGATGCTGAAACGAAACAGTTTGACGTCCTGGTATGCCATAAGCTAGATAGGTTCTCTAGAAACTTGCGGATTACACTCGAATACTTCGAGAAGTTGTCTAAGGCTGGCATTGCTTTTACCTCTATTAGTGAACAAATGGACTTCTCGCAGCCATGGGGGAAGTTTGCTTTGGCGATGCTCGGTGCTATGGCGCAGTTCTACTCGGACAACCTTAGCCATGAGACGAAGAAGGGATGGGCTGAGAGAAAAGCACAAGGTCTGTATTGTGGTCTACTGCCCTTCGGGGCAATTAAAGGAGTGGATGGTTTGCCTGTGCCCGATTCCGATACCTACCCCGGGCTTGTCACGGCCTTTGAGCTTGCCGCACTAGGAAAGAGTGATAGAGAGATCGCTGTGGCTCTCAACGCAAAAGCGTATCGGACTGCGGGAAATCAGGGAAATGGTCCATTTGGCAAAGACACGGTTCGTGATATAGTTCAGAATCGCTTCTATATTGGCGAACTCCCAGATGGCAAGGGTGGCTGGATTCAGGGCAAACACAAGCCATTTATCAGCGAGGGGCTCTTTAACGCGGCACAGGTCGAGCGGACCCGCAAAAGGCGCTCCAAAGACAGTAGCGTCAGGCGTAAAGCAACAATCTTTAGCCTCTCTGGACTCGCACAGTGCGGCATCTGTAAGTCAACGATAGCCGCTCATCAAACGAAGCAGGGCAAGCCCAGAGTCTATTGCAGGGGAAGGGCCAAGGGTCTACAATGCAACTGCAAAGGCACCTTTCTCGAAGTCTACGAAGCCCAAATTCAATGGTATCTGGAAAACTTCGTCATACCGCAGGATTACAGGGGAAAGATCATGGAGGCCCATCGGAAGTTGGAAAGTGCCTACGATGATGCAGAAAAGCGCAGGACCCAGCTTCAGAACCGACTATTGCGCCTGCAAGAGCAACATGAATGGGGCCACATTGCGAAGGACGAGTACTTAGACAAGCATAATCAGATCAAGCGGGAGCTTAACGTTTTAAGGCCACCAGAAGCAAGTAGTAATAACCTAGACAGACTGGCTCACTTCTTGAGCAATGTTGCGGATGCATGGCACGAAGCGAACCAAGAGCAACGCAACAAGTTGGCAAACACTCTGTTTGAACGCATCATAATTGAGCATAACAGGGTTGTTGGAGTTAAGCCCAAGGAAGAACTAAGGCCGTTTTTCCAGCTATCATACGAGGAGTCCCAAAAGTATCACGTGCCGACCGGAGCCCCATCGGGGTCGGTTGAACGTAAAGGCGACCTCACGGTCGCCTTTTTAGCTTCAGTATTACAGATCGTGGGTTCGAAGCGGTCCTTTATTTTATAGAAACTGAGTACGGTTTCAAGACGAACATAAAAAAGGAATGATTTTCCAAAGTCAGCCCATGCTGAGAGCGGTATCTTACCGGTCCACCGCATGCAAAGCTGTGCTGGTGCGTTAACAGGATACAAGCCACCACGTTCAATTTTCATGCCAGCCCGAAACCCATCATGTTCGCGCCTTTTTGCGTGACACCTCGGCTATCCTTCAAGGACGGGTGGATAACATAGCACTGTGGACTGTGCCGAGCACGTCACCAATTCACGAACATCGGGGTGTTTGATTTGCTTCTACTATAACCATGCTACCGGCAAGGAGTCACTAAGCATTTTGCCACAATATATTTCTTAGCCCCGAAAATGTCACGACTTTTTAACCTTTTATCCATTTCTTTTATGACTTTTTAAGGTCTTAATGGGTAATATGCTGGGTATACCCTTAAGAAAAGGGAAGAGGATAATCAAATGAGGTTCTTAATGAAATGAGAAATGCCGACTGAGGCCGGCAATGCAGCTCTTCAAAACCCCAAGTTTGCAGACAAAGTGCAGGGGATATTGAAGGAGATGAAAGCAGAAGCTGCGCACTTCACTACAATAAAGGGCCATCGAGGGGGATATGTTGTCGCCAACATGGATTACGCCTCTCAAATGGTGGCAATAGCTGAGCCCGTCTTCTTCGGGTTGAAAGCCACCGTGAAATTTATCCCCGTCATGCTTCGCGAGATCTGGCCATAAAGGTGGGCGACAAAGTTACCTGGTCAGTGGAGAAGAATGGCCCAGGAAAGGAGGAGCCAAAATGAAACTAGAAGAACTGCTCACTCTGATGGTAGGAGAGAGAGCCTCCGACCTGCATCTGCGGATATCCAGACCCCCTATTATCCGCGTAGACGGCATTCTCCGTCCCATGGAAGACATGCCCAATATTACACATCGCGACCTCAGAGAAGCATTCGAACAGGTAACAACTGAGAACCAGAGACAGGAATTCCTTCAGCGAATGGAACTTGATTGTGCCTATAGTGTTCCCGGGCTATCCCGCTTCAGGGTTAATGCCTTCGTGCAGCGCGGCACACTCAGTCTGGCTATCCGGCAGGTCCCGTTCGAAGTCCCTACTATAGACGACCTGGAACTTCCTGGACTCTGCAAGACACTGGCACAGAAGCCGAGAGGGTTAATTCTTATAACTGGCAGGACAGGAACAGGTAAATCCACCACTCTGGCCGCAATGATAGACCACCTGAACAAAACGCAGTCACGCAATGTAATAACCATCGAGGACCCCATCGAATACTTGTTTCGGGACGACAAATGCATGATCGCCCAAAGAGAATTGGGGTATGATACACAGACTTTCGCAAGCGCTCTTAGACACGTACTTCGTCAGGACCCTGACGTAATACTTGTGGGAGAAATGAGGGACCTGGAAACCATAGCCACAGCAATTACTGCTGCCGAAACGGGGCACCTGGTTTTGAGCACATTGCACACCCCAAGCGCTCCTCAGGCTATCGATCGCATCATAGACGCTTTTCCACCTCACCAGCAGGAGCAAATAAGACTGCAGTTGTCGTTGGTTCTTGAGGCAGTGCTCTCCCAGATTTTATTACGAAGAGCATCGGGGAAAGGGAGGGTAGCTGCCATGGAAATCATGATAGGCACCGATGCTATAAGGAATCTAATACGCGATGGTAAGACTGAGCAGATTGCCACCTACATGCAAACCGGCAGTCAATACGGTATGCAGACCATGGACCAGTCGCTTCAGAACCTCACCAAGACGCGAGTAGTAGCACCAGACGAGGTGCTTGCATTCTATAGTAAACCCCAGGAACTCATTAAAATTTATGCAGGAGAACGCTGAAGAGACTGCACAGAGATAATCAGTTTGGTCTCGCATTAAGCTAATGGTGGGCGATGGTAGGCTCGAACCTCCAGCCTTCTGTGTGTAAAACACACGCTCTATAGCGATTACGCTTACATTGCCATCAACCATCGTCATGATTCTCAGCCGAAGCATCAGGTTTCTTGTGTGGTTTAGAGCGCCTGAAACCCATCAGGGTCGTCAGCAACTAAAACTTGACCATTTGACGTCAGGGGTTCCTGAAGGCGGGACAGAGGAAGGAAACTTCTCTCAAGTTCCGGAAACCAATTCTTGGGGGTAAGGGCGCATAGCCATCCGCCCCTATATATTTGGTCAAGAATGAATTCTAAATCTTAAATCTCCAACCACTAAACAATTTTCGGATTCTTCAGGGTCTTTGGTTTAGAATCTGGGCTTTAAAGTATAGGTTCTGCCTCCTTGGATCCCATAGTTCCAGAATAATCTTTCTGACGAGTCACGGTTTTGGCTAACATGCGGAGGTCAAGAGGTTCCCACATCGCAGCAAAAACTTTCACGATTTCCGGATCGAAATATGTTCCTGAACAACGCAACAATTCCCTTATCGCATCCTGATGATTTAATCTATTAATTCGGTAAGGGCGGGCTGATGTCATAGCATCATAAGCATCAGCCACAGCCAGAATGCGTGCCTCAATCGGTATGTTATCACCGGTTAATCCTGCAGGATATCCATTTCCATCGAAGTGCTCGTGATGATGCTGAATAGTGGACAGGCATCCGGCGAGGCCTTTGATATGCCTGAGTATGGTGACGCCGAATTTAGGATGTTCTCGCACCGAAGCCCATTCGTTATAGTCTAATGGCCCCGGCTTAAAAAGGACATTGTCAGGGACACGGATCTTGCCTATGTCGTGGAGCAGCGCCGCCGCTTTAAGCAAGGCTACCTTTTCACCGGAAAAGCCAAGCTCCTGGGCGATAAGCAAAGCATATTCGCTGGTCTTCTTGGAGTGACCATAGGTATAATGGTCCTTGGCGTCGACGGTGGCCGCCAGGGCATGTATGGCTTCGAGGATTTCCTCCTCTCCTGTAGCACTGGAACTCAAACTCTGCATTCCAGAGGAGGCTACGGTAACTCTATTCCTTCCGGCTTGCTTGCTCCAATATAGTGCGCTGTCCGCTGCGATGAGGAGGCTCTCCCGTGTAGCTCCGCTGGTAGGCCATGAAGCCACACCTATACTGCAGGTGATAGCGATTCCTCTGGAGTCCATCTTTGTTTCTATTTTTTCTCGTATCCTCTCTGCGATGTTGTATGCATCATCAGGTGAGGACTCGGGAAGGATTACGGCAAATTCATCGCCACCGTAACGGCAGGGTGTATCTAACGACCTTATTGACTCTTTCATACATTGAGCGATTTCCCCCAGGACTGTATCGCCTGCCAGGTGGCCGAAGGCATCGTTATACGATTTGAATAAGTCCACATCTATGAAAAGGACAGCGAAGATATTGCCAAAACGGGAACACCGCGAAATCTCCTCGTCAACTCGTTTATGGAAATAGCCGTGAGTCATCAACCCAGTCAGGTCATCGGTATAGACTTTCTCTATGGTCGCTGTATAAATCTGAGCATTTTCGAGCGTCCTGGCCAGTTCCTTACCAATATCTGTAAGTATCGCGATATCTTCTTTCGAGTATGGGCCCAGCATCTGCCGCGCGCCCAAAGCTATAATTCCAACGAGCTTGTCCTGGCTGACCATGGGCACAAGCAATCCCACATCTGCACCCTTAATAGGCCAGCCAGTATCATCCAACTTGCCGAACTTTGATTTCAAACACGCAGGGTCTAAGGAAAGTGGTGTGTTGTTGCCTTCAAGCCACTTGACTATGAGGCTATCTCTGTTCAGCGTTATGGCTGAAGGCGGCTGTGCTTCCGAAAGGCGACTGCTGAATTTTGAAACGAAGGAACCGTTGGATGGAAGAAGCAAACTAGCGTGAGAAGCCATTAGAGCCTGGGGCATAGGTTTCAGAAGTTCCTCAGCTAGCTCGCTGATGTTCAAGACATTACTAAGCTTTGCAGGAGAATTAAGCACCATCTGGTGGTAGGGCAGACGCCATCCATAAACTGCCCTGTTAATCTTATCTCGAACCGGTTTCCGCAGCGCGATTACAATCAAAGGCATAACCAATATCATAATGACAATAGTGACAATGCTGGCCGGGGCAGTCAAACTTCTGGATAAGAAGTGCAGAACACAGATTGCACCGCAATACAGAGGAGCTACTAACAGGATAGAAAGCAAACTTGCTATAACTCCCTTGAAGTCTGCTTTCGAGTTTGACAACTTGATTGCGCTAGTCAAACGGTGCGGAATCACCATTCTCTCTCAACTTTTTTGGTGGAGCGGTCGCGCTGCCCTGGGGGGAAGACTTTAGTGTCTTAACCCCGCTTCGCCCCAATCACAGCCTGCATCCTTGTAATCATTATTGACCAAGCGAATAACTTTTCAATACTGCAAAGGTAACCCACCCGCCATGACAGAGGTCATGGTTGTACCAGTACCTGACGACCGCTCAAAAGCTCACAAATCCTACAATCCTATTACTTTTGGGCTATTACCATTTACTTTTCAGATTCGTATATATGGGTGATTGTTGAAGGGCATTTTATGAACTATAGTTTTACGTGTAAAAGGTTAACTCAGGAGGCTTCCACAACAAAAGTAAGATGAGGTATTTTCCCTAGTAACGAATTTCAGCAGTGTGTAGCGTGTGTTCTATTACTGACTCTTTTTAAGAACTAGTGGAGCATACATTAAAACGATATGCCATGAGTAACACAGCGATAATGATAATTCACAGCCAACCTTTTTTCCGTGCCGGGCTGCGTCAGGCACTAACCGAACTGAGTCACTTTGAGCATATAGAAACTACAGAATGTACTCCAGGCCGCGAGGGAGAGATTGCCATAGAACAAATTGCCGCGAATTCTCCCGCAGTTGTGTTGATTGACGTGGAATATCCCAGCCTGGGTGGCCTAGTGTTGGCCAAGACAGTCAGCCGCAGATTCCCCGGCACGAAGGTGATTATGCTGAGTACCAATCCGAGAGATGACTGCGAAGAACTACTTGAAGTGATTAAGACGGGGGCCGCAGCCTATTTGAAAACGAGGGACTCAACCACCAAAACGTTGGCCGATACCATAGAGCGGGTATGCAATGGTGAGTATCCGATAAACGATTGCGTGTGGAGCAAGCCCGAAGCCGCTTTACGTGTATTAAGGCAGTTCCAGGACCTAATCACGCTCGGTAAAACATTTGAAGAAACGATATCCCCACTCAGTACCAGGGAAAAACAGATTCTGAACTATATCGCAGATGGCAACTCAAACAAGCAAATCTCGGCGATATTCGGCGTCAGTGAACAGACAATTAAAAATCACGTCAGCGCAATCCTGCGTAAGCTCAATGCTAACGATAGAGCTCACGCCGTTTATATAGCGATATCCAAAGGTCTGTTACCAGGAAAGACATATCCTTATGTAAATTAACAGAATCCATGTAAGAGGAGGAGCCGAAATGAAACTAGAAGAACTGCTCACTCTGATGGTAGGAGAGAGAGCCTCCGACCTGCATCTGCGGATATCCAGACCCCCTATTATCCGCGTAGACGGCATTCTCCGTCCCATGGATGACATGCCCAATATTACACATCGCGACCTCAGAGAAGCATTCGAACAGGTAACAACTGAGAACCAGAGACAGGAATTCCTTCAGCGAATGGAACTTGATTTTGCCTATAGCGTTCCCGGGCTAGCCCGCTTCAGGGTTAATGCCTTCATGCAGCGCGGCACACTCAGTCTGGCTATCCGGCAGGTCCCGTTCGAAGTCCCTTCCATAGACGACCTGGAACTTCCTGATATCTGCAAGACACTGGCACAGAAGCCGAGAGGTTTAATCCTATCAACTGGCAGGACAGGAACAGGTAAATCCACCACTCTGGCCGCAATGATAGACCACCTGAACAAAACGCAGTCACGCAATGTAATAACCATCGAGGACCCCATCGAATACTTGTTTCGGGACGACAAATGCATGATCGCCCAAAGAGAATTGGGGTATGATACACAGACTTTCGCAAGCGCTCTTAGACACGTACTTCGTCAGGACCCTGACGTAATACTTGTGGGAGAAATGAGGGACCTGGAAACCATAGCCACAGCAATTACTGCTGCCGAAACGGGGCACCTGGTTTTGAGCACATTGCACACCCCAAGCGCTCCTCAGGCTATCGATCGCATCATAGACGCTTTTCCACCTCACCAGCAGGAGCAAATAAGACTGCAGTTGTCGTTGGTTCTTGAGGCAGTGCTCTCCCAGATTTTATTACGAAGAGCATCGGGGAAAGGGAGGGTAGCTGCCATGGAAATCATGATAGGCACCGATGCTATAAGGAATCTAATACGCGATGGTAAGACTGAGCAGATTGCCACCTACATGCAAACCGGCAGTCAATACGGTATGCAGACCATGGACCAGTCGCTTCAGAACCTCACCAAGACGCGAGTAGTAGCACCAGACGAGGTGCTTGCATTCTATAGTAAACCCCAGGAACTCATTAAAATTTATGCAGGAGAACGCTGAAGAGACTGCACAGAGATAATCAGTTTGGTCTCGCATTAAGCTAATGGTGGGCGATGGTAGGCTCGAACCTCCAGCCTTCTGTGTGTAAAACACACGCTCTATAGCGATTACGCTTACATTGCCATCAACCATCGTCATGATTCTCAGCCGAAGCATCAGGTTTCTTGTGTGGTTTAGAGCGCCTGAAACCCATCAGGGTCGCTCTTGCAGACTTTTGTTGACACATTCCAGATCAAACGCGCCTATCCCCGGCGACACAATACACAAGTTGCCTACCCTGCCACTCTGATGTAGAATTTCACAACTAGATATATTGTTAGATAGGGTCATAATAAAGGTATTCTCGTCCCGTTTATAACTGACAATCGGCTCAACAAGATGGGTTATTAATAATGAATTGGAAAGTCAAGGCTATTATTCAACAAGTCTTTAGTCATATACCTTTTGGTGAGCAGATGAACTATCTGGGGCAGAGGTATATTATCAGAAACCTACCAAGGAAGGAGGATTTTTGGAGTAACGTTAGCCATGCTCAAGAGCACTTTAACAATTTTAGAAAACATGGTATGCCTATGGAATCCCCTATATTCTACGAATTTGGCGTCGGCTGGGATTTGATAATTCCACTCACATACTACCTTATGGGTATTGACCATCAGATCCTTGTGGATATTAGACCTCTATTGAGGAAAGAACTTATTAACGATACGCTAAAAAGGCTTTATATGCGCCAGCATGAACTCTCTATGCTATCAAGAAAATTCGAGAGACCAATTTGCATTCAATGGGGCAGTGCCAATGAGATTAAAGAACTATTTGGAATGGTATATTTGGCTCCTTGTGACGCAAGAAATGTATCGATACTGGATAGAAACTCAGTTGATTTCATAACGTCAACAGGGGTGCTGGAACATGTACCTGCAAGAGACGTTGCACCGATATTGAGAGAATGTGAACGATTACTTAAGCCTGGTTGTGTTATGAGCCATGCTATTGGTTACTTTGACCATTATTCCGTCCTTGACCCTAAGACATCTATCTACAATTTCCTTAAATATAGTGACCTTGTATGGCGATTTTTTAGTCCCTCGTTACATTATCAGAATAGACTACGCCATAAAGATTACTTGACCATAATAAGAGCCTCCACTAACCTCAAAATTGTTGATGAGATTATTCACTCACCCACCACAGAAGAAATGGAGAAGCTGCGTCAAATAAGACTTGCACAGAGATTCAGAGCCAACTACACGCTAGATGACTTAGCAGTAAAAGGGGCAACCCTAGTTTTGCGAAAAGAACCTACCTAATCTATCAAGGAAGAAGACATAATAATAGCCTATCCAAGGGATAATTGGTTTCGCCACTTCGGGGAAAGCTGTACCTATACATCAGCCAAATACCTGATTCGGCCATGGGAAGCATCAGCTACAATGGTTGTACTGATGTTATGACCACTATTACTGGGTGGTCGGCAAGTAAGATCCTTTCCAGTTGCCCGCAGCTTGGACATGATACCGAGATAGTGCTGAAGGAATTGCTGGGATATAGCAATAATAAGATTGACAGATTGCGGAAACAAAGAGTGATATTTTAAAGAACGAGACAAAAGTCACATACAAAGACCGTCCTCTAATTTAACATCTTAATATCAAACAAAAATTGTGGCTAATGAACTTTCCGACAGCACATGCAGAAATATCTTATTGAGAAAGGTGTTAAGAATGGCTACATATCAGTATGAGTGCGAAAAATGCGGACACAAGTTTGAACTCCAAAGGAAAATAGCGGAAGTCGATAAGGAGCTGAAATGCCCTAAATGTGGAGATGAGCATCCGCGAAGGGATTTCTCTGAATTCAGCACATGCTCACTGAACACAGCGTGGTCTACTCGAGGCGGCGGCTGAGGCCCGCGAAGGTGGTGAGGCAGTTTGCCTCTTGGAAAGAATCTCACAAATATATAATCTCGGGATTGGTTTAGGGCGGGTTTGAAACCCGCCCTCCTCGTATTCTCTAACTGCCGCTTTTGCCTCGGATATTTGACTCGGCTACATCGGGGACTTAAAATTGAATATATCGTGAAAAGGATTTGAGATGAGCGCAAAAGGCTATATCGAGATCGACCAGGAGCTGTGCAAGGGCTGTGAGATTTGCATACACTTCTGCCCCAAGCACTCTATCTCCCAATCCAGTAAGGTGAATGCCGCTGGCTACTCTCCGGCATCCTTCAGCAAGGATGACGAGTGCACAGGATGCGCCATCTGCGCCTTAGTATGTCCCGAAGTGGCGATAGAGGTTTACCGTGGCTAAAGTCCTTATGACTGGTAATGCCGCCATCGGAGAGTCAGCTATCAGGGCTGGCTGCCAGTGCTATTTTGGCTACCCCATTACCCCTCAGAACGAGTTGACCGAGTACATGGCTACTCACTTGAGTCGAAGGAAAGGGTGCTCTTTCATTCAGGCGGAGAGCGAGATCGCAGCCATCAATATGGTGTACGGGGCCAGCCTGGCCGGGGCCAGAACCATGACCTCTTCTTCCAGCCCCGGCATCAGCCTGAAGCAGGAGGGGATATCATATCTGGCTGCCTGCGAACTCCCCGCAGTTATCGTCAATATGTCCCGGGGCGGGCCAGGGTTAGGCAGTATCTCCGCAGCCCAGTCGGACTACTTCCAGGCCACACGCGGGGGAGGCCACGGCGACTACCGCACTATAGTCCTCGCGCCATCGTCGGTACAGGAATTGGCTGACTTCACTCACCACGCCTTTGAACTCGCCGACAAGTACCTGATCCCGGTGATTATCCTGGGAGACGGCATGCTGGGTCAGATGATGGAGCCCGTGGAATTCAAATACGAAGCCCCGGAGGAACTGCCTATCAGAAGTCGTGCACTGAGGGGCGCCAAAGGCCGTCCCAGCAGGATTATCAAGACCTTCACCTCCAAGCCGGCAGAGCTTGAGGAGATAAACTGGAGCCTGTTCCGAAGATACCAACTGATTAAGAAGCACGAAACGACATTCGAGACCTTTATGACCGATGATGCCAAATTGACAGTCGTGGCCTTCGGCATTGCAGCCCGCATCGCCAAGGGGGCAATTAAGACTGCCCGCGCAAACGGGCTGAAAGTGGGAATGCTCAGGCCAATCACCCTGTGGCCATTTCCTTCGGAGAAGGTTCAGGAGCTGGCAAAAAGCGTAAAACAATACCTTGTCTTCGAGATGAATATGGGGCAGATGATCGAAGATGTACAACTGGCCCTAGCTGGCAATGGGGAAGTTTCTTTCTACGGCAGGCCCGGGGGCGTGATACCCACGCCCAGCGAAGTCTACAAAGTGATCTCGCGCCTCTATTATCAGAAAGGTCTGAAATAAGGAAATGGATAAAATCTACACCCGCCCCAAGTCTCTGAAAAAGGCAGTCTTTCATTACTGTCCGGGGTGCGGGCATTCCGTGGTCCACAGGATTATCTGCGAGGTTATCGACGAGATGAACCTCCAGGAGCGCGTCATCGGCATCCCACCTCCTGGCTGTTCCGTATTTGCTTACCAGTACTTCGATGTGGATATGGCTGAATCTGCGCACGGCAGAGGCGCAGCCGTGGCTACCGGCATCAAGAGAGCCTATCCCGAGGCCATAGTGTTCACCTATCAGGGGGACGGCGACCTCGCCGCCATCGGCACTGCCGAGACCATACACGCTGCTAACAGAGGCGAAAGGATAACAGCCGTCTTCATCAATAACGCTGTCTACGGAATGACCGGCGGCCAGATGGCTCCGACCACCCTTCTGGAGCAGAAGACCACCACCACTCCATACGGACGCGATATAAAACTCGAGGGCTATCCTATCAAGATAAGCGAGATGCTGGCCCTGACCAAAGGAGCGGTCTATATCGAGCGCACTGCAGTGAACTCCCCGGCCAACATAAGGAAGACCAAAAAGGCAATCCGCAAAGCGTTCCAGACACAGCTAGACGACCTCGGCTTCTCTCTGGTGGAGATACTTTCCCCATGCCCTACCAACTGGCGGATGACTCCCATAGAGGCATGGCAGTGGATAGACGAGGTGATGAGCAAGGAATACCCGCTGGGGGTAATAAAGGATATAACCGGAAAGCAAGATGCTGATTAAGACAGTCTTCGCAGGTTTCGGAGGACAGGGTGTGCTCTCTATGGGGCTGAATCTTGCCCAGGCGGCGATGATGGAAGGCAAGAACGTGACCTACCTCCCCTCCTACGGCGCGGAGGTGCGCGGCGGCACCGCCAATTGCACCGTGGTTATATCCGATGAGGAGATTGCCTCTCCAGTTGCCTCGGCCCCCGAGTTCGTGGTAGCTATGAACAAACCGTCGCTGGTTAGATTTCAGAATCAAATTCAATCGGGGGGCGTGCTCCTAGTCAACTCCACCCTCGTAGATGCGGAACTCTCCAGGGGCGACGTTGATGTCGTAAAAGTTCCCGCAGGCGAAATCGCCGATAAGTTAGACAGTCCCAAATCCGCAAACATGGTTATGCTGGGAGCATTTATAAAGAAAAGCAATCTAGTTTCTATCTCCACCGTAATTGAAGAGCTAAAAAACACCCTGAAGAAAAAGGAGAAGCTGATCGCCATCAACGAGAAGGCATTGATGGCAGGTTACAACCTGGTTTAATCTGAGTGGGGAGCAAACCTATGAGCGTAAAACAGCTTTCGGTGAGTCTGGACAATGTGCCGGGCAAATTTCTGGCCGTGAGCGAATGCCTTGGCGTAGAGGGTATAAATATCAGGGCTATCTCGGTAGCTGACACTTCGGACATCAGCACCGTGAGATTTGTGGTGGATGACCCCGATAAATGTCTTCGGGTCTTGAAAAGCCACGGATACTCCATAAAAGAGACCGAAGTCATGGCGGTAGAGGTCCCCGACCACCCCGGCGGCCTGCAGGCTATACTTAAGCCCCTCAAGGCTGCCAATATCAACGTCCTCTATCTCTATCCCTATCTGGGCAGGGGAGAAAGCGGGCAACCCATAGTCATCATGGGTGTAAACGACACTGAAGAGGCGATCAAAGTCCTAAAGAAGAACTGGGTTCATACCTTCGGGAAAGAGATTTACGCTCTATAGTTTAATGATTACCGACTGCGAACAAATTCACGTAGAGTAATTATTATTCTTCAGCAGCTTCAATAATTCTCACTTTCACTTTAAGCAGGCCGAGTTTCTTACAGGCTCTCCAGCGTCTCTCGCCGTCAACGATTCGGAACCAGTTTCCAATCCTCTCCACCACAATAGGCTCTTGAAGCCCCCGACACAGAATATCATCGCAGAGAACTAGAATCTCCGTCTCCTCATATATCAGCCGGTAGTTAGGACGGATCTTATCGATTTTTATATCTCGTATATCTTCTTTCGACGCGTTCCTCACTTCAGTTTCCTTCCTAGCCGAATCTGTGACTGACGCCGTAGCCACCCTTGGGAAAACGCCACTCTATGTTCAGATGAGGGCAGGCGATCCTGCAGGAGCCGCACTCGAGACAGCCTTCGTAATTTACGCTTATATGATCCCCCTCCAGCCGGTAGACATAGGCAGGACAGAAATAGAGGCAGGGTTGATCCTGGCACTCTTTGGTACATTTCTCTCCATCTACTATGCGGAGATGGCTTTCCTCCGCTACTTTGAAACGGTCAAGGAACAGCTTGTCTTCTATTTTCATATTCATCTTATAGCCCTCCATCCATGCCAGAGAAGCCGGAGCAGCTTGCGGAGCGGCACCTGTTTGCGGAACTCCTTCACTATCAGTTTCTGTTTCTCCTTCTTACTGACCCCATTCACCGTAAGCATCTCCCTTGCAGCCAAGGAGGCGGCTCGCGGGAGCTCGTTAAATAACTCCTTATTCTGATATAGAAATCTACCGAACCTTCGGTACTTCTTCATATCCTTGATAACGTATGAATCAGCAAGCCTTTCGGCATACCTGGCTAAGCCTTTTCTGGAATAATCGCCCCGCTTGAGTGCCTCAATTATGCTTTCCGCAGCCATCTTCCCGGACGCCATAGCCAAGTTGTTTCCTTCACGATGCAGAGCATTGAACAGCATCGCCGAGTCTCCCGCGATGAGATAGCCGTCACCGTAAACCGCAGGCATAGCATCATATCCACCCTCAGCGAGCCAGTGAGCGATATATTCCCGAGGGTGCGCTCCCAAGATGAGCGGCACAACCATGGGATGCTGCTTAAAAGCTTCAATCAGCTCATATGGTTTGATTTTGCTGGCTGAGAAATCTGCAAGATTGGCGCCAATGGAAAGGGATAGAGAGGTGCGATTTGTGTAGATAGCTGCTACACCATCCATCCCGCCGGTAATCTCTCCTAATATCTCGATGGTTACCCCGTCTTCACCAGATACGCCGAAGCGTTGTTCAATAGTTGCGCTGGGAAGTTCCAATATTTCCTTGACCGCCAGGGCTACGTACTCAGGTTTGGGCTCCACTCGAAAGCCAGTCTGGGCAGCTAAAGGAGAGTTGATCCCATCCGCTAGAATAGTAACCTTAGCTTGAACTTCCCCCTGCTCTCTCCCGGTAATAACTCCTGTAACACGACCCTTGCCATCTCGAAGGAGGTCGGCAACCACGGTGGAGGGAACAATCAGGGCTCCCTTCTTATGGGCCTGCTCCGCATACCAGCGGTCGAATTTAGCCCTGGTGATGGTAAAAGCATTGTGTTTTCTAGCAGTTGCAAAAATGTTGTCTCGGTATCCAATGCCATATCCGCTTTCCTTGGATAAATACCAAATCCTGGACTCAATGATATTCCTCTCTATGGGGCAGTTGCGCTGCGCGTAGTCTGGCAATATCTGAGCCAGGTCATAACCATAAAGTACCCCACCGGACATGTTTTTGGAGCCAGGGTATTCACCCCTTTCAAGGACAATAGTCCTTATCCCTGCATCCGCCAGTATGCAGGCGGCAGAGATACCGGCAGGGCCCGCGCCCACTATAGCTACATCGAAGGCTTCTTTCACTTTGAGTTTCTCTTGCTCTTAAAAGTCTGAATTCTTGTTTCGAGGCCTTTGATCAACTTCGGCACTATCTCTCGATAATCTCCTATCAAGGCGTAGTCGGCTATTTGAACCAGAGGTGCATGGCGGTCGGTATTGATGGCAATTATCTTCTCTGAAGTCTGCATGCCGACCAAGTGCTGCACCGCGCCAGAGACCGCCACACCTATATAGATTTTGGGCGACACAGTCCTTCCCGTCTGTCCCACCTGCCTGGTATAGGGAAGGAGTCCCGCCTGCACCACCGGCCTCGAACAGCCGATAGTCCCTCCCATGAGTTTAGCAAGTTCTTCAAGCATGGGCATGGCTCCTGCGTCACAGGCCCCTTTGCCCGCAACTACCAGAACCGGAGCCCTGCCAATATCCTCACCGCCTACCTCCGGAGCTATAGGGACAAAATCAATGACACGCGGCAGCGCTTCCCTGGGAGCTTCGAAATCCAGATTGCGAATCTCTCCCTGATGCTGAGGGTCTCTCTTTGGCATCTTCATCACCCCGGGCCTCACTGTGCTCATCTGGGGTCGATGGCTTCGACAAACAATGGTAGCCATGATATTGCCGCCAAAGGTGGGACGAGTCATCAGCAGCAGGCGCTCCTGCGGGTCTATGTCGAGGCCCGTGCAATCGGCGGTCAGCCCCGTTTCCAACTGCGTGGCGATCACGCTGGCTAAATCTCTTCCCTGCGGAGTAGCTCCCAAAAGCAATATCTCAGGTTTGACTTGCTCACACAAATTGGCCATCACTTTGCCATATGCCCTTGACAAGTATGTTTGAAGCAAGGGGTTATCAACCGCATAGACGATGTCACAACCATAGGTCACAGCCTCTTTAGCCAAAGGCTCCATTCCGCTCCCCAGAAGGAATCCGAATACCTGAGTATTCAGTTTCCCGGCCAGCTCCCTAGCCTTGCCTAACAGCTCCCAAGAGACCTCGGCTCCCTTACTTTCCCGAACTTCAATGAAAACGGCCACGCCCTGATATTCCTCTAATGGACGGGGTTTTTGGCCGATTCCGGTAAGCTTTTTCTTCCTGGGTTTTTCGAATATGACAGCTTCTACCGGGCAGACATCGAAGCACTTGCCGCAGCCGATGCAGACCTCAGGGTCAACTTTCGCCACGCCACCGTGCATCTCTATGGCACCGACGGGACATTCCGCGACACAGAGCTGACAGCCGATACACTTGTCGGGAATGATTTCTGAGACGTCTCTACCCTTGCTGTTCTTGGGCATGATTACCCTTTGCCCTTATCAAAAAGCTCGCCAAGCAATTCCGCTTCTTTCCCGAAAAGGGTAGCCAGGAAATTATCAACAACCTGCTCGCTACTACCTGTGCCATCAAAGATAACGCCGCCTCTCTGCGGCTTGGTGACAAAGATCTCCTTGACCCAGGTAGGAGAGCCTTTCAGCCCCAGGCGTTCCACCGGGGCTTCTATTTGACCAGCGCCCCACACCCTGATATCCTGCCTCAACGCACGTACATACTCAGGAAGTGTTGCGTAGCGAGGAGCAGCTAATTCCAGCTCTACAGTCAGCAGCGCGGGCAATTTACCCTCGATTGTCTGTCTACCGCTTTCAAGCTGTCGCTTCACAGTGATAGTTTTGTTCTCGACATCAACTTCAATGATCTTCGATACATAAACGAACTGGTTATAGCCGAGACGAGTCGCAATACCCGGACCGGTCTGCCCGGTATCACCATCAATCGCCTGTTTGCCGCAGATAACGAGGTCAACAGGGTCAGTGGCAGAAATCTTGGATATGGCTCTGGCAAGCGTATAACTGGTAGCAAGGGTATCAGCACCGGCAAATGCCCGGTCAGATAACAGTACCGCTTCGTTAGCTCCCAGCGAAATGCATTCCCGTAAGGCTGATTCAGCTTGAGGCGGCCCCATAGAAATAAGGGTTACTTTACCACCGTATTTCTCTATGAGTTGAACTCCGGCCTCAGTAGCAACTAGGTCGTAGGGGTTACTTATTGACTCCACTCCGGAGCGAACCAGAGTGTTAGTCTCCGGGTCTATTTTTACTTGAGCAGTGTCAGGAACCTGTTTTATACAGCAGACAATGTGCATCGTCTAGACCCTGGATGTTTATATCTCGCCCGCAAAGGAAAAACATCTCCTCTTTGAAGATGAAATGTACATCGGGAGTCTGAACTCTGCAGCTACTTATTCCCCATCTCTCTGACCGCCACCCCCATAGCGCCTGGGCCAGCATGGGTGCCCAGCACAGGGCCAACCCTTGTTAAATAGAGGGGTGTAACCGGATGGCTTGACTTTATGCGTTCGGCGAGTGCCTCAGCATCTTGATTACTCGTTGTGTACGAAACAGCTATCTCGCTCACCTGAGGGAAATCTTCCACAAAATCATAGAGACGATTAATAGCCTTGGCTCTAGTGCGCACCACGCCAGCAAGCATAAGCTTACCATCGCGAATGGTGAGTAGAGGCTTCACTCTGAGTACTGAGCCCAGCAGGCCATAACCCTTGCCGACACGTCCTCCCCTGACCACATATTTGAGGGTATCTAGAACCATAAGAAGGTGCATCCGAGGGATAGATTCTCTCACCACCTCAGTTACTTTTTCCAAACTCGCTCCAGTTTTGGCCTCTTTAGCAGCAGCAATAGCCAGGATTCCACAGCTCATCGCCACCGATAGGGAGTCTATAACCTCTATGTGGCATTTCTTACTAACAAGCCCTTTGCCCAATAATGCTGAGTTGTAAACGCCGCTTTCTCTAGATGTAAGATGTATCGAGATTATTTCGTTCGTCTCATCGGCAAGCTTATTATAGACATCAGCGAAGTCTTGCGGGGAAGGCACTGAGGTCGTGGGGAAAACGGAATCATGATCTAGCCTGGCGTAGACCTCATCCTCGCTTATGTCCAACCTGTCACGGTAAGATTTGCCTCCAAACAATACATACGTAGGTACTATCGTAATGTCCCACTCTTTGGCCAACTTTTCCGGGATATCCGATGTGCTGTCGACCACGACCTTTACTGTCATGCGGCTCCTTCGAATCTATTTTACAATAGCCAGTTTACAATAGCCAGTTAGTTTAGCAAGATATCATGAGATCACAACCAATCAGCTTCGCTTTTGAAAAAAACGGTAGCCAGAGGCGGCAGGGTCATGTCCAGAGAGTATGGGCGGCCATGGAACGAAACAGGTACAGCCTCAATACCGCCCAGATTGCCCTGGCCACTGCCTCCGTACTCCTTGGCATCACCGTTCAAAAGCTCTTTCCAGAAACCGCCGCGCGGCACGCCCACCTTATAGTTGAACCTGGTCATAGGCGTAAAATTGCAGGCAATTAGCACAACATCATCTCCCGCTCGCCCCTTACGCAGGAAGCTGATGACATTCTGATCGGAGTCATTGCAGTCTACCCACTCGAATCCAGCCGAGCTGAAGTCAAGCTCGTGTAGCGATGGCTCACTCCTGTAAAGGTGATTCAGGTTCTCAACCCATCTCTGAAGGCCGGAGTGTGGCGCATAATCGAGCAGATGCCATTCCAGGCTCTCGTCGTGGTTCCATTCTCGCCACTGGCCAAACTCACCGCCCATGAAAAGTAACTTCTTCCCGGGCTGGCCATACATATACCCTAGGAGAAGCCTCAGGTTGGCGAACTTCTGCCATGTGTCACCCGGCATCTTGCTCAAGAGCGCTCCCTTGCCATGCACCACCTCATCGTGAGAAAGAGGAAGCACAAAGTTTTCGGTGAAGGCATAAAGCATGCGAAAGGTCAACTGGTTGTGATGATACTTCCTGTAGATAGGGTCTCGAGTGATATATACTAGCGTATCATGCATCCAGCCCATGTCCCACTTGGCGCCGAATCCCAGACCGCCTACATACGTCGGCCTGGAAACCATCGGCCAGGCAGTGGATTCCTCGGCCATCGTCTGAATATCCGGATGCTGTTTATAGACCTCCTCGTTGAAGCGGCGCAAAAATTCGATAGCCTCAAGGTTCTCTCTGCCCCCATATTTGTTGGGGATCCACTTGCCATTCTTACGAGAGTAGTCCAGATAGAGCATCGAGGCAACTGCGTCTAGGCGCAGGCCGTCAGCATGATATTTATCCAGCCAGAACAGGGCGCTGCTGATAAGAAAGCTTCGTACTTCGCTACGCCCATAGTTGAAGATAAAGCTATTCCAGTCAGGATGAAGCCCTTTCTGGGGGTCTGCGTGCTCATAGAGATGAGTTCCATCGAAGAAGCCGGGCCCGTGTTCATCTGTAGGAAAGTGCGACGGCACCCAATCCAAGATCACGCCGATGCCTTGCTGGTGCAGAGTATCAACCAGATACATGAAATCCTGAGGAGTGCCATAGCGGCTTGTAGGAGCGAAATAGCCAGTCGCCTGGTAGCCCCAGGAAGCATAAAAGGGATGCTCCATAATGGGGAGAAACTCCACATGGGTAAAACCCATGCGCTGGACATACTCAGCCAGCCTCGGCGCCAGTTCCCTGTATGTAAGAGACCGATTCCCCTCCTCGGGCACCCGCCGCCAGGAGCCCAGATGCACCTCGTAGATAGAAATGGGGCTGTCCAATGAATTGCGGCTGCGGCGTTTCTCCATCCATTCCCCATCACCCCAGGTATAGTCCAGATTCCAGACAACCGAGGCCGTCTTGGGAGACACCTCATCATAATATGCAAACGGGTCCGTCTTATCTACTTGATACCCATTGTATCGGGAGCGAACATGATACTTGTAAAGAATTCCCTTCCCCACGCCGGGGACAAAGCATTCCCAGATTCCTGACCGGCCCCTGGAACGCATTGGATGGCTCGCCCTGTCCCAGCCATTGAAGTCACCAGTAACATACACCTGCTCGGCATCAGGAGCCCATACAGCGAAATAGGTACCTTCTACCCCGTTTGCGTTCAGGCAATGTGCTCCCAGCTTCTCATACAGGCGGAAGTGATTCCCCTCGTTAAAAAGGTAGAGGTCATCTTCAGTCAACAGGGTTACGTCGTATGATACCGGATGGCTCCCATCCTTCAACAAAGGAGTCGGGGTTAGCTCGTTGTCCTCTCTTCTCTGCATCGTTGCAGGCCTCTTCCCTCCGTTGCAGGTACTCTATGCTCTCCCTATTCTCGCCAAGTATAAGACGCTTCAGAGTCGAGGTCAAGGGCTGTTACTAATGCCATTTACCAACAGGCGGTGCCAAAGAGTGAATCCCTCCTTCCAGAGGAAGGAGGGGAAACATAAGGGGTTGGAAAGCGAATTATAGCTATGGTGGGCAGTACAGGATTTGAACCTGTGACCTCTTGCGTGTGAAGCAAGCGCTCTATCCGCTGAGCTAACCGCCCCGAAAGTGAAGCCATTTTAGCCCCGAAAGAGAATTTTGTAAAGGGGGAGCGCTTGCTCTGTCTTGAGCCAACGGCGTTATCCCGTGGCTTGTAGCTTAATAAGTAGACTTCTGATATAATCCTCATTACTCTCCCTACACTTTATGCATCGACAATCAATAGGTCATCTATAGCAGGGAACTCAGGCAGCGAATGAGATGAGATGAGAGTGCAGAGCTAGCTTATGATAATTTCGGTTATTGGTGCTGGTTATGTTGGCCTAGTTACCGCTGCAGGGCTTGCCCGTAATGGTCACAGCGTTATCTGTATTGATGTTGATGACCTTAAAGTGAATGCCATCAACCAAGGGGTTTCACCTATTTGTGAGGCTGGTCTAGATGATCTGCTCTCTAGCTTGACCTCGAGATCTGGCCGTCTCAGGGCCTCAACTGCTTACAGAGAAATACTGGACACTGACCTGAGTCTCATATGCGTAGGCACCCCATCTAATTCCGACGGAAGTATCAATTTGAGGCATATCAGGGATGCGGCCAAGAGGATCGGGCAGGTGCTAGGATCAAAGAAAAGTTACCACGTGGTAGCTACTAGGAGTACGATAATTCCAGGTACGACAAAGGACGTCATCATTCCTCTGTTAGCGAAGTATTCGGGAAGGAAGCCAGGTAAGGATATCGGCATCGTTTACAATCCGGAGTTTCTGCAAGAGGGTAAGGCGGTGCAAGCTTTCTTCAGCCCGGACAGGATCATAATTGGGGAATTGGACAAGAGAGCTGGGAACCTTTTAGCTAAGGTGTACGGAGATATAGAAGCGCCAGTCTTTAGAACAGATATAACCACCGCTGAAATGATAAAATATGCTTCCAATGCGTTTCTGGCTACCAAGATTTCTTTTATCAACGAAGTAGCTAACATTTGTCAAAAGCTCGGGGTAGACGTCTATGATGTAGCCAAAGGCTTGAGCTTTGATTATAGAATCGGCGATAAATTCCTTAGTGCTGGAATAGGGTTCGGGGGATCGTGCTTACCCAAAGATCTACGAGCCTTGGTATACGCCAGTGCAAACAGATTTGGTTATCCTCCGCCCCTTCTAAAAGCAGTCCTGGACGTAAATAAGGCACAAGCCCTGAAGATCATCGATATTGCAGAACGAAAACTCGGGGATCTGGATGGGAAGAGGATTGCCGTTCTCGGTCTAGCTTTTAAACCGAATACCGATGATGTGCGTGATGCTCCTGCCATTCGTATCATTAGGGTGCTTCTGGAGAAAGGGGCCTTGGTGAAAGCATACGACCCAGAGGCGATGCAAAATGCCAGAAATGTCCTTCCAGGTGGGGTAGAGTATTGTACGAGTGCAGCAGATGCGATTGCTAGTAGCGATTGTATTCTCATCGTGACTGAATGGGCCGAGTTCAGAGACGAAAACCTTTATCAGAGCAAAATTGTTATCGATGGTAGAAGGGCTCTGGACCCTCGAAAAGCCAAGGCGGTATGCGACTACCAGGGAGTTTGCTGGTGAGTCGAAATATACTAGCGGCTCTGTGTCCCGGAAATTCAGCACGCAGGAAGCGATAGAGCTGGCTGCATAACTGGTCAAGGGCGTGACATGAAGGTTGATTTCGGTGATTCTGTTAAGCTGGGAAAGAATCCCACCATAGGTGAATATGTTTTGCTCGGTGTCGCCCCTGAGAAGAAGAAGGCGGGCAAGCTGATCATCGGAGATAATGCCCTAATCCGCTCACATTCTGTTATCTACGCAGGCAGCAGGATCGGGAATAACTTTCGGACCGGTCATGGCGTTCTCATAAGAGAAAAAAATATCATCGGTGATAATGTCAGCATTGGTTCTCACTCTGTCCTGGAAGTCGAAAACAGGATTGGTAGTAACGTGCGCATTCATTCCAACTGCTTCATCCCCGAGTTTGTCGTCATAGAGGAAGGCGCTTGGATAGGACCCTGTGTCACAGTGCTCAATGTCCTCCACCCACCTTGCCCCCGATTTACAAACTGCGCCAAGAGTGTGCTTATCAAGCAGAATGCTAAGATTGGGGGTAATGTCACTATCGGCCCCAGGGTTACCATAGGACGTAACTCACTCATCGGCATGGGCTCAGTAGTTACCGCCGATATACCGGATGATGTGCTCGCTTTTGGAAATCCGGCTCGGGTAATAAGAAAAATGAGCGAGCTAACCTGTGAGCTAGAGTATTTCAAAATTCCCTATGAGTGGGAGACGCTAAAGTAGTTAGAATCAGTTTGAGTAGCATGTAAGTTCACGACACCATAAACCGGGTCGTCCCGGTTTTTTGTAATGGTTCTTAGCACAAGTGCAGGATATGAGGACTATTCTATCTTTTCTGTGAATTTATAGTTGACCGATGATGAAAATAGAATACGTTGCATCTAATATAAGGGGGTTTCTGGAGAGTTTCTCATGCTAGGCATTGCAGTAATCGGAACAGGCAATTGGGGAAAGAACCATGTCCGTGTATACAATGAGCTTATGGCCGAAGGGGTGATTGGCAAGCTAAAGATATGTGATGTCGATGCCAACCGTGCCAGACAGTTAGGCGATGACTTGAAGGTTGAATGGGTAAGTGACTGCCAGGATGTAATCAAAGACACTGATATTAAGGCAGTGAGCATCGCTACCCCCTCAAAGACACACTACCCGATTGGGAAGGAATTCATAGAGGCTGGCAAAGACGTGTTGATAGAAAAACCGATGACTATGGACATAAACGAAGCTAAGAAGCTTGTGAAAGTTGCTGCGAGCCATGGCCGTATTCTCATGGCTGGTCACATATTCAGGTACCATCCGGCGGTGTGCAAGCTAAAGCGAATGATAGATGCCGGCGACCTGGGGGAAATCCAGAATATTATCGGCAATCGGCTGTATTTCGGCCTGCCGCGTAGAGACATGGGTGTAATATATGCTCTTGGAATCCATGAGCTGGACGTGTTCTGCTATCTGTTAGGCGTTGATTATCCCAAGAGCATTGTTGCCGCAGCCAGCAAGTCATACGGGCGAGATATAGAAGAAACTGCAGTGATCTCGGCAGATTTTGGCCATGCCAGGGGGTATGCATTCGAAAGTTGGTTAGTACCTGCATATAGCAAGATGCGTGATCTCGTGGTGGTCGGCAGCAAGGGAAGCGCCCGTGTCGATTATCTGACTCCTCAGGAACTGTATATATTTGACAACAGGATTATTATTGATGAAGGCGTCCCTGTTCGAGTTGAGGACAAAGGGAAGCATACTATATCCATTCCTTATGCTGAACCGCTGAAAGAAGAGATTAAGCACTTCATATCCTGCATAATCTCAAGACAAAGTCCTATATCAGATGGTTCTGTTGGCCTCAGAGCTGTGACTATGGCTGAGGCAGCACTGAAGTCAGCAAAAATAGGCAAGGCGGTACAACCAACATGACCGATTTTATTCCCTGTCCGAGACAGTAGGGGTTAGTAGTGAAAATCTGCTATATCGCACCTGCCGAAAGTGTCCATACGGTAAGATGGGTGAAATACTTTGCAGATAAGGGCCACGAAGTTCATCTCATCTCCTTCGCTCCTTTCGGAGTTGCCAAGCTCGAGAATGTGAATCTACATGTGCTCAAAGTATTCCTTCGAGACATACGACTAATATCCTATCCGACATCCTTGGTGTCCAGTCTTATCCAGATTAGATGGCTTCTGAATAAAATCAATCCCGACATACTTCATACCCACTATATCCTTAACTATGGTTTTTTGGGGGCATTGAGCAACTTCCACCCCTTAGTAGTGACAGCGTGGGGCTCGGATGTTCTCATTACCCCCAAGAAATCGAGACTGCTTAAGCAGTTTGTTCAATTCTCAATTAAGCGAGCTAATTTGATAACCTGCGACGCTGAACATTTGAGAAAGCGCTTAATAGAACTGGGGGCGAAACCTGAGAAAATCGATCTCATATGTTTTGGTATAGATGTACAGAAATTTAGCGCAGGCCAGAAGGATGAAGAACTCATGAAAAGCTTGGAGATCTCCAACTCGCCTGTCGTGGTTAGCTTGAGGTCGCTAGAACCTATATACGATATCGAGTCTTTAGTCAACGCCGTACCGTTAGTGCTAAGACAGGCTCCCCAAGCTAAGTTCTTAATCGCTGGCAAAGGTTCCCAAGAAACAAGATTGAAGGAGTTAGCAAAATCTTTAGGGGTTACAGAGAATATAAGATTTGTTGGGCTCATCCCGAACGATGAGCTTCCTCGCTATCTAAGGACAGCAGATGTTTATGTTTCTACTTCCCTATCGGATGCGGGGATTGCTGCGAGTACAGCAGAAGCGATGGCTTGCGAACTGCCTGTAGTTATTACAGATTTCGGAGATAATGGAAAATGGGTGGAGGATAGCGTAGACGGATTTTTGGCACCTTTGAAAAATCCTGAGGCCCTGGCGTCAAGAATTCTTGATCTCCTATCTAACAAAGAGAAGAGGATTAGATTTGGACAAGCCGGACGACAAATAATAGAGGACAGGATGAATCTTGAGAAGGAGATGAGGAAAATGGAGATACACTACGAGCAGTTAGTCAGGAGGTCTGAGAAATGAAGATATTAATAACGGGTGGCGCAGGTTTCATCGGCAGCCATTTGTGCGATAAGTATACCCAAGAGGGCCACACTGTGCTTTGCTTGGATAATTTCATGAGCGGAAACTTGATAAATATCAGGCACCTCTTAGATTACCGGAATTTTAAGCTAATTAAAGGCGACGTTAGAGACTTCGATTTGCTCGAAAAGATTGCACGCGATGTGGAAACCATATTCCACCTCGCTGCACAGATTCATGTTGACAGGTCATATGTTGAGCCTAAATTGACATATGACGTGAACGTGATGGGGACACAGAACGTCTTAGAGATCGCCAGGATGCACGATTGCAAGAAGATAATTCATGCCTCGACCAGTGAAGTCTATGGCTCCGCCCTACATGTCCCCATTGATGAAAAACACCCTCTTAATGCTCCGCATCCCTACGGCGCGAGCAAAATCGCCGCAGATAGGATGTGCTATGCTTACATACAGACCTATGGCATGGATATCTCTATATTGAGACTCTTCAATGTTTTCGGGCCGCGTCAGAGAGATATCGGATATGGGGGTGTAATATCTATATTCACCAGAAGGGTATTGAGCAATATCTCTCCCATTATTTATGGTGATGGCTTGCAAACAAGGGATTATACTTACATAGAAGATGCCGTCAGAGCCTACGACTCGGTACTCAATCACGATGAACCGATAGGTGAGCCTGTGAACTTCGGCACCGGCAAAGAGGTTTCTATCCTCGATTTGGCAAACATGATAATTGAGCTATGCGGCAAGAAGGGTGTTATGAAGCCCGTTCATATCGGGCCAAGGATCGGAGAGGTTAAGAGGCTCATTGCTGACATAACAAGGGCAAAAAGCCTGCTAGGATGGGAGCCTAAGCATAAACTTGAAGACGGGCTGAAGGCCTTTGTGCATTGGTATCAGCAGTATGGATTCGAGGAGAGAATCAAGCTTGAGTAAAAGGCATCCTGCTAAGCGCGCTCCTAAGACAGGCTTGAATATTCCTCCAGAGACGTTGCGGGCCATGTATGTTACCATGCTTAGGATCCGCAAGTTCGAAGAAAAGGTCGCGGAGCTTGTCTACCCATTGAAAGAGATTATCTGCCCCTGTCATCTTTATATTGGGCAGGAAGCTGTGGCAACAGGGGTATGTTCGACTCTAGAAAAAGAGGACTGGGTGTTCAGCACTCATCGTTCTCATGGGCACTATATCGCTAAAGGCGGGGACACAAAGGCGCTGATGGCCGAATTATACGGAAGGAAGACAGGGTGTTCGAGGGGAAGAGGCGGTTCCATGCACCTGTCATCCCCGGAGTGGGGATTGCCCGGGAGTTCAGCCATCGTCGCCGGAACAATACCCTTAGCTGTGGGAGCCGCCCTGTCATTCTCCATGCAGGGGAAAGACAGCGTATCAGTGGCTTTCTTCGGCGATGGTGCAGCCGGAGAGGGCGTATTCTATGAGTCGCTCAATTTCGCATCGCTCAAGAAGCTGCCAGTAGTATTTGTCTGTGAAAATAACCTCTATTCCACCCACTTGCCCATATCTGCCTGTCTTGCAGATGTCCAAATCTGGAAAAAGGCTGAAGCGTTCGACATGCCTGGAATTCGAGTCGATGGAAACGATGTGGTGAAGGTCTTTCAGGGTGCAAAGAAGGCAGTCGCCAAGGCACGCCTGGGTAAGGGGCCAACCTTGATAGAGTGTATGACCTATAGATGGCGGGGACACGTAGGTCCGAATGATGATCTGGATAAGGGACTCAGGAGTAAAGAGGAGTTGGATTATTGGATGAACAGGTGCCCTATCGGAGCGTTTGAAGATTTCCTATTAACACAAGGCATTATATCAGACTCAGAGAGAACCAAGATAATCAGAAGCATTGACAAGGAAATCGAAGATAGCGTCACCTTTGCTAAGAAGAGTCCCTATCCTGATGAACACGACTACATCAAGTATGTGTTCAAAACGTAAGTGAATAATCAAATGCGTCAAATATCCTACGCACAGGCGATTAATGAAACCCTGCTCCAAATGATGGAAAGGGATTCACGTGTATTTCTAATCGGGCAAGGAGTGACCAGCCCGTGGTACGTGGGAACAACTACTTTAGGACTTCTCGATCGATTTAGCTCCGAAAGGATAATTGATACTCCCGTTTCTGAAAACGGGATTACCGGCGTCGCTGTAGGCGCGGCGCTTTGCGGCATGCGTCCAGTTTTAATGCACCCCAGAATGGACTTTATGTATTATGCCATGGACCAGATAGCTAACCACGCCGCTAACTGGCACTATATGTTCGGGGGTCAACTGAGCGTTCCCCTGACCATCTGGGGCATAATCAATAGAGGAGGAGAGCAGGCCGCACAACACGCACAGGCACTTCAGGCCATGTTCACGCACATACCAGGTCTCAAGGTTGTTATGCCCAGCAATCCATACGATGCCAAGGGACTCCTGGTTGCCTCCATTGAAGATGAGAATCCTGTCGTCTATATAGACGACCGTTGGCTATACAGCTATGTTGGCGAGGTGCCTGAAGAGCTATACTCCGTCCCCATAGGCAAAGGGATAGTCAGAAAAAAAGGCAAAGATGTAACAGTGGCTGCAACGTCCTTCATGGTTCATGAGGCTAGCAAAGCTGCTGAGGCCCTTGATAAGGAAGGCATAAGTGTGGAAGTCATAGACATACGCTCCCTGAAGCCTCTCGATGAGAACCTCATATTTAAATCAGTCAAGAAAACAGGGAGGCTGGTTGTAGCCGATGGGGGCTGGAAAACCTGCGGCGTAGGGGCAGAAATCTCTGCCAGGGTAGCAGAGAGCGATATCGTCAAGAAGTTGAAGACGCCTATTCTACGAGTTTCATTGCCTGATGCACCTGCGCCCGCCAGCTCTGCGCTCGAGCAAATCTATTATCCCAAAGCGAGAGAGCTAATCGTGGCTATTAGAAAGACCTTGGAGGGTTAACGTGCCATACAAAGTACCATTTGTTAATTATCCAGAGCATTACCGCCGACTTTGGGATGAGGTGATGGGAGTTGTTACAGAGGTTTTATCCAGAGGCGACCTGATACTCCGTGACCAACTAAGACACTTCGAAGAAAACGTAGCTGCATTTGTCGGGGTGAAATACGCAGTAGGTCTTAATAGCGGAACGGATGCCCTCTATTTATCCCTGCTGGCTGCTAATATAGGTCCTGGTCAAGAGGTTATCACCGTTGCTCATACCTTTGTAGCTACCGTATCTGTCATCCACTACAGTGGTGCTACGCCGATTCTCATCGATATAGGTGATGACTACAACATGCACATCGACCAGATTGAGAAAGCTATCTCACCCCGAACTAAAGCTATTATGCCCGTTCACCTGAACGGTCGCCTTTGTGATATGAAGAAGCTCATGAAGATTGCCAAGAAACACAATTTGATAGTGATAGAGGATGCAGCCCAGGCTCTGGGGGCAAGCTTCGAGGGGAAGAAAGCCGGCTCCTTTGGCCTGACCGGTTGTTTTAGCTTTTACCCTGCGAAAATCCTGGGAACCGCTGGAGACGGCGGGATGATGGTGACCGATAGTGAAGACGTGGCTGAGAAGGTTCGCTTACTCAGGGATCACGGGGTTCAGAGGACAACCGGAGATATTCTTCTTTATGGCTTCAACAGTCGCCTGGATAATCTGCATGCCGCTATCCTCGATGCCAAGCTCAGACATTTGCCCCAGTGGATTGAAAGGCGTCGGGAACTGGCTAACCTTTATCACAAGGGCTTATCAAACCTCCCGCAAATCAAATTGCCGGTGCCTCCCGACTCCCAGAATCACTATTTTGATGTATTTACCAACTATGTGATACGCGCCCGTGACAGAGACAGACTGGTTGCCTATTTGAAGGAAAATGGCGTAGAGGTTTTGATTTCCTGGCCCAAACCAATGCATCATCATGAAGCTTTGAACTTAAAACATTTCAATCTCCCCATGACTGAGCAGATCTCTCGGGAGGTTATCTCCTTGCCTCTTTTCCCCGAACTAAGCAACGAGCAAGTAGAATTCGTTGTAGATGCCATACATAAATTCTACAGAACTAAAAGAAGCATATGAGAAAACGGTTAACCCCTCTTCTGAAGAAGTTTCCCTGGCTCTACTCACTCGTTGCAACAATATATTCTTTTGGCGCATCGAAGCTCCGCTACCTGGAAGAACGTCTGTTGGGGACGAGAATAACGGAAAAAGAGTGGGCCACGCGACATCTCCGCAGGGGTAATGATTGGAACAATACGAAACATCTTGGGGATAATGACGAGTGGGTTAAGGGTTACTGGGATTCACGCGATCATGGTCACCGACCGTTTTTGCTGGAGCATATATCCAAATTTTCCCCTATTTCCAGCGTCCTGGAAATAGGATGCAACTGTGGGCCTAACTTGTATCTACTTGCCCAGAACTTCCCCGAAGCGCAGTTAGTAGGGATTGATATTAACCCGGCGGCAGTTCAAAAGGGTAACGAATGGTTCGCCCAAGAGGGTATCAAGAATGTCAGACTACTGGTAGGTAAAGCGGATGAGCTTGGACAGTTCAGCGACAAGGCCTTTGACATCGTCTTTACGGATGCTGTTTTGATATACATTGCTCCCGACAAAATTAAGGAAGTCATAAAGGGTATGCTTCGTATTGCATCTAAAGCGGTGATCCTGTTGGAATGGCATTCTTTCGGTCAAACATCCAATCCCCTGGGCGTTCATGTGGGACACTGGATGAGGGATTACGTTGCCCTTTTCAAGGAATTCGTTCCCGAAGAGAATATACACATTAGTAAAATGCCGGAAGAGCTGTGGCCCGACAAATACTGGCAGAAATATGGAGCCGTAATTGAGGTCACTGTGGCGAATCATAAATATCAGGAAGTGATACATCAATAAGAAGGTCCTAATCATAGCGAATTTGTATCATGCTTCTCCTCGTATACCGGGGCTGGTTAAATACTTGCCTGAATTTGGCTGGGAGGGCATAGTCTTGACCGTGCCCATCGGAGAAAACCCCGAAGCTAGCTTCGGACCACCCAACGATTTCAAAAGCAAGTACAGAGTCATTGAGACACTAGGCTATCAGCCGAATGTGGACATCGGACAACAAGCGCAACAGCAACTCAATTTGACATCCAGGAAATCTTACCAGTATGTAAGGCCGCTCTTAAGGCCTCTTTACAGATTGTATCAAGAAGTCTGTCACTATCCTGATAAAGAAAAGAGATGGAAGACTCCGGCTATCCGGTCGGCTGAAGAATTACTGGCGAATGAAAAGGTCGATGCCATAATAAGCAGCTCATCGCCAGTAACCTGTCATATCATCGCCAGAAAGTTGAAGGACAAGCATAGAATTCCCTGGATTGCCGATTTGCGAGACCTCTGGACACGAAATCATGCGTATCCCTATACTTTGTTCAGGAAGATAATTGAGAGAAAGCTAGAATTGGAAACGTTAAGACATTCCGATGCCCTGGTCGTTGGTTCTTTACCCGCAGCAGAACAGCTAAAAAAGTTGCATAGAAGAGAAGATATATATGTAATTACAAACGGATTCGACCCGGATAGACTTAGCGAGGAGAATATTGACTTAACGCCGAAATTCACCATCACCTATACAGGTCAGATCTACACAGGGAAACAGGATCCTTCAAAGCTACTTGTTGTTTTGCGAGACCTGATTCATGAGGGGAGTATAGAGCCGGATAAGGTTGAAGTTAGGTTCTACGGCCCTGACTGCGAGTTATTGACAAAGGAAATCGAGAAATACAGACTAGCTGCCATCGTCAAACAATACGGAGTGGTACCCAGGCAAGTCGCTTTCAGAAAGCAGAAGGAATCGCAGTTGCTGCTTCTATTTAATTGGGAGGATCCCCGTGAGAAAAGCGTGTATACACTAAAAATCTTTGAATACCTGGCCTCAAAAAGGCCTATACTGTCTACGGGAGGCTTTGGCAATGATGTGATAGAGACACTACTTATGGAAACCGGAGCCGGAATATATTGTAAGACAATTGAAGACATCAAGAATACTCTCAAGGTTTTTTATTTGGAGTATAAAAAGAGCGGGAAAGTCACTTATAAGGGCGATATGGGAGAAGTCAACAAATACAGTTATCGTGAGATGGCGAGAAAATTCGCAATTATTCTGGAGCAGGTACCTGCTGTTGATTGACGATTATCTTCAAATTTACACAAGGAATCGCTATGAACTATGTAGCTTAGTCCTTTGATTTCTGCCCCCTAGTCCTCAATCATAAGATATGCTAACATGATAACTCTGATTCTGAGAAGGGTTGCACCAGCAAAGTGATTAAGGACGTTTTAAAGCAGTTCCTCGTCTACGGCATCGGCAACATCGCCCAAACGGCCCTGAGCATAATCCTGCTGCCTCTATATCTGCGTCTATTCGAACCTTCACAATATGGTGTTATCTCGTTACTCACGGTGGTAACCTCAGTGCTGGCGCTGTTCGCCAGCGTTGGGATCACCACAGGACTGTTCCGTCTTTACTATGAAGCGGAGAAAGGAGAAAAGAAAAAGCTCGTCGGCAGCACCTTCCTGTGGTATCTTCTGGGTGGGTCATTAATAGGAGCAATACTATCGACTCAAGCTCCTGCGCTTTCCCAACTGCTTTTTCATGGTGGAGACTATACATATTCGGTCAGACTTCTGGGAGTCTTTTTCTTTCTTTCCATGCTACAAATCGTCCCTTTCAGCGTCTTGCAGTTGGAGAAAAGGTCGGGACTGTACGTTGGATTTTCCCTCTCTAGATTCCTCATCGATTTTGGCCTGAAGCTCTATTTTATCGGCTTTCTGGGAAGAGGCATCGCAGGCTACTTTGAGTCGAGCATCGTCGCATATTTAGCAGTCTTTTGCTGCATGGCTCCCCTTGTTCTAAAATACGTCAGTTTCTCTATAAATACTTCCTATCTTAAACAGCTTTTGCGGCTGGGGGCACCCTTTATCTTCGCCGGTATCGCCGTGTGGGTCATGACCAGTTCAGACAGGCTTATACTAAATCATTTCAGCGGAGCGGGAGCGGTCGGCGTCTATTCTCTCGCCTACGCTTTCGCCGGGATATTTACAGTTCTCTTGTCCAGCCCGATTAGCCTTCTGATAGACCCCTTCTTTTTCTCATATGCAGCTTATATGTCAGACGAGGAAAAAAAGAAGCTTCTCGGCAAAATACTAACTTACCTTTTCCTGGCTAGCGGAGTCTTATATCTGGCCATATCTTTGGGCATCGGCGACGTGCTGAATATATTTACCTTTTTGTTTAAGGCTAAAGAGGGGTACCTGGAAGCAACGAAACTGGTCCCCTTGCTCACCTTGGCTCCTATGCTCTATTTAATCTCGACCTCTGCCACGCTGGCCGCGCTTCAAGCTAAAAAGCCGGAGTTCATTTCAATAGTGTGCTGTATCACCGCAGCAGTCAGCGTAGGGTTTAACTTCGCGCTTATTCCGATAATCGGCATTTGGGGAGCAGCCGCAACCAGCGCTGTTGCCTATATGCTGTTTGCCGTCCTTTGCTATTGGTGGTCCCATAGAGTTTTCCCAGTGAGCTACAATTGGTGGAGTATAATCAAAGGCCTCTTTTTCCTGGGAGTTGCCTTTGCACTCGGTTGGATTATACAGATTCCGGCGCACCCCTGGCTTTCGTTATTGGCCAGGGTTTCAGTGGGGGTAGCTGTATTCGCTTTACTAACATGGTATGTCAGTAATCTCTTAACCAAGGAAGAAAAGGGTAGACTATTATCATACCTAAGAGATAGGGGGAGAAGGCTTGTTACTGTTGTCCAGCGCCGGTTTTGACATAAAATGGCAAATTGTACGAACCATTTGCGCAAATATCTGCTAGCCATGCAGTGGAGTAGAGGGCTGTGAGAAAAGGAGTTAGCCAAATGAAGAAAGTACTGTATATCGACTATACTTTTCCACCTTTAGCATCAGATTTTCGGGCTGCAGCATTAGCTAGATTTCTTCCCGAATTTGGTTGGCAGCCCATTATTGTCTCTGCCTCCGAGCTTGTGAGCTATGACAAGGACTACAATCTCCTACAGCAAGTTCCAAGTGAAACTCAGGTTCACCGAGTTTGGCACAAGGAGCCATCATCAAGGGTATGGCGGTATCTGCTCGACACGCTGAAGGTACATATCGATTTTCCTGATTCTTTCAGAAGCTGGTATGCTCCTGCTCTTGGAAAGGCAACGGAGATTATGCGAAAGGAAAAAATTGACCTGATTCACAGCGCTTCACCCCCTTTCACAACGGCTCTTGTGGCAATGAAACTGAAGAAGGAGTTTGGCATACCCTGGGTGGCTGATTTCCAAGACGGATGGGCCGTGAACGACTTTCTCGATGCATACTATAGTGAGACGCTGCTCAAGCCCCTATACCAGTTCCAGAAATTGCGTGCTAGGAAGGGCGAAGGTGATATTTTGAGGTCGGCAGCCAAGGTATTGACTGCCTCGTGGCATGTGAGAGAACGCCTATTTGAACTCCACAGAGATGAGGAAAAGCGAGCAGGCATATCTGAAATAGAGGTAGTGAATCTTGGCTACGATGAATACGTTTTCGAACGGTTAGGAGCTCGACCTCTCTACCCGGACAAACTAACCATAGTTTTCCTGGGCAGCTTCTATACACCATTTAAAGAGCCTGTCATCAAATTTGTAAGAACAGTGCATGACATAAATGGAGACGCTGAAGTGGTATTTATCGGGCGCGGAGCAGCGGCAACGCAGGCGGTAACTAAAGCAGAGGCAACTTATATACTCAATCTCCCTAGAAAGAAGGCTCTGGCTTTTGCCTTGGGCAGTGATTTCCTGTTTGTCGTCATGCCTCATTATGCTAAGTGGATACCCGCAAAAGTTTACGAATATCTTCGTCTTGGTAAGCCAATCCTGGCACTTGCCCCAGAAGATGGCGACCTCGCTAGAATAGTCCGGGAAGCCAGGGGAGGATTTGTGCTCTCTTACGAACCAGAGGAGATGAAGAGGCAATTAAAATCTATTTTCGAGGAATGGAAGCAAGGTAAGTTCAAGGCTTTTCATCCCGATTGGGACTATGTGGCTCAGTTTGAGCGAAAGAAGCTGGTTCAAAGGATGGCAGCAATTTTCGACGAGGTCGTTGCACAAATAAGCAGTGAAAATTCGTAGTGAATCATATATCAGATTCCGTGATCTCAAATCCACATCACAATAAGAGAGCATTTCCACTCTAGTTATTCTTGCAGAGACATCCTTTGAAAAGAGGTAAGGTAACGATTTTTATACTGTTCTAGGCAGGTTGATGCATCTATGATATAATTCCGCTACACGTCTAGAACAATATTCAGTTGCTGGAGTATAACTTGTCAGACTTAGAAAAGAAACTGAGGGATAAGACTGCTGTCATTGGTATAGTAGGACTTGGTTACGTCGGATTGCCCCTAGCCCTGGCATTTGCGAACGCAGGATTCAAAGTATTAGGATTCGATATACAGGGAAAAAGGGTTGACCTGGTCAACAGGGGACAATCCTACATGGTTGATGTGAATAGTTCAGGCCTCGCAACTGCCGTTAAAAGCGGGCATCTGGAAGCGACCACAGACCAAAGCAGAGTCAAGGAAGTCAATGCCGTCTGTATTTGCGTCCCTACCCCGTTAACCAAAACAAAAGACCCCGAGCTATCCTACGTAATAAGGGAGTCTGAAACGGTTTCCCAATACCTTCAGCCGGGGCAACTGGTGGTCCTCGAGAGCACAACCTATCCCGGCACTACCAGAGAGGTGATGCTGCCCATTCTGGAGCGTTCGGGTCTAAAAGCGGGAAAGGACTTCTACCTCGCCTTCTCGCCGGAAAGGGTTGACCCAGGCAGCAAAAGCTACAATATCAAGAACACGCCCAAGGTAGTCGGCGGTATGGATTCCGGCTCTACCACAGTCGCCGAGCTCCTTTACCGACAGGTAACAGATGTAGTAGTCCCTGTCTCAAGTCCCGAGGTCGCTGAGATGACCAAAGTATTTGAAAACGTCTTCCGCAACGTGAACATAGCCTTAGTTAACGAGCTCACCCTGCTTTGCGACAAGATCGGTATAAGCGTTTGGGAAGTAATTGACTCCGCTGCCACCAAACCCTTTGGCTATATGCCTTTCTATCCCGGCCCCGGTGTAGGTGGGCACTGCATCCCTCTTGACCCTTATTATCTAGCGAACAAGGCGAGAGAATACGATTTTCATACCAGGTTCATTGAGCTCGCAGCTGATATCAATGAGAATATGCCCTATTATGTTGTCTCTCGCATCATGGAGGCTTTGAACGCCAAGGGCAAGAGCCTAAAAGGTGCTAAGGTTCTAGTGCTGGGGGTAGCCTACAAGAAAGATGTGGAGGATATTAGAGAGTCGCCCTCCCTGAAGCTGATCGAACTTCTTCGAGAAAAAGGTGCAAACGTAAGCTATAGTGACCCTTACGTGGCGAAGATTAAAATCTCAGAGGAGTCTATAGCTTCAGTGAAACTCACCGATAAAAAACTGACCTCGGCCGACTGCGTTGTGATAGCCACCGACCACACTTGCTACGATTACAAATATATAGCCCAAAAGTCCGGCTTTGTTTTCGATACACGGGGAGCTACAAGGAAGCTAAGAAACAAGAACGTCGTAAGGTTGTAGGCTTAATGGATAGGAACATAGCTGTTGTCGGCTGTGGCTACTGGGGCAAGAACCTCGTTCGCAATTTCGCCGAGCTCGGCGTTTTGCATACCATCTGCGATAGCAATCCCAGAATCCTAAGCGACCTTGAGTCTCAATACGCAAATGTAAGGAAAGAAACGAATCTAGGAACAGTAGTGGCCGACAAAGACATAAAGGGTGTAGTTATAGCTCTTCCAGCAGCACTTCACTATTCTGCTGCCAAACAAGCCTTGCTCGCCGGGAAAGACGTTTTTGTGGAAAAGCCACTAACATCAAAAAGCTCTGAAGCAGAGGAACTTGTGGAGCTGGCAGAAAGACGCAATCTGATCTTGATGGTTGGTCATCTCATGCTTTATCACCCTGCAGTCCATGTGCTAAAGCAGCATATGCAAGCCGGTAATCTTGGGGATATCTATTACCTCTACTCCACTAGAGTTAACTTGGGACAGATACGCCGTGATGAGAGCGCCTTGTGGAGGCTCACTCCCCACGATATCTCGTTGTTCTTGTTTCTGCTCGGTGATTCACCCAAGACCGTCTCAGCCCACGGGAGAGCTTATGTTCAGCCTTATCTCGAGGATGTTGTATTCATTACCCTAAAATTCCCCCAAAATATTCTGGCACATATCCATGCCAGTTGGCTTGACCCGCATAAAATACGCCAGCTTACCGTTGTAGGCAGCAAGAAAATGGCAGTCTTCGACGATATGGAGCCGAAGCAGAAGTTGAAAATATATGACAAAGGCGTGGTGCCTGATTATAATGCAGCCTCTTCTTTTTCAGGAGCACTTCCTCTGAGGTCGGAGGAGGTATTAATCCCCCAGATAGACCTCACTGAGCCATTACTGCTCGAGTGCCAATACTTTGTAGATTGCATAAAGATGCGAAGACAACCTTTGTCTGATGGTAGATCTGGACATCAAGTAACTAAAATCCTCGAAGCTGCTCAAAGATCTTTACGAAACCATAGCGAGACAGTGGAGGTGGATTAATGAAAAGGATCCTGATCACAAGCGCAGGGGGATCACCAGCTGTAAACTTCACTAGATCTCTTAGAAAAGCACCGGAGGAGTTTTACCTAATCGGTGTGGATGCCAATAAATACTATCTTTGTCGAGCCGAAGTCGATGAGAAATACCTTATCCCAAAGGCATCGGATGTTAGCTATATTCCCATTATTAATCAGATTATTAACGAAACACATCCTGATCTGCTTCATGTTCAACACAGCCAAGAGGTACCAGTGATTTCGAGACATAGAAGGGAGTTAAACACTAGAACTTTTTTACCTGAGCATAAATCAGTGGAGATCTGCGATGATAAGGTGGAATCGTTCAAACGGTGGGAAAAGGCAGGATTAAGAGTCCCCAAAACTATACTAATAAGATCGGAACATGATATTAATATCGCTTTTAAAAAATTTGGGGGGAAAGTATGGCTAAGGGCTGTGAGGGGCTCAGGAGGAAGTGGGGCCTCTCCAGCTGCTGATCCAGGATGGGCAAAATCTTGGATTGACTTGCATAGTGGCTGGGGTAAGTTCAGTGCTTCACAATATTTGTCACCGGATTCAGTTATTTGGCAATCCATTTGGAAAGATGGGGAGTTGGTCGTGGCGCAAGGCCGCAAACGCCTCTACTGGGAGTTTGGGGGAAAATTTCTATCAGGGGTAAGCGGGATAACTGGCGCTGGCGCATTAGTTTCAGACAGTGTTGTAGACAGAATTGCTCAGGAAGCTATTTTGGCGATTGATACGCACCCTAATGGAATCTGGGGCGTCGATCTGACCTATGACGATGAGGGTATCCCTAATCCCACCGAAATAAACATAGGCCGTTTCTTCACAACCCATCAATTCTTTACCGAGGCTGGATTGAATATGCCATATATCTATGTGAAATTGGCCTTAGGCGATGAAATCCCTGCGATTGCGCATAAGCTTAATCCTTTAACCTCCGGCTTGGTCTGGATCAGGGGTGTCGACTTTGTGCCAAAGTTGACTACATTGGAACAGATAGATTTATATGAGGAGAAGCTGCGAAGGAGGCTACAAAAGCTGAAGCATGCTGAGAAATAAGCGTATCTTGATCACAGGGAGTACCGGACATCTCGGTTCAAACTTAGTTAATAGGCTCGCTTCTGAGTCGGCCTGCTTACTATTACTAGCACGTAATAAAGAGAAACTGGCTCAGTTGAAACGCGCTAACCCAGAAGGCAATATTGAGATATTCCCATGTGATTTGACTCAAGCCAAAGATGTGTCAAAACTTAAAAGGTATGTAGGCAGCATTGACTTCCTTGTGCACTTGGCTAGCTATGTTCCCAAAATCTCGACGGTTCAAGATGATGCTCTCAATAGCGCTCATAATAACGTAGTGGCAACGGCAAATGTTCTAAGTCACTTTGACCAAAACGTAGAGAAGCTGTGCCTTGCCAGCACTGCAGAGGTATATGGATTGACCAAGTATTTGCCTATTGACGAGAGACATCCCTCTGAGCCACGAAGCTACTATGCAGCAGGTAAATTGGCTGCCGAACAGTATGTAAAGGTATATTCAGATAAGAAAAACTGCCCAGCAATAATATTGCGTTTCGCAAGTATTTATGGGCCCGGTGAAACAATCCAAAGAGCCATTCCGAACTTCATAGTATCTGTGCTAAAGGGCTCCCCGCCAATAATCTATGGAGACGGGTTAGACCAGAGGGATTATGTCTATATAGATGATGCTGTTGAAGCTATAGTGCTAGCTCTCCAGCGGGAAATCAGTGGGTGCAGAGTTTACAATATCGCTTCTGGGTGTGGATACAGGATTAAGGATGTAGCACAGATGATAGTAAATCTATGTGGAGGGACACAGTCTATTGTCTATCAGCCCGCGAGAAGACAGGCGGTTGACTACGTTTTCGACATATCGGCAGCTCAGCACGATTTGAATTATTCCCCCAAAACAAGTCTGAAAGAGGGACTTAAGCGTGAGGTTGCTTGGTTTGAGTCGGAGGCTACTGCTTCGTAATGATGACCTTCTATCTGGATTTGGATGGCACTCTCATCGATGTTTCCGAGAGATATTATCGTATTTATAGAGAGATGGTTCTTGCTGGGGGGGGCAATCCACTTAAGAAGTCAGAATACTGGAGACTACGACGACAAGGGATCTCAGAATCAGAGCTGCTTAGCCAACTCGTGCCTTCTAAGGTATATTCTGAGCTCCTAGCTAGTCGAGCAAAGAAACTGGAGACATTAGAATACCTCAAATATGATCAGCTCGTTCCGGGAGCTTTGGAAACTATTGAGTTTCTAAAGGCTCGAGCAAGGTTGATTCTCGTCACGCTTAGAAATGCTGCTATGGAGTTAATGCACCAACTCCAGACTCTGGGCTTAGGCTCACTTTTTGAACTAGTACTTTTCCCGACTCAGCATATAGACGATCATGCCAAATCTAAAGCAACCCTCATCTCTGGAAACCCATGGTTCAAGGCTGAGAACTCTATGATCATTGGAGATTCCGAGGCAGATATATTGGCAGGAAAGATGCTCAATATAAAATCTATCGCGGTGCTATCAGGCATTAGAGAGCGAGAGATCCTTGTGAGATACAAGCCAGACTACATCATTGATAGTCTAGCCGCGCTCCCCACTTTGCTCAGCGCTATTAGTGGGAAATGACTTCTCGGAAGACAGGCATTATCTGACCTTGTTTTTCATTCTACCGCAATGATTAAGGAATACGGTTGCTTCGGAGGTATGAAATGAGAGATCATAGTCCTGAAACTATATCTTGGCGAAGGGGAACCGCTCCATTTGAAAAAACACTAATGAAATACCAACTGAAGAACCTGCTGGAACTTGGTAAAGGTCAAAGAGCGCTTGACTTAGGTTGCAATGATGGTTTAATTACAGAGGGGTTAACTAGACGCTTCAGCGCTGTAGTCGGGATTGATGCTTCTGAGGAACACATAAATTGTGCCCGACAAAGGGTTCTAGGAGCAACCTTTTATACAGCTAGCATCGAAGAATTTGAACCGAAGCAGCTTTTCGATACTATCTATATGATTAATATATTGGAGCACTTGGACAGACCGGTCGAAGTCCTAAAAAGGATTAAGCATTGGCTCAACCCACAAGGATGTGTCATTATACAAGTGCCTAATGCGCTCTCACTCAATAGAAGAATCGGGCAAAAAATGGGTTTAATTAGCAATCTTTACGAGCTAACACCCCAGGATGTCAAAGTGGGGCACAAAAGATTCTATGACTGGGAACTGCTGAAGCGGGATATCACAACTAGTGGCTTGAAGGTGGAGTCCATGGGAAGCATCTTTCTAAAGCCGTTCTCTAATCCTCAGATGGAGTGGTTTGTTAACTCAGAAGCATGGCGTAAACAGCTAGGGGGATGGGGTGGAAAAGATAAGACTGAGGATTGGAGTCAGAGATTGTGTGACGCTCTCTACGAGATGAGCAAGGAACTGCCACAATACTCCAGTCCTATATGGGCCCGCTGTGTAGAGTGAAATCAAAGAGGAGACATTTAACGCTTAACAAGGTTTTCAAAATGAACATCAATTTTCTTGATTTGAAGGCACAATACAAGTCCATAGAAGAAGAAATAAACATAGCCATTCACAGGGTCCTACAGAACGGGCAGTTTATCCTGGGTACCGAGGTCAAAGCCTTCGAAGATGAGATGGCTGCCTACTGCGGCACAAAGTTCGCTGTGGGCGTTGCCTCGGGCACTGACGCCCTGCATCTCGCGCTAATCGCCTGCGGAATAAAGCCAGACGATGAGGTAATCACCACTCCTTTCACATTCATCGCCACAGCCGAGTCCATAGCAAAGTGCGGTGCCAAACCGGTATTTGCAGATATAGACCCACGCACCTACAACATAGACCCGGCACAAATCGAATCCAAAATCACGTCCAAGACCAGAGCCATACTACCAGTGCACCTCTACGGACAGCCGGCTGAGATGGAACGAATTGTTGAAATGGCCAGGAAGCACAGACTTAAGATAGTCGAGGACTGCGCCCAGGCACTGGGCGCTGAGTACAAAGGCAATAAAGTTGGCTCGCTTGGTGATGCCGGCTGCCTCAGTTTCTTCCCTTCCAAAAACCTAGGTGCCTATGGCGATGGAGGTATGGTAGTTACCAATGATACAAACATTGCTGAGACAGTCAGGATACTCAGAGTCCACGGTTCTAAGGCAACCTACCAGCACGTCATGCACGGCTTCAACAGCCGCCTGGATGCTTTGCAGGCTGCCGTGTTGAGGGTGAAGCTGAAGCACCTCGACCGCTGGAACGAGCTGCGCCGGGGCAAGACCATGTTCTACAATAGACTGCTGAGCCAGGTGGGCGGTATCGAGCCTCCCCACATCGAAAAGCACTCTAAATCGTCTTGCAATTACTACACCATCAGTCTCAAGGATTCTCGCCTCAACCGGGACCAATTGCGCAAGCATCTGGAATCAGGGGGCATCCAGACTATGGTCTACTATCCCCTGTCTTTGCATCTCCAGGAAGTTTACAAATATCTGGGTCACAAGCCGGGCGATTTTCCCCAAAGCGAGCAGGCTCAGGACCAAGTCCTTTCCTTGCCCCTTTATCCTGAGTTAAGCGACGAGCAGATTGAGGAAGTGGTTAAGGAGATTAAGACTCAAATCAAGACCTAATTACAATATGAATCCGTAATTAAGAATCTATCCGGGATGACTACGAGTATCAACGCCAGGCATGGACATAATTTTTTACGGAGCGAGTCTCAGGATAGTATCTCTTCAAGATCTCCCACACAGCATTATGAAGGCTGTCGCTGTGTGTACCCACAATAATCTTTGGGGTGTTCTTCAGAAAATTGTCGGCAGCACCCAATACTTCAATCTCTGCCCCCTGGACGTCTATCTTGGCAACGTCAATCCTCTGACTTGAAAAAAGGTTATCCAGCGTATCTACCTGGATTTGTGTCTTGTCGATATATCCCCCGTAGGATGCCTGAACAATGGAATGTCCTGTTGGGCCTTTGTGTAATTTGAGTTCGATAGTTCCTCTTTCTTTCCATATTCCCTTTTCTATTATTTCCACGTTGCCGAATGGGGAAGTGTTAAGCTTCAAGTATTTAGCATTTGATGGGTCTGGCTCAACAGCTATGACTTTCCCGTTAGAACCTGCCTTGATCGCCATGGGCACTGTTGTATCGCCAATACAAGCACCGACATCCAACACGACATCACCCTTTGCAATTTTGAAGAATCTCTCCATTCTATCTTCAAATTCCCTTAATTTGACTGACAGAAATTTCGGCGTGGGGCTGAGTAATTCCAAATCGCCCTGTTCCTCCCCTCGAATCAACCATCCCTCATTAACTTTCTTTACCTTAATTCTCCTGTCTTTGTTCAAAAGGGAGTTATACACAGGAACGAATAGCCAATCGGGTGAATATTTGAAAAATTGCTGTTTCACGATTTCTATTCCGTAACTTACTCCCTTCATGTTGTTTTACCTCCTCGAAATAACCGATAGTGACATCGCTCAAATAGCCTCGTAGACCTTCAGTAGCTTCTCTGCCTGCATGGCAAAATTGTACTTCTGTTGTGCTGCCTTGAGCGCATTTCTCCCCTTTTCCAATTTGTCATCCTTATGCCTGTAAATATACTCCAAGGCATCGGCGATCTCTTCCGGCTGCGTAGGGTTTACCAGCATGCCGCATCTCTCCTCATTTATTATCCTGCCCATTTCGGCGAAATTGCTCGCGACGGTCGGTATGCCGGCTGCAAGGTTCTCAAATAGTTTGTTGGGCAGCACTCCACTATTATTTGGGCCCGGCTGGTACAAAATCACACCCACATCAGCACGCTTCAATATCTGCATCATTTCGCTATATCTAACAAACCCAGTGAATATAAAACTTCCTTGTAGCTTTTCCCCAGCTATCAGCTTCTCTACGGATGCTACATATGATGCATCGGGAGCACTATTACCGATTATGACGAACTTCAGGCCAGGAACCCGCCTCTTGTTCACCAGGATATCCGCTGCCTCAACAAGCTGCTCATAGCCTCTTGTTCTGGCGATATAGCCCTGATAGGTAATCCAGAATTCATTGTCCTTCTTTTCAACTACCGGACTGCTGCCGGTCACGCTACCGTCTAGTAAATCCTGACAATTAAATATGACCTCGGATTTGATGCCCTTTCTCTCGAATCTGGACTTTATGGTCTCGGTGACAGTTATGACTACGTCAACGAAGAATCTTGTAAGTACAGCTTCAGCAATGCCGATAATCTTGCCTAATAACTTGCCATATCCTTCTTCAACGAAAAGGGGATAGTCCTCGTGGGAATCATAGACCACCTTTGCACTGCCGCAGGTGATAAGTTTCAAGAGCACGCCGCCGGGCAGGGAATCGAAATCATTGCAATGACATATGCTCACTTTCTTTCTTCTCATGTCAATAGCTACCGGGATATTGTAGAGCAGGTAATCCAACAGAAATTTCCGGAACAGCCTATTGCCGCTCAGGGGAATTCCCATATACTTGCCTGTGACCCCGTCCATAGGGCGCTCATCTTTTCTCGATTCGACAGGGCTATAGGCAAGAATCTCGTAGCTTCCTGAAGATACCAGCGCACGTGCGGTTCGCTGCACACGCTGGTCAAGCCAGAAGTTGTGCCTGGCGCCTAATACGAGGGCAACTCTCTTCAACTTTGGGTTGTGCTCTTTTCCCGGCACCATGGGAGGAGAACTTTTATTTGAGGAAGGACTTGATTTCCTGAGCAATATATTCTATCTCCTGCTGCTCCAATTCCGGGAACATGGGCAAGCTTACGATACGTTTAGCTGCGTGTTCAGCCACAGGAAAGTCACCCTCTTTGCAGCCCAGGTGCTTATATGCCTTCTGCAGGTGTATCGGAATAGGATAATGAATCTGCGCCCCGATGCCTCTGGCATTCAAATGCGCGATTAGTTTATCCCTCGATCGCTCATCAACTTGAATGACAAAAAGGTGATATACATGCTTCGCCCAATTCATTTCTTTCGGTGTAACAACCAAGCCCTTGTCCGCCATATCTTGCAGGTATCGCTGGTAAGTGTCGGCATTCGCTCTCCTCTTTGCATTCCAACTGTCCAAACGCTTAAGCTTTACGCTCAAAATGGCAGCCTGGATTTCATCAAAGCGCGCGTTATAGCCGATAATCTCGTGATAGTACTTCTTCGGCGAGCCGTGATTTCTAAGCAATCTGACTCTTTCCGCCAATTCACGGTTGTTTGTCACAGCTGCTCCACCGTCTCCATACGCACCCAAGTTTTTCCCTGGATAGAAGCTGAATGCTGAAATATCGCCCAAAGTGCCCACGCGCTGTCCTCGATACTCTGCTCCATGGGCCTGGCATGCATCTTCAATAACCTTCAGGTTATGCTCCCGGGCAATCTTAAGCACAGTATCCATTTCGGCTGGGTGACCGTATAGATGCACTGGTATTATTGCCCTTGTCCTTTTAGTTATCGTCTTTTCAAGCTGCGCCGAATCCATATTATAGGTATCGGGATCAACATCGACAAAAACAGGCCTAGCCCCCACATGAGAAATAGCTGCCGCAGTAGCTACAAATGTATTCGGAGTCGTAATGACTTCATCGCCCTGTTTAATATACAGCGCTAACAAAGCTAGTGATAAGGCGTTGGTCCCAGAGCTTACACCGATAGCGTACTCCGCCCTGCAAAAGGCCGCGAATTCCTTTTCAAATCCGTCTACCTCAGCGCCGAGGATGAAGTTACTGCTTTCAAGGACTCTGTCAATGCTCCGGTTAACCTCTTGCTTAATTGAGGCGTACTGTTTTTTCAGATCGACAAGCGGTATCGTCAGCCTATGCAATATCAGGCCCTCCCATCCTTCGTACAAACCTGGCAGGATTACCTGCCACCAGAGCATCTGCAGCTACATCCTTAGTAACAAAACTCCCAGCAGCTACCATAGCGTTTTTTCCTATGGTCACCCCGCATAGAATCGTGGCATTTGCCCCTATGCTGGCGCCTTTTTGGACATGGGTCTTTTCAAGCTTCCAATCAGTCTCGTCCTGAAGCCTGCCGTCAACGGTGGCACGGGGAAACCTATCATTTATAAAGCACACGTGCGGCCCGATAAACACATCGTCCTCCACTGTCACGCCCTCGGGAATGAAAACAAACGCTTGAATCTTGCAGTTTTTGCCGATCTTGACCTGCTTTCTGATCTCGACAAACGCTCCTATCTTAGTATTATCGCCGATTTCGCAGCCATATAGATTCACTAACTCGGGGTGATATATCTTAACGTCCTTACCCAATTTGACGTCTTCTTTAATCACGGCTCAGCACTACCTCTCTTCCGCCCTCCCTCAGGGAAGTGTCACTAGCCTCGAGGACTTTCAGAACAGCCAGCCCAAAGGTAGCATCAGTCAGGGGCTTTTTCCCGTTGAGGATACAATCGACAAAATGCTCTGCTTCTACCAGCAAAGCTTCCCTTTGGTCTAACCTGGGCAGGTAGATATCACCCAGCCTGTATGTAGGCTGAAGAGGATTTTCCTGGCTATAATCGAACTCAATACCACTGTCATAGACCCGAATCTTTTCCGTCGGCTCCACATCATCGTAGATTATCATTCTTCTACTTCCACCTATGATGATCCGCCTTATCTTGACCGGCGATAGCCAACTCACGTGAATATGAGCGATGATACCACTCTTATATCTCAGAGTCATATACGCTATGCAGGCAATGTTGTTATTATTAAAATCTCGGCCTAATACCGACACGCTGATCGGGTCTTCTTCTATCAGGTATTGAGCGATGGAGATGTCATGAGGAGCTAAATCCCAGATGACATTTACATCAGACCGGAATAGCCCCAAATTAATCCTCACCGAATCAAAATAATATAGCTCCCCAAGCCCGCCCTTGGAGATTAGCTCTTTTGCCTTCCTCACACTGCCTGTGTAAAGGAAGGTATGATCCACCATCAACACCTTCCCATGGCTCCGAGCGGCCTTGATCAGACCTTCCGCCTCTTTAACATTTGCGCAGAGCGGTTTTTCAACCAATACGTGTTTCCCATTTTCGAGTGCCTGCTTAGCCAACTCGTAATGAGATACTACTGGTGTAGCTATCGCGATTGCATCAATCTCTTTTGCATCCACTAAGTCCTTATACTTCGTGGTTACATCAATATAGGGATACCTTCTCTTAATGAGTTTAAGCCTTGCTTTCTCTGAATCACAAGCCATTGCTACATAACAGCTGTCAACTTCGCTAAAGTTCCTGACCAGGTTCGGACCCCAATAGCCCAACCCCACTATTCCTATGTTGACCTTCTTTCCTGCTGACATACTTTACTCCGTGATATAAGATCTAGGATGCTGCCTCCATTAGCACTTTCTCCAAAGTTGAGCCGCTGTTCGACCAGGTGTATTGACTCTGGATGACACCCCTCCCCTTTGATCCCATTTCAGACCTGAGTCGAGGGTTGTTATACAGTGTGAGTATCTTATCCCTGTATTCTTCAGCAGTAGAAGCATATGCTACAGTGCCTTCAGGCATAGTCGTCTTCTGAGTCGAGATGACCGGCTTCTCGCAGGCTAAGTACTCAGCCAGCTTAAGTGGGCAGTAGCCATCCTCTCCAGCGTCCATCCCCTTATGTCTGGCGAAGGGGACTAGGCAAACATCCATGCAGGAAATATATTCCGGCACCAGCCTATAAGGGACAGTGCCAGCAAAGATGGTTTTGTTGAAAACGCCAAATTTTCGCGCCAAGTTCATGGTTTTCTCCAGACCACCTTCCTCGCCCACGATTACAATTCGGATATCAGGGCATTGAGCATTCAACTTGCTCACAGCCTCGAAGACCGGTTCGAAGTCAACCCACTCCCGCATTGTCCCCACAAACCCCAGCACAAAATCATTTCCCAGGCCCAATTTCTCTCTCAATATTTGCGATGGGCGAGGTGAGAATAGATCGATATCAACCCCATTGCGGATAATAACGGCTTTGCCGGAAGGAGCCGGATACGAAGACTGGATATGCGTGTCCACGAAAGTCACCTTGCTGGCAACCTCAATATTCTTGGTCAGCATTATCTTACCAATGAACTTACCCAGCGGTCTCCCTATCCGCGGTATCTGAGGCGATACACCGATCATTTCAGGTAAGTCGTCGGCAATATCATAAACAGTCTTGACACCTATAGCGCGCAATCTTCTGGCCACAAAATATCCAGAGATCAAGCTATTATAGTTCAAGTGAACATCTAGCCCGCGGTAGTTCACCTTCTCCAGTATCCTACCTATAGATGCAAACGATGACACTTCTTGAAGTATAGGGCTGATTCTACGGCGGGTAAAGTATTCCGTAGGGATAGCCTCAGTGACATCCTCAAGCCCTCCAGTATATAGGGCGGTATCAGTCTGACCAGCCTTCCACCAATCATTAACGCTCAAGACTCTAATGTCGTGGTTTCTTCTAAGATACCTTATGAACTCGTGAAGGCGAGTGTGGGGACCCTTTTTCAAGTCCACAATGGAGGTTATCAGTATCCTCATTTTACTGCGTTTGCTTAAAGTCTGCCGCGGCGTGACTAAATCCCATAGAACACCGATTAACACTGGTGTTTACAAAATATGAATGCGGATGGTCACCTATGGCTACACGGGTCTAATCCTATTCCCATTTCTGTTCCTCATCGGGCCCGAATCCCTTTGCTTCCTTCATAAAGTCAACAATTCTACCGCGTATCATCTCCTTCATCGCCTGAAGCATGAGCGCAGCAAACAGCGAAAGCAGCCCTGCTAGGCAAAGCAGTATTGTGCCAAAGGCGTTGCCAAAAGCCAACTCATGTGTATTGCTATATACCGACAACACACGTGCACCTAGAAATAGCCCTCCTCCCAAAAGCGCAAGACCAGGCACTCCAAACAACAATAGAGGCCGCCTCAAGCTAAAAAGAACAACTACCCTGCTCAGAACCTCAACCCCATGGCCCAGTGGACTCCTCTTCGCCTGACCTGCATAAGACACATCTATGGGCACTTCGGCTACCCTGAGACCGCTTTTGCTTATGGCGAACTGCATCTCCGAGCTAATTGACATTCCGTCCTCAGCTAAGTTCAACTCCTTGAGTGCCTTTGCGGAGTATGCCCTAAACCCACTTTGAGAATCGCTGATTTTTTGCCCCGAGCCTACGTTAGTGATAGTTGTCAGAACGCGCTGTCCCAGACGACGATAAAAAGGCGGCTTCTTAACTACTCCTATGAACCGAGAGCCAATTACAACATCCGCCTCACCATTGAGAAGAGGTCTGACCAATTTTGGTATATCTCTCGGGTCATGCTGCCCGTCTCCATCGAGAATCACCAGAGCATCGGCTCCTAGCTGTCTCCCTCGTTCCAGGGCACTGCGGATTGCAGCGCCATATCCTCGATTCTGCCCATGCTGGTGAACCATGGCACCGGCACCGGCAGCGATCTCAGCAGTAGCATCTGTCGAGCCATCATCGACAACTATAACCTCATCGACGTATTTCTTGGCCTTGACTACTACGCTCCCGATGCAACGCTCCTCGTTGAAGCAAGGAATGGCAGCGACTATCTTCGGCTTGCCCTTACGTTCTGAAGCTGCTGGCTCGTTGCTCATTGTTTACTTCTCTCCACCAGAACAATTCCGCCAGAGTATAGATATTTAGCTAGAGTGTAGCACTAGACAAGCACTTTTACAAACACGTGATTTGTCTTGGATGAAACATCGCTTCTTTTCTAAAAATGCTGTGTGAGAGCATTGCCTTTTAAGGTGAATACGCGAATATCTCCACTTCGGAGATGTTCCCTTGTTGCTGTGTTAAGACCGTAGTCGGAGATTGATGGATTAATGTGTAGTGGTCTAATTTAGCGAGGGGGACAGGGCTGAAAAGCGGATTCTTGCCTACTATCCTATAGTCTGGGTGCGCATCTACAAACGCCTTCGCACTGTCGTAAGTTGAAAAGGACTGCTCATCGGAGATGACCTTTGCCGTGAACGTGTTGCCCTCCGTGCTCGTTAACTGCCTTTCGTTCCAGGAAACTGCGAAGATTTGTTGGGGAACGGGAACCCACTCTTCACCTCCAAAGAGGTATAAGCGAGAGCACATGGATTGATAGTAGCTAGGATAATAACGCTCTACCGGTTGAAGCGACCCTGTCTGAGTGCTTTGATAAAATACGTCAAAGAATTGAGATGGATCCTTACCGGCCCAAACCAGCATGGGGACGAATTTCCCATCATACAATAACGTCTTAATAGCCATGGGGAAGTCGATGATTACATATTTAGAGCCCAGATTATCGAGCATCTGGCTACCTGAGACCTCATCCTGAGCAGTGAAAAACAAGGCAGCATCCGTGGCACCGGCCTGGCTTGGATTCGCGTTCGGTATGCGGTGGGCGATATAGGTTATGAAGTAACCATAGTCCCACCAGCTCATCACTCCATATGCCGACGCTGGATACTGATAAGCCTCTCCAGCCAGCGGTTTTTGGTACAGTTCATAATAGAAGTCAGAGTTCTGGAAAGGATCGGGGGTATTTTTAGGGTCGCTCATCCACACAAGCGATTCGTGCCAATCGTCGCTGCATCTGTCGCCACTCGGTGGCTTGGCCCAGTCAAAAATCGCCACACCGATATTAGGGTAGAATGCCAAAAAGAACACGGCTATCAATGTAACCGAGACGTAGACATTCCTCGCGTTTAGATATCTTGTAGCCAGAACGCCCCGTTGCTGCTTCTTAGCCTTCTTCTTGTCACGCTTTGCCTTTTTACCGCGCTTAGTCTTTCCTCCCTCTTTCTCCACCTTCCTATCTCTACTATCTTCTTCCAACTCTAGGGCCTCAGGGGATTCCCTAAGGCCGGCGAACTCTAATATCTTCCAAGACAGATACGCAGTAAGTACGGCAACATTCACGGCGAAATAATAACCGAACCGGTTTTGACTGAACGTAGCCACTAGTATTACCACGCTCCAGACAAATAGCAGCGTCTTCTCAGCAGTCCCCTCCTTTATGATGAGATAAACGATTATTGCCAGAGCTATCAGAGCCAGATAGAAGTCTATAGTGAACTGATCCCATGCCGTGGACAAAGAAAGCGGCGCAACTTCGGCGACAGTCAACATACCCCCCACTGGCCTGAATGTACTTGTTTTGTCCAGAATCGAATTGAACAGCGAGGGATCAATGACACGAAACAGTACTGCACCTATCCCGCCCAACACCAGCAACGCCAGCGGGTAGTAAACTCGCTTCATATCCTTGCCAGCCATTAGAGAAGAGAGCATGCCCAGTGCTAGAAAGGCCGCGATTCCGATGAGCAGCGATGAAAACCCGAGGCTCCACGCCCCGTATCCATTCCAGGACACAGCAACCATAAACAGGGCTATGAGGAAGCAGAAACCTGCAACTATGCAAAGGTAATCCGTCGACTTGCCCCTGAGATGGTCCATGACAAATTGAATGACGGCGAAAACGAAGATTATGAATACAAACAGCCCTGCACCAGGCCACGTAAGCAGATAGAGCCCCAGCACTATCCCAGCCAGCAGAGAATAGAGCAAAGGCCCTCTAAGAGTTCCCCAATCTCTCCGCCCAAGGCTCTTGAAGGAAACTTCATTTTGTCTTGACCTTTTTATTGCCATAATCAAGAACATCATGGTAAAGGCAGTGAACAGGGTTTCCGCGACATGGTAATCGGGGAAGCCCAGCAGGGAGCGCCAGAGAAATTGACCGGGTAAAATGGCAATCAGGGCCGCGCCAATAAGTCCTACCTTCCTGTTAAAGAGCTCCTTGCCTATGAAATAAACAGGTACGGTAACTAGTGCCCCCATTATTGCCGGCATGTAGGCTCCCACCGTTTCTATGACTTTCTGAGTTGGGGAGCCAGCGCCAAAGAGCCAGGCAAAGAAGCCCAGAAGTAGATAAAAGAAAGGCGGGGCACCGAGAGATGATCCGCCTGGGTAGAAGAGATAGGGGTCAAAAAGCGGCCGGTGCGGGAAATGGAGCGCCAAGAGCATCACTTGACGCATATGATAATAGCAGTCGGTTTCCTGGAAACTTACCCAACCGCTGGCGAAGACATTGTGATAAGGGAAGTAGAGGCGCAGGAAAAGGGCGACTAAGAAGAACGCGACTAAGGCCAAGCCATATCTAGCGCGTGTGGAGAATTTCATCTCTGTACTAAACTAGCAGTCCGTTCCTTCAATGTACGCCTGACCTCGGTGTATCGTAACACGTAAGACCGGCATTGTTTACCGTACACCTGAGCCACGCTATTGGGATAACGTTACCACATACTTGTGATTTATTCAACCCCGCCCTTATCGATTCAACTAATTTGCTGAACCTGGCTTTACTTTCGTCCCCAGTCGTGCCGGAAGATACCCAAACATATCATTTACTGAACCAAGAAAAGTTGACACAACTACGAGGCAACGACGGTGTTTTTAGGTCCGATGACAGTGGATGCAACGGTTCCGGCGGGCAAGACAGGGGCGCTTGCTTCGCCGGATTTTGCGAAGCTATTTTTCGGGGCTTCAAAGCTGGGGGCGCTGAGCTAACTATCCCTTCTTGGCCATGCCATGAAGCTTCTCGTCCCTTTAATTGGGGATCATAGATTATCAACCTATTAAGGTTAAATTGACGGGAAACGGCATGAATTGGTGCTAGAAAAAAGGCAAGCCAGCGTTCCAAGCAAAATCGACTTTGCAAACTAGCTTATACGCGAAACACGGCGCAACTCGTCTGGTTTAGCGCACCTGAGCAATGCATCATCCAGAGTTACAGCTCCCGACCTCACCAGTTCCTGTAGCCCTTGGTCCATGGTCTGCATGCCAAATTGTCTTCCTGTTTGCAAGTATGTATTAATCTGCTCAGTCCTGGCATCACGGATGAGATTACGTATGGCATCAGTACCTATCATGATTTCGAAAGCAGCCACCCTCCCTTTGCCCCCGGCTCTGGGCAAAAGGAACTGAGAAAGGACGCCTTCCAATACCATCGATAGCTGGAATCGAATCTGAGGTTGCTGGTGAGCAGGGAAAACATCAATTATGCGGTCAATGGTCTGAGCAGCGCTCGCCGTATGCAATGTACTCAAAACTAAGTGCCCAGTCTCCGCAGCGGTGATCGCGGTGGAAATTGTCTCCAAATCACGCATCTCGCCTACTAGAATCACATCAGGATCCTGCCGCAGGGCATGTTTTAAGGCGATAGCGAAGGACTTAGTATCATCACCCAGATCCCTCTGGGCAATGAGACACTTCTCATTATGATGCAAGAACTCAATTGGATCCTCGATCGTGATCACATTTCGTCTCTCCGTCCTATTTAGATGATCAATCATAGCAGCTAACGTGGTTGACTTACCCATTCCCGTAGGGCCAGTTACCAGGACCAAGCCCTTGGTCTTGACCGCTAGAGTCCTACACACAGGAGGTAATCCAAGTTGATCTATAGTCGGCACCTTCAGCGGCACCTGCCGAATAGCGATACTGATCGTCCCTCGCTGAAAAAAGGCGTTCACCCTGAAACGAGCCAAGCCAGCTATGCTGAACGGCATGTCCAGCTCCAGTTCATTGTAAAATCTTTCTCTCTGCCTCTCTGTAGTTATATATTCTAGCGATTCTTTCATAAATTGGGGGGTGACATTGGGCAATTCCTCTAAAGGCGTCAGGATGCCATCGATACGAAGCACCGGTGGGCTCGGCACCCTCAGATGTAAGTCCGAGGCCCCCTTTTCCACCACTAAGCGTAATAGTTCCTCGATATTCAAGCTTCCACTACACCTTTCTAGTCTGGGATGAAAAAACCGACGACTGGTTCTTTCCACCTCTTTTCGCACTATACATAGCGTCGTCTGCCTTCTTCACAAGCTCCGAGACCACCGAGGCATGAGCCGGATAGGAAACTATCCCAGCGCTTACGGTTATTCCTGCCCTTTCGCTTTCCAATTTCATCTTGTACCCTTCCACCTGGGTCCTGATTCTTTCTGCAATCTTACTAGCGCTTTTACTATCGGTTCCAGGCGCGAGGAGCATGAATTCATCCCCTCCCCACCTAGCTGCGACATCGGAGGCGCGTGTGTTTACTTTAACGATCCTAGCCACTTCCTTCAAGAAGATATCGCCCACGTGATGGCCTAAGCGATCGTTTATCTCCTTTAGTCCATCCAGGTCAACCATTATGAGCGATAGCGGGGCTTTGCTTCTTTGGGCACGGATAAACTCACGTTCTATTTGATCCATAAAATATCGCCGATTGTAAAGGCCGGTCAAGCCGTCGGTGAAAGCAAGTTCCAACGCATGTTCATATAGTTGAGCGTTCTCAATGGCCATGCCTATCTGATTGGCAATAGTGCCCAGCATGCGCACCTCCCAGTCTGGGAACACACGATGGCCACAGCTGCCAATGCCCATCACACCCAGAATCTTTTCTTTCGCCATTATCGACAAAGCAGCGAAGGATTGAACATGCTCCTTCTTTGCACCATAATGTTTAAATCTGCGGTCTACAGATATGTCCTCCACCAGTAGAGGCTCCCCTGTTTCAAGCACCTGCGTTAGAACTCCATCCTCAGCACTTAACGTCCTTATCCCACGCACAAACGATGAGGACATCCCCCGATTAGCCCTGAGTACCAGATCTTTGGTTTTCTCGTCTAACAGGAAGATTCCTGCCACATCCATCCCTGTTATTTCCAGCACCTTGTCCAATACATTTACCAGTAACTCCTCGAGATTAAGTGTCTGGCTTACCGCAGTTCCGATGTTGAAGATAAATTCAAGTCGCTTGGTGTAGCGACCCACCTCCTCTTCCGCCTGCTTGCGTTCCGTTATGTCCATAAGCGTCCCTAAAACCGACCGTTTCCCTTTGTATTGGATAGAGGCAACTCTGTCCGAGACCCAGACAATTCCGGAATCTTTCCTGATGAACCTGAACTCATAAGATGAGCCACCTCGACCTTTTAGCACCTCTATTGCTTTTGTCCTGACCGTCTCTCTATCATCCGGATGGACATAATCGAGAGAATATTTTCCTACCAACTCGTCATACGTATAACCCGATATTTCTTCAAACAGGCGATTGACATACAGAAACCTTCCATCCTGCAAAAAATATATCCCCGTTGTAGCTGCCTCAAGCATGCCTCGCGCTAGCTCTTCAGAATCACGCAATGCTTCTTCAGCTCGCTTGCGCTCCGAAACGTCTCTTATCACCGCAACCAGTGTTTTGGGGTTACCTCGGGCATCTTTTATAACCGAAGCCGTAAAGTTGATGGGGATTTCCTCACCATCTTTGGTGATGGCACTCATATCAATTGGTTTAGCGCTGCTCTTTTCTATAACCTTTTTCAAATAGCCTTGTGCCTTCAGCCTATCCTTTGACCTGCTGTATGTTGGTAGTTTAAGAGCAGAGGTTCCCATAAGTTCATTAGGCTTGTAACCTAGCAGTTTCGCGAAAGCTTTGTTGACATAGATTATCTCGCCGCTCATATTAACCAACATAACGCCATCGGGCATTCCTTCGATAGTTGCTGCAGCTACAAGTTCGCCCTGCTTCAGAACTTCCTCTGCCCACTTGCTCTCGAACAGAGCCTGCTCCAGTTCCGCTACCCGCGCTTGCAGATTAGTCAGTTCCCTCATGTGTTGTTGTTTGGCCTTCGCTCTGTATTTTCCCTCTGATTCCCCAGCCATAACTGCACCTACCCCCTGCGGACGTTTGCCAAGTGAATCGCCAATCAGAGGCCCTAATTAGGCCCATATTATCAAAAATACAAAGCTGAAGCAACGCTAAAGGTAACGTTTTAGCTTGGTACTTTATACCCCTTAGATATCCCAATTTCGGGGGACATCTCCCCAGTTCCCACTGCGGTACGCAGTGGTTAAGATTTCGAGTTTAGAGCCCAAGATTCACTTTAGAGGCGGCTTCCTTTGTGCCCAGGGGTGTGCCTCCTCGAACGCTGCCGCTGCTCGAAACACTGTAGCCTCATCGTAGGGCCGGCCCACAATTTGAAGGCCGATAGGCAAGCCTTCTTTAGTCCACCCAGCCGGTATGGAAGCAGCCGGCTGCCCTGTGAAATTGAAAACAGGAGTGAAAGGAAGCCACTTCAGGAAGCCAATCGGATCTTCAAAATCTACAGGTAGCGGTGGTGATGCAAGGGTAGGGGTCAGAAGCAGGTCATAGCTCTGAAAAAACCTGCCCGACTTAACTGAAAGCTCATACTTAGCAAACATAGCCTTGACGTAATCAGTGGCCTTTAACTCGGCCGCCAAAAACAGCATCGTTGCCGTAAGCGGGCTCAGCTCATCGATTATCTGGTCAATCGGCCCAAGCACTGAGAGAGCTGCCAAGGCATCTGAACCGAAAAAAGTCCCAATGTGAGACTCTGGATTATCAAAGGCGGGGTGAGCCTCCTCCACATTCCCTCCTAAGCTGGAGAACTTCCTCGCAGCTTTCTCACAGATTGTCTTAACCTGAGGATCCACTGTAGCGTAACCGAGGTCTGGGCTCCAGGCAATCTTGAGCCCCTTTACACCACCCTTAAGCGATTTTGTGAAGCTAACAGCAGGTGCGGGTAGTGAATAGAAATCACCCCAGTGGTAACCGGCCATGACATCGAGCATTAACGCCGCATCCCTAACCGTTCGCGTAATAGGCCCCTCGTGAGTTATTATCTCCCCTCCCTGAAAAGTTGGGTAACGAGGCACACGTCCCAATTGAGGCTTGATGCCAAACACGCCACAACAGCTTGAGGGAATGCGTATGGAACCTCCGCCATCCATTCCTACAGCCAAGGGACCCAATCCCGATGCCACGGCAGCGGCTGCACCTCCGCTGGAGCCGCCAGGGCTTCTTTCTAGCTTCCAGGGGTTGCGTGTGATGCCGAAGATAAGATTGTCAGTCAGAGGCTTGAAGCCGAACTCTGAGGTGTTAGTTTTCCCCAGCATTATGGCCCCTGCCGTCTTCAATCGTGCCACACTGACGGCGTCTTCCTCAGGCACAAAATCCTCCAGCAACTTGCAGCCAAAGGTTGTGCGCACACCCTTGGTAAAAATCAAATCTTTGACCGAAAATGGCACCCCGTGAAGAGGCCCCAACTCCTCACCTTTCATAACGGCCTTTTCAGCCTTCTTGGCCTCGGCTAGGGCCGAATTCGCTATCACCGTCACATAGGCATTCATCTTCGGGTTGACAACTTCTATCCGCTCCAGAATGTCCTCCACAACCTCCACCGGCGAGAGCTTTTTCCTTCTGATTGACTTAGCCAGGTCCGCAGCGCTCATCCAACAAATATCTTCACGACTCATCAAAAATCTCCTAACTTGAAACGCTTCCTTTTCCCTTGTCGAATAGTCCGCTGGCAGTTCTTTCGGCAAGAGCGATTGCTACCATAGCAAAGCATGTAGGATATGTCAAGCTAGACAAGGAGAATTCGTAAAGCTGAAGACGAGGGGATTAAGCGTTTTGTTGAGCCCCTCGTAAAGTCCGTCTACTCACTACTCACTATTTACTGGCGACAGTCTATACATGAGACTTGGCAGCCACAAATGGTAATTCCCTACAATCAACCCTATCATCCCTCCCCAAGAGACAAAAAGCCATGCTATAATAGCACAAGCTCATGTTTACTCACCTTCACGTCCACACCGAATACAGTCTCCTTGATGGCATGTGCCGCATCTCTAATCTCATCAGCAGAGCCAAGGAGATGGGCATGGATTGCCTGGCAATCACTGACCACGGGGCTCTCTACGGCATAATCACATTCTACCGCGAAGCTAAAGAGGCTGGGATAAAGCCCATCATCGGTTGTGAGGTATATGTAGCACCCAAGGAAAAGGAAAACAAACTTGCAACCGAGAAAAACCCTTATCACCTCATCTTGTTAGCCAAGAATGAGGTCGGCTATCATAATTTGCTGAGACTGGCTACCTCAGCCCACCTTGAGGGGTTCTACTATAAGCCCAGGGTTGATAAAGAGTTACTCTCACGATACCACGATGGTCTAGTAGCACTTTCGGCCTGCCCCAATGGAGAACCGGGGCGCCTCATAATAGAAGGCCGCACCGAGGATGCCGAGAAGGCTGCCAAGTGGTACAAGGAGGTTTTCGGCGATTTCTACCTGGAACTCCAGAAGCACGATGTGCCTGAGCTCGCCCAAATAAATAAAGAGCTAATCGGCATGAGCCGCAAGCTGGGTATCCCCCTTGTTGCCACCAATGATGTACATTATGTAAATAAAGATGATTCCTATGCTCACGATGTCCTGCTCTGCATCCAGACCAACAACACTATTTACAACGAGAAGCGCCCCAAGATGGCAGACGACTCGTTTTATCTCAAGAGCCCCCAGGAGATGGCAGAGCTCTTCGCCGAGCTACCCGAAGCCTTGACCAACACCGAGCGCATCGCCGAGCTATGTGACCTGAACCTGGGATTTGGCCGCCTCCATCTCCCCGAGGCAGAGTTACCTCCGGGCAAAACCGCCGATGAATGGCTTAGAGAACTTTCCCATCAGGGCTTGATAGCGCGCTACCGAGAACCTCCGCCACAGGTACTAAAACGATTTGAATATGAACTCGATGTCATAAAGCAGACCAAGTTTGCCAACTATTTCCTGGTAATCCACGATGTCATTTCCTTCGTTCGTAAACAAAATATCCTTTTCGGCGTCCGCGGCAGCGCTGCTGCCAGCATCGTCCTCTACTGCCTGGGCATAACCGACATCGACCCGCTGGCTCACACGCTGGTTTTCGAGCGTTTCCTCAACATAGAGCGTAAGGAGATGCCGGATATCGACCTGGATTTCCAGGACGACCGGCGCGATGAGGTCATTGCTTATGTGGCCCAAAAATACGGGCATGACCGTGTAGCCCAAATCATCACCTTCGGCACCATGGGGGCAAAGGCAGCTATTAGAGATGTCGGGCGAGCTCTAGGGATGCCCTATGGTCATGTCGACCAGGTAGCAAGACAAATACCAGGCGGACCGTCAGTTGAGATTAAGAACTCGCTTGAAACAATTAGCGAGTTACGCCACAGCTATGAGAACGACGCTGCCATAAAACATCTTATCGATACTGCACTAAAGCTGGAAGGGATTGCCCGCCACGCCTCCACACATGCAGCCGGAGTAGTTATCTCCCGAGAGCCTCTCATCAATAATGTCCCCCTGCAACGTCCCAGCAGAGGTGATGAGCAAAGCATCAACATGACCCAATTCGCTATGGACGATATTGCCAAGATAGGGCTCCTGAAGATGGACTTCCTGGGGCTAATTAACCTCTCCATCCTGGAGAAAGCGAAACAGACTATAGCCAGGACCCACGGTATCGACTTAGACCTACAGCGCCTGCCCCTCGATGACAAGAAGACCTTCGACCTTCTCTCATCAGGCGAGACCACCGGGGTGTTCCAACTTGAAAGCGCCCCCATGCGCCGCTACATTAAAGAACTCAAGCCAAGTTGTTTTGGAGACATCGCCGCTATGATAGCTCTTTATCGGCCGGGTCCTAAACAGCACATCCCAACATTCATCAGGGCAAAACATGGTATAGAGCCGATTCGCTTTCCGCATCCTGCGCTCACCGAAATCTTGCAGGAGACCTATGGTGTCATCGTTTATCAAGACCAGGTGCTCCTCATCGTTCAGGCATTCGCAGGCTACAGTCTGGGCGAGGCAGATATTGTACGCAAGGCAATGGGGAAGAAAATCCCAGAGGTAATGAAAAAAGAGATGCAGCGCTTCCTCGCGGGCGCAAAGAAAAAAGGATTCTCCAAAGAGCTGGCAGAGCAGGTGTGGAGCCTCATTGAACCATTCGCTGGCTACGCCTTCAACAAAGCACACAGCGTGAGCTACGCCATGATTGCCTATCAGACTGCCTACCTCAAGGCTAACTACCCCATGGAGTTCATGTCCGCCCTGCTCACCAAGCATATGGGCCAAGCAGATAAAATAGCTCTGGCCATCTCAGAATGTCACCGGCTGGGCATTAGAGTATTGCCCCCTGATGTCAGTCGAAGCGGGGAAACGTTTACCATTGAACAGGATGGGGAGGTTTCTGCAGCTATTCGCTTCGGGCTGGCAGCGATCAAGAACGTTGGTGCCTCAGCGATCAGACCCATTATCGTCGCCCGGGAAGAGGGCGGTCCTTTTAAGTCAATTGAGGACTTTTGCCGCCGGGCTGATCTCAGGAGCCTGAATAAACGGGCTCTGGAAAGTATGATCAAGGCCGGGGCGTTGGACTCTCTGGGGAACCGCGGCACCATTCTGGCTGGCATAGACCGAATTCTATCTCTGGCGCAAACCGAGCAGCGTCTCAAGGAAAAAGGTCAATCCACCATGTTCGATCTCTGGGGGCAGAGCGTGGAAGTTCCGTTGCCCGGGCTTGAACTCCAGCAAGTAGAAGTGCCTGCAAAAGAAAAACTAACCTGGGAAAAAGAGCTGTTGGGAGTATACCTTTCCGAACACCCATTTACCCATGCCTCTAAACAATTGTCCTCACAGATCGATGTCTTCTGCGGGCAAATTAGCGAGGAAATGATAGGCCAAACGGTTATTACAGCAGGTACGGTTACTTCGGTAAGGCAGTCGTTCACAAAAGATAAGAGGCCCTTTGTCAGCGCCGTCATCGAAGACTTCGGTGGTAGCCTAGAAGTGACGGCTTGGACCGAGGTATATGAACGCACCAAAGACCTTTGGCAAGAAGGAAATACCCTACTGATCAAAGGCAAAGTGAAGGCCAGGGGCGAAGGAGTGCAATTGACCTGCTTCACTGCGTCACTGTATCAACCAAGCAGTGTTGAGGAAGCTCCCGATGCGATCAAACCACCCCAAGCAGTCCCGTCTCATCTGAGATTGCAGATAAATCTACCCACGTCTGAAGATACCAACGCCGACATTTCCCGTCTGAAGCAAGTATTTGACACTATCAAATTGTTCCCGGGCGAGAATGAGGTTCATCTTAACATCGTCAGCAGTGAAGGGGTTACAAAACTCGAAGTGCCAGATCTGGCTACAGGCTATTGTCCTGAACTTCACCGCCAACTCGCAGGTTTAGTCGGCGAAGACAACCTAATTGTTGGTTAAGGAAGTGACTGCCAGATTTAGCTGAGATCACTCAGCCTGCCAGCTTCTAGTTCAAGAAGACGCTTTTTCAACACCAGGCCGCCGCTAAATCCACCTAGATTACCACTGCTAGCGATCACCCTATGGCAGGGCACAATCATAGGGAACTGATTTCGAGCAAGCGCCTTGCCCACCGCCCTAAGTGCCCGAGGTTTTCCGATCTGTTGTGCAACCCAGGCATAGCTTCTGGTCTCCCCATAAGGGATAGAGAGAGTTGCCTTCCAGACAGCTCGTTGAAAGGTTGTAGCACCGTTCAAGTCGAGTCTATCCGGGAAGAGTATCTTCTCACCGTTGAAGTATCGCTGAAGTCGATTGGGCAAGTCGCTAAACGCAGAGGCATCTTCAACAGCATCTGCCGCAAGTTTCTTTATCTCAGATAGCGCTGCCTTTCGGGACGATTGGGGCAACGTGAGGAGAACCAGCCCTGCCTCAGAACCGCTCACCCCAACCCACCCAAAATTAGTATTCACTGTCGTAAATTTAATCACCGTAGACCCCCTTATGCTAAGACAAGAGTTACCAAAGACCTCCAATAAATCTAACTATAATCCGGACCATCTTCTTTTACAACAAAATACTACTCACGAGATTATCGTAAATTTGTCACTTGTATTTATTGCCCTGATATGCTATGATTGCCTCGGATTGGCTGAAAAAGAGTCGCCCAGGTGTGGGCTGAACGGGTTGGTTCGGAGGAGTTAGAGTAAGGAGATGGTGACGGAGAAGGAGAAGGAGAAGGCGCTCGACATAGCGATCAGCCAGATCGAAAAGCAATTCGGCAAGGGCTCGATCATGAGGTTGGGGGAGGCCTCTGCGAGAGTAGCAGTCGAGGTTATACCTACAGGGTCGCTCTCTTTGGACTTAGCCCTTGGGGTTGGCGGTATTCCGCGGGGGCGGGTGACTGAGATTTTTGGCCCCGAAGCCTCAGGCAAGTCAACCTTGTGTCAGCACATAATAGCTGAAGCTCAAAAGACCGGCGGAAAAGCGGCGTACATAGATGTGGAACACGCTCTCGATGCCGCTTACGCTGCCACCTGCGGGGTTGAACTGGATGACTTGCTTATCTCCCAGCCGGATACCGGGGAGCAAGCCCTGGAGATCACCGAAACTCTGGTCCGCAGCGGGGCTATAGATATAGTGGTCATCGATAGTGTGGCCGCTCTTGCCCCGAGGGCAGAGATCGAGGGGGAGATGGGGGATTCCCATGTCGGATTGCAGGCACGGTTAATGTCCCAGGCGCTGCGTAAACTGTCAGCGGCTATAAGCAAGTCGCGAACTGCGGTGGTATTCGTTAACCAGTTGAGGGAGAAAGTAGGCATTATCTTCGGCAACCCTGAAGTAACTCCAGGAGGTAGGGCTCTCAAATTCTACAGTTCGGTAAGGATCGATCTGAGACGAGTGGACAACATAAAAGTGGGAACCAAGATAGTAGGCACCAGAATCAGGGCCAAGGTAGTCAAAAACAAGGTCGCTTCCCCCTTTAGGTCTGCTGAGTTTGACATTATGTTTGGTCAAGGCATCAGCAAGGACGGCGACCTGCTTGACCTTGGTGTTGAGATGGGGATAGTTAAGAAAAGCGGTGCCTTCTTTTCCTATGGAGAGACTCGTATTGGTCAGGGACGCGAGAATGCCAAGGAATACCTGGGACAGCACCAGGACATGGCACAAGAGATAGAGCGCCAGATTAGGACAACCGCTAGCACACAAAGAGAATTCTTCTCCGCCGAACCCGAGCCTGCATCCGCAGACTAACTCCAGTTCCACACCCCGAGCGCTACGACCTGGCCTTCCTAATGGGAATTTCTGACCTTGCTTCAGCCATCGAAGTCAGAGGACGAGAATGAAGACAATAACTGCTATTGAGCCGCAGAAGGCGCAGAAAGGGAGGGTGAATTTATTTTTGGATGGGGCTTTTGCCTTCAGCATAAGCATACCCCTGGCAACTACCGCCGGTCTTCAAGAGGGGCAGAAGTTATCACCAGCGGAGATAGATAAGCTCAAGAACGCTGAGCTATTTCATCGCTCGCTTGCCAGCGCGCTGAAATATCTAAGCCCACGTCCTCGGAGCGAGGCAGAAATGAGGGCCAGGCTGCGCCGCCACGGTTATGACATGGAAATCATCCAGCAGGTGATCGCCAAGTTGAAAGAGCAGAAGTTGGTAGACGACACTGTCTTCGCCCAATTTTGGAGAGAGAGCAGAGAGAGCTTTAAGCCTCGCAGCCGACGGTTCATAGAGGCAGAGTTAAGACAAAAAGGGGTCGACGCCGAGACAATCTCTGAGACTACTGCAGGGTTCGATGATGAGATGGGCGCTTACAAGGCAGCCCAAAAAAAAGCCATTTCGCTATCAGGTTTGGATTACCCCGTCTTTCGTAAACGTCTGGGGACTTTCCTGAGACAACGTGGCTTTTCCTACGAGTTAGTAAATCAGACTATAGAAAGGATATGGCAGGAGCAGGGCAATATACAACCCGACCTGCATTCCTGTAGTACAGAAAGAGGGTTTTAGAAATGGATACAATACTTTCGATAGTGATACCTATCGTAACACTCATCGTTGGGGGAGCAATTGGCTTCCTCATTAGAAACCTTATTATGGCACGGAGAATTCAACTCGCTCGAAGAGATGCCACCAAGATTCTGGAAGAGGCATCTACCAAGCAGAAAGAGATGCTGCTTGAAGCAAAAGAAGAGGCGATAAAAATAAAAGCTGATGTTGAGAATGAGATTCGGGGACGCCGCTCCGAACTTCACCGCCAGGAGAGACGCATAGCCCAGAAAGAGGAGAACCTCGACCGCAAAACCGAAGGTATTGAGCGGCGGGAGCGCAACATCGGCTCCAAAGAGAAGGAAATAGAGAGATCAGTGGCACAGCTCGACGAGTTCAAGAAAAAACAGATCCATCAGCTTGAGCTCATCTCGGGTATGTCCACGTCAGAGGCTAAGACACTTCTATTAGCCAACGTCGAGGAAGAAACTCGGCAGGAGATGGCAAAGCGCATCCGCGAGGTCGAGGCTCAGGTCAAAGAAGAATCAGAGCAAAAAGCTCGTGAAGTCGTTGCCTTCGCTATTCAAAGATGCGCCACTGATGTTGTCTCCGGGACCACGGTCTCAGTAGTTCCCTTGCCCTCAGATGATATGAAAGGCCGCCTCATCGGTCGCGAGGGTCGCAATATCAGGGCTTTGGAGAATGCCACCGGCGTCGACCTCATAGTGGACGACACACCCGAGGCTGTTACAATATCCTGCTTTGACCCGATTCGCCGCGAGATAGCCAGGTTATCCTTGGTGAATTTGATCCTTGATGGCCGCATCCATCCCGCCCGCATCGAGGAGGTTGTAGCTAAGGCTAAGGAAGAGGTAGATGCTATCATACAGACTGAGGGAGAACAAGCAGCATATAAGACAGGGGTCGTGGGACTCCATCCAGAGTTGATAAAGCTGTTGGGACGTCTAAAGTTTCGCTTCAGCTACGGACAAAACGTCCTGATCCACAGCATCGAAGTATCATATCTATCCGGAATGATCGCCGCTGAGCTTGGCGCTAACGTTAATATTGCTAAGACAGCGGGGCTATTGCATGACATAGGCAAGGCGGTAGACCAGGAGGTTGAGGGACCGCACGCTGCCATCGGTGCTGACCTGACAAAACGGCTGGGTAAGTCCATGGAGGTATCGAGAGCCATAGGCGAGCACCACGGAGAAAGTGACTCCGTGAGCGTCTATGGCTTCATCGTCTCGGCCGCCGATGCTATCTCAAGCTCAAGGCCGGGAGCACGGCGTGAATCCCTGGAACAGCACCTGAAGAGGCTCGAGGCATTGGAGAACGTGGCCTCGAGTTTCCCAGGAGTGGAGAAATCGTTCGCCATCCAGGCAGGGCGCGAGGTCCGTATCCTTGTGAAACCCCAGGAAATTGATGACTTGGCGGCAGCGAGGTTAGCCAGAGATATCGTAAAGAAGATAGAGGAAAACCTGGAGTACCCTGGCCAAATAAAGGTTACCGTAATCCGCGAGACGCGGGCGGTAGATTACGCCAAGTAAGAATAAAATCGAGCCAAGGGAGGGCTATTGCGAATACTAATGGTTGGCGATGTCATAGGGAAACCTGGCAGGAAAGCTGTATCGGTTTTCCTGCCAGAGTTGCGTCAGAAGCATAAGGTCGACCTGATTATTGCCAACGGAGAAAATGCGGCTGGGGGCATCGGGCTCACTCCGGAGACGGCTGAGGAGCTTTTTAAATCCGGGGCAGATGTTATTACATCAGGCAATCATATCTGGCATCATAGAGAGATTGTCCCCTATCTTGAGGCAGAGTCCCGCGTTTTACGCCCCCTGAATATGCCGCCTGGCATCCCGGGCCACGGCTACGTTATTACCGATAAAGCAATGGTAGTCAGCCTGCTGGCACGAGTTTTCGTGGGTAACTTCGATTGCCCTTTTAGAGCCATGGACTGCCTTCTCGAAGAGGTCAATCCCAGGCCCCCCATCATCATAGTCGACTTCCACGGAGAAGCGACAGCTGAGAAGATAGCGCTGGGATGGTATCTAGATGGGCGCGTGAGTGCCGTTCTTGGAACCCATACCCATGTAGGCACCATTGATGCACGAGTCCTGCCGCAGGGCACTGCCTTTATCAGCGATGTCGGCATGGTAGGTCCCATCAACTCAGTAATCGGAGACGACATAGATTCAGTGATTGAAAGGTTCCTCACCTTAATGCCCCATCGCTTATCTGTAGGCAAGGGGAATCCGATTTTCAACTCGGTTCTGGTGGATGTGGATGACGATACCGGCAAGGCTTCGAGCATCAGCCGACTAGACTTAGAGTTGACAGAGAAATGAGAGCAGACCTCCACCTCCACACCACCGCTTCCGATGGAAAGTTGACCCCTCAGGAGTTAGTACGGAAAGCGGTTGAGCTTAAGCTCAACGTTATCGCTATCACTGATCACGACTCTGTAGAAGGTGTATTACCAGCCCTTGAAGCTGCGAAAAACTTCGCCCAGCTTATGGTCATCCCCGGAGTGGAGATAAATACCGATGTCCCCAAGGGCGAGGTGCACATCCTGGGCTATTTTCTGGATTACCGTAATCCGCAACTCAACCGTACCCTGGCAGAGCTGCGTAATTCTCGCTATGAACGTGGCAAGAAGATGGTAGCCAAACTGGCAGAACTGGGTATCAATGTGGACTGGAGGAGGGTGGAAGAAATGGCTGGAAAAGGTTCCATAGGACGGCCGCACATTGCCCAGGCAATGCTTGAGCAAGGATACGTGTCCTCCCTTCGGGAAGCTTTCGACAAGTATATCGGGCGCAACGGCCCTGCCTACGTTGAGCGCAAAAAGCTGACACCGATTGAAGCAGTTAAGGTGGTGCTTGAGGCAGATGGACTGCCAGTCCTCGCCCATCCCGCAGATATCGAACCGCTAGAGCCGTTTCTACTCCAATTGAAGAAGGCGGGAATCATAGGAATTGAAATCTACTACAATGGCTATGACTCTAAGACTATCGCTCAACTCAAGAGATTTGCCGAGAAGTTTGACCTTATAGCTTGCGGCGGTAGTGACTTCCACGGATTAGATGAAAATATTGGCGCTGATATCGGCAGCGTAAACTTGCCTAGTGAGTCTGTGGAGCAGCTCATCTCCTTATCAAAGCAAAAAGGACGGTGATGCCATGATGTTAGGTTCCAGAGAAATCCAGCAGGTTATCCCACACCGTTGGCCTTTCCTTTTGGTAGATAAGATCATTGACCTGAAGCCGGGCGAGGAAGCAGTAGGGATTAAGAACATTTCCGCTGGGGAGATCTTCTTCCAGGGCCACTTCCCTGGCTATCCTATCTTCCCCGGGGTGCTCATTATCGAAGCCTTGGCCCAAGTGGGTGCCGTGGCAATATTGAGCCTTGCCGAGAACAAGGGCAAGATTGCTCTCTTCGCCGGTATTGAAGGATTTCGCTTTCGCAAACCGGTGCTTCCGGGCGACTGCCTGCGCTTGGAAGTGAAGCTCACCAAGATGCGAGGCCCTATCGGCAAAGGTACGGCCAAGGCAACGGTGGATGACAAGACAGTTGCCGAAGGCGAACTGACTTTTGCTCTCACCGGTTCGGTAGAGTCCCCGGGAGAAAAGCAGGAATGAGGTGTGCCCGCCACCCCGATATCGAGACCGATCTTAGGTGCGGTAAATGCGAGCAGCCCATCTGCCCAAAGTGCGTGGTCCAAACCCCGGTAGGGGCGCGCTGCCCGAAGTGTGCAGCTCTAAAAAAGCTACCCGTTTATGAAATCTCGACTATTTTCTATATAAGGGCGATTGCCGCCGGTTTAGCAACCGCTACGGCATTGGGCGCTATCTGGCCTTTTATACCCCTGGGCGGCTTTTTCTTGTTCTTCATAGCTTTAGTCGTTGGCTACCTCATTGGGGAAGCAACTAGCATGGCGGTGAACCGAAAACGTGGCCCAGGCCTGCAGATAGTTGCCGGGATAAGCGTAGTAGTGTGCTATTCCGTTAGAAGCCTTATCGAGGCATCAGAGCACAGCTTTTTACATACATTCGCCGATGTATACGGCCTAATCGCCCTAATTCTAGGTATAATCATCGCAGTTGCCCTGCTCCGACGAAATTGACACTTATCGCATTTTGTGCTATTATCGCGCAGGATTAATAATTTAATAATTCTTAGGAGGCCTATCCCCCGGAGACGGCAATGTTTTTAGTAAATATTATTAATTGTTGCCGAAGCAAGATGGGATGCGGTATTTATGCGGGGAGTACTTTTTCGAGTCATTATCGCAATAATCATCGGCATCGGGGGGTGGCAGCTAGGCAAGTTCATCGGTGGGAGGACAAACGCAAGTAGTGAGCTGACCTGGATTCTGACTCTCGCTATCGGTGGCTATATCTTTGGCTACCTGCTCGCCCCGGCTCTGACCATCCGCCCTTGGCGGTGGCTGCGAGGGCATGTTCGCCCGATGTCGCGGATGCTGCCATTCCCTAGCCTTGTGGCTGCGGCCATAGGGGTAGCCTTTGCTTTGGTTATCACAGCCCTGGCAACCCTGCCCCTGTCTTTGCTCCCAGAGCCTTGGGGAAAATGGTCTCCTCTTATTCTCGGCTTATTCTTGTGTTTCCTTTTTATCCCCATCATGGTATTGCAGGGCCCCGCTGTTCTGCGGTTCTTCTTCAGCGCAGCCCCCAATTTGCCATCGCCAAGAGATAATAGAAATGACCTCCTCATACTGGATACAAATGCTATCATCGACGGACGGATAGCTGACATTATCCAGACAGGTTTCATACACGGCACCTTGCTCATCCCCAGGTTTGTCCTCGATGAGCTGCGCCACATCGCCGATTCCCCGGATGCGTTGCGCCGCAACCGTGGGCGCAGAGGCCTAGAGATGTTGACCCAGCTCCAGAAAGGATCAGACGTCCCAGTTCAAATATCTGATATCGACTTTGAGGACACCCACGAGGTTGATTCCAAGCTAGTAAGGTTGGCCAAAACACTGCGCTGCCCTATTGTCAGCAACGATTTCAATCTCAATAGAGTGGCTACGCTTCAGGGCGTAAAGGTGCTCAACATCAACGAGCTGGCTAATGCTGTCAAGCCCGTGGTCCTGCCCGGAGAGGACATGACCCTACGTATTGTTCAAGAGGGCAAGGAGCCAGGCCAGGGCATTGGTTTTCTCGATGATGGCACTATGGTTGTGGTCGAGGGAGGACGCCGTTACCTCAATACGGATCTCAGCATTGCCGTTACCAGGGTATTACAAACCGCCGCTGGCCGGATGATCTTCGCACAACCCAAAGAAGCCGCCGATGAAAGAAGTAAACGGTAAAGTCAGCGCTGTAATCGTCGCCGCTGGCACCAGCACCCGAATGGGTGGGATCGACAAGGTCTTTGCCCAATTAAAGGGACAACCCTTGCTGGCTAACGTGATGACTGTCTTCCAGGATTGCCATTCTGTCGATGAGATAGTCCTCGTGCTGGCCAAGAAGAGCCTAGAGCAGGGACGCTCGCTGGTAAAAGAGCGAGGCTGGTCTAAAGTGGTTGCGGTATGCTCGGGAGGGCCAAGGCGACAGGATTCAGTCAAAGAAGGTTTGCGGCGGCTCGTTGATTGCGACTGGGTAATAATCCATGACGGTGCCAGGCCTTGTCTCACCGCTGATCTTATCGAACGCGGGTTGATAGCAGCTCAGAAAACTGGGGCTGCAATCGCCGGAGTCCCGGTCAAAGATACAATCAAGATTGTCTCTCGCCGCGGCTTCGTGCAACAGACGCCTGCTCGCCAATGCTTATGGGCAGCACAGACGCCCCAGGTCTTTCGCTACGACCTTATAGCGGAAGCCTACCGCCAGGCAGATGATGAAGTAACCGATGACGCCGCACTGGTGGAAAAGCTGGGTCATAGAGTCGAAGTCTACATGGGATCCTACCATAATATCAAAGTGACCACCCTAGAGGACCTGGCGGTGGCCGAGATTCTTCTGCAAAAACAAGGGACAATACAGCCCGCGACCACGGAGGCCTTATGCGCGTCGGTATCGGCTACGATGCACACCGGCTAGCTATCGGTCGTCCGCTCATCCTAGGCGGTGTGGAAATCCCCTTTGACAAAGGGCTTGAAGGCTGGAGCGACGCTGACGTTTTGTCCCATGCCATAATGGATTCCCTGTTAGGCGCTGCAGGGTTAAGAGATATCGGATACCATTTCCCCCCGAACGACCCCGCTTACAAAAATATTTCCAGCGTTACCCTGCTCAATCGTGTAGCTGATTTGCTGAAGTCACACGGCTGGCGCATAGGCAACATCGATGCTACAATAATTGCTGAGCGTCCCCTTCTCCGACCATTTATCAGCCCTATCAAACAAACCCTGGCTCGCGCCCTGTCTATTGGTGAAACCCAGATAGGAATTAAGGCAACCACGAATGAAGGAATGGGGTTCGTGGGAAGAGAAGAGGGAATCGTTGCTTACGCGGTGGCCCTGCTGGAAAAAGCCCGATGAAGATATATAACACCCTCTCCGGGCGAAAAGAAGATTTCATGCCCCAGGACGACACAGTGAAAATGTATGTCTGCGGGGTAACTCCCTATGCCCCCAGCCATCTGGGCCATGCCATGAGCTATATCGTCTTCGACACCATCCGGCGCTACCTCGAATTTCGCGGCTACAAAGTAAAATACGTGCAAAACTTCACCGATATTGATGACAAAATCATAGCCCGTGCCAATGAGTCGGGCATCTCGGCTAAAGAACTGGCGCAAAAATTCATCGACCAATACTTCGCAAATATGGACGCTCTGAATATAAAACGGGCCGATATTTACCCCAGAGCCACCGAGGAAATCCCCAAAATGCTTGAGGTCATCAAAGGCCTGATACAAAAAGGGCATGCCTATGAGTCCGGAGGCGATGTCTATTTTCGGGTTAACAGCGACCCCGATTATGGCAAGCTCAGCCATCGTACCCTCGATGGCATGATGGCTGGCGCCCGCATAGAGGTAGGTGAAGCCAAGGAACATCCCCTGGATTTCGCCCTGTGGAAAGCAGCCAAGCCCGGCGAGCCGCAGTGGCACAGCCCCTGGGGACAGGGCAGGCCCGGCTGGCACATCGAGTGTACCGCTATGTCGCTCAAATACCTAGGGCAGACACTGGATATTCATGGCGGAGGGCAAGACCTCATCTTTCCCCATCATGAAAACGAGATCGCCCAATCCGAGTCCTTCACAGGCGTTAAACCCTTCGTGCGCCACTGGCTGCACAATGGACTGCTGCAATTGGGCGAAGAGAAAATGAGCAAGTCCACGGGAAAGCTTATAGGTATCAAGGAAACACTAGACAAGTACAGCTCAGACACCATTCGCCTCTGGGTGCTTAGCTCCAACTACCGCAGCCCCACTACTTATTCCGACGAAAACATGTTGGCTGCTGAGAGAGGGATAAATAGACTGGTTCTCACTGCCCGTACAAATATCGATAGAAGTACAACTGAGAATTTAGACCCAGCTGCTTACAAGAAGCAATTCATCGAAGCCATGGACGATGACTTCAACACACCGCAGGCTGTGGCGTCTCTATTCGACCTGGCGAGAGAGATAAACCGCGGCCGCGATGAAGGTTTGGGCGTCAGCGAAGCACAGGAAGCATTGATGGAGTTGGCTGGAGTGCTAGGGCTTACATTGACGCGTGCTGATGTTCACGCTCCATTATCCCGAGGACTAAGTCGCTCTCGAGGATTCTCGGTTGAGGCTATCACTATTAATGGCATTGATGAGAATGTGGTTAATGCCATCAATAAAGTTGCAAATGAGGGCATTAGCATAGATGAGAAAGCAGTCAATGCTATGATCGACAAACGAGAAGAGCTGCGCAGAGAGAAGAAGTGGGAGCTTGCCGATTGGATTCGGGGCCGTCTGGAGGAGCTTGGCATTGCGCTGGAGGACACCCCCCAGGGCACAAGATGGCGGAGATACAAGAAGCCTTGACTTTGAATTTTTTTACTTATATACTTATATACTCAGTGCACTTTAAGTAGAAAAGGTCGAAAAAGGCCCGAGTAGCGCAACGGCAGCGCAGCCGATTTGTAATCGGCAGGCTAGCGGTTCGAATCCGCTCTCGGGCTCCGGGCAAAGGCCGGAGGGGTGGGTGAGAGGCTAATACCAACAGACTGTAAATCTGTCGCCTGAAATGGCTACGCAGGTTCGAATCCTGCCCCCTCCACCATGCAGTGCCCACATAGCTCAGCGGTAGAGCACCTTCTTGGTAAGAAGGGGGTCACCAGTTCAAATCTGGTTGTGGGCTGAAGAACTTTAATCGGATCGGGAGGAAGATAAAGTGGCAAAGAAGATTTTCCAGAGGACTAAACCACATGTCAACGTGGGCACAATCGGTCATGTCGACCACGGCAAGACAACCTTGACCGCGGCAATAACAAAGGTCTTGGCTACTGCGGGGTATGCTCAGTTTCGTCCCTTTGACTCCATTGATAATGCCCCCGAGGAGAAAGCCAGGGGCATGACTATCGCTATAGCTCATATCGAATACGAGACAGCAAAGCGCCATTACGCTCACGTGGACTGTCCCGGCCACGCCGACTATATTAAGAATATGATAACCGGCGCTGCCCAGATGGATGGTGCCATACTGGTTGTAGCTGCAGATGACGGAGTTATGCCTCAAACACGAGAGCACCTCCTCCTCGCCCGTCAGGTCGAGGTTCCTTCTGTATTGATTGCCCTGAATAAGATTGATGCGGTGGATGACCCAGACCTGTTGGAGGTCACCGAGCTGGAGTTGAGAGAGGAACTGCTGCCCAAATACGGCTTCCCCGGTGACAAGACGCCCATTATACGGGTCAGTGCCCTCAAAGCTCTGGAGTGCGGCTGCGGCAAGAGAGACTGCCAGTGGTGTGGCAAAATCTGGCAGCTTATGGATGCAGTGGACAGCTACATCCCGCTGCCCAAGCGGCCTGCAGACAAGCCATTCCTCATGTCCGTAGAGGACGTCTTCGCCATCAAAGGACGAGGCACTGTGGCCACAGGCAGGATAGAGCGAGGCGTTATAAAAGTGGGGCAAGAGGTTGAAATAGTAGGTATGAAGGAAACCAGAAAGACAGTGGTCACCGGCGTGGAGATGTTCCACAAGACGCTGGAGGAAGGACAACCGGGGGACGCTGTGGGCTGCCTGCTGCGAGGGGTTGAACGAGAAGACATAGAGCGAGGACAGGTACTGGCCTTCCCTGGTTCAATAAAACCTCATACTCTTATCGAAGCTCAGGTATATGTACTGACCAAGGAAGAGGGCGGACGCCATACACCGTTCTTTAACGGGTACAGGCCTCAGTTCTATATTAGAACCATGGACATTACCGGAACTGCTGAGCTACCAGCGGGAGTTGAGATGGCGATGCCCGGTGACAACATCAATATGAAAGTGAAACTGATTGTACCCATGGCTTTGGAGCAAGGAGTTAGATTCGCCATCAGGGAGGGTGGCAGGACGGTTGGCTCAGGCTTGATAACGAAAATTATAGAGTAGAGATGGCTAAGAAATCCGAGGCACGTGGCATAATCTATCTCGCTTGCACTGAATGCAAGGAGAGGACATATACCTCCATCAAGAATAAGAAGAACGACCCGGGGAGGTTAGAACTGAAGAAGTATTGCCCCCGCTGTCGCAAGCATACCTTGCACAGAGAGACAAAGTAAAAAGTAGAGACCAATAGTGAAGACTCAGGCTGCTGTAAAGAAGCCAGGCAAAGAGAGATTCAAGTTCGTTAGTGACATCATCGCAGAGTTAAGAAAGGTAACGTGGCCGTCGAGAGCGGAGGCATTCCGCTTAACGGGCATGGTTATTGCCTTCACGGTAGCGGTTGCTATCATCCTTGGGGTGATTGACTACGGATTTGCTAGATTGATGAACGTCATTTTGCTCAGGTAATGCTTAGCCGTCCCATAAAACAACAATAGAGCATGAGAGTAGTCGCTGCCTCGGTTGGTTTCTATCCCTGAACATTAAACATGGATAAGACCCTTATGGAACAAAACGCAAAGAAGTGGTACGTTATTCACACCTACTCGGGATACGAAAACCGGGTCAAGACTAACCTGGAACATCGTATTAAGTCGATGGACGTAGGAGATAAGATATTCCAGGTAGTAGTACCCACCGAGGATGAAATTGAGATCAGAGACGGGCAGCGACGTACTGTGGCAAAGAAGATATTCCCCGGTTATATACTGGTTGAGATGGTTATGGATGAAGAAAGCTGGCATGTCGTGCGGAATACCCCTGGAGTGACTGGCATCGTGAGCGCCCAGGATGATAAGGGCAAGGTCGAGCCCGTTCCCCTCGATGAGCCCGAGGTTAAAACAATCCTGAAACAGATGGAGGCCGAGACGCCGAGAGTCAAGGTTGGCTTCAACAGAGGGCAGAGCGTTCGTATCGTTGATGGACCATTCATAGACTTCATAGGCGTGGTTGACGATATCAATGCCGAGAAGGGCAAAGTAAAAGTGTTGGTTTCCTTCTTTGGTCGAGAGACTCCGGTTGAACTGGACTTCCTGCAGGTAGAAAGGCTTTAGCTAGTAAATCAAATAGCAAAAGGTTTGAGAATATGGCAAAAAAGATCAAGGCAGTAGTCAAACTCCAGATCGAGGCAGGCAAAGCGAATCCAGCTCCGCCGGTAGGCCCGGCGCTGGGACAGCATGGTGTCAACATCATGGCATTCTGCAAAGAATATAACGAGCAGACTGCATCTCAGGCTGGAGCAGTAATCCCCGTGGAGATCACTATCTATGAAGACCGCTCCTTCACCTTCGTAACTAAGACCCCGCCGGCCGCAGATCTCTTGAAGAAGGCATTAGGTGCAGAGAAGGGAAGTGGAAACCCGAGCCGTAATAAAATCGGCTCCGTTACGCAGGATAAAATCCGCGAGATCGCTAAACTGAAGCTAAAAGACCTGAACGCTAAGGACCTCGACGGAGCGATGCGGATGGTGGAGGGCACAGCGCGAAGCATGGGCATCGAGGTCACAAAGTAGGAGCAATATGGCCAAACACGGTAAGAAGTATCAGGAAGCAGAAAAACTTATAGATAGGAATAAGGCATACGATCCCGAAGAGGCTATTAGTTTAGCTAAGAAGACGTCTTACGCCAAATTTGACCAGACAGTTGAACTCCACTTGCGCATGGGCGTTGATCCACGTCACGCCGACCAGCAAGTTCGCGGCATTGCTCTCTTGCCAAATGGCTTAGGCAAACCGCTTCGAGTGCTGGTATTTGCCCAGGGCGAGGCACAGAAAATCGCCCAAGAGGCTGGGGCTGATTCCGTCGGGGGTGATGAAGTTGTTAAGAAGATAGAGGAAGGCTGGCTCGAATTTGATATCGCTGTTGCCACTCCCGATATGATGCCCAAGATAGGTAAACTGGGCAAAATTCTGGGAAGAAAAGGGCTCATGCCCAATCCCAAATCGGGGACCATCTCCCAACCTGCAGACCTACCGCGCGTTATTGCCGACGCTCGTAAAGGCCGAGTGGAATTCAAGCTGGACAAGACCGCCATTATTCACACTCCGGTGGGCAAGGTCAGCTTCGACGACAAGAAGCTTCTGGAAAACCTGTCTGCGCTTATTGAAGCTGTGGTCAAGGCAAAGCCCAGTGGCGCCAAAGGTCAGTATATAAAAACTGCCACACTGACTACCTCAATGGGACCGGGAATCAAGCTTGATCTTACGCCAACCCTCTCCCTCACCACCTCATAGTAGTTGGCTTTATCCCTATCCTGTTAAGACAGACGGTTAAACACGACTGTGCGAAAGGAGAGCCAAATGGCAGGGATTATTTCCTACGGCGCTTATATACCCATCTACCGGCTGAGCCGTGATATGCCCTGGTTGACCTGGGGCGGGCTGCCTGTCGGGGGCGAAAGGTCGGTCGCTAACTTCGATGAGGACAGCATCACCATGGCAGTGGAAGCCGGAAACAATTGTCTGCAAGGCTTCAACCGGGACGAGGTCGATGCCCTATTCCTGGCTTCCACCACGACTCCCTATAAAGAGAAACAGTGCGCTGGCATCGTTGCTGAAGCTCTCGACCTCAAGCGTAATATAAGAACCGCTGACTTCACCAATTCTCTGAGGTCAGCAACCATCGCTATGAGAGCTGCCATGGATGCCATTACGGCCGGCTCGGCGAAGAAAGTGCTCGTAGTCGCCGCAGATTGCCGCATGGGGCAACCCTCCACAGAGTACGAACAGGCATTTGGAGATGGCTCCGCCGCTATTCTTTTGAGCGGCACTGACATAATAGCGAGTATCGATGCAAGCCACACCCACTATAACGATATCATGGACCTGTGGCGATTGGATAACGATACCTTCGTGAGATTCTGGGAGGACCGCTTCATTGTCGAGAATGGATACCTGGAAAACACCGCAGAGGCTGTCAAAGCCATTATGAATGAACAGGGACTGAAAGCGGCCGATTTCACCAAGGTTGTCCTCTATGCTTTCGACAATAGAAGACACCAGCAATTGGCCAGAAATCTGGGTGTTGACTACAAAACTCAGGTCCAGGACAACATATTCTCCAATGTCGGCAATACAGGCAGCGCCTATGCTCTGATGATGCTGGTCGGTGCCCTGGAGGAAGCAAAGGCTGGCGATAAGCTTTTACTAGCCAATTACGGAGATGGGGCCGATGCCTTCGTTCTCACCATCACCAAGGGAATAAAGAAACTAAAAGCGCGGCGCGGGATAAAATATCATCTGGATTCAAAGCTGCCCTTGATGAGCTATGACAAGTACCTGCGCTATCGCGGCATCATTCAAGGATACACTTTCTGGGAGAATCAATCTGCAGCAACTATCTCATGGCGAGACCGCAGGTGGAATCTCAACTGCCGCGGCGGAAAATGCAAGGTCTGCGGCAATATCAACTTCCCGCCGCAGCGGATTTGCATGTATTGCCAGAGCAAAGACCAGTTCGAAGAAATACGTCTCGCCGATAGAAGGGGCAAGCTGTTCACCTACAGCAAAGATAACCTGGGCCCTAGCCTCGATTCGCCTATCATCCTGTGCATCATAGACTTCGACGAGGGCGGGAGATTCTACGCTCAGATGACAGACCGCGACCCTGACAAAGTAGAATACGAAATGCCGGTGGAGCTAACCTTCAGATGGATGCACAGCGAACGAGGCATCCGCAACTACTACTGGAAGTGCCGACCTTTGAGAGGAGCCTAAGGAAGGTGAAATATGGAAAGCATTAAAGATAAAGTTGCCATAGTAGGGATGGGCTGCAGCAAATTCGGTGAGCGCTGGGATTCCAGCGCCTGGGACCTCGTTGTCGAAGCGACCTCTGAAGCTTTCGAGGATGCCGGCGTTGGGCCCAAAGACATACAGGCAGCGTGGTCAGGCACCCTCGGCTTCGCCGGAGGCCAGAGCCTGGCTTATCCTCTCAAGCTGGACTATCTACCCATTGTCAGGGTAGAGAACCTCTGCGGCACCGGTCTGGAGACAATTAGAGGGGCTACTTACGCACTTATCTCGAAGGCTTATGACCTCGTTCTCTGTGTAGGCTTTGAAAAGACCAAAGACCGGGGCGTGGGAGGCCTGGGCTCCGGGGAGCCGATGGGCGGCGTACATCCTGTGTTCGGCATCCAGGGAACTCCCCCGGGACGCTACGCCATGGCAGCCACCAGGTACTTCGCCCAATATGGGGCTGAAAAGAAACACCTGGCTATGATCTCGGTCAAGAGCCACTATAACGGCGCCCGCAATCCCAAAGCACACCTGCGTCGTGAGATAACCCTGGATCAGGCCCTGAATGCCCCCATAATCGCCTGGCCTTTGGGGCTCTTCGATTGCTGTGGCGTGACCGACGGCGCAGCAGCCGCTATCCTCTGCCGCGCTGAGGACGCTAAAAAGTTCAGGAAGGACTATATTACGGTCAAGGCTCTGGGCAATGCAGCAGGACCGGGCTGCGGCAAAATGATGACAACATACGACTGGGTGCACTGGGAGGAAACCTACAGGGCAACCCTTCAGACATATCAGCAGGCCGGAATCAAGAACCCGCGAAAAGAGATAGACATAGTGGAGTGCCACGACTGCTTCTCTATCGCCGAGCTCATGTGCTACGAGGCCATGGGCTTCTGCGAGCGCGGCAAGGCCAAGTACGATATCGAAGCAGGCACATTCGCCTTGAATGGCGAAGTGGCTTTTAACGCTGGCGGCGGTCTCAAGTCATTCGGTCACCCTGTCGGAGCCAGCGGCGTCAGAGAGGTCTACGAGATATACAAGCAGATTCAGGGCAAAGCCGAAGAGCCCTCCCGTCAGCTCAAGAATGTGCAACTGGGAATAGCCCACAACCAGGGAGGGCATCCTGGCACCTTCATGTGCAGCATGGGCATCTTCGGCGTCCCGGGTCGCTAATGGCCGATGCAATACAGGGCTTGATTAGTTAGGGGTTTCGGTTTATACTTTCATATAATTGAATAGCTGAAGACAGCGGGTGCCTTAATGGCTTAATCTTGTGCCTGCCGAAGCAACTTTACTTAGACGAGTAGTCCTTATGTTGCAGGCATAAGGACTCTTTTTTTATGGAGGACAGAAAGCATGCCTACGGAGAAAAAAGTCGAGATTGTGGAGCAATTGACCGAACTGCTCTCTCAAAACAAATTCATAATTGCTACCGAGTACCGGGGGCTATCGGTCTCAGAGATGTTGCAACTGCGACGCCAGCTTCGTGAGGTAAACACCGAATTTCATGTGGTCAAGAACACCCTGGCTAAATTCGCCGCAGAGAAGGCAGGCAAACCCGGGCTTTCCCAGTACCTCCAGGGCCCGATAGCGCTCGCCTTCTGCCAGGGTGATGCCACCCAACTGGCGAAGGTCCTGACCAACTATGCCCGCACTTCGAAGACTGCTCTCACTATTAAGGGCGGCTTACTGGACGTACGGGTGCTCAGCCCCCAGGAAGTATACAGCCTCGCCACCATGCCCCCGATCGACGTTTTAAGAGGCAGATTGCTCGGAGTGCTGCAGAGTCCCATCTATTCACTCCACAATGTTCTTAGCGCCAACCTGCGTGCCCTGGGTGCACTATTAAATGCTAGAATTCAACAAATGGGAGGAATGGCAAATGTCTCATGACGAAGCCGCAGAGAAGAATGTGGAAGCACAGAAAGAGGAGGCCGGTACCGTAGCAGCAGAGGAGGAAAAGGCTCACAAGAAGCGCACTCCCGCTGCCAAAAAGGAAACGGCGAAGACGCTGACCAAAGACGAACTCATTGCCGCCATAAAAGAAATGACTGTACTTGAGCTTTCAGAGCTGGTCAAAGCGCTGGAAGAGACATTCGGAATCAGCGCCGCCGTACCCATGATGGCTGCCCCCGCCGCCGCTGCTGGTGGTGCTGGTGCCGCTGGCGCACCTGCAGCCGCCCCGGTCGAGGAACAGACTGAGTTCACTGTGACACTCAAAGAGGTCGGCGCCAACAAGATCAGCGTAATCAAAGCAGTGCGCGAGGTAACAACGCTGGGCCTGAAGGAAGCCAAGGAGCTGGTTGAAGCTGCGCCCAAGACCGTAAAAGAGGGCGTCAACAAGGCCGAGGCAGCTACTATTAAGGATAAACTGACCGCGGCCGGCGCTACTGTCGAAGTTAAGTAGACTCCGCTGTAAATGCTAAGCAGGGCTAGATTTTACCGTGTCATTGCGAGCGAAGCGAAGCAATCTCAGGGGTATTGAACGGAACAACAATGAGATTGCTTCGTCGTCCATCCAGGTGGACTCCTCGCAATGACATTTGGGGTCTTAGTGGCTGGTTGTCGTGTCCCGCTGCAAGTTAATAACTGACAGTTGAACGCTTACACTGAGGAAGGGGGTTGAAGCAATGGAGTATTACCCTCTGATTCGGGAGTTGCCGGCCACAGAACGCCCCAGGGAACGCCTCAAGCAATACGGTGCTGCCTCACTATCCAACAGCGAGCTTGTCGCAATCATATTACGCACCGGCGCTACCTCAGAGAGCGTGCTCAACCTTTCAGCAAGATTGCTCACCAAGTTCCGCGGCCTGGCCGGGCTGGCCAAAGCTGGCTTCGGCGAACTCTGCCAGGAACGTGGCCTTGGCGAGGCAAAAGCAGCCCAGCTCCAAGCTGCCCTGGAACTGGGCCGCAGGTTGATGTCCACCCAGCCCGAGGAACGCCTGGTAGTCAAGTCACCCGCTGACATCGCCAACCTGCTGCAGGCAGAGATGAGCTTCCTGGAGCAGGAAGAGCTGCGGCTGGTGCTGCTCAATACCAAGAACCAGGTGCTCGCCGTCCCCCGCGTCTACAAAGGCAACGTCAACACCTCGCTGATAAAGGTCGGCGAGCTTTTCAAAGAAGCGGTACGAGAGAACTGTCCCGCGCTGGTGGTGGTGCACAATCACCCTTCGGGAGACCCCACACCTAGTCCCGAGGACATCAAGGTCACCGAGCAGATTGTGAAAGCAGGGAAGCTGCTCGACATCGAAGTGCTCGACCACCTCATCATCGGCCAGCAGCGCTACATCAGCCTCAAAGAAAGAGGGCTCGGCTTCAGTTAAATGCCGTTCCCGAATTCACGTTCCGCAGTTGCGTCGCCAATGCGATAGGCATTCGTAAAATTTGCTATTCAGTTGTAGGCGGCTCGCGAAACGCTCCTCAGTTGGCGGGTGCCGTACGCTGCACCCAACCCATGGTTGCAACCTATTCAGGAGTTTTCGCAGGCTGCTATTAGCACAAATATTCTAATAGTGTCAACAGGAAAATGTCGCACCATGCTTTTCATGTGCAAAACGCAATTACGATTGCATGTTTGCAACATACTACAGAATACAGCGGTCAGACTGCCAGATAAAGCGCTGAGAGTAGCATAAAGCACTACAGGGTAGTGTCAGAAGTAGGCTAAGTGAGGTGACTGGATGAGCTTGTTGTTCTACTTATTGCCGTTTCTTGCTGGGTGTTGTGGTCGTCGATCCTGACTTAGGGGTCTTTTATATCTACATTTAGGATAGTTTGAGCAGCCTAGAAACTTCCGCCCAAATTTACTTCGAACAACGAGGTACCCGTCACAACCTGATCCCGGGCATCTCTCTCCGCATTGGTAACCCTCTGGCATATCCTCGTCTAATTCCAAATCCTTGACTATCTGGTCGATAGCAGACGAACCTTCAAAGCGCCACATATGTTCTTCCGTGTTTCTGTGGCTAAGAATGTTGAGGCTCCCATCCCATAGTATGCGATTATCCATGATTGCAGTCTTAAAATGTTTCTTTGACTGGTATCTTGGGATTACTTTCACCCCGATGCTGCGAAGATCCGCAATGACATCCTCTGATTGTTTTGCCATGTTGCCTTGATGTTGGTTGCTGGGCCACGTATGCACATTAATCTTAATTCCTCTCTCTATCATTGAGCGAAAATTGGACTGCACCCCTATGATTGGACAGATAAGGTTAGGAGAGGCTGGCAGGGTAAGGCCTTACCCTCCTGAATAAGCAGTAGCTCCTCAAAGACATTCGGTGAACGATAGCCAAGCGCTGAGTGAAG
>Ga0315280_10000250_pt1 | contig 103448 bp, 69 predicted proteins | sample YL17G06_40_MG_FD_203697 | JGI IMG/M metagenome (GOLD analysis project Ga0315280, IMG submission 203697) | Sediment microbial communities from Yellowstone Lake, YNP, Wyoming, USA - YL17G06_40 | ecosystem: Environmental > Aquatic > Freshwater > Lake > Sediment | place: USA: Wyoming | collected...
TCCCTCGACTATGCACTCCTTCTGGAGAATGACCTTGGTCTTGTCGTCGCGAGCGGTCTCGACGAAGCGGATCGTCGTCAACTGGCGGCCGTCCTCGTTGCGCTGCGAGAGGACCTTGGCGTAGCCGATCTGGTCCTCTTCGGTCAGATTGCTGATGGCCTGTTTGAGCTCGCGGTTTTCGGTCAGCAGCTCGTGGATGGTCATGGCTCGGTCGTAGAGTCCCGGCCCGACATAGGCCACCACGGCAATGACCACCGCCACCACACCGTAGGAGAACAACCGTATTTTTCCGCGTCGATACGCCATGAGTTCCTGTCTACCGGCACTGGGCCAGTATTACGAGCAGCATCCCCCCGTTGTTTCTTCGACCACAGGGCCGAATTTCTGCATTTTTCACCCTGGACGAGCAGTTGCATTGTCGGCGGATTGTCTTTATACTGCAAGACTCTTTTTGGGACATGGTTTGGGGTCCCAAACGCGAAGAGTTGAACCCGCGTTGGGAACCGCTAAAGGAAGGTCGCCTATGGCTAGGGAATGGTCTCTCGTTGCACGAATCGCCCTCTTCGCCACAATTCTGCTGGGTTTGGCCGGTTGCTATGAGGCGGAGCCGAGGCCAAAAATCACGGGCGAGCAGCACCCGCTGGTCTTGCCACCGGTCCAGACGCCGGCGCGACAGCACCTGATTGGCCGCACGGTCCAAGGCCGGCCGATCATGGCCGAACTCGTCGGCCAAGGCACGGACACCGTGCTGATCATGGGCTCGATCCACGGGGACGAGCGGGCCGCCGCCGCGTTGGTGGACCAGCTCGTGGATCATCTGCGCGGCAATCAGGAACTGGTGGCGGGCCATCGCGTCGTGCTGCTGCCGGTCGCCAACCCGGATGGGCTGGCCGCGGGGACGCGGGGCAACGCACACGGCATCGACCTGAACCGAAATTTCGAGACCGCCAATCGGGTGGACAACGGAACGAACGGACTGAAACCGGTGTCGGAGCCGGAGTCCGAGGCCCTGCAATCGCTTATCAAGGAGTACGCCCCCAGCCGGATCGTCACCGTTCACCAGCCGTTGAGCTGCATCGACTACGACGGCCCCGGGCAGGCCATTGCGGCCCGGATGGCCCAGGACTGCGATCTGCCGGTCAAGAAGCTCGGCGCTCGGCCCGGCTCGCTCGGCTCCTATACGGGCGAGACCCTCGGCATCCCGACGGTCACGCTGGAACTGCCCCCCGAGGCCGGAAAGATGAGCGGTTCGGAGCTGTGGCAAAAGTACGGCAAGGCCCTGATGGCCGCCATCACCTTCCCGGATCGAGCGTAACACTCCGGCTACGCTAATCTTGGCAACCGGCCCACCGTACTATCGGCTGACGGTGTCCTCGTGTGTAGGGTGGGTTCTCAACCCACGCGTGCCTTCGGCCGATGTGCACTTGACGCTCGATAAGCACGTGTTTGGTCCACTGGCCCTGGTTGTGCTCGTACATGGCGAGCGGTCCTATGCCCTCGCCCGAGCAGATAACGATCTCCGGCCAGCCGCCTTCGATCAGGTCGCCCGCTGCGGAGCGGCTGAAACGATACTCAGCGTCCGCCGGATGCGGCTTGAATGTCGTGCCCTCAACATGCTCGAACCAATAGATGGAGCGGTGCGTGGTACGCACCCTACGAAGGACGCATGGCCCCCAACCCATAGGGTGCGTACCACGCGCACCATCTTTGGGTGATGGCAAGGCTCCACAGGCGCACATGCGATAGCCCTGGCCTGCCCATTGCTTTGTTCGCCCTCAGCGGATAGGATGCTTACCTGCGAATGCCACGCAAACAAGCCCGGCTCCGGCAGCATATGAAATACAGCGGCGCTAACGTAGAAGGAGCGCAAGAGCAGCAGAAGCAAGGGCTTAGGACCCGCCTGGTAGTGGGATTCACGGCGAACGAGAAATGAACGCATTCAAGCTGAACAACCAGTTTCAGCCTTCGGGCGACCAGCCGCAGGCGATCGCGCGGCTCACGCAGGGTCTGCGCGAAGGCAAGAAGTTCCAGACCCTGATGGGCGTGACCGGCAGCGGCAAGACCTTCACGATGGCCAACGTCATCGCCCAGTTCGACCGGCCCGTGCTGGTCATCTCGCACAATAAGACCCTAGCCGCCCAACTTTACGAGGAGTTCAAGGAACTCTTCCCCCAGAACGCGGTCGAGTACTTCGTCAGCTACTACGATTATTACCAGCCGGAGGCGTACATCCCGCAGCGCGATATCTACATCGAGAAAGACGCGTCGCGCAACTCGGACCTGGACCGGCTGCGGCTCTCGACCACGACGAGCTTGTCGTCCCGGCGGGATTGCATCGTGGTGGCCTCCGTCTCGTGCATCTTCGGCTTGGGCTCGCCGGAGGACTACAAGGCCAGCATGGTCGCCCTGCGGGTAGGCGACGTGTGCGAACGCAATACTTTGCTGGGCCGCCTGGCGGACATTCAGTACACCCGCAACGACATCGACTTCCAGCGGGGCACCTTCCGCGTCCGGGGCGATGTAGTCGAGCTACACCCGTCGTATGAGTCGTTCGCGGTCCGGATCGAGTTCTTCGGCGACATGATCGAGCACATCAGCTACATCAACCCGACCTCCGCCGAAATATTGGCTGTCGAGAACCAGGTGTTCATCTACCCGGCCCAGCACTACGTCATCCCGGGCGAGCGGATCGCCTCGGCGGTCGAGGGCATCAAGGTCGAGCTCGAATGGCGGCTGGGGCAGCTCCGCAGCGAGTCCAAGCTGCTCGAAGCCCAGCGGCTGCAAGCCCGAACGATGTACGACCTGGAGATGATCCAGGAAGTCGGCTATTGCAGCGGAATCGAGAACTACTCGCGCCATCTGTCCGGTCTGCCGGCGGGGGCACGGCCCTACACGCTCATCGACTACTTCCCCAAGGATTTCCTGCTGATCATCGACGAATCGCACGTGACCCTGCCGCAGGTGCGGGCGATGTGGGCCGGCGACCGCAGCCGCAAGGAGGTCCTGGTCGAGCACGGCTTCCGCCTGCCCAGCGCCCTGGACAACCGGCCGCTGCGCTTCGAGGAGTTCCAGGACCTGTGGAACCAGGTGGTCTTCGTCTCCGCGACGCCCGCCCCCTATGAACTGGGCAAGTGCAACAACGAGGTCGTCGAGCAGATCATTCGGCCGACCGGGTTGATCGACCCGGAGATTTTCATCTTCCCGGCGGGCAACCAAGTCCAGCACCTGCTCAAGGAGATCGAAAAGCGGGCGGCGGTCAAAGAACGCGTCTTGGTCACCACCCTGACCAAGCGGATGGCCGAGCAACTGGCGGACTATGTAACCAAGCGGGGTTTCCGCTGCCGCTACTTGCACAGCGAGATCGAAACGCTCGAACGGATCGAGATCCTCCGCGATTTGCGGCTGGGCGAGTTCGACGCGCTGATCGGCGTCAACCTGCTGCGCGAGGGCCTCGACCTGCCGGAGGTGTCCTGCGTCGCGATCCTGGACGCGGACAAAGAAGGCTTCCTGCGCAGCCAGACCTCCCTGATCCAGACGATCGGCCGGACCGCCCGCAACGTCAACGCCACGGTCTTCCTGTACGCCGACACCGTCACGGAGTCCATGCGAAAAGCCATTGACGAAACGGAACGCCGGCGTACAATTCAACTGGCTTATAACCAGGAGCATGGGATCACGCCTGAGACGATCCGCAAGGAGATTCGCAAGAGTCTCACCGAGCAGATCAAGGCGGAGCATGTCGCCCGCGAGGCCATCCGGCTGGACGAAACTGAGTACGACAAGGTGGAGATGGCCGCCCAGGTTGAGCGGGAGATGTTCGAAGCTGCCGAAGCCCTCGATTTCGAACGGGCCGCCGCCCTGCGGGACCAGCTCCGCGAATTGAAAGAGCTGCCCGAGCTGATCGCCAGCAGCCGGACGAAGAAAGACGTGGCCCGCAAAACCCGGGGCCGGCGCAAGGCGCAGCCCTAAGGATTTATGATTTACGAATTATGATTTATGATTTCGGAATCATTCGATGAAGAAACTGGATATCAAGCAAGTGCGACCGCTGATCCGTATGGCCAGGGAGGAAGACCTCGGCCGCGGCGACGTAACGACGAATCTTCTGTTCCCGGATGGAACACGCGCCAGCGCGATGGTGGTCTCACGGGAGGAGATCGTAGTGGCCGGATTGCCGGTCGTGAAGGAAATCCTCCGGCAGTACGACCCGCGGCTGAAGATGACCGCCTATTTTGAAGACGGCCAGCGGGCCCACGTCAGCAATAAGCTGGCGACGATCTCGGGACCGCTGCGCTCGATGCTCAGCGTCGAGCGGGTGCTGCTGAATTTCCTGCAGCGGCTCAGCGGCATCGCGACCACGACGAGCCGGTACGTCCGGGCCGTCAAGGGGACCAAGGCGAAAATCTACGACACACGCAAGACGCTGCCCGGCTGGCGGCTCCTGGAGAAATACGCCGTGCGCTGCGGCGGCGGGTACAACCACCGCCTCGGCCTCTACGACGGCATTCTCGTTAAGGACAACCATCTCGCCGAGCTGGGCAACACGTTTCCGGAGAGGCTGCAACAACTCATCGCCAAGGCCCGGAAGGTCAAGGGAATTCAGTTTGTGGCCGTCGAGGTGGACCACGTGGACGACCAGTTGAATCACGTCCTGACGATCCCCGGCATCGACATCGTCCTGCTCGACAATATGGGCCAGTGGCAACTCAAGCATGCCGTTGAGATGCGCGACGCGATGTGCGGCAAGAACAAGGGCCCCCTGCTGGAAGCCTCCGGCAACATCACCCTGAACAACGTCGCGGAGATCGCCCAGTGCGGCGTGGACCGGATCGCGGTCGGCGCCATCACGCACTCCGCGGCCGCCGTGGACATCGGGCTGGACCGATAGATCCGCTATCGCGGGAAGTCCGAAATTCGAAGCACGACAACCTTGTTGCCCCGTGTCGTTCGGGCAATTCGAAACAAATTCGAATGTCTAAAATTCGAGATTCAAAACGGACCGGGCCCCCGATCGCGATGAATCGCGATTGGGAACCCGGCACCGGTCGGCGCCAGCGTTTCGGTCATTGGTGCTTTGAATTTGGGATTTGTTTCGGATTTCCGGAACGACACCGGGCAACAGGCATCCGCCTGCGGCGGAGTTGTCGGAATTCGGATTTCGAATTTGGTTTCTTGCTTCATGCCTATGGTCAGTGATGATCGATTGGACCCGGACCTCATCCGGGCCAACCTCAAGACAAAGCGAATTGCCGCCAAGGTGCTCGTCTACGACCGCACCTCGAGCACCAACGACATCGCCGCCGAGTACGGCCGCAATCCGGACAACAACGGTCTGGTCGTCTTTGCCGAGGAGCAGACGGCCGGGCGCGGCCGCACCGGGGCTCCATGGCAGGGCGGCCGGGAAGAGAGCCTGCTATTCTCCATTGCCCTCGTCAATTGTGACGTCAGCAATGAGCTCCTGTCCCTGACCTGCGCCGTGGGCGTGGCGGAAGCTATCGGTCAGATCGGCGGCTGCCGGGCTGGGATCAAATGGCCCAATGACATCCTGCTCGACGGCAAGAAAGTCGCGGGCATCCTGCTCGAATCGAAAACCCGAAGGACAAAGGCCAGTTTGAAGGGTGAAGTACTAAGTCCCAAGTCTTCCAACTGCCAACCTCCAACGTCAAACCTTACTTCCATCATCGGCATCGGCATCAACTGCCATCAGACGCCGGAGAGCTTCCCGCCCGACCTGCAGGCAATCGCCACCAGCCTCGATTTGGTCAGTGGGGCCCGGTGTCAGCGCGTGACGGTGGCCAAGAGGGTCCTCACGTCTCTGGACCACTGGCTCCGGGTCGCCGAGCGCAACGGCCGGCAGGTCATCGACACCTGGAGCCGTCTGAGCACACAGTTGGGCCAACGCGTCACCCTCTCCTACAACAAGCGCCGCTTCACCGGCAACTGCATCGGCGTGGACCCGGAGAAGGGCCTGATCCTCCAACTCGACCGCGGCGGCGTCCGCATCTTCGGCGCCGCCCATACCCACATCGTCAAATAGCCCTGCTCAGCCTAGCGGTTCCGCCGCGACAGGTCATACGGATTCGGGTTCCTTCGTGCGCTGCGCTTGTCATCCTGAGCGCAGCGAAGGATCTGGGCCGCGAGCGAGAGAGACCTCCCTTTCGGTGGCCAGAATCCTTCGGCTTCGCCTCAGGATGACAAAGCTCATACCGCGTGAATTCCATCAGGTACCTATCACGAGGTCATTTGCGCAGCTCGGCGAGCGGTACGGAGACTCCGCCTCGATCCTTGCTCTGTTGGGCCGCGGTCATGAATTCAAAGATCTCGAGCGTCTCGGCCGGATTCACCGGGGGCCGGCCTGTCTGGAAGAATTCGGCAATCGCCTGGATGAGCCCATCATAGCCCCCATCGCCGGCAGCCTCGATCGAGCCTTCCGTGCCCCACACGCGGAGCATCGGCACCTTCTCACCCTTGGCCGGCCCATAGTAGACGCCGATGCGTCCATCTCTCCACTGGCCGGTGGTGATGTCGGCGCCGTTCTCGACCTTGCGCGACACGCTGACGCATCCGCGTCCTAGCACCGCATACAGGGCTTCGACCCCGTGAATCCCGTAGAAGTACAGGTCGGGGTGGAATTCGAGCTTGCTGAACGGGGAGCTGGCCTGGACTTTGGAGACCTTCCCCATGCCCGGGTTGTCCCGCAGCCGAGGAATATCGGGATGGAACCGGTACGAGGAGCAACTGAAGAACGGCGTGCCCGTCTCCTGGGAGAGTTCCACAATCTTGCGGGCATCTTCCAAGCTGGCGGCCAGCGGCTTATCGATAAACACCCGTTTACCGGCCTTCAGCACGGGTGTGGCTTGGGCCAGGTGCGGCCGGCCGTCCACGCTTTCCAGCAAGACCACGTCCACCTTCTTCAGGAGTTCCTCGATGCTGCCGACGATTTCCACGCCGTACCGGTCACGGATCGTCGCGGCAAACTTCTCCACGCGGTCGGCACTGGTCGGCAGATCGGGGCTGCCCCCTTTGAACGCCGCCACGACCTTGATCCGCCACTGGGGATGCGTGCGAAACTGATTCGTAAACTCCGGCACGTGGGAAGTGTCGGTCCCGATGATGCCAGCCCGGAGGTCCTTGGTCGCCCATTGCGGTGACTCTGCGGCAAACACCGTCGAAGCCATGGTCAGCGCCAACACGAAAGTACACGTTCTCATGGTTATCTCCTCGTAACGTCAATGATGAATTTCTGGGTCGCCACACCGACCCGCTCAGTGTCCACAGAAAGGACCTTTTCGTTGCCCCAGCGGAGCACCGCCTCGTCGAGCTTGCGCACCTGGCGGTCGATGGTCACGGTGACGGCCACCTCGGCCCGGCCGGGCCCATCGGGCGTGCCCGAGAGCATGCCGGTCGCCTCGTCAATCCTGAGCCACGCCGGCCCTTGGACCAGCGCGAAGCGTGGCTTCTCGATATCGAAATAACCGCTGGTTTGCTGGTCGCCCACCATTCGCGAGCTGAGGTCCCCCAGGGAGCGATTGGCACGCACCTGGTAGCGGTACTCGGCGCCCACCTGGGCAAGTCACCACCGGCTTGCTGTAGACGACCGGCCGAGGGGCAGCGGCATAGTCGGAAGGTCCGCTCCGTTTGCCCTGCTCATCGACCGCCACCACACGGTAGTAGGTCCGGTTGGCGGTAGGCAGGTCCACACCGGGACCGAGCACCGCCAGTTCCGTAGTCGTGGTCTCGGCGATGAAGTTCGCGGGGAACCACGGATTCCAGTCAGCCATCTCCGTCTTGGTCGCGCCGACAACGCCCTGGTACTTCTGGTCGGCAACTGTAAAGCCCTTCTCGTCGCTGCCGTAGACGCGGTACTTGACCGGCGCACGACCCACCGGATTGGCCTTCCAGCGGAGCGTGCCGACGCCCTTGGCCTGGTCGTAGTCCACCGTCACATTCAACGGATACGACGGGCCGCGGGGCGTGAAGCTCCAGGTTTTGCTCCAGGGCCCCCACACCCCTTTGTCGTCCTGGGCCCGCACGTGCCAATAGTATGGCCGGTCCGGCGTCAACAGGCCCGGCTGAGGCAGGGTGTACTGGGCTTTGACAGCGATCCTCTCCTTGCCGGTGGTCTTGTCCTCTCCCTTGGCGGCATCGGCAGTCCGCGAGATCAGTTTGTAGAAGCTCATCGAGAGCGGCCATTTCATGTCGGCACGGGCGGACAGCTCAAACTGGTAGTCGGCAATCGTGTCGCCGTCGGGGTCACCCGGAGCGGTCCACTGAAAGACAATGTCCGTGCCGTTCGTCTCGCCGCCATCGGAGGGAGAGACTGCGCCGGCCGGCACCGCCGGTGGTCTGGAGGCCGACCGCTCGACCCAGTTGTGCGTGATCCGCACCTTGCGATCCCCGGCGGACTGGTCGCTATAGGTGAAGACGTTCTCGCCGACGACCATTTCCGGCAGCGCCAAGGGAGCCATCTGTACGTCGTTGATGATGGCCAGACGCTGGAGTCGCGCTGCCCCTTGCAGTTGGCACTTGAGCTGGTATTCGTAGCAGGCCGGACCGACAATCGAAAAGAACTTATCCAGGTTATCCTGCACCGGCCTCCAAGTCTGACCGTCCTGGCAAATAAAGAACTTGGCCCCTGGACCCTCGACTTCGAGCCGGCCTCCCACGAAGACGTAGGGACTACGCATCTTCCAGACGATCGTGCCCGTCTGGCCCTCGTCGGCCGCCAAGCCATCCGGTCCCAGCGTGATATTCTCCACCGTGGCGGCCCCTTTGCGCCACAGGGCCTTGGAGAAGTCCGGGCGGTACTCCCACAAGCCGTTGTAGATGAGGCTTTCGTACGTAGGGGTCGTCCCGCGCGCGCCGTGGTACTTGACCGGGCGGACCTGCCCCCACCGCCAGACGAGCGCCTCGCCGGGACGCAGAACCATGTTCATCGTGGTGTCGATCTTGTTCCCGCGCTCGCCTCCCACCGGTCCCTCGAAGAAATACATGGCGCACATCTCCGGGTCGGACCACCAGCTATCCAGAAACAGAATCCCCTTGGAGTGGGTCCGCTTGATCAGGTCGTGATCGCGTGCGATGTCCTGCTCGCCGGCGACGGTCTGGTTGTCGCGCAGAAGGTAGACACTGTGCATGTCGCCGTCGTAGAAGTGCCAACCACCACCATAGAAAGCCTGGGAAATGCAGTGGCCGAGGGCTCGGACCGGGGCTGCCTTCAGACCCGCTTTGCGCCACAGGGTGGCCAAGGCGATGGAATCGTTGCCGCAGGTGTTGTATCCGTAGATGTTGAAGACCTTCACGGGATCGCCCAGTTCACTGTTGTCGCCACCGGAATGGTGACGGTACTGGATCTCCTGAAACCACAGGGCAAAGGCCTCGTCCGCATCGCTCATGTCCGGCGTGACCGCCGCGGCGACGATCTCCTCAACGGTGCGGAAATTGTTACGGCCGTTGGAGAGCCACGGGTTGACCACGTCGGTCTCGCCCACATTCTCCATGCGCACCGACCGGTTGGACTCCCAGGTCTGAAGCAAGGCCCCTTCCCGCGCGATCCCGCAGCCCATCGGCAGCCGGCAGTTGCGACCGTCCATCGTGCCGCCCTGGATGATCGTGTACTGGTGTGTCCCTCCGGTGACAGCGGCGATTTCCTCGACATGCGACTGGGCGACATCGGTCGGGTGCGTATCGGCTGACCAGGGATGCAATGCCTCCTCAGTAGCATGGGCGTCCCGCCCATGAGTAGCACGGGCATCTTGCCCGTGGAGGCAAACGGCGAGGGGAACTGTGACCAAGGCCAGAACAAGTGCCGGAGTCCGCATCACACTCTCCTTTTCTACTATTGCAGGTCGCCGCTGACGTTTCAACAGTGTATTCACGATGCCTATGGTACTGTCCCGGCCGCACATGTTCAACCTCCGGCATGAATCTTGAACCCAGCGACCACAGACGATAGCATGGCCGCCGGTCACAACGTCACGAAAGTCTAGGCTGTGTTGATGGAGTGCCTGAAATGAAGCACGTTGTCGTCGGAGGATTGTTCTGCCTGGTGGTCTTCAGTGCCTCGGGGTGCCGCAGCCCCGTCGAGATCATTGCCCATCGCGGTGCGTCGTACGAAGCGCCGGAAAACACGATGGCTTCCTTCAGGCTCGGCTGGGAAGAACAAGCCAATGTGGAGCTTGATGTGTACCTGTCGAAGGACAATCGCATGGTCGTCATCCACGATGCCTCGACCAAGCGCACCGCTGGCGTGGACCTGAAGATCAAGGAAGCCACCGCCGGCCAGTTGCGTGAGTTGGATGTGGGGTCGTTCAAGGCGAAGGAGTTCGCTGGGGAGCGAATCCCCTTCCTGGCCGAGGTGGTCCAAGCGATCCCGCCGAAACAGAAGCTCTACATCGAGATCAAGTGCGGGAAGGAGATTCTGCCTGCACTCCGGCAGCTTCTTGTCGAGAGCGGCAAAATGTCCCAGATCGTCGTGATCGCATTCGATCTGGAAACGGTGGCCGAGTCCAAGAAGCGGATCGATGTCCCCACGTACTGGCTCAAGGGAACCGATAAGGACAAGAAAACCGAGCAATGGACTCCTCACGATCCCAAGCTGGTGCAGATGGCCAAGGACAAAGGGCTTGACGGCCTGGATGTCCACTTCGCCGGCGTCACCGAGGAATTGGTTCATGCTGCCAAGGCCGCCGGGCAGAAGCTCTACGTCTGGACGGTGGACGATCCCGCCGAGGCCCGGTGGCTGGTCCAACTGGGTGTCGACGGCATCACCACCAACCGCCCCGACTGGCTCCGAGAGCAGTTGAAGGATCGGACTTCGCTCTGGCACCAGATCGCCGGCCGTCGAGAGGTGCATCCGTGATGCGGGAGCGCGTCTGGCGAGGCTACATCTGACAAGGGACTGCGGTTCAGAAAGACGCGGGATCAATGAGTGTGACTGCGAAGTCCTTGAAGTCATCCATGTTAAAGGTAAGGAGTCGCATAATCCCGTAGCTCTGCATAGCAGCGACAAGCCGCGCATCGTAGGATCTGAGCCCCTTGATCCCAAGCGTCTTGACCAGACTATGCCAGTGCACGAGCAATTCCTCGCGGTCGGGCAGAAGGGCGAACCGCCGCTGGAAGAAACGGAGCCATTGACTGGCCTGCTCGGGCGTCATCCCAAGGCCGTTCTGCCCGGCAGGAGGCACGCCGGGCTTGCGGGTAGCCACAGCCCAGAATTCATAAAGATTCTGAGGAACGATGATGAGTCGTTCCCGTTTCGCCAGCAACGCATGAACGGCCCGGCGAGCCATGATGCCCTGAGGATCGGCCGAATCAGTCATTCGCCCAAGGACGTTGGTATCCAGGAGGATCATTCCCCCTCCATCCGGGTGTAGAGCGTCTCACGGGAGTAGTTCACGGCGCCCACCTTCACCATGAAAGGCTCCATCTCCTTGAAGATGTTTTCCCCGGGCAGATCTGGAGTCACATCCGACGGTTCTTCGATGAATACGATAGCTTCGCGAATTTCGCCGCTGATTTGAACGACTGTCTCGGCGATCTGCTGCTTCGAACCTCTCAAAACCTGCGCCTTCATTTTCCACCTCAGTCTAATGCTCATAGCATTATAGCAGACCACGCGTGCTTACGCATCCGGCGTGAATCGTTTTCCCAATTCATGCCATTAGATTTCGTTCTCCGCCGGCACGACGAAGGGCTTGCGGTAGTCGCGCGTCAGGAACGCATTGGCCGCCGGACTGTCGATGAATCTCTCCTGGTCCGAGTCGATGGCGAGCCAGGGACCCAGGGTCAGCGGCGTCTTCTCGATGTCCACGCCGTTGTCGGTCAGGTGCTGGCGAATCTCCGCGAACGTCTCCACGACGTTCTCATTCACCTTGAGAACTTCCAGGGCCTGCTGGATCTCCTTGGGTGAGGCCGGCTTGCCTAGACGCTGCGAGATGTTGGCCACGTGGACCACAGCGGTCGAGACATGCCCTTCGCTGATGTCGGCGTTCAGGTCTTCGCGCTTGCGGCTGCGGACCGCCTTGATGAAGTTGGCGAAATGATCCTCGCTGGGTCCGGAGAGCCTCTGAATCAGCTTGCCGTTGGGGTCGTAGGCCGACACGCCGCCGGCGCCACCGCTCAGATAGCCTTCGGTGCCGACGATCAGTGTCGCCCCGCGCTTCGGGTCGGCCGTCTTGAGGTTGCGGACCTCCTGAACTACGGTGATCGGCCCGAAGTCGTGAACGGTGACCTGCACGCTGGGCGTCTCGGCGCAGTCGTCCAAGCCCACGCGCCCGCCATAGCTGAGCACGCCCCGGCCCAGCCCTTCGAGGCCCACCACCATGCGCATCGCGTCCACCGGGTGGACGCTGTTATTGGCGAGCTCCCCGCCACCCCAATCCCAGAACCAGTGCCAGTCGTAGTGGAACGACTTGCGCCGGACGGGTAACTCCATCGGCGCCGGGCCGGCCCAAAGGTTGTAGTCCACCGTGGGCGGCGGTGAGTACTGGCCCGCCGGACCGATCGAGGTCCGTGACCGGTACGTGCAGACGTGGGCCAGCTTAACCTGCCCCAGCTTGCCTTCGCGGATGTACTGGGCAGCGGCATGGTTGGAGCCGGAGGAACGATACTGGGTGCCGCCCTGGCAGATCCGGTTGTACTTGCGGGCGACCTGGACCATCCGCCGGCCCTCGCTGATGTTGTGGCTCAATGGCTTCTCCACATACACGTCCTTGCCCGCCTGCATGGCCCAGATCGCCGCCAGGGAGTGCCAGTGGTTGGGCGTGGCGATGGAGACGATGTCCACCGACTTGTCGTCGAAGATTCGCCGCATGTCCTGGACGAACTTGGGCTTGCTCTTGAAGCGGGCCGCGACCCTCTCGCCGACCGCACTGTCCGCGTCACAGATGTAGCTGATCACGCAATCGTCGCGCTTGTCATAGGCCTGCGCGTGATCGCCGCCCCGGCTGTTCACGCCGATGATGGCCACACTCAACCGCTCGTTAGGGCTCTTGCTTGGCTTGCCCGGTTCGGCAGCCACCAGCACACGGGACGCCCCGGCAGACGCCGCCGCAGCCAACAGGGACTCTTGCAGGAACAGACGACGACTGAGAGGTCTCATGATGATTCTCCTCTGAGGCAATCAGATTCTCTGCGACACGCCGGCACCTGCCAGCGTGCCATGTTCCAATCATGCTATCTCTCTGTACCGCTCAATGCAAGCAGTCAATCAGCGGGGGTGCATGGCCGTTCTTGTGCGGACGTCTTGGCCCGGCAGAGACCACCGCCGGAAAAGGGGACATTCTACTTTTCCCCTTCTCAGAGGGAAAAGTAGAATGTCCCCTTTTCCTTTGCCCGCACGGATGTAACACCCCTTGGGCCCGGAGGCTCGCAAGAACGGTCATGCACCCATCAGCGAGACAACGTCCAAGTGCCGGCCAAGCCTTCGAACCACGCCGTGCCGGAATCCTCACCGACCGTGATATTGCGAACCTCGCCCGAGCTTTCCTGCCGGGCGTGCCATTGCCCTGGCGACAGATCGGTTATCAGCACGTGGCTGATGCGATTACCCGGCACGCCGGACTTCACTGTGAACTTCACCGGCTCGGCGGACCGTCGATTGTCCCTTCGCATCAGAACGGTCCAGGCGTCGTCGGGGCCCTCGAGGAGACAGCCCACGCGCTCGCCGGCCTCGACGGCGCGGACGGGCCAGCGCGATGAGGACTGACGGTCCGTCACTTGCATGACATTGAGGAACAGGTCCTCGGCAGCGGCGGCCTTGGGCGAGACTTCGACCCGCCACGCGCCGGTCTCGATGGAGCTACGCTCCAGCCGCTTGGGCTCGACGTCGTTCGCGTAGTTCTGGCCGAAGACCCAGAATTCTTTCCCGGGCCCACCGACTTTGGTCAGGTTCGCATTGGCGGCCGCCGGTAGCAGCGTGTCCAGAACGAGCCGGCCGCTATTGCCGTGCTGCGTGCAATCGACCACAGCCGAGACCGCCTCCGCGCGCGGCTCTTCGAGCGTGTGCAGCAGCCAATATTTGCGGAAGGCCAGATTGGCGCTCCCGACACGGTCGAAGACAACCATTGCCGCCGGCACCTGCGAATTGCGGAGGTTCAGGAAGACGAAGGACCGCGTCACCTGACGGACCTTCTTGCCGTACGCCTCCGTGATGTCACCCTGCAACCAGGTGAAATCGGGAGTCTGAGAGTCCGGGCCGAAGCCGTGCGCGAGCACCTTACCCGTGCGATAGCCGTTTTCCGGCGCCAGCAGCACGCTGAGGTTCCGGGCCTCGGAGCGACCGTGGGGCAGGCGCTGGCCGCCGTCGTTGCCGTAGCCGCGGCCGCCGAACTTCTCGTTCGGATCGTAGACGAGCAGACTATTGTGCGCGATGGTACGCCAGTAGTAGTTCAGACAGTGCGGACTGCCGTAGGCGCCGGACGACCCGCCTTGATAAAGGCCCGAATCAATAGCGAGCGCCCCTTTGTAGTAGATCTGGAACGCACCGGCGTCCAAATGCTGATGGTTCACGAAGTTGTACTCGTTGATCTTCATCTCCGCGATGACGGCGTTTTCATCCCAGCCGGTGCGCGCGACGGTCCAACCGAAGGGCGAGCCGAAGTACCGCGACAAAGGCAGCGTGCGAATAGACTTCGGCTGGAGCGAGACATCGCGCCAGAGCACTTCGAAGATCGTCTCATTGCCGCCACTACCGCCCTGCCGCTGGAACTGGTCGAGCAGAGTGCCATCGTGGTAGTAGCTGGCAGTGAGCAGCGTGCCGATGTACTGGCTCCACGGTTGGCCGCGCGGGGCACTGCAGGCGAAGGTGTCACCCGCCCGTAGCCGCTGGCCGTCAGGCCGGGTGGTGTAGATCCACAGGTAAGGCACAAACTGCTGCGTGGCATTGTACACGTTGCCCGCCCCCAGCCGGTCGAAAATCCAGAGCGGGTACGTGTCCCAACTGTAGCGATGCGGGCCGTAGGAGTCCCCCTGGTGATAGGCGCCTCCGGGATAGAACCAGTTGCGGACCGGCAGATGCTCGCGGAAGAAGCGTCCGGCCGCCAGACGGTACATTTCCGGGAACTCGTCGTAAATCGCAATCCCGGCCGAGAGGATGTCGCGCATGATCATCGCCTCGGAGGAATGTCCCGTAACCGAGCCTTGGCCGGCAGGCGGATAGCCGCACTCCTGCGTCTGGGCTAAGCGAACGAATTCCTTGATGAATGCTTGCTTCTCGTCCGGCGTCAGCAGCTTGTAACACCAGTCGTACACGAGCGCGCCGGTGACCATCATGCGGCCCGTCTCTCGACAGGCGTCCATCCGGTCTGCCAGCATGCATTTCTGGAGCAGCGGCAGCGCGGCTTCAATCGTGGCACGAGCGAGTTTCTCGTCGCGCGTCACGAGATACTGAAGTGCATCCCACTCGACTTTGGATTGCGACGACCTCTTCGCCTGTGCTTGCAGTCCCTCGACCGCCCGCTGCAGTACAGGGTCCTTCAAGCGTTGTGCCAACTGCGCCACGTGCTCAGCGCGGAGGTACAGCCTTGGATGCTCCGCCGGCGGCACCGGAATCCGCACCCCGTCCATCTCCTGCCACTGTGTCTTCGTCTCCATCGCTGTATCGCGTGCAGCCGCACGCACCGCTTCGATGAACTCCGCGTGCAGACGCGGGATGCGACGAAAGTCGTTGTACTGGATCAGAAGGATGGCCACGAGGCCCGTGTTGGGATCGCCCCAGGCGTATGCGCCACTGGAACCGGCGTGCGCGAAGCCGCCGTTTTCCAGTGCCCAACCCAGGCCGCGACCCGGCGCTTGCTGCCGCAACATCTGCCCCACAGAATCCTTTGACAGAATCCGACTGTCGTTATCGAGGAACATCTGGCAGAACTTGAACAGGTCCCGCGCCGTGCAGAACAGGCCGCCGTCCGGCGTATCGTTGCGGGTGGTCATGCCCGGTTCGTAGCGGAAATATAGGAACCGCTCGCCTTGTCTCTGTCGGTAGACCGAGGCCCGGCGCCGGGGCTCCACGGACGCGAGGCCGCGCGGGTAGAACGATTCCTTCATCCCCAGGGGGTCGAGAATGTTCTCCTTCACAAAATCGGCGTAGGGCCGGCCGGAGGCAATCTCGACGATCCGGCCCAGGACGTAGAAACCGGCGTTGGAGTACTGGACTTTCGCGCCGGGCACGAATTGGAGCGTCGCCTGCGCGATGGGACCGACGGTCTCGGCCACGCTCTTGCCCCGCCATTCGGGATCGAAGACATCCTTACGGGTGGGCGGGTCGGCGGGCAAGCCGGCGGTATGGGCCAGCAACTGGCGAATGGTGATCGCCTGATGCCGGCCGTCCTTGCCCTGTTGCGTCCGGAACTCGGGGAGGTACTTCTCGACAGGGTCGTCCAGGCGCAGCTTTCCTGCTTCGACGAGCTTCATGATCGCCGTCGTCGTCACCGGCTTGGTGACCGAGGCGAGCCAGCAGACCGTATCGGTGCGGAACGGGACGCGATTCTCGATGTCACTCAAGCCATACGCCGCTTCGCGTACGATCTTGCCCCGGTGCGCAACCAGCGCGACGGCCCCCGGGATCTCCCCCTTCGTTACGGCATCCTCAATGAGTTGGAATGCGTCAGCCTGTTCAGGGGCAGAATCCTGCGCTGCCGCCCAGCCGCTGAATACACCCGTCATCAAACACAGCATGAATGTGAAATTTCGCATTTCGGTGCCCATCACAGGTTCTCCAAGAAGGCTCCCACATGGGGCTCGTAGGGTGGGCTGTGCCCACCATCCATCGCTGGTATCCATCCCAAGCGAAATGGTGGGCACAGCCCACTCTACAACTTCTGAAAACTTCCCACTTGAAACTTCAAATACTCTGCACGTCCGCCATGTACACGTTGTCGGCCTTCTCGGCGTCGGAGTTGTAGACCACCCACCGGTCGTCCGGGCTGAAGCTGGGATGGCCGTGGCTGGCCTGGGTGAGCCCGGAGGTGCCGTGCCAGGCCAGACGCCGGATTTGGACGCGGCCGTTGATGTGAGTCATCAGGCCGAGATACTTGCCGCCCTCCTTGTCGTCGGAACTGAGGAAGGCCCGGTCACCGACAACCAGGCTGTTGTCCGAGTTCGACTGAATGTGGCCCGGACGCTGGCCTGGGAACAGATACTGGCGAATCCACGTGCCATCGGGCCGGATGAAGGCGTTGTACTCCTCACGGCTGCCACCCGGGCGGTCCAGCGAATACTGAAAGCCCACGTCGCCCTGCTGGGTGAAATACTCGTGGACGCAGGACTCGCCCGGCCGTTGCGGATAGAGCGGCGTGGCCTTCCGCATCTGCGTGTCGTCGAGGTTCACGATCCACATCCGCTGCTCGACACACGTACCGCCGCCTTCGTGACAGAACAGGATGAGGTTGGGCTGCGTGGGATGGATCAGCGTGTGGCTGATCCACGTCGGCTCGCCCCAGGCGGCCACGGCGTCCCCCTTCTGCGTGTCGATCCGCATGACGACCGAGTGCGGGTGCTGGTAATAGCGTTCGTGCATCGTGGCGTAGATGCGGCCGGTCTCCGTGCTCAGCACCGTGTCCTGGCAGTAGGCGAAGGCCACATACCGGCCGTCGGTGGTGCACGTAGGCAAAGCCGGTCTGAAGCCGGCCGGCACGCGGTACAACTCCCGGTCCTCCAACGTATCGGTCTTGACGGAATGGAGGGCCAAGCCGTCGAAGTAGAACAGCCAGCCGCTTCGCGCGACGCACGCCATGTTCGGCGAGGTCTTCTGACTGGCAGTCAATTGAACCAGACGGCCGGCGGGGATATCCAGCAGATACCACTGATACGCCCCGGAGCGATTCGATACCAGGACGGTGTTGTCGGCGCCGTTGCCAACGAAGGCCCAGGAAGTGAAGTACGGATGGACGTTGCTGGAGCCGTCCCCGGTCAGCCGGCGCACACGCACGCCGGTTTTGGGGTCCTTGTACTCCTTGAACTCACCGCGGATTTGCAGGACCTTGCCCCGGCCACCGGCGGCGCCGCTGCGCTCGCCGGTCACCTGTCCAACGTTCCGTGGCGGCTCGGCGGCCATCGCGAGGTTGAGGCCTGGCAGCGAGACGGCCGCCCCGCCGAGCGCGGCCAAACCCGTCAGAAACAGCCGGCGGTCCATCAAGCTCATCTTCGATGCGCCCGGCACGCCCGTGACTCTACTGTGCATGGTTTCTCTCCTGAGTCTTGAGTATAAGGTCATTTCGCCGTCGTGACGATGTAGAACGCCCCGTCCGTGCCGAGGAAAGCCGTGGCCCTGGTGCCCGATGTGGACACGCCAATCGTCCCCTGCTTGCCAGTGAATACGCCATCACTTCCATACAGCGCCCACTTCACCGTCGCCGTGCGTCCTACCGCCATCGGCCCCACCTGCCAGACCAGCAGCACGTGCCCCTTGCCATCGCCGAAGGCCGCCGGATAGATCTCATCGTCTTCATTCGCGGGTGTGGCTACGTGCAGCGTGAACCGGCCGTCATCGAGCACCGACCAATAGACACGGTGGCGGCTCATAAAGGCGCAGAGCATCCGTCCGGTCGGGTCCAGTGTCAGCTCCGGCCCGCACATCGGGCAGGTCTTCAATTCCCAGTAGTCCTCGTTGACGCGCAACGGCGTGAAGGCGTTTTCCCGCTTCGGGCTACGCAGCAGGAAAAAGTCTCGAATGTTGTCGTTCGCCACCCGGTAAGCGAAGCAGACATTGGCGTCGGCGGTGATGCGGGCCCGCGTCATGCACATGGAACATGCCAAGTCGTCCATACCCTGGATCTTGATGCGCTCCTCGGGTCCAAACGTGGCCCCATTGTCCGTCGAGCGCGCCAGATAGAGACGGTGCGCCTGCGGGACCTCCAGTTGCTGCCCCGGAGTCACATGATGGAAGAACGCCACCACGGTGCCCGCGCCGTCGGCGGCCACCGTCAACCCGTCGATTCCGGACAACGAAGCCAGCGCCCGCGGCGGCTCGAACGTCCGGCCCCCGTCCAGGCTGCGGCTGTACCGGGGATAGACCTGCACCCCGGGCGACCACTGATCGGCCCAGACCACGTGGATCGAGGGCGCCCAGACGCGAACACGCGCGTTGGTCAGCATCCCACCCTGGCCCAGAGCCAGCTTGGGACCCCGCTCGCCCATCGTGAGCGTGACCTTTCCCACGGTGTTGACCTTCACCGGTGACGAGAAGGTTCGCCCGTTGTCCGCCGAACGGACATACCACGCGTCGTCGCCCAGACCGTAAACCAGGTGCAGCACGCCGGCCCCGTCCATCATCACGTCAGGCACCAAGGCCGCTTCGGGAAGAGGCACGACACGCACATCAGGGAGAGCGTTCTCGGCCCCACGGACCGGAACACCGCCCACGGAGCCGAGGAGAAGAAGTGCAACCAGAATCCAGGCACTTCGAGCTTTGCGACTCATGTTTGTCTCCGAAGATAAAGTACGGCGTCGCCGTCAAACGGCGGCTGGAAGGAGTGTTTCTGGCCGCCGGAGGTGATGTGGCCCTGCGTGGTGTCGCCGGAGCGAGGATCGAACCATTCGACGGCGATCGAGCCGGACGCGCCGGAGAGGTCCACTGTCACCTCGCCGCCTTCGGGCAAGTAAACCAGGTACTCCTTGCCAGGCTCGGCCAGACAGAACCCGGTCGAGGCAAGCTCGCCCTGTGGCGTCATCGCTGCCAGATTCACCTTCCGCGCGTAGCGTAGCGTGTAGCCCATGTTGCGGCGGAGCAGCTCGAACTGTGGCGAGGCCATCTTGGCCTTGTCTTCCGTGGCGAGGGCATCCTGCCCTTGCACTTCGGTCGACGTGCGGGTCGTGGCTCGGCCAGGCGAGGCCAAGATGGCCTCACGACGCAAGGGCGGGACGCCCTCGCCACGACGGTCCCCCAGTATTGAACCGTCATAGGGGTCCATGAAGATGGGGTTGTGTCCGCGCAGGAGACTCCGCCAGACCCAGCCGTGGTTGCCGCCGACACCCCAGATGTGATCGGTGTCCAGAAGACTGACCTTGTGGCCATCCCAGGCGGGTGCGGGGTCGCGATAGCCGTCCGCGCTGCCGGGTGAGATCCAGTCCGCCGGACTGGCCAACATGGTGGCAATACGCTCGCCGCCATGTCCCGTGATGCCGACCGGGTGCTGCTTGGACTTCGTTCCCTCATAATCCTTGACCGTCTTGACTACCCACCAATCCCACTCCTGGTTGCCACCCTCGTTGATGACTTCATAGAGCACATTGTCCAGATCGTTGACCGTGTCCACAACCTTACGAATGTAGGCCGCTTGGAGAGCCGTAATGGCGTCACTCGCCAACGAGTGTATCTCCAGGACATTCCCATCGCCGTTGAGATCGCCGGTGATGCCGTTGACGTTGTTGTCCGGGTGGAACGGATGACTGCGATACGCCCAGCCATCCGCGGCCGGTATACGACGGTTGGCATGGCTCAAGCCCCAGCCCTCGAACAGCATGACCGAGACATAGATGCCCCGGTCGCCGGCGGCACGGACCCGCGCCCGCAGGCGGTCGAAGTACTCCGGGTTGAATCTGGTCAGATCGAACCTGGGCTTGCCATCCAGCGCCGTGTCGCGGGCATCCTGCCCGCGATTCGAGGGCGGGACGCCCTCGACACGATTGACCGGCCCGGTTCTCGCCCAAGGCAATGGGGCCACATGGTGAACGAAGTCTTTGCCAAGCTTGCCATTGGCACGGCTGTCCCACACCACCGAATCCCAAGTCCACAGGCGGATGAAGTTGTGGCCGTAGCGTTGGAGAAAGTCGAGATAGGCCCCGAAGTCGAACGGGGCCGGGGGATCGGCCTTGTCCATGTCCAGGAGATTGTTCCACGTGTGCGAGCCGGTCAGATAGACCGCTTTCAGCGAGCCGTCGGCGTTCTTGGCCCCATCGGTAAAGTAACGAGGATTCGTCGGATGCACCCGCAGCGGCCCCGAGGCCTGCGCAGGTCGGGCAGCCTCCGCAGGGGCAAGGGGATCGGCGGTGAGGACGGCAATCCACTGACCTGGTCCAGGTGCGTCGAGTCCGGGTTTCTGGATGGACCTTCTTTGCGTCGGCCCGCTCCACTGGGCGGCGTCGGCGTCGAGCCAGCGCAATTCCAGTTCGCCCGCGCAGCCGGCCAGGTCGAGGCGAACGCTCCCCCCTGCCGGGAAGTAGACCGCGTACTGCCTTCCCGGGTCGGCCAGGCAATAGGCCTCATTGGGTTCACGGTCCCGGAGCAGATCATTGCGCGGTTGACAGCGGAACAGATCGAGCGCCGCGGCCAGCGCCCGGGCGCTGCGAATCATCCGCAGGGCCGGCTCGCTGTCGCCCAGATGCTTCTCGTGAAATCGGGCCGAGGCGCAACCGGCGAAGAGGTTACGCCAGAACCGTCGCATCGCCTCCTGGCTCGAACCAAAGGGCCCGCCATCCACGCCGTAAATCTTCACGTTGTTCAGCGGGCGGGGTGACGCGGCCACGCGCCGGCGCACTTCCAGGATCTTGGCGTAGTGGGTCTCGCCCTTCTGGTGATTGTTCTGCGCCAGTTCGATAAAACTATACAACTCCGGGTGGTCGATCACATTGCTGTGCATGGGATGGCTCAGATCGTGTGAGTCGAACATCTCCGTCACGTGAACCTTCCGGCCCGCCTGCGCCGCGGCGACGCGGACATAGCGGGCCCAATAGGCGCCCCACTGCGGGCTGACCGTGGTCTCGTTGTCCACGCAATAGAGAACGTGGTCGTGTCGTAGCGTGTAGGAGAGAATCTTGTCCACGAATCGCTGCTGGTACTTCAGGACCACCGCGACATCGTCCAACTCGGGAAGGGTGCGGAAGAAGGTGTTCCGGGCTTGGCTCGGATGGCTGGCGACTTCCACGGGCAGGCCGGTCTGCGCGGCGGTGTAGTTGACGTTGTTCTTCGGGTTGAACGGATTCCGAGCCCACGGCTCGCGGTAGTAGTCGAAGGTCGCCCACAGTTCGATGTCGGTGATGATGTCGCGTGCCTGGGTCTCCTGGAGAAACGTCTCGAAGAGCCGCCAGTATTCCTCGTTCCACTGGTCCAGATCGTAGCGGTCGCCCTGGCGCGCAAAAGGCCAAAGCGCCGTCTCGCGCAGCCGGCCGGACACCAGGCAGCGAACGTAATTGCCGCCCGCGGCCTTCAGCTTGTCCAGCGCCGCGGGCAGATTCGGCCAGAGGAACATGCCTTCATCGTTCAGCGCGTTCGGCGGCGCAGAAGAGCCGCCGAGCAACAGCACGGGCCGGCCGTGGTACTGCCAGTAGTACGGATTGCCAACGTAGATGTCGAGGCCATCTTCCACTGCGGCCACGGGACCACCGGCGTGCCCAACGGCCGAGAGGACCGGCCCGAGGGCCAGCAGGACCGCCAGAAGGCGAGTACGGTTGGTTTCCATTTTCTTCTCCTCACTTTAGACCGACTCCAGGGGCATCCAGGACTCGCACTTCGTATCCCTCCAGCGAAAGCTCCTTGTCCTCCAAGCGCACCCGAACGACGCCCGGACGTTTGTTGATCAGCATGATCTTTGCGCGCGAGGCCAGCACCTCGAGGTCGTCCGAGGACGACTGCGTCCGGTAGAGTTGCGTGCCCGGCCCGAAATACTGGTTGAACGCCTGAACGACAAAATAGTGCGGCGTCGGCTGGCCGCCGTCCGCGGTCTCCGTGCGTGTAAAAAGCTGCCCCAGACCGGTGCCATCCCATAACAGCGCCAGTCGCGCACCGCTCTGGAGGGCATGGTAGTAACAGGAGGCGTGATTGGCCGCGGTGAACTGCGGGTTCTTGCTGCGGCCTCCGTAGAACTCGGAGATCCACACCGGCAGCCCGGTCATCGTCTGGAATTGCTTCGTGAGATCGCCGAAGAACGCCGTTCGCCCCATCATCCAGTCTTCCGTCTTCCCGCCGGGAGGCCAGCCTTCCAGCCAGCCGTCGAACGTGAAGAAATCGGCGCCGCGGCTGTGTTGGCGCCAGTAGTCGATCACCTGCCGGTCATTGGCGCTGAGGTTCCTCCCCCCCATCGACAGATACGGCCCGCCGATTCGCGCCTCCGGCCGCGCCGCCCTGACGGCCTCGTAGACCGCATTGTACAGCACGGTGAAGCGCTCCATGTCCCGGCCGCCCTTGGTCCAATAGCCTTTGAATTCGTTCCAGATCTGGAAATACTCCACATCGGGGTAGCGCAGCGCCACTGCCCGGCACAGGTTCGCAAAGTCCTGGACGTGCTCGTCGGCCACCCGCTCCTCCATGTTCCAGTCCTTGCCGCTGGTTTTCATCCAGCCCGGTGCCGTGCAGAAGGTGATGACCGGAATAGCATTGGCCATGGAGCGGATGAGATCCAGGCGGCGATCCAGGCTCGACCAACTGTAAACGCCGGGAGACGGTTCCGGATTATTAGCGCCCCAGCCCATGATGTGCTGGTTCTGGTAGCGGATTTTGGCCTCCTCCAGCCGCTTCTTGACCCGGGCCGCCGCGTCCGGGTGGCCGTTCTCCCACATGGCCTGGGTATGCGTGACGCCGATTTCCAGCTTGCTGACCACAGACGGGGCCCGGTAGTCAATGGTCACGGACATCTCCTGGGCCGGCTTATCAGCCGGTGCCTCAGCAAAAAGATCTGTCGTCAGCACGCCTGCAAGGAGCGCCACAGCGGTTACACCCGCCAGAAGAACGGGGAGGCCTCGCTGCCGGCAAGCCACACTCGTCTTCTTCATTGCCAGTCCCCTTCCTCTATCGGGCTTTTCCGTAAATGATAGCCGTATCATAACTGCGGGTCGTCTGCCCACCATATTCGGCATGAAAGAAGGGCACCGCGCCGGTGAGAGCCGGGACCGACTCCGGCTTTCCCAGGAGCGTCGCTGCCAAATGCAAGAGAGCCTGCGCTTCGTTGTTGCCGAAACGGCAGAAGAGATGCCGTCTACTGGGCACAAACCAGCCTTGGTGCAAGCGCTGCTTCAGGATGTTCTGCCCGATGGCCTGGGCCTGCTCCAGAAAGGCGACGGCCCCGGAGGCACGGTGCAGCTCCAGCAACGCCACGATCAGGAACGGATCGGCCATGTTGTTCGAAAATCGCAGTCTCGGGCCAGCCTGGGGCGTCTCGCCGATGTCGCCCCAACCGTTGCCTTGGGCGATGTCACGCGCCATTTCCCACAAGAACGCGTCCCGCGACTGGCGAAACGCCCAGGCGTAGAGCCATAAATGCGCCGGCCCGGGATGCCCCGCGCGGAGCACCCGGCCTTTCGGCCCGAAGTAGCCGTCCTTCTTGCACACGTACCCCTCCATGCTGGTACCATCGGTGAGCATGGGGATGAATGCATTGTCCTTCTTGCGATAGGCCGACTTGCCCCAGGCGGTCAGTTCCTCGACCACCCACCGGGTAAAGTCCCGGCCTGCCTCGCCTAACTGGTCCCCCAACAACAGGCAGCCCACTTGGGGCTCAACCTCCGGCGCGTTGCCATAGCAGGGAAACAGCGTGCCTTCGACCACCCGGTGGCCTTTGAAGTCATCGCCGTACTGGTATTGCGCGCGGTCGCCGCGAATTTTGCCCACATCGTCACACCAGGCCGACCGGCACTGGCTGAACTGGTATCCGCCCAACCCGGTTTTGGGATCGCGGGTCTCCACGTAACGATACGCCAGGCGCTTGGCCCAGACCAAGGGCTCCGGTGCAGCAGAGAGCTTCGAGAGGACCCCGGCGGCATAGTAGAAGTCGCTGCCGGCATTGTGGAAGGTCAGCCCTTGCCCATCGAAGAACACCTCACCGCCGCGATACTCATTTTGCCAAAGAGCCCCAAGCTTCTTGGGGGTGGCATGACGATTGAAGTCCAGGTTGGCCCAGTTGAGAACGTGCCCGTTCCACATGTTCTCAATGAGCTGCCGGGTCGCCTGGGGATTGGCCTCCCACATCAGCTCGTAGTGCGGAAAGAAGCACTTGAGCTCGTGCACCCGGCCGCTGCCATCGGGATTGCCGACGATGAGGTCATCCGTGGCGTTGTAGACCAGGTGCCCACCCCACGCGAGCAAGCCCCCGTTGTTCTCTGTGCCGTAGCGGAGGTGGTCGAATGCGTAGCGCAGGGCTTCGAGAGCGGCATCTTTGTAGCGAGGTTCGCCGGTCAGCCGGCTCAAGCCATCGAGCGTACGGAACAGGCCCTGCTGGCTGGCCAGATTGCACAGGGCCCATTCCTTGCCATCGGCCCATTTCCACTTCACCGGCTCGAGCGTGTCCACGTTGATGCCATCGACAAATAGCGGCGTCGGCTTGCCGTAGGTGTCGCGGCCGTGCGCGAGGACCTGGTCCGCGAATTGCCTCACGGCGGCGAGGTAGGGCGAGGCCGCGTCTGAGTGTGAGAGCCGTGTGTCGCTTTTACGTTCGGGCGTGTTCGTTGCCGCGACGATCCGGGCGGCTATCTCGGCTCTGACCTTCTCGTAGGCGGCCGGGTCTTTGTCCCACTGGAACCAGGATTCCGTCAACCGGCGCACGATCTTGTCCGCCTCGGCGGATTGGCCCAGGTAGCTGAGCATTACCAGGTACTCGTAATCCTCGATCGCGTCACGCAGGGCCTTGAGGCGAATGGTCGGCACGACGCCGTCGTAGCCCACGGCCCGCGCGGGATACACCAGCGATCCTTCGCCATTGAACCGAATGCCCTTGTCGCCCTGCTGAAACACACCCCGGCCGGTGTAGACGGGTGCGTGCAACCAGGGATCGTCCGTCTCGCCCCAATGGGACATGCCGCCCCAATAGAGCAGACCCTTCATGCGGTCCCGCCAAGCCATCCAGCCCGGCACGCGATAGTTGAGCAACGGGTAGTCGATGTGCCACCACGGCGTGGGCGGACCCTGGCATAGCGCCGTGTAGGCCCAGACCGTCTCCCCCAGAGCTTGCCGTTTGGCAGCGCTGTCCTGGTGGTGCAGCGAAAAGAGCGGACACCAGATGTCCACCGCTCCATAGAGATCGCCCCAGGCACTGTCCGCCCCACCCAAGCCCGGCTCTGTCCAGGTCTGCTCGACAACCATGACTTGCACGACGGATTTGGCCGCGCGGATCGCCCGGCCCCACTTCTGGACGTACTGGTAGTCTTCCCGCGTGTTCGGCTCATCCCTCAGGTAGACGTAGAAGACAACCTGGGACCGGTCAAGCTCTTTGGCGGCACGGTCGAACGCCGCGAGCCACGCCCGCAGCTTGTCGCGCTCGGCCTCGGGGTCCTTGACGACACTGGATGGATGGGGAATGTCCAGGGCGTTGACATGATAGCGATCCACAAACTCCCGCAGCGCCCGCACTTGCTCGGCAGGGATCTGAAACGAGCCATCGCTCTGCGCCACCGGACGAAGCATCTCCGCCGGGGGCGTGGCGTTGAAGCCGTGCTCGCTGAGCAACTGAGTGCATTGCATCTGGACCGCTTGCCAATCCGGCGTCTCCGATTCCCTGTTCGTCTTATCCCGCTGGCGATAGGAATCCCGTATCCGCTGGGCCGGTGAGCCAAACGCCGTCACCAGGGTGGGGGTTCGCGGCAACGTAAAGCCCCATACGATCAGCGTGACAGGGACGTCCAGGCTCCTTCCTCCCTCGGCCGTCACGCGATAGACGCCACGATACTCTCCCGGCGTGGTTTCGGCCGGCACGTAGAGGTCCACCCAGAAGCCATGGGTTTCATTGGCCGGCAGGTCGAAGGGGATGGCACGAAGGCGAGCGGCATCCAGCTTCTTACCGCTCATCGGATGCTCGAACGGAATCAGCGGATCGGGATACCAGTCCGGCTTGAACGCATCGTTCCGATAGGTGCCAATATCGAGACGAAGCTGATGCTGGCGATAGAGCCGGCTCTCCGACAGGCGCAACATCGCTCCGTTGGGCCCGCGCAGCTCACCCGCATCCACACGTACGGCGTTGACCGGCTCGTCCGAGTGCAGGAGGATCTGGAAACTCACCCACTCGTTGCGTGCCGCGGCGACCTTGACCGCAAGTTCATTCCCCACCGGCTCACTGCGCAGCACGTGCCGGGTCTCGGTCACGGTCCACACGCGCCAATCCGCAACAGCAGCGCGACCGGCAGCGAGGGACAGAAACACCGCTAAGAGGCGACCGAAATCACTGCTCATTCTCTCTTCCTTTCTTGTCCAGCCTGTTGATCAGCACCCTCTCCGCCACCGGGTCATAGCTCGGCTTCGAATGATCCACGTGGTGCTGCACGTCCAGTTGCGAGAAGAGAAGCACTCCTCTTCCGCCGGCAACGGGCACTTCCGCCGCCACGCAGACCTTGGGCTCGCGCACCCACAAGACCTTCTCGGCTGCCGCCAAGGCCGGACCATCGAGGTTGCCGGCAGCGACCGTCCCGGGAAGACTGTTCCAGCGCATCAGCCATTCGGGCTGGACGCCGGAGAGCATCGAGTGCTTCGCGCCGGCGTAGGGGAAGACCCGCGACCCGCGTGGGTCGCCGACCTTGATGTCGCACAACTCGGTCCAGTCCCAAGAGCGTGTGGCCAGCACCACGACGCGACCGCCGCCGGCCGCAAACCCACGAAGGACATCGGCCCGGCACTTCTCGTCGGCGGTGAGGCGGGCGGCGTTCCAGATGACGACGACATGTTTCCCAGGCGTCAAACCGTCCAGGCCGTGGTCTGTCTGTAGCCCCCGCGATTGGAACCACGCGTCGGCTGCCGTATCACGGCCGAGAACCACGAAGCGGCGCTCGCGCAGGGTCGCCGGCACTTCCGACGGCGGCACCGCTCGGACGAACCTCTGGCTGAGCACGGCCCGGCCGGGTAGGCCCGTCGTGCGAGCAGTGAGCCAGTAGTTCCCTTCACGTTCGGGCAACTTCCAGGTGACGGGCACCTTCGTCAGCGTGTCGGCTTTCAACGTGAAATCATAGCTCCACTTTGCCACGGGCCGGTCGAAGCACGCGGCTTCCGGGATGAATTCGGGACACTCCTGCGTCAGGAGCAGATCGACGTGAATCGTGGCGTCGTGCCAGGAGTCGTTGATGAGATACAGATCGGTCCGCACTTCCTGGCCCGTCAAGTAGCTGGGGTCGAAGAGATCGAGGCTGGCGAGCACCGGCGACAGCGCACTGTGCCAGCACGCGGACAAGGGCGAAGCATAGCCGGCCTTCCAGACGGCACTGCCCTGCCCGGTCTCTCGGACACGTGCGGCGAGCCGCGTCCGCGTCCAGCCGGCGTACATATAGGGCAACATGCCATCCAGGCGGGCGCGGCGCATCGCCTCGGTGTGCTCCATGCCAAGCTGTGCACAAGCCAGTGCATCGGCCTCCTTGTCTTCCTGGCCCGTCCACTGGGTCACCGGGCGGCCGAAGTAGTTCATGTATTCGCTGTTGGTGACGGGCCGGCCTTTCGCCTCGCGGAACCAGGACGGAATGCCCGGGATGAGATTGCCCTCCAGCGTGTCTTCGATGTTCCCGCAGGTGTGCACATCGTAGTTCTCCGCCGTGCCGGTATCGCCGGTGCGCATGGTCGGCCGGGTCGGGTCCAGCGCCCGCACGAAGTCGTGGTACGGGCCCATCTCCCATTGGCTATCGCGGTTCGACTCGTTGGAGAGCACCCACATAACTACCGCCGGGTGGTTCCAGAGCCGCCCCATCCAACCAGCGGCATCGGTGAGCACGTTCTTGTGCCAGATCGCGTACTCCTCGGGCGTGAACTTGTAGTCCTGATAATTGTAGAGGCACGGGAACTCTGCCAGGATCATGGTGCCGTGCTCGTCGCAGATATTGGCCCACAGCGGCGGCAGCGGCATGGTGTGCGTGCGGAACGCATTCATGCTCATCTCGCGCGCCTCGGTGACAAGATAGTCGAACTCTTTGCCCTTGATGATGTCCCCCCAGTTCCACTCGAAGACCAACTCCGAGCCCCGGAGCCGGAGGGTCTTGCCGTTGAGCAAGTAGTGCCCGCCCGCAATAGTGACCTCGCGCATCCCGAAGCGGATGACGGCCTCATCCAGCACCTTCCCGCTACGCGTCAGCGTGACCTGTGCCGTGTAGAGGTTGGGCGTTTCATACGTCCACGGCTGGAAGCCCGGCATCGGCACCTCGACGAAGAAGTGCTCGCCTCCAAGGGGGTCCTGGCTGGGCGTAAGCCTGGCAGCCGCTTGGCCTTCTCCTATGACCTTCCCGTCGGGCCAGGACTTGACCTGAGCGACGATCTTCAAATCGTCCAGGCGCTCCCGGCCGGTCGGCGTGACGCGGATCTTCACCCGGCTGCCAGCGAGATCCGGCAGCGCCAGCACCCATTTCAGGTAAGCGGCATCGGCAAAGTCCATCCACACATCATCCGTCACCTCCGGAAGCCCCACACCGAAGCCCGCCGGGATCAAGGCGTTGCCGCTGCGGCTCTTGGGCACTCCCGCGGCGCCGCGGACCTTGAGCACGATCTGATTGTCACCGGGTTTGAGGACGCCGGCAGGGACGATCACCTGGAACGGCCCGGTCGGCTCATTCTCGCCAACCTTCTGACCGTTGAGAAACGCCGCCGCTCCGCAGGCAATGCGATTCCAGCGTAGTACGGCCAGGCCTTCGGCCTGCGCTGGGGTGACCTGGAAGCTCCGGCGTGCCCAAACACACTTCGTCTGGTTTGCCGCCTCCCGGCTCCAGGGCAGGAACGGGCCCGGCAGCGTCACCGCCTGCCAGCGCAGGCCGCTCGCGCCCTCGGAGGTCTCAGCCCGCTCGCCGCCATCACCCAGGGAGAATTCCCACGCGCCGTTGAGCAGAATCGAGTTCGTGCGCCGTCCCTCCCAATCGGCCAGAGCGTTGGAAGCGTTGGCAGTCCGGGTTGCCGTCGCCGCCACAACGATCCACACGACCACAGACAACTGTCTGCCTATTGCGTATGAGGCTCTGCACTCGATCATTTCCGTTCCTCCCCGAGTCTTATGGAATCTAGTTCAACGCACCATCCAGGTCGAAGGACTTGCCGGGCGTCAGAGCGCGGGTGACAACCTTACTGCCGTAGCGGACCTTGCAGGATTGGCCCTTGATGCTGTGCAGCGTGGCACGGATCAGCTTGCCGTCCTTCCAGGCGATGTCCACCTCGAAGCCACCGCGGGCCCGCAAGCCCTTGACCGAGCCGTTCGGCCAAGCCGACGGCAACGCCGGCAGGAGTTGAATCTCGCCGGTATGGCTTTGCAGCAGCATTTCGCAGATCGCGGCGGTCGCGCCGAAATTGCCGTCGATCTGGAATGGCGGGTGCGTGTCGAACAAGTTGGGCAGGGTCCCGCCCTGGTTGTTGCGTTCGGTGCCGGCCTTGCCTTGTTCTTTGGCGCGGGTCCCCGGAACGCTGAGCTGGCCGCGTAGCATCTTGTAAGCGTGGTCCCCATCCTGGAGGCGAGCCCAGAAGGCGATCTTCCAAGCCATCGACCAGCCGGTGCCGGCATCGCCGCGGGCCGTCAGCGACTTGCGGGTCGCCGCCGCGAGTTCAGGCGTCGTTGTGGGCGACAGTTGCCGGCCGGGATGCAGGCCGAACAGGTGCGACACGTGCCGATGCGTATCGTTCGGATCGTCCAGATCGGCCATCCACTCCTGGAGCTGGCCCCAACGCCCGATCTTCGGGCCAACCAGCTTGTCGCGCAAGGCAGCAACCTTATCGCGGAAGACCTTGTCCGAACCCAGACAATCGGCCGCCTCGATGGCGTTGGTGAACAGGTCCCAGACCATCATCTGGTCGTAGGTCACGCCGTCCACGTCGCGCGGGCCATGCTCCGGCGACCAGCCCTTCGGCACAGCCAGGCGACCGTCCGGCAGGGTCTTGAGATGATCCTCCCAGAATTCGCAGGCTTCTTTCATCATGGGATAGGCTTTCGTCTGGAGGAATTGGCGGTCGAGCGTGAAGGCGTAGTGCTCCCAGAAGTGCTGAGCATACCAAGCGTTGCCCCCCATGTTCCAGATGTAGCTCATGTTGCCAAAAGGATTGTGCGAGGTGCGGACGGTCCAGCCGCGTGCGGCCTTGCCCTCCAGAGGGAACGCTTCAGCCGTAAATCGGCGGAACGGCTCGCGCAAGGCCAACACGAGGTTGAACAGCGGCAGGTGGCACTCGCTCAGATTGGCGGGCTCGGCCAGCCAGTAGTTCATCTGGATGTTGATGTTCGTGTGGTAATCCGCGTTCCACGGCGGCTGATTCGTGCGGTTCCAGAGGCCCTGCAAATTGGCGGGCAGCGAATCACGCGAGCAGGACATCAGCAGGTAGCGTCCAAACTGGAAGAACATGGCCTCCAGGCCGGGATCGTCGCTCCGCTCTGTATAGACTTCGATGCGTTTGTCCGTGGGCAGCGCCGTGCGTTCGGCGGACGATGTGCCTAAATCGAGCCGCACTCTGCCAAATAGAGACTGGTAATCAACCCTGTGATCTTGCTTCAATTGGGGATATGGCTTGGCCGCAGCGGCCTGCATCTGGGCGGTCAGCCGGTCGTGCGGATGCTCGCCCTGGAACTTCTTGTCACGGTCCATGACGTAGCTGGTCCCCGCGCCCAAGAGGATCGTCACGGCATCGCAATTTTCAAAGGCGATCTTGTCGCCGTCCCCGCGCACCGAGCCGCCCTCGTTCACCACTCGGACCTGGCTTTCATAGGTCATGGTGTTCGTCGGATTCTGAGTCGCAGCCGGCTTGGATTCCGCTTGACTGCCGCGCCGGGGCTGCGGGCGGGCCATTTCCAGCGTCAAGGCCCCGGATGAAGTCAACATATTGTCCCGGGCTACAGACGGCGCCTGGTGCATGTCCGCCAGCGCGACCTGCCCCGTGACCATCCCCTTCTTGTTCGCGCTAAGCCGAACGACAATCACCTGGTCGGGATGACTGGCAAAATACTCGCGTGAGTGAGTCACGCCATCTTTCTCGTAGCGGACCCGCCCAACGCCTTCGGAAAGGTCCAGCTCGCGACGGTACTGCGTCACGCCGGCATCGTGGCCGGGCCTCGTGATGGTCAGATTCCCAAACGCCTGATAGGCCCCCATCACCTCTTCGTTCCCGGTCCACAGACTGATCTCGTTGAATTGGACCCGGTCTGCCGCTGGGTCACCGAACAGCATGGCCCCGAGCCGGCCGTTGCCGAGGGGCAGAGCATTTCGTTCCCACCCTGCATCGGTGTTGGGAGCGGGCTGGTCGTAACGTAACGTCAGGTCAGCCCCAATGGCAAAGCCACGCCCGGCCATTACGGCACCGACTACCGCCATCAGATACAGAAACGCACCGCGCCTTGTCATGAGATTCTCCTTCTTCCATCGCCAAAGGCCGCCTCGTTTGTAGTGTGCCCGTAAGGGCATACCGGAGAACGCCTTACGGCGCCACTACAAACCAAACGCATCCAGCGGGTCCGGATGGGCCGGATCGAAGCCCTTGAAGTCATCCACGATATTCTTAGCGATATCGAGCTTATGGTCCCAAATGCCCTGGACAACGCACTTGGCCAATTCGTACGAGCCGTAGTTGTTGTGATGGTCGTTGTGGCCGAACTGCATGAGCAGGTAATCGCCCGGCTTCATCAGGCTCGCGATCTTGTCGATCCGCCGGCGGCCGAGCGAGGCGTTGTAGCTCTCGCCCGATTCACCATGATTGGCAACGGCGACCGTGGGTTTGAAGAAGCGGGTGAGCATCTGGCCCCAACTCGCGTAGGGCTCCTGCGGCTGATCGCACACGGTCGAATCGCCCAATAGGAAGACCGTGGGAACCTCCACCTTCGCGATCTCGACCACACAGACAGTAGGCCGGGAGTTGCCGAACTCCAGTGTCCGCCGATTGTCCCACGCCCACGCTTCCCGCGCCGTCTCGCGCGGGGCCTTGAGCCGGACCTCGCCTGGGCGGATGTCGCCGATGGCGACGATCTTCGGGGTACGGGTGTTGACAATGAAGCTCACTGTCTGGAACGGCCCGGGTGCCGTGGGAATCGCCTCGACCATCCGCCGGCGCAGCTCGGCCTTGATGGTCGTGACCGATTCCGCCTCGCGGTCGCCGAGCATTACCGTCACACGGTAGTTGCCCTCCCCCGGCACGGCCACCGAAAAGAAGAACGGCCCCCCCGCCGTGCCGAAGTCACGGGTCACCGGATCGCCCCCGGCACGGTCCACCGCTTTGACCAAAGCCCCTCGCTCCAAGCCAAAACCCGCCGACTCGCTGTAGATCATCTCCGGCAGGACCTGGGTCATGCCCTCGGCCACCGCCCCTGAGCCGAAATCGAACTTGAACGTCTTCGGCTGCGCGACCGCCGAGACAGCGTATACCGTCCCCAAGACGACTCGTACAACCGCCCAAACACGGCGATTTGACATGGACATGCCCAATCTCCCCCGCTACACAGAGAACCCGGCGTACCATGTGAGTGGGTCACCAGGAATACCATTCTACACCTTGCGCATCGGTCGTCCTCAGTGAATCTCTCTATGGACGTTCTTGAAGAACATCCTCAAGGTAGCGAACTATCCGGTCCCGGTTCACTCCAAGACTGGAGAACTGTTTCTCGCATACATCGCTGAAGCGAGCTAATGCCTTGCGGTTGATGGACTCCTGATCCTCGAAGATGGCTAGCGAGCGATGTGGGATACGCCAATTCTCATACTTCAAGAGCGCGATGGTCGAATCACGCACGCGGTCATCATTCGGCAAAGCAAACACGAACAGCGGCCGCGCGATACCGTTCACTCGGCAATCGACGGTATACATGGCCTGGGGATCATGAACGGGATCGTTCCAGTCGAAGGTGCGCCGGTCTTCCGGGACTGACTCCTCCATCATGGTACGGAAATCCTCCATGAAGGTAGAACGCACCCGCTCGCGAGATAGGAAGGAGACATCCGTAACCTTCATCAAGGCTTGAATGAAAGAGTAGAGGGCATCGCCGAACTGATCATCGGTAACGCGCAGCAGGAGTTCGCCCTCGTGATCCTCAACACGAAACAGAGACAGTGCGTTGGTAATGACCTTCTGACGTGTGCCTCGTTGCAGGTCTTTCTCGTCCAAATCATAGGTCAGGTGCATATAAGTATGGCCCTCGTCCGAGAGAGCCCATTGCGAGTCCTCTCGTCTCAGGACAATCGCCAAGTGATCCCCGTCTTCGAACAAGAAGGGAGTGAATACGCGATAGCGATTGACGCCTTCACCTGCGAGGCGGATCTTCTCGCAAACCTTCTTCTTGAAATCGCGTTCTATGGCTTCGATGCTCATAGATCATACTCCCCGAAGAGCAATGCCTGGGTACCTTGGGGCGCTTCAAATCCACAGTCTTCGAGCATACAGCGCAAAGCAGAATGAAAATCGGCGTATCGCCGCGTCAATTCAGCAAAGGTGTCTTCGCGTGCCCCGCTTTCCTGATATCGCTCGGTCGCATGATGGATATGAAAGTCGTAGAACGTATCACCTTCGATGGGATTGGTATGCTCGTGACTCTTTCCGTTATAGCGTCGCAGGCGAAACAGGAGGCTCGAGTCCGCAGGACTGACAGCAAGTATGATCGAGAAATCGAGTGTGTTGAAATTGCTTTGCCTGAGGATAAGACGATATTGGGTGCCGTGCTCACCCACGATATCCAATTCACGCTCCTTATGCCCTCGTTTCTCATGCAGTTGCACACGAGAGTGATAGTCCTCTGACAGTCGCTTGTGCTCCGCGATCATCTGGGCAATTTCTGCATCCGAATACTTCGCGGACATATCATGTCATCCCGTGGTCATCAGCCTGAACCAGGTAAACCTCGCACGGTAGAGAATGGCGGTTCCGACAGAGATCTATGGCAAAGCCGCGACTATACCGGCAAGAGAAAGCAAACTGGCGAATCCATCATCTTGCCACGAGCAATGAAAGGAACCGCGTTTTGGGTGATTTCGTCACTTCGAGTGTGACACCTTCAATAATGGCGAAACCTCCGCCCTATGACACCCAAGGAAACACCCTGCCGCACGACAGCCTTCTTCCGCACCGTAGCTCTTCCCTCGACTATCAATCGTCAGCGGATACCCTTGAGCAGATCCTCGGCCCTTTTCCTGGTGGCCTCGTTCTTGGATTTCTCGACCACTGTCTGGAGGGCTTTCTGGCGTTGGTCCCGGGTTGCGCCCTGCATGTTCCTGCCGGCGACGTTGACGATCGCGGAGCAGGCATCCTCGGCCACGGCCGGGTCCGATGCCAGCGTCGTCAGAAGCTCCAGGGAACCGGCGGTTCGGATCGTGCCAACGACACTGATGGCCAGCCGCTTCTCTTCGGGCCGCTGGATCAGAGGGAGCAATTCCTTGACCTTGGCCACTCTCCCGCTGTCGTTGAGCTGCTTATCGCCTCGGATGTATTGGAGGTAGCCGCGCCAGCCGAGCACCTGGTGGGACATCTTCTTGCCGGACTTGGCCAGCGTCAAAAGGACTTCGGCCGCCGCCGCGTCCCCGGGCCAGTTGTTCGGCCAGGTCGAGAGCGTGCGCGCCGCCTCATCCTGGACGGTCTCGTTTCTGTCGTCGAGGGCAGATTTCACGGCCGTCAAAGCTTCCGGCCCGCCGGCCACCGCCAAGCCATGCAATCCGATCGTGCGCAGGGCGATGTCGCTGTTTTGCATCAGCGGCAGCAGGCATGATACGCAACTCGTTCCCGAGCGGCCGGTGATCGCCAGGAGGGCCTTTTCGGCATTCGCGCGATCCTCGGAATTCCGGTTCTTCTGCAGGAGGTTCACAAGATCGGCCGCCTGCCTGTCTCCCCCGAGAGCACCGATCGCCTGCACCGCGGCACCGCGGACGCCCGCATCGGCGTCTTCGATGCTCGACATGATTGCAGGCAGCGCCTCATTCATTTGTCGCTGGCCCGCCAGCTCGATCAGAGCCTGGCGTGTCTTGCCCGTCGCTTGCGGCAGACGGGTCAGAAGGTCGACGTCCACGTCCTTACCCGGCAGATGCGCCAACGTCTGCTTCGCCGCTTGGGCCAGGTCGGCATCGCTCTGGGCCGCCGCATCCAGTAGCACCGGGACGCAGGAGACATCACCCAGGCGTACCAGAATGCCAAGGGCCGTGATCCGCAGTTCCTTCGAGCCGCTCTTGGCCGATCTGACGACCACCGGCAGCACAGCGTCGTCGCTGCGATCCGCCAGCGCCAGCAGCAACAAGGGCCGCCGGTCAGGACTCAAGCGGTCCAGCTCGACCGCCAATGCCAACGTTGCCTCGCGACCGACAATCTCGCGAGCCGTCCGCAAGCCGATGCCGAATTGCGCCTTGTCGTCCGATTGTAGTTGTTCAAACAAGAGCGGGAATCCTTCGGCCCCCCGCGCCAGAATCGCTCCACGGGTCGCTTCGAGCAGTTTCTGCTTGGGCAGGCTCGCCTGGCGAACGGTGTCATACAGTTTCACCGACTCGGCGGATTTGCCTTCGGCCAGGTATCTCTCCGCGCACAGGATGCAGCCCTCGGCCACCGCCGGACGAACGACGGCCGGCACTTGGGCCAGTGCCGGCGCCAGAGTCTGGGCCGCCGGGTCGCCACCGATATGGCCCAGGGCCACGGCCGCCGCGGAGGCCACATCCCCGTCGGGGTCCTTGAGCTTCGCCACAAGCCCATTGACCGCCTGAGCGTCACGCCGCACGCCGATGGAGTTGATCACTCCGACCAGCAGTCGGCCCTCGGCCTTGCCCAGCGCTTCGCGCAAAGCCGCATCTGCCGCCGGGCCGGGAATCACCTCCAGAGCGATTCGCGCCCATGACGACAACTCCTTGTCCAGCAGCAACGGCGCCAGGGCCGGGATCGCTTCCTGCGTCCCGTAGACGGCCAGTCGTTTGCAGGTGATGGCCTTCTCTGCGGCCGGGGCATCCGACCGGAGCACGCCGATCAGTTGGGCTTCTCTCTCTTTGGGATTCTGGTTGTCGGCCGCGGCAGGAGCGTTCTGGCCGGCCGCCAGCGCAGAGACCGCTATGACAACGAGAGCCACACACCATGCCGAGTATCTACTCGTGAGCATCATAATCATCCTCAATGTAGCCCAGCCGCCCTCGGCTGGGGAAGTCTTAAGGGACACCCCCGAGGGCGGGGGCACCACATTTCAAGTACGGGCGAATAATCATTCGCCCCTACAACCGCCACGGCTCACGCAACGCTTCGCAGCGCAGCCGGTTGGCTTCTTCGTCACCGATGAACTCGTGCTTTTGCGGGTCATATCTGACCTTGCGTCCCAGGAACAGCGCGATGTTGGCCGCGTGGCAGGCGATATGCGCGTAACACGTCACGTCGGCGTTGGACCGCGTCCGGGCCCGCGTCTTGACGCAATCGAGGAAATCGCGAATATGGAAGTCCGCCGGATAACCGGGGATCTTGGCGCCTCTCCTGGCGAGCAGCGCCGGCGCGCTCGCGACGATCTCGGCGTCGTCACCCGTCTCCACCCAGCCCGCGTCACCTTCGAACCGCACCGGGCAGGAGCCCAGCGGCAGCCACCCGTCTTCGCGTATGATCAACTTGACGCCGTTGGCGTAGCGGGCGTGCAGTTGCTTGTCCTTCGGCTCGTACTCTACGGGGGCCGTGTCGTCGGCGTTGTTCGCCCACTGGCACAGGTCCACGCAATGAGAACCCCAGGGCAGACACCCGCCACCGGTGAGCCCTCCGCCCTCTTCGAAGTCGAAGCTGCGAAGGAGTTGGCGATTGAAGGGCCGCCAAGCTGCCGGTCCGAGGTACTGGTCCCAGTCCACTTCTTCCTTGGGCGGTTCGGGCTCCGCCGGGAGCCAGCCGCTGCTCTCGGTCTTCAGCCCCATCGGATGGGCATGGACCGCGTGCAGCTTGCCAAGTTTGCCGCTGCGGGCCAGCTCGACCACGTAGGCGAAGTTGGGCAGGCTGCGGCGCTGCGTGCCGGCCTGGAACACCCGACCGGTTCGGCGGAAGACTTCCGCCAGTGCCAAGCTCTGCGCGATGTTCTTCGTGCAAGGCTTTTCACAATACACATCCTTGCCGGCCTGGGCCGCCAGGACCGCGGCGGTCGCATGCCAATTCGGACCGGTGGCGATCAATACCGCGTTGACGTCGCGGCGGGCGAGCAATTCACGCAAATCGATGTACGTGGCGCAGTCTCCCTGGCCGTACCTGGCATCCACCATTTCTTTGGCGGCCTTGCGGCGCTCGCCCTTCACATCACACACGGCCACAAACTGGACGTCCGGCTCGTGCAGGAAACATCCCAGATCATACGTGCCCCGATTGCCGATCCCGATCCCGCCCAGCACGATTCGCTCGCTCGGGGCGATACCGCCACTCTTGCCCAGAGCAGTGCCTGGGATCACGTGCGGCATCACGACCAAGGCACCCACCTGGGCGGCTTTCTTTAGGAGCCGTCGCCGGCCGAGAAGAACTGGGCCTTTGCTCATGGTCGATCTCCTACAACCGCCACGGCTCCCGGAGCGCCTCGGAGCGGAGCCGGTTGGCTTGCTCGTCGCCGGGGAATTCGTTCTTCTTGGGATCGTAGTTGACCTTGCGTCCGAGGAACAGGGAGATATTCGCCGCATGGCAGGCGATATGGGCCTGGCACGCTACGTCCGCGTTGGCCCGCGTCTGGGCCCGCGTCTTGACGCAATCAAGGAAGTTGCGGATGTGGAAATCCGCGGGATAGCCGGGGATCTTCTTGCCCTTGCCAACCAGCAAGGCGGGTGAGCTCGCCATGATCTCGGCGTCATCGCCCGTCTCCACCCAGCCGGTCTCGCCCTCGAACCGCACCGGGCACGAGCCCAGCGGCAGCCACCCATCGTTCCGCAGAATCAGCTTGACGCCGTTGGCATAGCGGGCGTGCAACCGGTTGTCTTTGGGCTCATACTCCACGGGGGCCGTGTCATCCGCGTTGTTGGCCCACTGGCACAGGTCCACGCAATGGGACCCCCATTCCAGGCACCCGCCACCACCAAAGGCACCCACCATGCCGCCGCCTTTTTCGAAGTTGAAGCCGTCGAGCAGTCTGCGATTGAAGGGCCGCCAAGCCGCCGGCCCAAGGTACAGGTCCCAGTCCACCTCTTCCTGGGGCGGCTGCGGTTCCGGCGGGAGCCAGCCGCTGCTTATGGTCTTCAGCCCCATCGGGTGGGCGTAAAGCGTTTGGAGCTTGCCGAGCTTGCCGGTGCGGGCCAGCTCGATCGCATACGCGAAATTCGGCAGGCTGCGGCGTTGCGTGCCGGCCTGGAACACGCGACCGGTCCGGCGGAAGACTTCCGCCAGTGTCAGGCTCTGCGCGATGTTCTTCGTGCAAGGCTTCTCGCAATAAACGTCCTTGCCGGCCTTGGCGGCCAGGACCGAGGCCGTCGCGTGCCAGTTGGGACCGGTGGCGATCAGCACGGCGTCGATGTCCCGCCGGGCCAACAACTCGCGCATATCGACGTACGTGGCACAGTCCTGGTTGCCATATTTGGTGTCCGCCATCTCCTTGACGGCCTTGCGGCGATTGGCCTTCACGTCGCAGACGGCCACGAACTGGACATCCGGCTCCTGCAGGAAGCACCCCAGGTCGTACCCGCCCCGGCTGCCGATGCCAATGCCGCCCAGCACGATGCGCTCGCTTGGGGCGACAGCGCCATTCTTGCCCAGGGCCGTGCCGGGAATCACGTGCGGCACCACCAGTACGGCGCCGGCCTGGACCGCCGTCTTCAGGAACCGCCGCCGGTTAAGAGGAACACCTGCTCTGCTCATACTTGGTCTCCTGTCAGGTAAGTTGTCACACCCTTCATTTCTCTTCCTTCCCAGCGCCGGGCGGGAATAGCCCAGCGTTTCGATCCATGCCAGCCTGAGTCAAACCACTTTGCACACGATTGTCAAGCACCAATACGCTTGGTCCGCCAGCAGCGCATTTCGCAAGTCCCGTCACGACAGTATACTCGTGCGCAGAAGTTTGCCGTCAGTATGGCTACGGTGCTCTTCGTTGGACTGCCATGAAGTGTGGCTCAGGGGTGGGAGGCCGGTTACCCAGCTTCTGGGGACTGAGTGCTGTCTTTTCGAGCGGTGGAGTTGCCTATGAATGTAGGGGTCGTCGTCTTATCGGCCCTAGTGCTCCACGTAATCGGTGGGGGCGGGGGCGAAGCGAAAGAATCGAGAAAACCAAACTCCCTTGGGGCAGATTCGATCCGCAGCAGCCCAGGACCCCTCGGCAAGCCCGGCCTGGTGGCCACGTACCGCCACGAATCAGGCGGCGCGATCCGCGGCTGTGTTGTGAGGACTCTCACGCTGTCCCTTGGCCCGGTGGAAGAGAGGAATGGCGGTCAGTTCCAGTGGCTGCATCTGCACGCGGTCAAAGTAAACGAAGAATCGTTTCGTGTTTGGATCCTCACCAATGGGTATCCCCCGGCCAGTGTCGGGACGGCCCGGGAAACGACGGCTCGATACATCGTGCAGGAAGGAGACACACAAGCGCTGGAGTTCCGTCACCGATTCTCAGGCGCAGCGATTCTGCCCTCCCTGGGCGCCTGGACCTATCTCTTCCCACGCGCCGTAGATGAGAAGTCCTCAGACGGTCTTTTTGCCGAGCGAATGTGCTACCTGGGACATGTGTATCGACGTGAAAGACTCGAAGACTCGGGAAGTGTCTCTGGGCCGGTAAATGCCAAGATTCTCGAACTCGTCCCGGATGTGCTCATCGGTGTTCCTCATAATACCCGGCAGAAAGATGAGACCAGACGTTACGACAACTCCGACTATGAGCTGCGTCGGCTCACACAACGTGATTACGACGAGATGATTGAAGCGGGTATGAATTGTCTACGCGTGGACAAAGAACAAGCCGGCTGGATCGACCGCCGGGACGTGTTCTTCTGGGGGCTCGGTCCAGAGGAGGTGAGTTATCCGGAGTGCCTTTATCGCAGCAATTACCTGGGCCCGATCCTGTTTCTCGACGAGCCGGCGGTCTGCACCAGGGATCAAGTTGTTCGGCCCCGTCTAGCGAGGGATCAGGAGTTTCGCAAGACCATCACGCCGCAGATGGTCTGGGAGGAATTTCGGAAGTATTTCCGTGAGGCCAAGTATCAAGGCGCCCCCACGGCTTTGCTGCGCGGTTTGGCAGCCAGACCGGACGTAGATGTAGGTAGTATGCAGTTTTTGCAAGAGAACCTCTACACCTGGGAAACCATGGTGAGTACGGCACTTGATCAACTGGGTGAATCCGCGCAGGGGCCGCCTGCGGCGATGGTTTTCGAGCCGCCGGGCCGCTTCGGAACACGAAGGACGCTTCCCGAGATGAATATGGCCTACGGCTGCCAAATCCCCGTTGACGATCCCAAGAACCTGATCGACATCATCTATGGGTTCCTTCGTGGTGCGGCCCGCCTCACAGAGAAAGAGTGGGGAACGAGCATCTACGGCCAAGTCGATCGCGCGGATGCTTCCTGGTTCCTGACGCACGCCTATGATCTCGGAGCGCAGAACTTCTTCTTCTGGGATTCATCTCGGCTGGCCTGCGTCCCTTATGGCGAGTGTCTGGCTTTGACGCGGAATCTGCGGGCGCACGCCCAGAGCCATCCGGATCGGGACCTGCACGCCCTGAAGCAGGCCGCTGAAGTCGCCCTTCTCCTGCCTCCCGGCTACAACCTCGGCCACGTTCATATGGGCAAAGGCAATTTGTGGGGCCTCGGCGAACTGAACCTGGAGCGTGTCAACCGCCAAGGGGTCAAGTACCGCACGGTGATGGGCAACTTCTTCACCGAAATCGAGCGTTGTATTCGCAGGGGCGTGGCCTACGACCTGTTCTGCGAGATCGAAGGACATCCGCCGACGGGATACCGTGAGATCGTCCGCGTCAGGGAAGATGGAAAGGTGGAAGTGATCGCGGACGGCAAGCACGCGCTGTACGACGGTCCCCGGGTCCCAGACCGGCCGGCAGGCGACCCGCCCCAATTCGCTGTCGAACTAGCGCCCGAGACCGGCAAAGCCCCTTTGGGGGTCACGGCCCGTGCCGTTCTGGTCGAGGGTCCTGCACCGGTTTACTATACGTTGGGGGCCGATGCCAAAGGTATTTACAGGAACGTGAAAGTGCTCTGGGAGTTGTACGGACCCGGAGAGGAGGACTACCGTCTTCTGCTCGGTGAGAACCCGGAGCCGCACATCCGCGAGGAAGGCGGGCGGACCCGGGTGGAGATCGAATTCAAGATCGGGCGGGCCGGACAATACCGTCTGCGGGCCGCCACAGTGGATTTGGCCGGACGAACGACCGTTGTTTGGAGGAATGTCACCGTCGATCAATAAGAGACTGCCCGGTCGGACGGCACACCGGCGCTCTTTCTCATCCTATCGGCCGCAGCACTTCTTGTACTTTTTCCCGCTGCCACAGGGACAGGGGTCATTGCGAGCGATCTTCCGACCGGGTAAGGCATCATTCCCAGGCTCCAAGAATGGCTGCGCCGGCAGTGATGCTGAGGACTCTGCGGCCAGGCCTAGTTCGCGCAGCATGGCCTCGCGAGGAGCCCGAATGGCCGCTTGATCCCCTATCGGGTCCGGCATCGTTCGAATCAGCATTGTAACCTGCTGGCGACCGGCTTCCGTCCGGCAGGCCTGACGTGGCGTCTGACCACCCAGGGCCGGCACCGGAGTGTCAATCCATTCCCTATAGTGCCGGTCCATCAGGCCTTGCACGTGGGCAATCAATTCGGGCGTCATTTCGACCGGCTCCGGCTCGGGCATCCGCTCGTCCAGCGGAAGGTCCTTCTCGTCCTGGTCCCAAGGCCGGGTCGTGACATTGCGGAAGACCACATCCGGCAGCTTCTCCAGCCACTGGCGCGCGGTCGCGAGACGCTTGGCCGAGTTGACGGTCAGCACCAGCTCATCGTCCACGAACTCGATGCGACCCATCGTCACCGGGCCGCCGAGCATCTTGGCGCCTCGGCCGGTCTCCTTGATCCAGATGAATTCATCGTCCTGGTCGTCATACTGCACGTCTGCCCGCTGCTGCAAAGCCTGACGCACGCCCGCCGGATCGGCTACCGCGAACGAGGCCGTGTGCCAGACGAAATCCTCGCCATCCGTATTGCACATGCGGGGCGGCTGCCGGTTGGCCTCCTGTTGTTCGAGCCACAGCCACATCCAGCCGAACTTGTGGGCGTCCCGCCGCAGGCCCTCGGGGGTGAACTCCACCTTATGGCGCTGAAGGTACTCCACGGCCTCCAGTCCCATCCCGGCTCCCACAGGCGGTCCCACCGTCTCCACAAAGTGGAACTGACCCGCCGGAAAGACCCGGGCCGGAAAGAATACGTTGTCCTCGATGTTCTCAGACATCAATTGATCGTACACGGTCACCGTGCCGCCCAGCAGGACGTTTTCCAAAACGATGGTCCCGGCCTTGGCATTGTGGCCGGCGACTCGGTACAGGGTGGGGTACACCTCCATCCGGGCATGCAGCAGCATCGCCTCCGGCGCCGGCAGGCCCTCTTCCAGCATCTTCTCGGCCTGGGTCCTGCTCGTCTTGGTTGGCCGGTAGTCCAAGACGCCCCAGGACGTGTAGGCCACGACGACAGACTGCTTCCAGTGTTCCTCGAGGTAGTGCTCCAAGTCATCTTCCCCGAAGTATCGTTTGACAGCCCGTGGGGACCAGAGCCGATCTTCAAGCTCAAAATGCTCGGCAAAACGCCGGCTCAAACGCTGATCCACCGCCTTCCAACCCTTTAGGTCATCGGCCGCCGGGATGACGAGGTCCTCCTTGCTCGGGGCCTCCCTGTCGTGGTCAAGCACGGAAGGCTGACTGTTGAAGTGCTCTACGAAGTCGTCGGCGATCTCCCGCAGCTTGGGGATCACGCCCTTGAAAACGCACTTGACGCCCACCGGCTCCAGAATCGGCGTCAGCGCCTCGTGGAGCTTGCGGTTGGAGAAAATGATCTTGTGAGGCAAGCCCTTCCGGCCGCCCGGTCCCTGGCGAAAGACCTTCACGATCGCGGCCACTATCTTGGCGAGATCGCCCGCATGCACCGGTCGGGCCTCGAAGAGATACTCGCTCGCCTGGTCGGCGACCAGCAGCAGTTGCATCTCGCGCTCATCGCCCTCGATTCCTGCCGCCAGCGTGGGTGTGCCCACCAGCCAAGTCTCCCGAAGACGAGGAAGGCCGCTCAGGTTGGGTCGGTCGAGCGGCAAGGAAATCGTCCTGGGAGCTTCCGAGGACTGCCACTTCTCCCGCGTTGCGGAGACCTGGGGCTGGTCCGGGTCGCCGCTGATCTCCAGGAAGGTGATTTCATCTCCCCCTTGGAGCATCCCTGGCTGGAGCAGCTTCTTCTTGTCTGCCTCGACGACGGCCCGCAAGATTGATAGCAAGAGGACCCATTCGGATTCGTCCGGCAGGCGGGGTCTCTGCCCCGGCGACTTGGCCAGGAAGCTCGGCACCAACTCATCAAATCGGGGATGTTGGCCCACTTCTCGAAAGAGGGCCTGGGTATCCGGCGGCAGCTCGCCGAACGACACCATGGAGAAGCCCAGCATGTCGAGGTCTTCCAGGGCATCATCACCCAAAGTACCCGGATGCAGAACCGTGTCCAGGGAGTCCGTGGCTCCAGGCCCCCGAAATAGAGATAAGCCGTATTCTTCTCCCCCGCCGCCCAGCACAACCCCCAGCATCGGCTCTGCCTGGCCGGGGACCCTCACGCCAAAGCAGTCGAAATTGGTGAACCGCTTCCAGAGTTGGCGGCTGTGAAACCCACCGGCCGCCTGAACGACATTGCGTATGACATCCTTGCGTTCCATGGACCCGCTCTCGCGTAGAATTCACCCCTTTTAGCGCACTTCTACTGTTTACTACGCCTGATGACCGCCCACTGATTGTAGGCCGGGCCAGATTGTTCCACAAGTCCGGAATCTGCCGACTGTGGCATCGATAGGATTCCAGGGCATTCGCAAGATATGCTGCTCTATTTCTTGCGCCGGGCGATCTGGCGGGGATCGACGATCTGCTGGGCCGGCACCTGGGCCCGGGCCAGGACAAGTTGAGCCCAGCGGGTGTTGCCCAAGCCCGTGCGATGATCGTCGGAGGAAACCTGAAATCTCACCCCTTCGGCCGCGAACAGCTTGACGATTTCCACATATTGTGCCGTGAATTCCCGCGGGGCGATGGACGTCTGGTGAAACCAGTAGATCATATCGTTCATCACGTCGAACACTTTGCCCCTGGCCGACATCTTGGCCGCCAAGTCCCGCAGGAGGTGCGGCGGATAGTCCGCCGGCAAAGCCGCCGGCTTGGTATTGCCGGTGTTGAAGGGATGCGCGATCGCATCGAGGTAAGCCACATCGCACAGTCCCAGGTAGGTCCGCACCACGTTCTCGATGTACGCCTGCTTATCGCTCGGCGTATGGCGCAGCGTGCCCTCGGAGTAGCCGCCCAGATCGCACAGCACCCATTCCAGCTTCGCGGCGTGCTTTTCGTCGATGCTGATGCGGCCGGTCGCCTCCAAGGCAGTCGCCTCCGCGCCCTTGAGCACGATCACATCCTGCTGGGCCGATCTTTCACGCTCGATCTCGGCGAGATAGCGGTCGAACTCGGCCTGGGAGTCATGGATCTTACTGCCCGGGGTATAGTGGTCGGTGATGGCAATCGCCTCGAGCTCGAAGGCCCGAGCCTCCAGGATATGCAGCGGGATCGTACTCGCACCGTCCGAGTAGATCGTGTGCGTATGCAGGTCGTGATTGATGCGGGCCGACGGCTGCCCTGTCGGGGCGGAAGAGTCTGCGGCTTGGGCTGCGGCGCCCGTGGTCGCCGCGATAGAGGCTTGGAGGAATTGTCGTCGCGTGGAGGTGGTCATGGGTCGATCCTTTCCTGAGAAGCTCACGATGCAGCTTTTTTGCTGCGTTTGTTCCTGGGGTTCAGAGGAGCTTCGGTGGTGAACGGCCGGGGCGGTACCTCATCCGCCAGCAGCGTGGCCCCCGCCAATGCCAAACCGCTCGACCTCAGAAACGTTCGCCGGCTGATCATATTCTTTCTCCTTTTGGCTCGGTACATGGTACTCGATTCGGTCTCCAGGGGACAACCCAATTGCCCGCCCCGCTGCCTTCGAGTAGACTCACCCAAAGGTTCTGGATTGCTATGACAGATTGGATGGGTTTTTCACATGCGAAGACACCGACTCTCATTTTGCTTGCTTGCGTTCATGTCTCTTCTGGCACTTGGGCAGGGGAAACTCCACGCCGGTTCTGCGGATGATGTCTCGAAGCTGCGAACGCAACTCATCGAGTGGTACGCCTCCGTGAAGATGAGCTCGACGCGTGTGATTGGAGCCGAGACCTGCAACGGCGAAAACCTGCTCGGTCTGCACCTGGGCGATGGCGTCACCTACTTCCACCGGACGGGCACCGAATACAACGATCTCTTTCCGGTCTGGGATTGGCAGCGACTGCCGGGCACGACGTGTCGGCAGGATCAGGGGTCACTGGTGCCGAACGGCAAGGCGTGCCGAGGACGGAGCGATTTCGTGGGCGGTCTGTCCGACGGCGAGCGGGGTATCGCGGCCATGGAGTACCTCCGGGACGGCCTGCGGGCACGAAAGGCCTGGTTCTTCCTCGACCGCGCCGTCGTCTGCCTGGGAACGGGGATCGACGGCGATGGACCCGAGCCGGTCTTGACCTCCGTGAATCAGTGCGTCCTGAACGGGCGCGTCGTGGCCAATATGGATCAACAGGTGCGGGACCTTCAGAGAGAACAGAAACTCTCAGGTGAACTGCAGTGGGTCCACCATGATGGGATCGGATACGTCTTCCTCGAGCCTACGACGGCAACGGTGGCCGCCCAGACGCAGAAAGGAGACTGGCACAGGGTCCACAGCCGCGAGTCCGCGCGGGCGGTGGAACGTGAGGTATTCAGTCTCTGGATCGACCACGGCAGCAAACCGCACAACGCCCGCTACGCGTACCTCGTCCTGCCCGGTGTGCATCACTCGGCCATGCCTTCGCTGTGCAATGCCCTACCCATCAAGATTCTCCAACAGACGCCCGGCACGGCGGCTATCGCCAATCCCAGTGAGAAGCTCATCCAAGCCGTGTTCTTCGAGGCGGGTCAATTGGCCTGGGGCAACGGCTCATCCATCAGGGTCGATGTCCCCTGTATCGTGATGCTCGATAGCACAGCAGGTGCGATTCGCTTGCACGTAGCCGATCCGACCCAGACGCGCAAGAAGGTGACGCTGCGGCTCTCGGGCAGGTACACCAGCCCCGCGATCCGGTACGACGAGAACAAGAGGCGAACCGAATTGACCGTCAGCCTGCCCCAGGAAGGCTCCGCCGGCCGAACGGTAAGCCTGGAGCTGCGACCTGAGAAATCATAAGGAATTCCGCGGACTTCTGGGTGGCATCGCCGAACCCGAAGGTCTGGTTCGTAGTGTGCCCGTAAGGGCATAGTACTATGGGCGCTCGCGCCCATGTGTATCACGGGCGCGAGCGCCCGTGAAGGCAGGGCCAAGATGGCCCTGCGACTCATGGGCAAGATGCCCATGCTACGAGAACGCCTGACGCTGCCATCCCACTCAGAACGCGACGCGCGGCAGGACGTAGCAGTAGGTGGTGTAGCGGATTTCGCTCCAGGCTGACTCCGCCAGTGGATGGCCGGGGAAGAGGGGAATTTCCACGGGTGCGAATTTGACGCGAATGCGGATCTGGCTGCGGCCGCGCGTCAGTTCGCGCGAGACGAGGAACTCATCATCCCGGAACCGGCGGTTGGAGGTTTGCACGTTATGCTGTGTGGCTCCCAATTCCTCCTGGGGATTCGAGTACACGCAGGTGTTCGAGCCAGCCAGATACCAGATGCCGACAGACCGGAACTCGCCGACCGAGCCGCCGGCCTCCTCGGCAATGAAGACCTCGGCACGCTGGTTCGGGAATGAGTAATCGAGCTTACGTCGGAGCAGCACGCCGAAGTTTTGCGGGTCCAGCTTCATGATGAACTCGGATGTCCCTGTCGTCTTGCGGCCGATGTCGCTATGGGGAGAGTAGATCTCCTTGCCAGCCAGCGTGTCCGGGCCCCACTCGTAACGCGATACGATCTCATAAGGCTCACTGGCTTGCGGCGAAGAATACAGGTGCATTCGCTCGCTGGGGATGTCGCCGATGCGTAGCTCGTCCGTCGGCACCAGTGTGGCGAAAGGTGAGCCGTACCAGCAGACCACGGTCTCGTAGTGCTCGGTGGACTGGTTCTCGCCGCCGTGCTCCAGGCGAATGACAGCCCGGCGGCCAAACGGCATCAGGTCCGCCAACAGGAATCGATACGCCGATTCGATCAGGTCCTCCTCGCCTTTCGCATCCTGCGCACTGCGAGCACCGCAGGGGTGACCGGCCAGGGGAAGGGTCATATTCAGCCCGCCCCAGTAGTCGCCGCCCCCGCTCCACTCTTCCGTACCGGTGCCTTGGGCTTGCGGCGTTTGGCTGTCGTCGAAGAAGAAACGGGGGTCGCCCTCCAGGGTGTTGAGCACGCCGTGGTGCGAGAAGATCCACGATGTGCCGACGAAGTTGCCCGCCCACTCGCCGCCGCCCTCGACCACACGCGTGTCGAGGAGCAAGAGGTCCTGGCCCGGCTCCGGCGTGGGATGGTCGCGGTACGTGGCATGGAAGTAGCCGACGTGATTGGCGGGGACATTCAACGGATGATAGCGCAACCGCCACTGAATACCGGTAATTGCACTGGTGTCGCCGACAAGCTCGAATCGTGCCGATCTGAAGAATGGCATCGGGAAGTAACAAGCCAGGTGTACCCGGTCTTCCGCGAAGCGGATGTGGATTGGGAAACCCTTCACCAGAAACTCGCGTCCATCGCGGTTGTAGAGTGTGCCGGCGCCGAAGAACAGGGCCACCGGCGCATCAATCGACGGTTCCCGGCGCCCGTCCCACGTGACACGCAGGCGCGCGTGACCAAAGGCCAGAGCCTGCTCCTTGGGCACAGAGAACTCAACCGCCCGCAGCATAGCGGGTGCGGCTGTGAGCGTGGTGAGCACGACGGTTTGCTTCGGCGTGAGACCGACCTCGCCCGCAGCTTCCTTCACGCCCAAGCGGTCGCCTTCCGGCGTGCCCGGACGCGGCGCCAGGTCGGCACCCCCACGATTCAGCAGATCCAGCACGTCCTGGGCCGGCGGCGTTTTCCCATCCCACGACCGGATGGGCTGCGACAGCGGCGCGCTGCGGTCGTAGAGGTGGTAGATGTAGTAGCCGGTGCCGTAGCGGGTGCGCGAGTAGGCCATGCGGAACGTCCGCTCGAACGGCAGCGGCACCCACATCAGATCCGCCCCCTTCGTCGTCGACCACGTCCACGCGAGCGGATTCGGGAAGGCGGCCTCGGGCATAAAGACCGTCTCCTGGAGCGTCTTTTGCGCGTTGACCGGATCGGCGGTGCCGGTCTCCCGGACGAGGTGGTCCTCGCCGTCTACCTCGTAGTGCCACGGGCTGCCGTGCCAGTGGTTGTAGCGAGCAAAGTAGAGGACACCGGGGCCCACCACATCCAGCGTGACGTTGAAATCATCGGCGAGTTGATAGAGGAAATGGCTGGCATCGGCGCCTTCGTTGCCCCCACGCCGGTCATAGGTGCTGCGCATATAGGCCCGCTCGCCGAGGCGCTGGTACGGCCAGTGGTCCCACTGACGATAGGCATCCAGACCCACCGGAAGGACCGGCGGCTCGCCGGCGGAACTTGCCGCAATGACGGTCGCCATCAAGAGACTCCACGTCCCAGCCATAGCACAACTCCTCTGCATTGGTGCTCGTCCATTCGTTCTCGCCCACAAGGATACAACAACCGGGGCAACGGTGGTAGTGCGAGCACCGCGGCAGCACGCCGGCGGCAGGCAGGAGCCGATAAAGCCTCGGGTTGAATTGGCCGATGAACGGCTCTACGGAGCAGGGTGGGGCCCCCAAACGTGATTCATCGCGTTTGGGGCCTGATGCAAAGAAACAGGAAGGATGCAAAAGGGTCATCAGGAGACCGCTTTATGGGACTTCGCCAGACGATCACGCAGTGGGTCGGGATCATTAAGGACGCCCTTGATTTCGGGCCGGAATTCCCTGCTGCCACGACCGAGCACCAAGTCAAATTCACCGATGAACTGACCAAGCTGCAACACCTGCTCGAACAGGCCCAGAGTGCCGCCAAGGAGAAGGACGAGCTGATCACCAAACTGCAAGCCGCCGGAGCGATCCGGGAGAACCTGGTGGTGGACGGCTCGGCCTACTACGTCAAGAAGGACAACGCGCTCAGCGGCCCGTTCTGCATGTCCTGCTTCCAACAGAATCACGAGATGTCCCGCGTTATGCCCGCTTCCAAGCCGAAGGGAGCCGAGGGGGATACGACGAATTGGGTGCAGTGCGTCAAGTGCCGGACCCCCTTCCGCTCCGAGCGCATCAGCGAGTACCTGCGTCCCCGCAAGGCGGTTTCGACTCCGGCTGCCGCTTCTCTCGAAGAAGGCGACGAGGCGAAACCGGTCAAGGCCACAAGGAAGTCCCGTGCGCAGGTCCGTCCCACCCAAGACGAACTGCCAGAGCCACCGAAGGCAACACGCCGCCGAAAAGCGGCTCAGTAGCGGCTATAAGTCACACCGAATGACAATCGGCGTCTTGCGTTCGGGGTCTTCCGCGGCTTCCACGCGCAGGGCCTTGGCCTCCGCGCTGTAACTCCAGCCGACCTTCGTCGTATTGGCCCCGCCCGTGACGCTCACCGCTTTGGGCTGGGCCATGTGAATCCACACTTCGTAGCCCCGCTGGGAGGGCATGCCGCGATAGGCGCCCTGGCGTGGCTCGATGGTCAGCGTCACCCGGCTCCGGCCGGCTTCGCTGCGGACCAGTGTCTTGGCCATCGCGCCCTTGAGATATTCCAGCGAGTCACCGTCATCCTCATAGAGGGTGTACTCGCTCTCGCCCTCCGGGTACACGTGCAGTTTTATCATCTCCACCGGCTGCTCGCCGACGTAGTCCATGTCGGGCCAATAGGGAATGATCGCCCCAGCCTTGATGAACAGGCCGCCGGCGCGGTTCCTGGGATAGACGCACGGCATCTCCCGCGGCCCCTCGTATTCCGTCCCCGTCCAGTAGTCGATCCAACGCCCGGCCGGCAGATAGACCTTGTCGCTGAAGGCCGTCACGAGCAGGCTGTCACCCAGCAGGTACTGCGTCGTGCAATCGGCGAGTTTCAGATCATCCGGGTACAGCAGTGGCATCGGCCGCAGGATCGGCAGGGCCGTCAGATGTCCCACGTGAGCGGCAGAGTAGATGTAGGGCATTAAGCTGTACCGCAGGCGGGCGTAATCGCGATACGTCGCCTCCGCCTGCCTGCCCAGGAACCACGGCTGCGTCGCATAGGCCCAGTTGTTGTGCTGACTCCAGGGCTGGAGGAAGCCGAAATGCACGCCCGGGCCACGCGTCTCCATGTCGCACGAGGTGTTCATGTGGCCGCTCATACCATAGTTGAGCATCCAGACGAGGGCCTTGGAGCCACCGCCGTTGTCACCCATGGTGGTCGCGCCCCAATGCTGGACGCCCGCGTACGAGGCGCAGTAGTGCGTCATCGCCCGCTGCCTGGTGGACTGCTCGTAGCCCAGGCACATCTGCTTGTGATAGAGAATCTGAGTCAGGTTGTGATTCTCCAGATCGCAGCGGCCGTTGTAGTATTTCCGCCCTGCGTGCTCCTGGATGAGGTTCTCCGGGTCCATCTTGAAGCAGCGGGCACCGTTGCGGATGAACTTCTGCAGATGGTTGAACCAGGCATCAGGCTCCGCCGGGAATTCCTGGCCCCTGCCCTCGCGGATGGCGACCTGACGTTCCTCCTCCATCGTCAAGTCGTCACTGCAAACCAGCCAGAGCGAGAGCTTGAAGCCAATCCGGTCCAGCCCACCGATGAAGGTGCCGCCTTTGGAGTTCGGCCCCATCCACGCCGGGAGGTAGAACTTGTCCGGGTTCCACTCCTTCTCGTGCGAGGAGTCGTAGTTCTTCTTCATCCACTGCGGCTCAAGTCCCATGATGTCACACGGGATGCCCTTGTCCCGGAACAGCCGGGCATCGTTGAGGATTTCGTGCTCGTTCTGGGTGATCTGACCGACGTAGCTCAAGCCATAGCCGAACTGCGGCAGCAGCCGGGGCTTGCCCGTGATGTCGGTGTACAACTCGATCAGTTTCGCCGGCGTGTCGCCGATCAGGAGATAGAAATCGAGCTGCCCACCGGGTCCCCAGAAGAACATCCGGTTCTTCTCGTAGCGGCCGATGTCATAGTAGTGGACCCAGGTCGTGTTGACGAAGATGCCCCAGCCCCCCGTGCTGAGCAAGAACGGAATGGGACCCTCAGTCTGTTCCCATCCTCCTGGGGTCCCACGAAAGCCGAAATTGCCCCGATACTGCGTCCAGAGCCGGTAGCCATAGCCGCGCAGTTGGAGGCGATGGGACGAGGCGGTGCCTAAGCCGTAGAATCGCTCGCCCTCCCGAATGCCGAAGGTCGCGCCGAAGGAGTTGCCAGGCAGATCGAACTCGTGCATGCTCTCCGAGTACTCGGTCTTGTCCTGCGCAGCACTACCGACGATCTGAATCTGTCCGGCCTTGCGTTTCTCGCCCTGGAAATACTCTGCCAAAGACGTCTGCCGGGCCTTGAAAGCCTGCAACTGGGACCCGCTCAAGCGCGACGGAAGCGGCAGGATTTGCTCGCAGATCGTTTTTCCCTGCCGGTCCAGCAGCCGCATCCGGCCATCGCCGGCCCGCGCCTCCAACGCCCCGGCCTCGGTGCCGATCCGCGTAACGCCGGACTCTTCGCGGGTGGAGAATTGGCACTCGGGCCAGTCGGTCCGGACGATTCCGTACCGCTCCAGCAGCGACGGCTCGAACTTACCGTCGGCACTGAGCCGGATGCGAATGATGTTCGCGGCCACCGGCTCGACACGCAGAACGTCGCCGGTGTCCAGCTTCAGATCCACCGACTTGCCGTGAACTACGGCGCAGAATTGCGACAACCCCAGGACACCCACGGACACCAGAATGCGAATCGAGTTGCTCATTGCTGCTTTCCTTTGCATTGATATGGATTGGGGTCAATTCCTGCGCCACGCCTGTCATCCTGAACGGAGCGTAGCGGAGTGAAGGATCTGGGCTACGGAGGAGCGAGACCTCCCATTCTGTGGCCAGAGATCCTTCGGCTGCGCCTCAGGACGACAGAGTCAATGCCGCACACGGACTCTTCCGAATCCATAGGAATTGGCGGCCATGCTAACCGAGGCAGACCGACCAATCAAGGCTGTGACCTCCCCCAGATGCGTCGTTGGGAGCCCCGCGTTTACGCGGTCTCAAGACCGCCTGAAGGCGGGACTCCAAACGGTTCCCAGATTCTCATCGGCCTGCGGCTGCCTCAATCTGCTTGTCGAGGTCGTTCACGCCGAAGCCCTCCGCCACCACCATGTGCTTCTTGTCCGTCAGGATCAAGTGCGGCAAGGAGGTCACTCCCCAAGCAGATCGGATCTTGTCGATATCGCCCGGGATAGACCCTATGGGGAAGGGAATCCTGTTCTCCTGGACCCATCTGGTCAGGGTCCCCTCTCCGGTTCCGGCGGCTTGTATCGCGACAACGGTTACGCCCTTTTCCTTGAGTGATCCCACCTGGGCGGCTAACTGCGTCACGCAATAGCGGGAGGGCCGCTGGCCCACGTCCCAGAAGCACAACAGCAACAACTTGCCCTCCGTGTCCGCCAGCAGGCTGATTCCCAGATCTTTCCACGCCTGCAGGGGTCTGCCCTTCAGCGACGCGCCCTTCCTGGGCACACCGGGTTGAGCCGAGCGCCGCTCGGAGACGATGATCCGCACATCGGTCGCCCCGCCCTCGGCCTGAGCATAGCCATACAGGAGCGACGGTCCGCGAGAGCTCACGCTCAAACGGATCGGGCCCGGGCAGACGCCCTTGATGGTGAACCTGCCCTGCGCATCGGTCTGGATGTTCCGCAGGTCGGGTTGGCCTGCGCCGGAGGCCGAGACATCCGCTCCAGCGACAGGGTTGTCATTCGGATCGACCACGAGGCCCGAGACGGAGAGATCGCCCAAGGCGAGTTTGACCCGGCCCAGGTCGTGACGATTCTCTTTGAGGTCGAGTGAGTTGACGGAGATCTCCTGCTTGCCATAGCCATCCGCGGCGATCGTGACCGCGTACTCCCGCTCCGGCGGGATCGCCTTGATTTCGAAGGTACCATCCGGGCCGGCGGTGGCCAGTTCTCTCCAGCCCAGACGCACCGTCGCCCGGGATACACGCAGCTCGACTCGGGCGTTGGCGCCCGGCAGCGGCTTGCCTTCCGGGGTCAGCGCGGTGCCCGTGACGATCACGCCCGGCTGGAGTCTCAGGTCAAGAGGACCGGTGTGCTCGTCGATGTCCAGAGCCTGGACCAGGTTGCGCAGCGGATCTCGCGCCACGAAGAGCACCGCACTAGCGCCTCGCGACATCGGTGTGGAATCCCAGGGGATATCGAACTTGCCGGACGCGTCGCTCGTGGCCTCGCTCGTCATCGTGGACAGCATTCTGATCCAGGTCGCCTGGACCTTGACGCCAGCCAGCGGCGTACCAGCCTCGTCCCGGACGATGCCCGTGATCTTCGGCGTGGGGCGGACGGTGCATTCGATGCGCTTCGTTTCCCCCTCCGCGACCGTCACCTGCTCCGTGGTTTCCGGGGGAACGTACCCCGGCCGGAAGATCTGTGCGATGCTGTAATCGCCTGGGATGACCCGTATCCGGGCGAGGCCGTTCTCATCGGTGGTGCTCCCGAAGCCCTGCTCTTGCCGAACGCGTCGCAGATAGGCACCCACTCTTTCCCCGGGCTTTCCGGCGGGGTCTTTGACGAGCACCTCGATGATCGCGCCTTTGGTGAGCTGAATCTGGATATCGCTCTTCGTCTCGCCCGCTTGCAGGGAGGTTCGCACCTCCTCGGCGACCCATTCAGGCATTTGCCCCCGAATCGTCGACAACTCTACGATGCAACTGCCGGCGGAAAGGCCGCCGATGCGGAACGTACCGTCCTGGGCTGTGACAGCCGACTTGCTCGGCAGAGACGCGCCCTGACGCCGATCGGCGTGAGCCTTCACCTGGACGCCGCCGACGGGCTTGCCCCCGGCCTTTTCCACCACCACGCCCTCGACCCGGGCTTCCACCGGCAACGTCAGCCGGATGCCCGCCTGGCCCGGCGCGAACTGGCATTGGTCGCGCGAATACGATGCCAGTTCGAGGGTGTGGATCGTGGCCCGGCCCGGTCGTTCGACGCGAAACTCGAAAGTGGCCCCGGCGGGCATGTCCGCAAAGACAAAATGGCCGTTGCGGTCGGTTCTGGTCCGAAGAAAGCCGGCCGCCTCCAGTTCGCGCAGATCCTCGCCCTTTCCTATTTTGGCCATCGCAATATGGACTTCGGCATCGGCAATAGGCTGGCCGGCCTCATCGACCACGTCACCCGCCAGCTCTACCGGCCGGCCCAACGCGATATCCAGCCGCTGATCTTCCCGCATCGGCCACGCCGCCCACGCCAGGGAAAGTCCCTCCTTGCGGGCAATGACACGGCCTTCCCGGTAGGCGTTGGCACCCCTGGCAACGGCAAATGCAAACGCGCCATCGGCCCCGGTCGTCTTGCGGTCGATCACCTCGACTTTCGGAAGAACTCCCAACTCGCCGGCCGTCATCTGGTACAGCGTTACTTCGGCACCTTCCACCGGCTTACCCTGCGGATCGGTGACTCGGCCGGAGAAAGTGATTTGCGCCGCCGGAGCACCCGGACTTCCCGCCCCGGCGGGTTGCGACGCCTCCGCTAAGCCGGACAGCACCGGCAACACCGTGACAATCAAAGCAAGTGCGGAACGTCCCGCATGCATGGCAACTCCTCGTACAATGCAGATAACGGCGGTCGATTTATATCTCATCGGGTAGCGGCCGTCTCGATCTGCTGGTCGAGATCGCCCAGACCGAAGCCTTCCGCCATCACCACATGCTTTCTATCCGTCAGGATCAGATGGGGCAAGGAATTCACTCCCCACGCCAACTTCGCCTTGTCGAGGTCGCCCGCGATGGTTCCTGCTGTGAACGAGACTTTGTTCTTCTCCATCCATTGGCTCAAAGCGCTATCCTCGACTTTGGCCGCATGGACGGCGGCAACCACCACGCCCTTGGCCCCAAGCCGTACGGCTTGGGCCGCCAATTGCGTCAGGCAATACCGGGACGGCCGCTGGCCCATGTCCCAGAAACACACCAGCAGCATCTTGCCCTCGGCCTCGGCCGGCAGGTCGATCCCCAAATCCTTCCACGGTGGCAGGGGCTTGCCCTTCAGCGAAGGGGCCCGCCTGGCTGCGTATGGCTGGCCGGTAGACCGGTCCGAGATGACGATCCGCACGTCGGTCGCACCACCCTCGACCTCCATGTTGCCGTAGAGGTACGGTCGCCCGCGAGAGTTCACATTCAACCGAATCGGTCCGGGGCAGACGCCCTTGATCGTGAACTTGCCCTCGGCATCGGTTTGGATGTTGCGCAGGTCCGGCTGGCCATTGCCATAGCCATAGACACTGGCCCCCGCGACGGGTTTGTCATTCGGATCGACGACAACACCCGAGATCGAGAGGGTGGCCGGGGTGAGCTTGAACTGGCCGGCCTCGAAGCGGCCGTCCTGCATGGCCCCCGGGTTGACGGGGACATCGTGCTTGCCATATCCGTCCGCCACGGCCGTGACAACGTACCGCTGCTCCGGCGGGACCGCCCGGACTTCGAACCGGCCATCCGGGCCGGACGTGGCCAGATCTCCTCGGCCCAGAGAGGAACCCCAGCGAGCCACGATCAGCGTCATGCGGACGTGGGCACCTGCCAGCGGCTGGCCTTCCTCGTTCAGCACGAAGCCCGTGATGATCCCGCCGGGCTTGAGCGTCACGTCAAGACGGGACGACTGCTCCTCGATCTCCACGACCTCCGCCAGATTGTGGGCCTCGTCTCGCGCCACCAGAACGATGGTCGTGCCTTGTGGCCCCCACGAGCGCGGATCCCACGACACCTCGAACCGGCCCTCGGCATCCGTAGTGTTTTCGGAAGGTCCGCCCATCGGTTTGATCTCGATCTTCACGCCCGCCAGGGGATGACCGGCCTCGTCCCGCACGGTTCCCGCGATCTTTGGCGCCGACTGGAGGACATACTCGATCCGCTTGGTCGCGCCCTCCTCAACCGCGATCTGCTGCTCCTGGGCCCTTTGGTCTCGGGTGTATCCGTCCTTGTAGGCCCCGGAGAAGCCGTATTGGCCCGGCGTGACCCGCAGGCGTCCGAGACCGGTGCCGTCGGTCTGGGCACTGACATACTGCTGCCCCTCAAGCCGATGAACGCTCACGCTGGCCTTCTCCACGGGCTTTCCGGCGCTATCCTGGACGAGCACTTCGATGATGCCGCCCTTGCTAAGCTGCAGTTTGATGTCGCTCCTGGTTTCTCCCGCCTTCAGACTGACCGGCACCGGCTCCGCCACCCACTGTACCTTTGGCCCCGCCGTCACCGCCAGTTGCACCAAGTAGCTGCCAGCAGCCAAGCCGCCAATGTGAAAAACACCGTCCGCGCCGGAGGCCACTGCTTCATTGATCGCAGGCCAACCTCGGGGATCGAGCGCCGCCATAACCTCCGTGCCTCCAACGGGTTTGCCTCCAGCTTTCTCCACGATGACTCCCTTGATGGTCGCCTCCGGAGGCAGGACCACTTTGATGCCGCTCTGGCCGGGAGAGAACTGGCACTTCTCGCTCCGAAAGGCGGCGGCCTCGAGCGTACAAGCGGTGGCCCGGCCGGATTTCTTGGCCAGGAACTCGAAGGTGGCCTCGACAGGCATATTCTCGAACACGAAATGACCGCTCCGGTCGGTGCTCACGCGCAGCGGCTGGATGGACCCCCAGCTCATCAGATACCGCTCGTCCTGCATTTTGCCGATCAGCCCCACAGCGATACTGACGTCCGCCTCGGCGATGGGCTGTCCCTGCTCATCCACCACCTCGCCACTCAGTTCCTTCCCCAGGCCCAGCGTGATATCCTGCCGTTGGTCGCCCTGCATCCGCCACGTAGTCCAGCCCAGGGCAAGTCCTTCCTTGCGGACCAAGACATAACCCTGTCGGTGCGATTCCGCGCTCTTGGCGGCCGTGAACGCGCATGTGCCGTCAGCTCCCGTCGTCTTCTCCGCGAGCGATTCTATCTGGGGTGAGGCGTTGGAAGCGCCGTAGGTCGCCTGATACAGCGTGACCTTGGCCCCGGAGACCGGCGCACCCTGGCCATCGAGAATCCGGCCCGTAAAAGTGATTTGCGCCGTTGGACCGCCGGGATCGGCCTGGCTCGCAGATGGCGACGCCGATTCCACGCGGGAGAGGAATAACAAGACCGTGACGACCAAGGTGAGTACAGAGTGTCTCTTGTCCATGGGGACTCCTCATGTAATGCGGGCGCGGCCCATCTGGTCTCGCGGCCCAGCCGGCGCCGTGAGCGGCCACACCCCGTCTATGCGGGCGACATTCTTCCCGCGGGGACAGAAGTCGTCAACGCTGGCTGACAAGGCTCGGCGCGGATGAGGCGGACCCCGCCGCATCGTGGCCGGAAGACGGATTGGCAGCTTGGGCTCCCCGCGGCCCGAAGAACTGTACTTCGCTCAGGCCGATGTAGTCGGGGTCGCCGAAATTGACGAGATCGTCGAAGCGGACCTTCTGGGCCGTCGTCGCCCCGAGCGTGATGACCGTCGGCTCATCATAGCCGTCGCCGCCTTCGGCTTGGTCGAGCAACTGATCCCCACGGACTCTCTGCCAGCCGGTCTCCGGCATCCAGGCCGAGATACTCATCTGGCGGACACCCCGGTTGGTGTGCCAGGTATCGTTGTAATTCCAGACGGAGATGGCACTGAGACTCCGGGGCTTGCCGAGGTCAAACTCCACCCAGCCTTTTGTCTCGCTTTTGGCGCTGCGCCACATGAAGGTTGGGTCGCCCCGGTGCTCGCTGAGGCCATCGAGGTTGAGGTCGCGCAGACCGTTGCCGTTGATCAGGTTGTTGGCCGCGCTTCCCGTGTCGCTGCTGCTGGCCTGCACGGCCGTTGGGGTGATCGTCTCCCCCAGGGCCGGCGGCTTACGGTTTTCCGCTTTGATCCATATTTGCTGGGCCAAAACCTGGAACGGCCCACCGATTTCGACGCTGGCAACCAGGGGTTTCGTGACGTTTTTGGGCTCCGGCCACCGGAGCGTGCAGACGCCACCTCAGCCATATTCGGAGTTGATGCTCCGATCGTAGCTGCCGTCCCTGTTCTTGATGTGCAACTTCGGCGGAGGCGGCTGGGACCCGTTGCGGGTCAGCACGACCCGTTCGCCTTGCCGGCCCTCCAGTTTCTGCTCGAACGAGTAGACCGAGCCGCTCTTGGTGGCCTGAACCGTGGAGTAGATTGGCTCGCCGACAGACAGGTTCGCCTCCTTGTCCTGCGCCACCGTGAGGGCGGCGCCGGAACCGCTCGGAGGGAGCATTCCTTTCATTTCCCAGTTCGCGCCCGCCGCATCCTTCCGGACGATACTCCAGGAATCCACTCGGTAGTCACCGACCGGCAGCTTGACGATTCCCTTCTCCGGTTTGCGGATAAAAGAGCCGTTTTCACCGCTGGCGATCACGGTGGTGAGGTTGTCGGCGAGTTGGACGGTGCCGTAGGACACATCCTTGGCCTCTGTCAGGGTGACGCAGGCCCCGTCGCGGGCGACGTCGAGCTTGTACAGCTTGTTATCCAACTCGACGTAGTTGCCCACGGCGCCCGCTTCCGTCGCGTTGCTCTGCTCCCCGATCCGGATGCGGTCGGACTGGCTGTAGTCCCGAGATTTGTCGTTGAAGGTCCCGTTGACGTTGTGATCGACGAGCAGGCAGCGTTTCTTGGCGCCGCCAACGGTGATCTGGCCCTCATACCAGCCGGCGGGACTCAGAAGACAATACGTTTGGTCAGAAGAATAGGTGCGCAATTGCACACCCAGATGATACGTGATCGGGCCATCGGGAGCCTCGAAGACGACCTTCACGGGTCCAAAGTAGGATACGCTGCTTTCTCGCCGGTAAGGCTGGTAGACTGGATCGTCGGACAAATCGCCATTGGCGTTCGCGTCCAGGTACAGCCGGTCATACTGGCCTTTCGGGTTGCTCTTGTCGAAAGCCATCCAGATCCGGCCTGCGGCTACCATCGGCGTCTTCCACTCGAGGAAGAACGGCTTGTCGGACTTAAACTCCGGCAGCTTCGGACTTTGCGGCTTGGAGGAAGAGGCCTGCAGATACTGATAGCCCATGTCCGGAACGATCTGCGTCGCCTCGTTTGCCGAACGGTACTGGAGCCACTGTTCGGGGTCCCCAACGCGATTCACAGCGTTGGGGGTCCCCTCGTTCTGGGCCAGCGCGGGGCAGGCCAGAACGATACCCAGCACAAGGATCGGCACAAGTCTGATGGGAATCCGCTTGTTCATAGGAGCGCCTCCGAAACAGGTTTTTGCGTGAGCGCCTTAGGGTTCCCAAACGCGACGTGTCCCGTTTGGGGCCCCTGCCCGCTTTTCCACCATCTCTCTCATGAGAGATGCTTATCTCATCCGTTACGTTACAGCTTTTCTCACAGCGCTGTCAAGAATTTTGTGAAAGAATTACGGTCCGGCCAAGCTCTTGAATGAAGCCCCGCCTGGCCCATGCCCTACTCAACACCTCCTTATTTGATGGGCCGCACAACCACCCTTACGTCCTTGCGGCCGGCTTCGACTCGCTACGTACCATAAAGGAAGCGCTCGCGCTTGGCCCAGATCTCAACATCGCCCCGGCGTAGCCCCTTCAAGGTGAATCGGCCTTGGGCGTCTGTCTCGGTCATGCGTTGGGGCATAGGCCATCGGGCGGTCCCCACTCCTGGACCCAGGCGGTATCAAAAGCCCCTGCGGCATCCGTCAGGACGTACTGATCGGTCATGGGCAAGGCGGCTACCTGAGCACCGGCCATCGATTTGCCGTTAGGATCGGTCACCTGGCCCTGCGCCGAGACCGCCGGCGCCAGTACGATCTCAACTTCGCCGCCTCCCTGAGGCAGCCAGGTCGCGGCGATCAGGTCCGGGTCCTTGTGCCGCACGAGAACAAGGAGACCGCGCGAATCTGCCGGCGGCGCATACGGGATGGAGAATCTCCCTTCCGCATCGGTCTGATACTTCGTCCCCAGGGAGTAAACGATAACCTGCTCTCGCGCAAGTGCCGCACCCTGCGGGTCCTTGACGAGACAGACAGCGGTTCGCTGTTCCCTCGCAGCGTCGGCCCAGGATTGGGAAATCACAACAGCGTCCAACAAGAGAATCGACAGGGTCGTGATACTCGCATGAGTTCTCATATGGCACCTCCCGTACGTGGCACCTGCACCTCCCCTTTCGCTTCGCCCAGGCGTTTCCACCCCAGGACCGATTCGTACGTGAAGATCAACGGGTCCGCGTCACGCACGTAAAGCTCCCCCAACGACCGGTCCGGCGGGAAGTGAATCACACGGGATTCCGCCGCCGTGCCTATGGCCCATGCCGACAAGACGATCAGCGCCCCAACGCCCGGCATCGCTGACGTCCTTGGTGTGTTCGCTCTTTGACTCATGACTACTCCTTCCCCAGGACTTTGATTTTGCTCTCCAGGTCATCAAAGCCAAACCCCTCCGCCCGGACGATACGGTCCTTGTCGGTCAAGACCAGCCAAGGAAGAGATTGAACGCCCCAGGCCGCCTTTCTGGCCTGGAAGTCACCGGCAAACACGTGGACGGACGCGGCGACCCCACTATCTTTGAGCCAGGCCCGGTACTTGCTCAGGTCGGTTTGGGAGACTTGGACAATCGCCAGGACCACACGCCGGGCTGCAAGATCGTCGGACTTCTTCGCCAGGCTCGACAGGCATTGCCGGGAGGGACGCTGGTCGATATCACAGAAGCACAGAAGGATGGGCTTGTCGTTGATCTCCGTCGCAGATAGGCCCAATTCCTTGAGGTCCGGCAGCGGCTTGCCGCGGATGGACGTCTCGGGCGTGTGCGTAAGCTCTTGGCCCAGGACGATCTTCACGCCCTGGGCAGACACCTTGGCCGAGAGAAAGCCCGCCCCGCCGGGCTCGCTGGCGAAACTGGCCTGGAGGCGGATCGGTCCCTTGCACAGGCGGGTAATGACGAATTCGCCCTTGTCGTTCGTGGCCGTGGTCTTGAAGGGCTGACTGACCCCTGCCGTGCTGTTCACGAAGATCGGGACCCGCGCGGCCGGCGTTCCATTGGCATCCACTACAGTCCCGGAGATTGACTGATCGGCCCACGGCAACTGAACCGTCTCAACCTCTACCGACGTGCCGGGCGGGCCGCTGGGAGAGATCCTCTGGTACTCCTTGGGACCGTATCCGGCGGCCGCCACCGAAAGGCGGTAGTCGAAGCCGTCCTGCACCGGAGGCACGGCGCTCATCTCGAACCGGCCCTCTTGGTTGGTCAGGACCTCCACGCCCACGTCGCAGAGACAGTTGCGGGTACCAAGAGACAGCGTCACTCGGGCCGCGGGTATTCCAACTTCGTTGGCATCGGTGGCCCTGCCCACCAGGGTCCATGCAGGTCTCAGCTTGACCTCCACCGGCTTGGACCAGTCCGACACCGACGTGGCCGAGGCTAAGCCACGCTGAATATCCCGGGCGACGACGAGTTCGCCCTGACCCGCTTTCCGGACCTCGATAGCCGCATCGAACCACCCCCGCGCATCCGTGTACACGTGGTCCCCAAAGGGCTGGGTGCTGACAGCGACGTCGCTGACCGGCAGACCGTTGGGGTCAAGAACACGGCCCGTCATCCGCGGTACAAGGGTCAGCACAGCCTCACAGGAGGCAGTCTGTCCGTCCGTCACCTCCACGGAAGTGTCCCAGGTGGAGAACCGGTCCGCTCCCACGTACACGTGCAGGAAACCGGCCGGAGCCCGCACGCGTGCCACGCCCTGAGCGTCTGTGAGCATGGGCTGGCCGCGGCCCCACGTTTGTCCTCTAGCACTAACCCGCGCGCCTGCCACCGCGCGTTTTGTCCGGTCCGCCAAGGCGGTCACAACCAGAACGCCCCCCTCGCGCACCTGGAGCACGACGCTGTCCATAACCCGCCCGCCTGGGACGGCGACGTTTATGCCTTCGGCAACCCACAAATCAGGTCCCTGCTTGGTGGCCAGCAACTCGATCCGATAAGACCCCTCCGGGAACGTTCTCGAACGAAAAGACACCTTGGGCATCGGACCGGGTCCTGCGGGCCGGAGACGAGCCAGCCCCGTTTCCTTCCCTGCCGGGAGACAGGAGCAGATCGACCCCGCCGACCGGCCGACCGCCATTGTCACGCACAACGCCCTTGATCGTACCTTCCCGCCCAAGCGTCAGCCGGATGTCCGACCGCCAGACCTCGAATCCGCAGGAGTTCTGTTCCTGTGGGCGAAAGATGTAGATGCTCTCACGGCCCGGAGCCCGCACCCGGAAGGTGGCGCCCACGTCGGCAGCGAACTGCTCGAAACGGAACGTGCCCTGCGAATCCGCCAGAGCCGTGAACCATTCGCGAGGAGCAATGATAGGTCTCTGACGCAGCCGCCTCAGATAGCTGGTCACAGGCATCGCCTGAACCTCGGCCTTGACGACAGGCTTGCCGTTGGGATCGACGACCTGGCCGGTCAACGCGCACGGCGGCTCCAGCACCAGCAGAAACGACCCTTTGCCTTTGTGGTTGAGGCTGTAGTTGAGACCGTCCCAGGCCAGGGCATACCCCGGCTTGCGCGCCACGATGAAGACGTCATACTGCTCGGCCACGTGAGCCTGGAGCTGGAACCGTCCCTCGGCATCCGTCTTGACAATCGGAGCGATCAGCTTGGCATCAAGCTCGCGCAGGTCGTTCCAAACCTGCTCGTACACGGCCACCTCCGCTCCCTCCACCGGGTGAGCCTGCCTGTCCACGACCTGACCGGCGATCGGCAGTCCGTAGCCGGGTCTTGCCAGAATCGCCAGAGCTACCCACATGCATGTCACCAACGCTCTTTGCATGATAGACTCCTTACGAGCCTCTGAGAAGGTGTCTGAAGAGTGGCACGGGCATCCTGCCCGTGAGACCTTGTGGCATCGGCATCCTGCCGATGACTCATGGGCTGGAAGGGGACCCCCAACGCGGAATTCTGCGTTGGGGACCCCAAGCCCATGCCACGATGAACCGGCTCTTCAGACACCCTCTGACAGAAGGCAGCAGGCTTTCACCGAACCGTCCTTGTGCCAGAGGCTCTGAGGTTGCAGTCATACCTGTTTCGAACGTTCTATGATCCCGTCTTCAACAGCCTGTCCAAGTCGTCCAGCGCGAATCCTTCGGCACGAACGATGTGGCTCTTGTCAGTCAGAATCAGCCACGGCAGGGATTGCACACCCCAGGCGGACTTCACCTTTTCCGCGTCCTTCCGGACTTGGCCGAGTGGAAGCTTGTCGCCCCGCTCTTTGACCCAGGCTTTCCAGGCGTCGTCAGCGGCACCACCAACCTGAATCGCCGCGACGATCACGCCTTTCTGCCGGAGCGCTTCGGCCTGCCTGGTCAGAACGTCGAGGCAGCGACGCGAGGGCCGCTGGCTCATGTCGAAGAAGCACAGGAGAATCGGTTTGCCCTTTGCCTGCTCGGGATCAAGGTCGATCAAGTCCTTCCAGGCCGGCAGCGGCTTGCCCAGCAGCGACTTGATCTCCGTATGCACCTCCTCACGGCCCAGGGTCAGCTTGATGTCTCGGTCGCCCCCTTGGGCCTCCATCATCGCGGACCCGCCGGGGGAGCTGCCGAAGCCCGCCTGAATCCGCAGGGGACCCGCGCACACGCCCTCGACCAGGAAACGCCCCTGCGGATCGGTGGCGCTTTCGTGCCGGGGCTGGCCGGCCATGCTCAGGCCGCGCGTGCCCGAGACGAAGATGGGCAAACCCGGGGCGGGGAGTCCATTGGCATCAACGACCACGCCGGAAATCGATCGATCCGCCGGAGTCAGGACGATCGGCTTGACTTCCACCTGGCGGTTCTGCGCCGCAGCAAACGGCACATCGCGGCATGACGCCGGAGCATAGCGCTGGGCGTACACCTCAATCCGGGGTGAGAGGTTCTCCTGGGACGCCGGGATCGCGCGCACCTCATAGACGCCGTTGGCGTCCGTGAGGACGGCGGGCGCCAAACCGGTCATCCAATTCGATATCAAGACCCGCGTGGTCACCGCGGCCGCGGGAATCGGCTTGTCGTTCGGATCGGTGATGCGGCCGCGCAGCACGTACGCGGGAGCCAAGGTCACGTCGACCGGCTTGGACGGGTCCGCCACGGTCGCCACGCCGGCCAGGTTGCGCGCCGGATCCTGAGCCAGCACAAGCACCGTTCGAAGCCTGTCGTTCGGTCGCCACGTGACCCGGAACTGCCCCTGCTTGTCCGTGCGCACCGCCTCCTCGCAGAGCGGTCGAGAGCTGACGAGCACGCCAACGGCGGGCGTTCCATCCTCATTCCTGACCGTGCCGGTCGCGACGGGCCAAGCAGCCAGCTTGACCTCGCGTCGGACCACCTCGCCCCGGGCCACCGTCACCCGCTCCAGATTGGAGAAGCTCGCGTAGCCATCGCCCCACACACTCAGGCGGCATTCGCCCGCCGGAACGCGCACGCGGGCCAGGCCCTCGGCCTTCGTATAGACGAAATGATACCAGCAGGGGCACGCACCAAAGTTGGCCGATTGGCTGACATTTGCCCGGGCGTTCTCGATGGGCTTGCCTGTGGCGTCGTCCTCAATCACCACCTCGATGAATCCGCCTTTGCCCACCGGGAGATTGACGTCTGCCGTCTTGCCGGCCTGGGTCGTGATTTTCACGTCCCTGGCCGTCCAGTCCGCCGGCCGGTCTTGCGGGGGAACCACCTGAAGCGAGTAGTCGGTGGCGTCCAATCCTCGGTAGACAAAGGCGCCGTCCGGGCTGGAGATGACCGGAGCGACACCGAAGTAGTTCGCATAGTGGGTGTTCGCGCGTGCCAGGACACGGACGCCCGCAACCGGCTTGCCGCTCTCCTCGTCCACGACCCTGCCCCGCAAGACTGCCTCGCGTTTCAGAACAATTCGAATGTCTGTCTGCCCCGCCCGGAACTGGCTGCCGATGACCGAGGGCAGGTCGCCAATCCAATGGGTTCCGTAGGAAGCCCGGCCCGGTGCCTCGGCCCAGAAGTCAGCCGTCGCCCCGGTCGGAACGCGATCGAAGCGGAACCGGCCCTGATTATCGGTTCGGGCGGTAAACCACTCCCGCGGCTCAGCAAAGCAGACCCCCGTTGAGTTCTCCGCCCAACTGTTCTTCAGCCACACCCGAACCGTCGCCCCGGCGATCCCCTGACCGTCCTCGTCAACCACGGTGCCTGCAAGCACGGTAGGTTCATTGAGCTGAATCGTCAAATCCGTGGCATCGCCCAGATTTCGCATGGCCTGCCAGCCCAACGCCAGCCCTTTCCGCCAGGCAACCACCCAGATGTACTCCCTTCTCTCCGCGCTCACACGGAACTGGAACCGGCCCTTCTCGTCGGTGGTGGTGCGGCTGGACGGGCCCCAATCGATCCGACCGGCCGCGAAATCATACAACTGCTCGGAGCCCACGACGTCCGCGCCTGCCACCGGCCGCCCCTGCCAATCCACAACCACGCCGGAGCACTCGAACGACTTGGCACGCGGCTGACCCCACAAAACCCCTGGAGAGCAGGTGATGAACCAGGTAGAAATGATCCCAATGACCACGATGGGCACACGCGCTGAGCTTCGCATAGTAACCTCCGCAAAAGAGACTCCCTTACTTCGGTATCTCCGCCGTCCGAGCCAGTATACCATCGAGCTCGTCGAGCGAAAAACCCTCCGCTCGCACGAGCGGAGCAGCGTCCGTCAGGATCAGCCAGGGCAGTGACCGGACGCCCCACGCGGCGCGGACCTTGTTCTCATCGCCCTGGACCAGGCCGACGGGCAGCGGGATCGCGGTCTGCCGGACCCAATCCTTGAGCTTGGTCTCATCCGCCTGGGAGCCCTGAACCGCCACGATAACGATGCCCTTGTCCTTCAGTTCCCCCGCGCGCTTGGCCAGTTGGACGAGGGTATTTCGGGATGGCCTCTGGTCCATGTCAAAGAGACAGATCAGGAGCGCTTTGCCGGCCGTCTCGCCCATGGGTACGGGCGAATAATTATTCGCCCCTACGCTCAGGGTGGTGAGGTCGGGGAGCGGTTTGCCCAGCAATGCGGAGGCCCTGACCGGTGCACCGGCGACCGGCAACTCCAGCGTGCCGAGGTCCAGCGGTTCATCGCTGCGGCCGCCCGGCAGGTCGGGAACCGTGAAGGGATGCGTGAGAGAGCCGAGGCGCTCCCCCCGACCCGCGGCGGGATTCATGGGAATCCCATAGGCCAGAAGGTAGAGACAGTAATCTCCGGCCGGGATGTTCTCGGCGCGAAAGGTCCCGTCCGTCCCCAGCTTGAAGGCCGAGGATTGAGAGGACCTATCGGACGACTGACGAACCAGGTAGTAGTCCAGCGTCTGCGAATCGAGTTTATCCTTCAAGGCCTCGGGGATGACCACTTGGCCGATGACGGGACGCCCCGCGCCGCCGATCGTCACGTGCACCGTTTCGCCTGCCTTGACATCCAGGGGCACCAGGTCGGTAAACCGGCCGGACCTTTCGGTGATTCGAATCTCCCGGCATATCTTGGCCGGACCGGGAGGGACCCGATCGAGGACGAAACGCCCGTCCTTGTCGGTGACGGCCCGGCAGGTGTGATTGAGCCGCGCGGCGCCGGGGGCAGGCGGCCGGCCAAACAAGACCTGAACCTCCTGATTGACGCCGGGCTTGCTGCCGAGCAGGACGTGGCCCTCCACACGCCCCCAAGGTCGCAGAGTCACTTTCGGCGAGGCCGTCAGCTCATCATCCGTCACTTGGGCATAGCCCTTGTCGTGAAGCACCACAAGGACGTACGCGTCCGTCTGGGGCGGGAAGCGGAAGCGTCCCTCTGGCCCGGTTTCCACGGCCACGCTGTCACGCTTTCCCTGGTTGCGGCCATTCTCGATATAGGCCCCCTGGGATCCCGTGCACAGGATCACCTCGGCACCGGGCACGGGCGTCCCGTCGGCCAGGCAAACGGTGCCGCCCAGCCCTACACCCTTCTTCAGGGCTACATCGAACGTAACCTCCCCCTCGTCATCCGTGAAGGCACGCGACGCCTCCGGCACGTAGCCCTCGGCCTCCACCCGGACCACATGGCCGGGGTAGGGCTCGCTGAAGGTGATTTCGTATTGGCCGTCGGTGAACGCCTTCGGCGGGCGACGGTCCCACGAGGGGGACTGGCCTCTCGCAAAGTCGATGCCCGAGGCGACCGTGAACTTGGGGATCGGCTGGCCGGTCTCCTTGTCCACCACGCGTCCCCGGACGCGCAGCATCGGCAGCATGGTGATGGAGTATTCCCGGTCCGAAGCGGTCATGCCGTAGCGACGGATGCTCATGTAGGACGGCTTGCCCATATCCACGAGAACCTCGTCCGCCGGAGCCTCGTCCCACTGGAATCGCCCCTGGGCATCCGTGTTCACGCGCCACTGCAAAGAGCGGTACCCGCGCCAGCCATCCACCGCCACAAAGGCGCCGGCCACCGGCTGGCCTTCCTGGTCCACGATGCGCCCTTTGAGCGTGCGGGCGGGCTCCAGCCGAAACTCCACCGGATCGCCCCCCGTTCGCGAGGCGAAGCGCTGCAGATCGGGCGCATACCCTTTCGCCTGGACCGTCAGAACCAACTCCCCCGGCCTGACATGGTCGAAGTGGAAGCGGCCGTCCTGGTCCGTCCCGACCGTCGGATACTCGGTGCCCAGCCGCATGGTGCCTTGCATCACCCAGGCCCTCTCGATCGGCCGGCCATTGGTGTCCAGCACTCGTCCGGTCACCGTGATACCCTTCTTCAGGATCATCACGCCCGTCCTGTCCCGCAGCTTTTCCAGCGGAGGCTTGGGGGTCATGCCGTACATCGCGTCGCGGATATAGTCAGGATGATCGAGGCGGATGAGAACATCGTCCAGCTTGGCCGGCACCGTGTCACACCGCCACCGGCCATTGGCGTCCGTCTTCAGGGTCTGGCCTGGAGCCGCAAACGATTTGAGCTCGCCCTTCCACGACACCAGGAGGTCCACCGTGACTCCCGCAATGGGCTGGCCGTCTTCGTCCTGGATGAGGCCTCCGAGGCTGGTCGCGGGCTCCAGGGCCAGGGTGTAGCTGTTCGGAATCGGGGTGCCCTGGCTGCCGGGGCCCCAAGATACCGTGGTGGGCACCAGGCCCTGCTTGCTGGCCCGGATGGATAGGGACGGCGGCTCCTGCGGACCGTACTCAATCCGGCACCGGCCCTGCCCATCTGTGACATCCTTTCGAGTCTCACCGCGGAATCGAATCTCAAGATCCACACCGGCGACGGGCTCCTTGGTCTCTTGGTTTATGACCTGCAACGCCAGCACCCGGCCCGGCTGGGAGGTGGAGCCTCCTGGGCTGACCTGGCCGCCCTCGCTCGCGGATTTCGCACCACTGGCGCGGCCCGGGCCCCCTACCAGCCACACGACCGCAACCAGCAGACCGATTCCCATCCACTTATGTCTCATCGTACGCCTCCATTTCGCCGGGATGTAAGCTGGAACGTGGATCTCAGACACAGCAGGATGCCAGACAGAAGAGTCCCCCGGCGCCTGCACCGCCAATCGCTCTTGCCGTTTCGCATCGTATTCCCTCTATTGCCCACGGCACCATTGCCGAGTTTACCTGCGCTTGCCCCACCTTACCACACCACCCGGCAAGAGTCAAATGCCGTCCGGAATCTGCCAGGGCCATCGCATGTGCACCTATGGAGCTTTGCCCTCACCTAAAGATGGTGCGTGGTACGCACCCTACGGGTTGGGGGCCATGCGTCCTTCGTAGGGTGCGTACCACGCACCGCTCCCTCATGGGCTGTCGAGGCTCACAGGCAATTGCCCTGCGGAATTTGCGTTTGGGAACCCAGCTCCGAACCGCGCCACCGATCCACGCGCCTTTCGACTCCACCCACCGGATGAGGACAGGGGATCGACGGGCACAGCCTCATCGTCAGCCACGGATGGCGGCGAGCAGGCCGTCCGAAGGCCCGGTCTTGGCCAGGTAGATATCGGCGCCGGCGTCGCGCATTCTCTGGGCGACGCCCGGCTCCTCGAACATGGACAGCGCGACGACACGCGTCAGTGGCAGGACCACCTTGATCGGCCGGGACGACCTGCCCCAGCTTGCGAAGGTCGCAGACCTTGCCCACACGTGGATCTTCATCGAGACCCAGAACGGTCTGGGCCGATCAGAGGACGAAGGCCGAGACCAGCCCAGCAGGAAAGACAAAGCTGCCAGCCGGGCCGGATCTCGTGCTTAGTTCGTCCCGTTGACATCCAAGGTTGGGAAAACAACTGCGCCGCCCAACCTTTCTCCTTGATCCCTGCCCGCAACGAATCGCGAGGACGCCCCATCAACCCACGCCTGCTGACCCCTCACATTCTCCCAATTTCTCACCTGCATTCTTCCCGCCCAGGATTCTTGATGTCGGCAGCAGTACCTGGATATCATAGACATGTAGCATCCAGGAGCACCGTATATGAAGTCGAATAGGTAATCCCGGATGGGAGATGTTTCGATGCGGTATCCAGACAGGACCGAAGGTGGTCGCCCGCCACACGCGCGGCATGCACAACAAAAGGAGGCCTTCATGACACCCACAGAAATCCTAAAGCATGAGCATCAGGTGATCCTTCGCGTCCTCGACGCGGCAGAGAAGGAAGTTGCCTCGATCAAAAAAAACGACACGATCCACACGTCGCTTGTCCGAGAGATGGCGGATTTCTTTCGAGGTTTCGTGGACCACTGTCATCATACCAAAGAGGAGAAACACTTGTTCGACCTGATGCATCAACGGGGCATGTCCATGACGTCCGGGCCTCTGGCCGTCATGTTGCGTGAGCACGAGCAGGGCCGGGCCTGCATCCGGGCAATCTGGGAGGCGCTTCCGGAAGAAGGCGAGCCGGACGCCACTGCCACGGGCAAAATCCGGGAAAACCTGTCGGCCTACGCCTCGCTGCTGCGATCACACATCGACAAAGAAGACAACGTGCTCTACCCCATGGCGGATCGGCTATTGAGCCGTGCAGACCAGGAGGCCCTGACCTCCGCCTTCGACAGGGTCGAGGCGGAAGAGATGGGCGAGGGCGTGCATGAGAAGTACCACCAGTGGGTGCACAAACTGATCCATCCTTAATACGCAGGGGTGTTTGTATGACTGACGCGTGGAAACCAAGAAAGGTAGTTATCGTTGGGGCCGGCGCTGTGGGTTCTACTTTTGCCTATGCTCTGGCCCAGAGCGGATTGCCCGATGAGATTGTCTTGCGGGATGCCAACCACGAACTGGCAATGGGACAGGTTCTCGATTTGGCTCATGGCCAGGCGTTTTTCCCATCAGTCCAAATCCGTGAAGGCCAAGAGACGGATTACGCCGACGCGCACATGATTGTGATTACAGCCGGCGCCAAGCAGCGGCCTGGCGAATCGCGTCTGGGACTGCTGCAACGGAATGCCGGAATCATCCAGAGCCTCGTGGATGAAATCGTGCTTCAGGACTCCCACGCGGTTCTTCTGGTGGTGAGCAACCCGGTAGACATCCTGACCTATGTGGCGCAGAAACGCTCTGGCTGGTCCCGAGGACAGGTGATGGGGTCCGGCACCGTGCTGGATAGCGCGCGTTTCCGTTATCTGTTAAGCCAGCACTGCGGAGTGGATGTGCATAACGTGCACGCCTATATCCTCGGTGAACATGGAGACAGTGAATTTGCGGCGTGGTCGATGACGAATGTGGCAGGTCTGCCAATCGAACAGTATTGCTCTGTGTGCAGGAAGTGTGACGATTGGAGAGCATCACACACCAAGATCGCGGAGGCTGTAAAGGACTCTGCTTATCACATCATAGACTACAAGGGCGCAACCAATTTTGCCATTGGTCTGGCGCTGGTGCGGATTGCTGCCGCCGTCTTGCGCAACCAGCACAGTGTGCTCACGGTCTCAGCGGTGCTGGAGGGAGAATATGGTTTAAGCGGGGTCAGTTTAGGGGTCCCATGCATCCTTTCGCAAAAAGGTATCGAGCGCATTTTTGAGGTTAACCTGCCACCCGACGAGCAGAGCGCTTTATCGAAATCTGCCGCAGCCCTCCGAGATGCCATAGCGTCACTGGAATTGCCAGCCTAAGATGGCTCGGCAATTCGGGTCATGGGATTCTCGTGTAGGACCGAGAACGAGCGACATGACAGGAGTCAGATGGAATCGAAAGGAAGTCCCATGAAGAGCTCATTATTCAACGCGAGTGAGATCATCCAGTTCGCCGTGAAGATCGAGGAAAATGGCCAGCGGCTCTACCGCAAACTGGCGGAAAGTACCGCGGACGCAAGAGTCCGCAAACTGTTCCTATTTCTGGCCGACGAAGACACACGCCACGCCGAGATATTCGCCAAGATGCTCTCGCAAGTGGAGGAGTTTGAACCCTTTGAGAGCTACCCAGGGGAATATGTGGCTTATATGAAAGCCTATACCGCCGAGATCATCTTCCCGGCGACTGTCATCAAGGAATGGCGTGGGAAGGCCGACCCAATTGCGGCTCTGGACTTCGGCATTCGGCGGGAATTGGATTCGATCACATACTATTTGCAGATTCGAGAAATTGTTCCGGAAGACCAGGAAAAGCTGATTGACAAGATCATCGAAGAGGAGCGTAGTCATTTCCTGCGATTCTCGGAACTGAAGCAGAAGTACTTGAAGAGACGGACGCGGCGACCCCAACGTGGCGCGTCCAAGAGAAACATTGAGAAGACTCGATAGGCAATGGGGACCAACTGAAGGCAGAACAACGAAAGGAGAATAGGTTATGAAAAAGACATGGATCCTGGTGAAGATGGCCTCGGTGGTGATTGTATTGCTGGGGTGCGGTATGCTCCTGGTCAACACGGTGAGGGCACACTGCGACACGCTCAGTGGCCCGGTCGTCCTGACAGCTAAGGCAGCTCTGGAAAAGGGCGACGTCACGCCTGTGCTCAAGTGGGTCAAGAAGGAACACGAGGCTGAGGTGAAGGCGGTCTTCCAGAAGGCCTTGGCAGTCCGCGCCAAGGGACCTGATGCCACGGAAGTGGCTGATCGGTATTTCCTGGAGACCCTCGTGCGTTTGCATCGGGCGGGCGAAGGCGAGCCTTATACCGGCATCAAGGATGAGCCGGTCGAGCCGATCGTGGCTCTGGCAGACCAAGCGTTGGACAGTGGCTCAGCGGACGCGGTGATCGAAAAGGTGACTGCCCACGTGGCGGAGGGCATCCGCGAGCGGCTCAAGAGGGCCGTGGAGGCAAAGAAGCACGCCGAACAGAGCGTCGAGGCGGGCCGGGAGTTTGTGGAGGCCTATGTGCAATACATGCACTATGTTGAAGGCATCCACAGTGCGGCGATGGCCGCCGGTGCCCATGCCGGAGATAGCGCCGGATCACAGGCCTTGCACGAGGGACATTGATCTGAAGGGACGTCGCCAGCGTGCTGGGATGTCCAGGTTGCGCCATGATAGGTCTTGCCCTACGGTCTGTAGTCACCGGAAGAAGGCCTTCGGCTATGGGGACGGAGAGCCCGTGACGCTGAAGTTCGCCGACGCAGTTGGCGAGATTCTGACGGCGGGGCCGGTGTTCGAAGGCGACGTATCACCCTTGCCATTCAAACACTACGTCTGAACACAGTGGCCACAGTCTCAGCCCCAGGGGCGATCAAGTCCAACAACGGGGTATCGGACGGAAATGTCCTTCAATAGTCCAGGAGCCCGGAAGTAGGACTCAGTTCTCTCAACGCTGAATCCCCCGACGGATGGGCCGGTGATCCTGCTCAGTCCGCCGGTACTCCCTCAGTTCTCCGGAAAACTCGCTCCCTTTCAAGCCGGAGACATCGGCACTCCTTTCAATTTCCAGCGTCTGGTCCCGTTCACCAACGAACGGCTTCAAGATTCGCCGTCGCAGGCGCACGGCCTCCATCGGCACCAGCTCGAATCCAGCCTTCTTTCGTGCTCGGCTCATGACTCGCGGGATATTGAGCACCTGTCTCCTCACAGGGGTATACGGCTCAAACGGTATCGACTCCAGTTCGCTTCTCGTTTTTTCCAACGAACAGTGGACGGCCATATCCACGTAGTAGCGTTTCATCATGTTGTACTGCTCGGCCAAGATCTCTTATCGATTCTGGCCGTCGCTTTGAAGTTTTTCGCGGCCGTCTGCGTCTTTCCAGATAGACATAAACGAAATCGCCTTTGGCCTCCGATAAGAAAGAAGGGTACGAATATGCCTGTGAATATCCAGCAACAGTCGTCTTACGCGATCGGCTGGGGAACCCTGGCCTTGATCAACGCCGGGCTGGCGCAATCCAAGAACCGCAGCGGCCTGAGCTGGTTCGTGGTTTCCCTGCTCCTCGGCCCCATCGCCACGTTCCTCCTCGTGGCCCTTGAGCCTGTTCCGAAAGTCTGAGCCGACCCGGACACACAATGCCGCCCCTGCGACACGGGCACAAGGGAAGTGTGATGGTTGATGTATGATCTTTGATTTTTGAATCAACAATCAACCATCACACTTCAGACTTCTCCAGGCCACTACTTGGCCGGGGCGATCCGAACCAGGACCACGCCGTGACGCGGCACCTTGGTTTCGAACTGATTACTGAACTCGCCCAAATCCTTTTGCCGCCACAGATCACGAACCTTCTGCTTGCCGCTGATACCGAGGGTCTGCCACGTCGCTTGGACGGTGCCCTCGAATTCCGAGCGGTTGAACAGACCGACCGCCTTGGACCCATCCTCCATATTCTTGGTCCAGACCTCAACCAGGCCGTCTTTGCCGACGCGCGACGCCTGGTGACCCAGTGGGTCCTGGTTGACCTCCAGCACTTCATCGTTGGTCAGCAGGTTCAGCGTGAAGGCGTCGAACTGGGTCATGTCACAGCCGATCAGCAGCGGCGAGCACAGCAAGCACCAGAGGCTGATGTGGGTGTACTGCTCGTTGGGCGTCAGCCGGGTGGGATGCAGGCTCGGGCCCCAGCCGACCTTGCCGACGATCAGCATGTCGGGGTCGTCGAAGTGGCCCGGACCGACGTACTTCTCGTGCCCGCCCTGCCGGAAGCCAATCCCGGACAGGCTGGCCCAGGTGTCGGTGATGTCACCGGTCGTGCGCCAACTGTTGCCGCCGACTTCGCTACCCCATTCCCAGACGTTGCCCATGCCATACTGGCACAAGCTGTAGATAATGTCGCGCGGCACCTGGTCCAGGGCGGCCCGCATGACCAGGTACGGTTTCATCAGGTCCTCGCGATTGGGGGTTCTCGGGGCGATCTGGCCATAGCTGCACCAGTCGTACTTGAGATAATCGAAACCCCACTCGCCGTACTGCTGGGCGTCCTGCTGCTCATGTTGATAACTGCCAATGCACCCGCCGCAGGTCAGTGGGCCCGGCGAGGAGTACAGACCGATCTTCAGGCCCAGGGCATGGACATAGTCCACGAGCCCTTTCATATCGGCAAAACGAGGATTCGGCGTGATGCGGCCCTGAGCATCCCGTTCCGGCCCCTGGAGCGTGGGATCGTTGGTCGCCTTGGGCTTGACTTCCCAGTAATCGTCGATGTTGATGTAGGTCCAGCCGTGATGGATGAGGCCGCTGCTGACCATCGCATCCGCGGCGGCCTTGACCTTCTCCGCCGTGACCGCCCCGGCGAAGCAGTTCCAGCTATTCCAGCCCAGGGCCGGCGTCAGGCCGATCGTCGGCCCGCAGACGATCTTGAATTTCCGCTCGGCGCTGCCCAAGGCATTCTTCGCCTGCAACGTCACGATGTGCTCGCCTTTGTCTTGGAGTGACCCAGTGATGATGCCGGTCCTGGAATCCACCTTCAATCCAGCCGGCAGCCCCTCGACGCTGAAGGTCATGGGGCGGTCGCCGGTGGCGGCGATGGTATACTGGAAGGGATGGCCCGGCCGGACGCCGAAGACCTTGGCCCCGTTGATCTGCGGCTTCGGAGCAGATTTCGGGGTCAGAACCACCGCTTCTTCTGCCGGCCCGTCGATCGTCACGGGAGCCGTGCCCTCGTATTCGATCCTGGCGTCGGCCCAATCCGTCCGGTTGACGTCGCTGGTACCTTCGCCGGTATCAACCATCAGGAGCAGATTCTTGACGCCGGTCACGTCCACGTCCACTTTCTTCGCCGGTTGGTTGGCCTTCATCGGGCCGCTGCTGAACAGTTCTTTGGCGTCCCCGTAGACCCGGAACGTCGCGGTGCCGGTGGCGGCTTTCGCCTCATCGTCAATCCCGACCAGGGCCGTGAAGCGTTTGGCCTTTTGGACGAGGTCAATCCACAGCGTGCTGCTGCCCAAGGTCCTCACGCCCTCTTCGTACTTCTGGTCCGCAATCGAGAGCGCCACCGGCGTGCTGGGCCGAGCACCACGGAAGCCCCCGCGCGGGCCCCGCGCCTGCTGGATCTTGCGCAGGTCCAGCTTGGACAGGGACACCGATTCCGCCTGGCAAACCGCCGCCGCCAGCGAGACCACCAAAAGGACTCCCAAAGGACGAGTCCAGCAACGCCACCGATTCTTGGCCGATTCAGACATGACCGCTCCTTTCCAAACTGATAGTGACTCTCAACAACTCAGGGCTTGCACCTGCCCGTAGGGAGGCTCATTGTATCGTCACCACGGCAGCAAGGGAAGAATGCCCAGGGCGAACGCGAAGTCCCTTGGCGAATCGCAATTATGTCATTGCGACGAGCGCGGCAAGCCTGCCCCCGCGCAGGCGGGGGAAGCAATCTCAATCCCCAGGGTGGGAGATTGCTTCGCTTCGCTCGCAATGACATGCAGGACGGCACTGGTGAAAAACTCCGCGTTTGCCCTGGAAGAATGCCGGAAGATGAGAAGACGCGAGGGTGAGAACGTTGGAAGGTGACGGAGTGGCGAGCCGGTTCTTCCCTTCTCACCTTCACGCCTTCTCCCGTTCTCCGCTTCTTCGCGTCGCACCTCGTGCCGGATTTGTTGTTGACAGGTCCCGCGTAGCGGTGTTGTTATGGGGTGTTGTGCACCCTGGCACTTTGGATCGACATCATGTGAACGGGTTTGTGATAGGAGCATCGGGAGAAGATCATGCCGAACATTGCGACTGTGCTCAAAGAGGAGATCGTGCGGCTCGCCCGCAAGGAGGTTCGGAAACAGACGGACATTCTCAAAAGGACCTCGGCCCAGTATCGAAGGGACATTGCCGCGATGAAGCGCCGGCTCTCGGCCCTGCAGCGCCAGTTTGCGCCCCTCGAAAAGCAGGTGCTCAGGAGCGCTCCCTCCCAAGCCGCCCCCGTCCCCTCCGATGGCGTGCGCTTCACCGCCAAGGGTCTGCGCTCGCAGCGGCAGCGGCTGGCTCTCTCGGCGGCGGATTACGGCAAGCTCGTCGGCGTGACCGGCCAGACCATCTACAGTTGGGAGCACGAGACCGCCCGGCCGCGCAAGCAGCAAGTGGCCCGCCTGGCCACCCTGCGCCATATCGGCAAGAGAGACGCCGAGGCCCGCCTGGAGCAACTGACCAGCAAGGGTCGGAAGAAGTCGAAGTAACCACCCGCGGCGCCACCACGGAAACGGAATAGGAAGGGCCGACGGCTCCAGCGGCCGCCGGCCTGATGTTGTCCCAGCGTACGGTGATTCTGCGAAGGTCCATCGCCATTACTTGCACGGCCGGGTCACGAGCATCGGTTTGCCAAGTCATCGGTCAGAGGCGCTTCAGGTGGCCCTTGGCGACCGGCACCACCATAAGCGGCTTCGCATCCGCATCGGGAAGACCGTCCGCGTCTTTGTCGGCGGCGGGGCTGTAGATGGAGACGGTGCCCTCATAGTCCATCGTGTCCGGGGCGGTGAACGTCATCGCGGTATCGAGGACCAGAAGACTCAAGATGGTGGGCTTGGGTTTGCCGTCCTTCTTCACGTAACAGACCTCTTTGACCTGGAAAGTGTCGGACCCGGTCCTGATCCCTGTGAAGAACCCGGGCGACAGGGAGGTCGCCTCCGGTAGCGCGCCACCAAGGGTGGGATCCATGGTGACCTCCACCACCGTGCCTGATGTCGTCCCGGAGAGCGGGTCTTCCGGACTGATCGTGTAGATGCAGATGTCTCCTGAGCCGTCAATCTTGGTCCACGCTCCGGCCGGCGAATACGCCTGATAGGGTTCGGGTGGCCAAGCGGCCCCGGCCAGAACACTCCAGCCGGCGGTCAGCCCCAGGGCGACGATGCCGAGGGCCGATACGACAACAATCTTTCGGTTTCTGTTCATAGTGCTACCTCCTTTTGAAAATGGTTGGTTCGATCTGGCGGTGGCGGGACGGGCGCTTACGCCCTGGCCGTGGCTCAACGGTTCTGGCTCTCTTGCCACTCCCGCAGGAGCTGCAGCCATTTGTCCACATTGGCCGCCGTGATGTCATACCCCTTTCCCACCCTCAATTCCGGCAATGCGTTGGCACGATTTTGGGTCGCCCATTCCAGGAAAGTAGCGAGTTGTCGGTCGCAGGCCGCCATCGATTCTGCCGACAATTTCGCCCTTGTTTCCTCGATCAGCCCGTCGCGAAACGTAGTTTGAGAATACTCGTAGTAGATCGCCTTCAGTCCGAGAAGCGTGTGTAGTTCCGTCTGCTCTTCTACTTTGCAGGTCACAGTGTCGGCCTCGACCTGGAAGTCCGTGAACGTGAGTTGGCTGCCCAGCAGGACATCCAGCTCGAAGAGCTTGCGGAGCTCGGCTTTGCCTTCCTTGACCCAAGCCCCCACCATCTCGAATCGGGCGTCCTCCGTGAAGAAGCTGAGTTCCCGTTCCCAATCGTGGCGGTTGTGGGCCTCCACCATGCCCATGAGCTTGTCCACGAGCGTCTGGCTGCCCGAGCCGTCCGGGCTGTAAAAGAAACGCACCTCACTGAGGCCCGTCCGCGGCGCGATGCCCCAGTTCTTGGTGATTGTCAGCTTGACGAACTTGGCTGAGACTCCGCCAAAGCTGACGGTGGTGTTGGCCGTGTAGCCGGGCTTACCTGGGGCCCGGGCGAATTCCGGCACTCCCTCCAAAACCGTCCAAGCCACACCATCGACGGAATGCTCGATTTTGACGCGCCTGGCGCCGAAACCGAAGGAAGGCTCGCTCGGGGAGTTGTAGTTCCAGACCCACAGCTCGCGCAACGGGTAGATCCTGTCGAACTCGTATTGAATCCAGCCCGGCACAGCGCCCACGCTCAGCCACATATCCTTCTGCTCCGTCGAGTGCCCGCCGCTCGCATCGAGACCTGATCCGTCGACGGTCTTCTCCGGGCCCGCGGAGGGCTGGGCACTGGAAGCCGTGGCGACAATAGTGCTGATCCGGAGCCGAGACTCGGTCGTGAAGTCCAGGACCGGCCCTCTGTAGATCGTCGCCTCCGGGCCGGCGCTGACGAAATCGACGCGCCAGTAATAGGTCCGGCCCAGTTCCAGAATCCCTTCGGGGTCGTAGGTCGTCGCCGTCTGCCCCTGGCTAACCAGCACGGCGAGGGGATCGGTTCGACTGGCGGCGTTGACCGCCTCGAAAGAGGTCCCGAAGTAGACGTCGTGTCTTTCCGCGAGTGACGGAGAGATCCAGCGCAGAATCACATCACCAGGAACATCCGCGGCACGTGGACCGGGAGTCATCGTGAGTTCCGTGAGAACCCTCAGGTCTTGCTCGTCTACGACACCATCGCCCCAGGGGGAGGGACCGATGTCGCACAAGGGCTTGTTCTGCGCCCAGTTGCCCAGTAGGAGGTCCAGGTCCGTTGCCTCGACCTTGCCGTCTCCATTGAGATCGACCACGGGCAGGATCGGCGCCTGCCACAGCTCGTATCCGTCCAAACCACCGCTGCGGTCGGTAGTGAAGTAGAGGGGCCCCATGTTGCCGAAGACGCCCGCCGAGCCCTCGTTCGCCGTGGTATTGACCGCCGAGCCCAGGTTGACCGGAAGGCCCCAGGAGCTCTTGGAGCTCGTACGAGTCGTCACCCACAAATCGTAGGCGCCGACTCCGCCGGCGCGATTGGAGCAGAAGAACAGCGCCAGACCATCCGCCGACAGGGAACACTCGCAGTCGTGGCTCGCACTGTTGACGTTTGGACCCAGATTGACGGGAGGACCCCAGGCGTCCTGCGTGCTCGCCCGCGTGGACATCCACAGGTCCCAGCCCCCCATGCCGCCGCTGCGATTGGAGGTGAAGATCAGAGTCAGGCTATCGGCGGAGATCGTTGGGGCGAAATCAAGGGCAGGGCTGTTGATCGGAGCCCCGACGCTCACAGGGGTGCTCCAAGGATCGCGGCGGCTGGGCCGCGCAGTCATCCAGATGTCCGCGCCGCCCAGTCCGCCGGGCCGGGGCGTGCCGGAGTAGAAGTCGCTAAAGTAGAGCGTCAGGCCGTCCGAGGACAGGCACGCATAGCCCTCACTGTACGCGCTGTTGACGGTCGGTCCGAGGTTGGTGGGCGGACCCCACGAGTCCTTGATACTCTGACGCGTACTCACCCAGATGTCGGACGCACCATACCCGCCCGGCCGGTCGGAACCGAAGTACAACTCCAGGCCATCCGCCGATGCTCCGGCGGTTCCGTCATTCGACGGACTGTTGAGGACCGGCCCCATGCTCTGCGCCAGGCCGAAGGTGAAATCCGCCCGGGCGCTGCCGCCGGTGGTCAGCACGAGCGCCAAGATACTGATCGTGGATGCGACAACGGTCTTTCTCTTTCTATTCATGGCACTACCTCCGTTTCCAAATGACTGGCTCGGTGCGGCGGGCTAGCCCTACCGGCGACGACCAACGTCTTCCCCAATAACCACCGAAGAATTCGTCGATCCTGCGCGGAATCTGGAGGTCCTCGCCCCCTTTTCCCGTGGGCCGTGACGCTAAATCCTTGACGGATCAGGGTTTGTCCGAGTATATTGATTCTCGTATCATCTGCCTCGGCCGAGGCTTCACGGCTCATGCATCATGGTTCGTTCGGCTTTGGCGAGACGGGGAGACAGCCGATGGGCATGAAAGAGAACGGTTACACCGACCTTGGGGGAACGGGCGCTGTTTTTCTGACCACGCACTGGTCGCTGGTCGAACAGGCCGGCTCCGATGAAGCCTTGGTCGGCTCACTGCTGGAAAAGTACTGGAAGCCGGTATACTGTTACCTGCGTCGTCAAGGCTACCACAATGAGGATGCCAAGGACCTGACGCAGGGATTCTTCCAGGACATCGTCCTCGGCCACGATCTGATCGGGAAGGCGGATCAATCCAAGGGCCGGTTCCGCTCCTACCTCCTGATGGCCCTGGACCGGTACCTCATCAATGTCCGCCAGAAAGAGACCGCGCAGAGACGCATTCCCAAGGATCGGCTCGCCGCCCTCGACGCGCTGGAAGTTTCCGAGCTGCCGGCGGCCATCTCGGAGGCGAGTCCGGAGGAGTCCTTCAATTATGCGTGGGTTTCCACCTTGCTGGAAGAGGTTCTGCAACAGCTCGAAAGCCAGTGCCAGAGCGACGGCACCAGCACCCACTGGTATCTCTTTCGCGAGCGGGTTCTATTGCCCATCCTCGACGGGGCCAGTCCCTGTTCCCTGAGCCAGTTGTGCGCCAGATACGGGGTGGAGGATACCACGAAAGCGTCGAACATGATCGTCACGGTCAAACGCCGCTTCCGCACCATTCTGCAGAAGCGTCTGCGCAGCCTGGTGACTTCGGACGAGCAGGTGCGCGAGGAATGGGAGGAAATCCGGCGGTTCTTCCCGGCCGTGGCGCAGGATCAGGAAGATTTGCGGTAGCTTTATTACGGACGGCCTGCACGTCTCGGACAGTCGAGGGGCGGCCGCGCGAGTCGAGCATGGGCAAAATCCGCATATTCGGTCTGGATTCCCGACGCGTGGGTAAGCTCCTGTCGATGGGAGACGAAGACAGCTCTGTACCGCCATCATCGCCGCCGAGCGAGAACCCGTGTGCCGAAGACGGGCGAAACGTCCGCGATGCCATCGCTTCGATTGGCCGATACAAGCTTGTGCAGGTGCTTGGCGAGGGTGGCATGGGGATCGTCTATCTGGCCGAGCAGGAGCATCCGATCCGCCGGCAGGTGGCCCTCAAGATCATCAAGCCGGGCATGGACTCGAAGCGGGTGATCGCGCGTTTCCAGTCCGAGCAGCAGGCTCTGGCGCTGATGGAGCATCCGTACATTGCCCGCGTGTATGATGCGGGACTGACGGAAAACGGACGGCCCTATTTTGTCATGGAGCATGTCCAGGGGGTTCCGATCACAGCCCATTGTGACCAGCATCGACTGACGATTGAGGAGCGGCTGCACCTGTTCCTGCGCGTCTGTGAGGCCGTCCAGCACGCCCACCAGAAGGGCATTGTCCATCGGGATCTCAAGCCCTCTAACATCCTGGTGGCGATTCAAGACAAAGAGGCCGTCCCGAAAGTTATCGATTTCGGCGTCGCGCGGGCGATGGATGAGCCGTTAGCCGGACGCACCCTGTTCACCGAACAGGGCCAACTGATCGGCACACCGGAGTACATGAGTCCGGAACAAGCCGATGTTGGCGCTCAGGACATCGACACGCGCACGGACATCTATTCTCTGGGCGTGATCCTCTATGAGCTGCTGGCAGGCGTTCTGCCGTTTGATCCCAAGGCGTTCCGGGAAGGCGGAATCGAGCGCATCCGCAAGATCCTCTGCGAAGAAGAGCCGAAGACCCCGAGCACACGGCTCAGCAAGACCTCGGCGGAGGAATCCACTGAATCCGCCCAGCGGCGCGGGACGGATGTGCGGACGCTGCAACGCAAGCTCAGCGGCGATTTGGATTGGATCGTGCTCAAGGCGATGGAGAAGGACCGCACGCGACGCTATGCCACCGTGGATGCCCTGGCCACGGATATCCGCAACTACCTGACGCATCAGCCGGTCGCGGCGGCCCCGCCGGGGACCTTGTACCGCGCCAGGAAGTTCGCCCGGCGTCATGGACAAGCCTTAGCCGCCTTGGCCATGACGATCCTGCTGCTCATCGGCGGCTTGCTGACCACGATCCTGTACGTCCGCATCATGAAGGAACGTACCCGCGTCCAGTCTCTGGAGCATCAGCGAATGCTGGAGGACGCGCGGATGCTCACCGGCAGCGGGAAATATGTGGAGGCCCTGGCGCGTCTCGGTCCGCTGCTGGACAGTCAGCATGTCGGTCGCGAGACGCGGCTGGTCCGGGCCCGACTTCTTCTGGAGCAGAAGGATCTTGCCGCCGCTACCACCGAACTAGAGACTCTTCTGGACCAAGAGGACAAGATCGCCGGCCAAGCCCACTTCCTTCTCGCCAGTATCTACTATGAAGACGACCCGTGGTCGCCCGGCCGGGCGGAGGAATACCGAGCCAAATGGCAGTTCCATAGCCAGCAAGCACAGAAGCTCCTTGCCGATACGGCCGAGTATCGGTTTCTGCAGGCCAAGGACACGACCGATGTGAAGGAGAAACTCCGCTTGCTCGGCGAGGCCCTGCGCCTCGAAAGGAACCACTACGGCTCGTTGCGGGACAGGGCGTATATCCATTATGCGCAGGGCGATTATGACAGGATGATCCTGGACGCGATCTCGATGAAGGCCGCGCGGCCCGAGGATCCCCAGGGGTATCTCCTTGGTGCGATCGCGCTGCGAGAACTCTGCCGCCTGGGGGAGGCTATCGCCTACCATGAGGAGGCGGTCTCGCTCGCCCCCCAGGACGCCAGCGTGTACGAGGAGCGAAGAGAGACCTACCTGCGCATGGGCGAGCATTCCTTGGCTCTGGCGGATGCCCAGCGCAGCGCGGAACTCGAACCAAACAACCTGTCTTATCAGGCACGGGTGTTTGTAACCCTGGTCGCGTTGGGTCGCTATGAGCAGGCCGACCGGCAGTTCGAGCAGACGATGCGCCGGCCGTGGGCCAACGCCGAATACAGTCCCTGGGCCTGGGAACTCGGAAGCTGGAGTCCGAAAGACTGGTTCCGTCTTAATGTCAGCCGATGCGTGAGCGAGGCGTTGTCGCGGAACCAGCCCTTGGGCCTTCCTGCAGGAGTGCCTGGGAATATTGGGTTCTGGGCCCTGCGCGAGGCGGTGGACTACCATGATCGTCTCAGCCGTCATGCCCGGCGTGTCGTGGCGCATGGGTGGTCCCCCAGTTGGTCCCCCGATGGCACGCAGATCGCCTACAGCCAAGGCGCATTGTGCGCCAGTGCGGTGGCCGTCCTCGATCTCAGGACGGGCAAGACCGAGGTCTTGACGACTCCCGGCAAGGACCCGGTATGGTCGCCGGATGGCCGATACATTGCCTTTGTTCGGGATCGGCAGACCCTGTCGTCTGACTTTGTGGGAGGATGGTCTGACACGACGGAGAAATACCGGGTGGGGGGCCGACCAGGCACGGCGGCAAGCGATCAAATTTGGCTGATCGAACCGCCCACGCATCGCCTGCGCTATGTCGCCCAGGGCCACTGGCCCGCCTGGAGCGCCAATTCCAAGCACCTTTACTACGATTCCCCCCAATCGGGCAAGCACGTCTACTGTGCGGCGGCCATCGATCAGGACCCGCCGGTGGTCAGGCAGACCTTCGAAGGTCTTTCCGTCTTCCCGGAGATATCTCCCAACGAGCAAGAGATCGCCGATCCCAGGTTCCGGTGGATTCGTATTTTGAAGGCACAGTCACAGACGCCGGTCGCGACGTGGCTGGCGCCCCCGTTTCCGGCCCGAGGGCTCATGTGTCATTGGCGGCCGGATGGGCGAGAGGTCAGCATCACCGGCTACCATGGCTCGAGCCTGGGGGCCTGGATCTTCGACACCCGAACCCAGGAAGCGCGGCGGATGCTCGATGGCCCCATCACCCAGGCAAGGTGGTCGCCCGATGGCTCCAAGATGGCCATTGGGCTGGGGCTGCCTTACTGGGAGATCTGGGTGGCCGAGCTGGACCCGAATCGGCCGACCGCGGAGGCCTTCGGGGCGACTCGGACGGTCGAGGAACACTGCCGGGAACAGATCGAGCATTACAGCCGCGGCATTATGATCGATCCGAATTGCCTCGACGCCCACCTGCGCCGGACCGACGCCGCCCTGTGGATCGACGACAGCCGAGCCGATGAATATCTGAAGGAACTGGAAGCCGCCTTCCGCCGCACCCCGTACCACGCCGAGGGTTGTGGCGCACGTGCACGGGCGATCCTCTCCAGCCCGCCCGAAGTGCGGGATCGCCTGGCGCCCCTGGCCTCACTCCTGGCCCGTGCAGCCGTGGCCAAAGATCCTGACAATCCGACTTACGCCAAGCTTCAAGCCGCTCTCGAAGCTGCGGACAAGTAATAGGGGCATAAATCCTCTGAATCATGGCGCGGCTTCGCGCTCGTCGTCGATTTTTCCGCCCGGATGCCGCCGGGGTTGACGCGGCGGATTCCAAGCGGCTATACTGCAAGCACTTAGGCTATCGCGCCCGTAGCTCAATAGGATAGAGCATCGGTTTCCTAAACCGGAGGTTGCAGGTTCGAATCCCGCCGGGCGCAGTATGAACAAAACATCGGGTATGGTTCGAGGTCTCGGTCTGATCCTGATGGTCGCGTTCGTTGGGTGCGGTTGCGCAAAGAAAGATACGCCGCCCCCGACGCAGGCCGTCAAGACACCGCCGGCGCCGGCCGCACCGGCCGAAAGCAACACGCCGGCCCCGCCCCTCAAGACGGAACATCCCATCGTCGCAACGACGCGGCAGTTCGTGAACGCCATCGTCGCGGGCAACTACCAGCGGGCCCTGTCGCTGACGGTGCCCGGCGAATTCACCCAGCAGAGTCTCGCCGGGATGCGTGAAGCGTTCCAGTGGGACCAGGCGACGTTCGCCCAGGCTTGGCTGGGCACCGAGCAATCCGCCGTCGTCACGAATTTCGTCCCGGCCAAGCAAGGTCCGATCACCGTGGCCTGGGGCTTCAACCTCGTGGCTGCCGAGGACGGCCGTTGGCTGGTTCGCCTGGCCGACGTGTTGTCCACCCAGCAGATGGTGACCGATTACCTCGCCGCGTTCCGCGAAGTCGCCCCCGAGGCGAAATCCGTCGAGCCGTGAAAGCGGGGACACAACAGGATTGTGGCAGACCAGGTCTCGACGACGCCACCCAGTTCAAGCACTGTTTTCTTGTCGCGGGTAAAGTCGTCCTGCACCCAAAGAAAGGGAAGCAAGCACGCACATGAGCGGATCATCCGACATCCTGCCGCCGGCCGCCAGAGACACAAAGCGACTGTATTTCCTCGACAACCTGCGGATCGCGCTGACGATCCTCGTGATCGCGCACCACGTCGGCCAAGCCTACGGGCCGACCGGCGGCTCGTGGCCGATCCAGGAGGCGACCCGGGCCAACATCCTCGCGCCGTTCTTCACGGTCAACCGCTCCTTCTTCATGAGCCTGTTCTTCCTGATCTCGGGCTATCTCATGGTGATGTCCTATGACCGCAGCCGGCCCTTGGCGTTTGTGAAGGGTCGCGTCCTGCGGCTGGGCGTGCCCCTGGTGGCCTTCTTCTTCCTCGTGATCCCGCTGCAGCAGTACTTGTGCCACGCCCGGACGGGGGACCTCGGGACGATGTCCTTCTGGCAATACTACACTGATTGTTACTTCGGACAGGCGGAGCCGCCGGCCGGATGGAAAGGACACTGGCCCGAGATGAACTTCGGCCATCTCTGGTACGTGGAGCACCTCTTGCTCTTCAGTCTATGCTATGCTCTGTTGCGTGCCCTGCGGCTGCGTCTGTCCCAGACCGACCTCGCGCAAGCGAAGCCGCCGAGGACAGCGGCGATCCTGCTCTTTGCCCTATTCCTGGCTTTCGCGTCCGCCATGGTCCGCATCTGGTATCCCATTGACAGATGGATTGGCTTTCTCGGCTTCATTCAAGTGGCGTTTGCCGATGTCCCGCGGGACTTGAGCTTCTTTGTCCTCGGCGCCCTCGCCTACCGCCGCCAGTGGTTCCTCGGTCTTCCCAATCGGACGGGCCGGACCTGGCTGCTCGTCGGCGTCACCCTGGCCGTGCTGTGGTACGCCTATGCGATGAGTCTGTGGCACGTCTTGCCCCTCGGCAAAGCCGCGATGACAGTCGTGTACCCCATCTGGGAGGCGTTGCTCTGTTGCGGCATGTGTATCGGCCTGCTCTACTGGTTCCGCGAGCGGCTCGACCGCCAGAATTCGTGGTCCAAGGCCATGGCTGAAGGCCAATACGCGGCCTATCTATTTCACGTACCGGTCATCGTCCTGGCGCAATATGCGGTTGCCGAGATTGCCCTGCCGCCTTTGACCAAGTTCCTCCTCGTGACGGCCGTCGGGGTGCCATTGACATTCTTGCTCGCCCACGGACTCAGGCAACCGGCCCTGGTGAGGCGAGTCCTCTGACACGCGTCAATTGCCGAGTTTCAAGTTTGAAGCTGGAAGCTCGAAGTTACAAGCCCAACCCCTATCCCTTCTTGCTTCACACTTGACACTTCAAACTTCACACTTCCAACTTGAAACTCCGCTCATGAATGCTGGTACACGTCCCAGGCCAAGTAGTTGCTCAGGGCCTCCGCAATGGGGGTGGCCGTCTGTGACAGGCTCACCGCCACGTGGTGCTCAAAGCCCATCCGGCAGATGTAGGCCAGCAGCGTCTGAAGGTTCTCAATCTGCATCACGCCGAAGCCGCCGAAGGTCTCGAGCGGATCGTCCGTGAACTGCCCTTCGCCCACATACGCCCGAATCACGCCATCGACATCATCCGTCATCGTCCGGCAGAACGTCGCCGGAGACGCCTTGATCTGCCCGACAATCGTGCCGTAGGTGTTCTCTTGGCCCACCGACCCGGCGATGATCGCCTGGTAGTCCATCTTATCGGAGCTAAAGAAGCTCTTGGCGACGTTGCTGCAATGGAACAGGACGCACTTATCCGGGTCCTCTTCGAAGTTGTTGTTCCAGTCGAGCAACGCACTGGGCGTGCCACTGGCCAACTGGAGGACGTACATGGCCAACAGGCCCGTCACATCGACCTCACAGGCACTGGGCAGGAGCGCCTGGCTCATCATGCTCATCAGCGTGCACGGCACAATCCCAAAGAATTCCTCCAAGGCCGTCCAGCACTGAATCGCGGTGCCGGCCAGTTGTTTCTCTTTGATCCATTGATCGACCACCGTACCGAACTTGGCCATCTTCAAGAGCCCCTCGGCCGGGATGGACTGCGTGTCGGTGTACTGGGTGATGGCCGCCAGTCTGGCCTTGACCTTTCGATCGTTGTCCGCCAGCCGGCCGACTTTGCCGAGGATCTCGTACAGGTCCACCGGCTCGATACCGATGCCCGCAAACTCCAGGATCTTCTCGCTGTAGCGGACGGTATTGAACGCCGCCGGCCGAGTGCCGATGGCCCCGAACCGCACGTTCTTTAGCCCCCGCACGATCCGGCAGATCGCCGCAAAGCGGTCGAGGTCCTCTTTGAACGCCGGGGAGGTAACCTTGACCGTGTGCGCGCGGGTGAGAGAAAAGGCGATCCCCGCCTGGCGCAGATTGTTGCAGGCGCTGATCTTGCCGCAGAAAGAGTCCCTGCGCCGGTCGATGCCCATCTGTCCAGCGGTATCTTCCTCCGCCTGAATGAGGATCGGCACATCCAGGCCGCTGCGTTTGATGGTCTCGGCGATCCCGCGTTCATCGCCGAAGTTCGGCAGCGTCACGATGATGCCGTCGATGTCTTTGGCTTTGGACGCAAACAGTTCCGCGCATTTGCCGGCCTCTTCCAGGGTCTCGACGGCCCCATATTTCGTCTCGGTCATCGGCAGAGCCACCGCCCCGTAGCCATTGTCCTTGAGCACCGCAAGGATGTCCCTACGGCCCTCTTTCGCCAGAATGTCCGGAAAGAATCCCCGATTGCCAACGATCACACCAAACGTCACTTTGCCCATGCCTTATCTCCTTTTCTTGTCAACCATGTCACGATTGTCCGCCAGTCTACCGACCTGCCCGCGTTCAAGCAAGCAGCGAGGCCCAAGATAATGTGGCCGCGGGCCGGACCGGGGATTCTCGGCGTCTTTTTGCCAGGGCTATCGCATGTGCGCCTCTGGAGCCTTGCCCTCCCCTAAAGATGGTGCGTGGTACCCACCCTACGAGTTGGGGGCCATGCGTCCTTCGTAGGGTGCGTACCACGCACCGCTCCATCATGGGCCATCGAGGCTCACATGCGATTACCCTACTCTTTTTGCTTGATTCTCACTGGCCTATGGAGTATTCTCGCCAAGCAAGATTACACCTGTAGTTCTGAAGGATGATTCATGAAGAAGTTGCCCCGGATCTCCGATGCGGAGTGGACGGTCATGAAGGTGCTGTGGGCGACGCCGGGCCTGACGGCCGACGAGGTGGCCGAGGCTCTGCGGGGCAAGGTGACCTGGAACGGGCGTACGATCCGCACCCTGATCAACCGGCTGCTCCAGAAGAAAGCCTTGAGGTACCGAAAAGAAGGGCGCAAGTACCGCTACTGGCCGGCCGTCCGAGAGGAGCACTGCGTCAAGGAGGAGAGACGCTCGTTCGTCCAGCGGGTCTACGGCGGCACGATCCGACCGATGCTGGCCGCCTTCATCGAGGACGCCGAGCTTTCGCCCGAAGACATCGAGGAGTTGAAGCGCATGCTGGAGCGCAAGGGGAGGGCGGAGTGATCGACTCGCTCGCCATGCACCTGACACCATTTCTGGCTTGGCTTCTGCGTACCACCTGCCAAGCCAGCATCCTGATCGGCCTGATCCTGCTGATCCAGAAGGCCGCAGGCCGCTGGCTTGGGGTGCGCGGGTGCTATGGCTTGTGGCTTTTGGTGTTGATCCGTCTGGCGATGCCCTGGCCGGTCCAGAGCCGCGTGAGCGTGTACAATCTGCTGCCGCTCCAACGGTACGAGATGCCCACGACCATAGCGAAGACAAACTCGACTTCTATGAAGATGCGCGGGATCTCTGCGCCCCAAGCACCCGCGCCGAACGATTCGACCGCGAAGGGCGCCGCAAAGACGCCACAGACGCCACGTGAGCCGTGGCCCGATGGGTACTGGCCCCAAGCCGCGGTCTTCTTGTGGTCGACCTGGCTCACCGGTGTCTGTTCTCTGGCCGGCTGCACCCTGGTGAGCGGCCTGGGCCTGCGCCGCGTCGTTCGGCGCGGGCGGCCCGTCACCGACCGTTGGATTCTGGACCTGCTGGAGGACGGCAAGCGCCTGCTCGGCATCCGCGCCGGCGTGCGCGTGATAGCGGCCGATGGCCTAGAGAGCCCCGCCCTTTTGGGGCTCGTCCGGCCCCGGTTGTTGCTGCCCCGGGAAGCCCTGGCCGAGAGAAACCGGACGGAGCTGCGTCACATCTTTCTCCACGAGCTCGCTCACCTCAAGCGTCACGATGTCCTGATGGGCTATGTCGCCAGCCTGCTGCACCTCCTGCATTGGTTCAACCCGCTGCTGGCGTGGGGCTTTCGACGGATGCGGGCGGACCGGGAATTGGCCTGTGACGGACTGGCACTGTCCGTGCTCGCCCCCGACGAGACGGCCGCCTATGGCCGCACCATCGTCCATCAAATCGAGCAGTTGCTCACGTCCCGCCCGCGCTGGGTGCTGACCGAGTTAGGCGGAGACAGGGCCCAGATCAAACGCCGAATCGCCGTGATTTCCGCGGCCGGCCCCCACCGGACCTATCATCGGTCCCCCTTGGCGATCGCGCTGGTGGGAGTCCTGGCTTGGACGGGGTTGACGAATGGGATCACCGCTGCTGACAAGCCTGTAGCCTACGCACCCGCAAAGGCTGTGCCTACGACGCACCAGGACAAGCACGCGTTTATCGAGAGGCTCTATATCCGCAATAGAGAAACGGGCAAGTACCTGGTGGCGGACGGCGACCGGGTCGCCTGTGACGCGAACGAGCCGGGCGACGCCGGCTTGTGGGAGGCCCGGTTCAATGACAACTTCGGCCACGGCGATCCCGTGTTCTTTTATTCCGTTTCCAATCTGAAATATTTGAGGTCGGACGGGCAGGGAAACCTTGCGGCCGACCGACCCGACCCGGACGATGACGCGCGCTGGATTGTCTGGGCTCGCCCACAAGGCGTCTGGGTGATATCGGAAAAGTTCAAGGACGGGTACCTCCGGCTGGATGAACAGGGCTTCGTCAGTGCGGTCAACTTCGGCAGGGACAGTCGGGGCTACTGGGACATTGACGGACTCTGGAGGATCAAAACGTCCGACCATCCGAAAGATGCCGCCGAATGGCACAGGCAGCACGTCCCCGGACCGGATTGGCAAGGCGCCTGGCCCAACTGGCGGCCGCCGAAATAGGGGAGCAGGTCCCGTCCCGGTGACCGCGGGAAAGCGGCAAGACGCCCCGAGCTTCCGGAGACGCTGAGATTTTTCCCATTTTTTTCTTGACCAACGATTACATGTGTGATACATCTAGATACTATTACATGTGTAATCTAATAAGACTGCCCGTTGCCGGGAAAGATCAGCATCGTGGGGAGCCGGGTGGTAAGTAGTTCAGTATACAGTTGAGAGGTCCGCGTCGGCAGGCTGGGCTGTAGATCTGGAGGCCGGTGCAGCACCTGGATTCGAGGAATGGCTGTGAGCCTGGGCACGTGTACACCCTTCTGGTAGGTCAATGCCGAGCAACCGTGTCAAGGACGCGGCATTCGTTATAACCATGTGACCTTGTCGGATTGGTGACTCAGCACCGTCGTTCGGTCTCGCCCACTTGCATGAAAAGAACACTGAGGCTAACAGGCACCTTGTACGACGGCATACCGTGGAACTGCAAAACAACTGTTTGATTGCCCGACCTCCGGACCCGTGTTGCCTGTGAGACCCGGCATTGGATATTAGGAGAGTACGATGAAGACCTTGGGAAAGCGCACGAAGATGAATTGGCGGATGCTATTCGCCGCTGCAACAGTCGTTTACACAATGGCGGCTACAGAGATAGCACGCAGCTCAGATTACTATCTGCAAACGAAGTACTTTACACCTCTGGACGTGCGGTTATGTGACCCGACCACAATGCTTGGGAAACTAACTTATAGCTATCTTTTCCCGTCTGACTATAAGATCGGCGGAAAAGACTTTCAGTTGGAGCAAATGGAGTACACAGGAGCCTGGCAGGCCTACCTCGATCATGGTGATCTCAAAATTAAGCACGTGAACTTATCGGGGGAGCGACTAAGGGACTACTTTGTGGCTACAAACCGCAGACGTGGATTTCCCGATCTCACACCGCCGGCCTTCCACGAAATCCCACCTACCGACGTGGAGGTGTGGTTTCGCGACGGCACGACAGGCAAGGACACTCGCTTACTCAGCCACATCGATCTGCTGAATACGGTGACAGTCCTGAGGGCTGGCGATCCGGTTGCAGTTCCCATGCTTGAGGCTGTCATGGCAGGAACGGGGACTATTTCGTGTCGGTACATCCATTCCCTCGACGAGAAGCTGCATTTCCAGTACGAAATGGCACAGCAGTATACGTTAGAACTTGGAAGACTGACGACGCTCGACTGCGTGGAAAGCAGGTTCGTTACAAAACGCGATGAATTCAGACAGAAGCTCACAAGCAGCGCCAGCAGTTTTATCAGTATTGACCCAAGAATCCTTGGTACGTCGGCAGGTAACCAGATCATGAAGTCCATCGAAACGTGCTTGAGCGATCAAGTATTGGACAACGAGATGGTCGGTTTCATAAAGGTGTCATGGTTCCTGCAAAGGGCTAAAGAGTTGGCGCAATGCATGACTCCCGTGGGGGACCCGAACGATGAGATATTCGAGATCATCAAGCCGACAGAATTCAACACAATAACAACGGAGGTGTTGGAGAAAGAAGTCACGTATGCCGATAAACAGATCGGAGTGGATACTGGTGCAAAGATCCAGATTCCCATCAAAGGCATTCCTGTACCAATGGAGGGCTGGTTCAAAGGTAGCGCGCGTGACACGAAATCGAGGGACTATTACAGAGACTGGAGGGGGTACGATCAGGAAAAGGGGTTCGCAGCAAGGACGGTGGCAGTGCATTATGTTGACGCAGCGTACCTTGAGAGTGACGCGACCTACCGAAAACTCATTGAAGTGGTTGAGCCCAATACTGTATCGTTCTGTGAGGATGTCCTGGTAGTATTCACAGACTCCGCGACCGACCTGATTCCGTACGGAGGGCGTGTCGTGTGGAATTGCGCCGACGGATCTGGCGGTCTCTCCCATGACTTCGCCGTCTCCTTCCATTCCGTGCAGAGCGCATGGACCACTAATTCGAGGATACCATTGGTCTGGTTCTCAGATTCGATTGGTGTAGGTCCGCATGACGTAATCACCCAAGCTATAGTCAAGATAGGGGGTATTTCTGGAACGTTCCTCGCAAATGGCGGCTCTTGGGCTGTTGATTATGCCTTTCCACCAGGCTGGCAAGAATTCGATACATCTACGAGCGTATATCCGCCCGGTGAGGCAACCAATCCACTGACCGTTGAACAGGGAAACTCCCTGTATATCGGGAGTTACTACCTGTCCGGATGGTGGGAGGATTGGCTCGGCGGTCCGTGGGATTCACGGCCGACTGGAGATGACATACGGTTTTGGACCCGCGTGAAAGTGAAATCTCTGACTTTCCTAGGCTCGTGAGGGCTGAGACAACGGGATAGTAAGCCAACAACCGAGGCAAGGGATCACCGGATTCGCGGGACAGACCCTAGTTTAGATTTCAGCCCAGGGCTTCAGCCCTGGGCTGAGGTTTTGATGGGGATCTCGCCCGGGGAGACGAATTGAAGACGTCCGGTACCCCTCAGATCGACATTGAACCTGTCCCAAGCAGGTTCTGAACAAAACGTTGGTAGTGTGACGTGCCTAACTAAAGCACACATTGTCTGGAGAGGTAAGACAATGATGAATCAGGCAATCCGCATAGGACTTTGTGGTCTGGTGACCCTATTGAGCGTTTGCCCGGGAACTGAATGAATATGGCAAGACGCACCTGTACTGCTATGACAACATTCGATACTCCCCCTATCCCCCTCCTTCCAAGCCGGTGGACCTGAGCGACTACCATATTCCCGTTACGATTCCGGCGGACATCGCCAGTGTTTTCAGTTCCGCCATCCTGCCTTGCCGGCAGCCCCAGTTTATTGAACTGGTTCGGTTAGCCGCCGGCGAAGAGCCCAACCTCTTCAACCAGGAATGGCTGATCTGGTCCTTGCGCGTCAGCACGTTATTGCCCAAGGATGATACCAGCTCAAAGATCCTCATCTATCATGCGCTGCCGATCATGTACAAAGTAGTGAGAGATAGCAACTTGTCGCCCTTGATCAGACTGCGATCGTTAAAGGCGATGGCGGACTGGTATGACAGTATGGCCCTGATGTATCGGAGCGACAAACATCCGTTGCATGAGATGTACCGGCAATATTTCAGCAGGGAAGACTATCTCCATCCCAATAGAAGGCTGTCGGAATATCTTGAAGTCGAAAACGCCAGAGTACCTGCCGGCAGATACAAGCTGAGTTGCACACCTACGTGCGATAAGAATTGTTCAAGCAGTTGTGAATGTGATTGCTCTTCGAGGTGTACCAGGGGGGAAGTGCTTGGTATCCCAATCATTGATCCAGTGTGCTTGGGTGGGTGCGAACTGGGAGAACTGGATTGTGAAGCAGGTTGCGTACTCGAAGAAAAGGAATGCGAAGCAATATGTTCCCTGATAGAGGATGCCCTGAATCTGTAATATGTTTCGGGACGAACTAAAGGGGCACTGAAGCGGCGAAGCATCCCGGGATTGTCATCATCGCCGGCTCGAATGGGGCCGGGAGCACGTTCCAGGACCGGATTGATACAGCACGCCGTCAGACCGGCCCGGTGCCGGAATAGGGGAGCGGGGGCCGCCGCGATGACTTTTGAGATCGGTAAGCGGGGACTCGGGATTCCGAAAGCGCGACGATTTCTCCCGTTTTTCTCTTTACCGGCGATTACAGATGTGATATTTATAGTAGGTATTACGTATGATGCCCTGATCCAGTTTTGGACGATCCGTCAAGCAAGCAACGGAGGCATGGAATGGAGAGGCAGGCTCACCGGGCAACGTACCGTACGTTGTCGATCATCGGTTCACGCCTTCCCAGAGGGCAACCGGTGTTTCGCGGTCTGCACCTCGGGCCGCCCCCCCGCCAGCCGTGCCGGCAACCGCTGCCAGGAATTCGGACACAGGGGCCTGTGGGCGGGAGAGGAATATGCCTGAGGGGAGCCTGAGGTGCCTGATGTTTGCTGCCGCAGGATCTGATGCCGCCAAGAAGGTGGCCAGGCTGCTGGAGGAGCAAGGTACGGGCGTGACACGAGCTGCGGCGTGGGACGAGCGGGTCCACCCGCTTGGGGCAGGTCCGTGGCATCTTGTGGTCATCGACGCGAACGGGGAACGCCGCCGTATGCTCCAGGTGCTCTCCCAATGCCGGCAGACTTATGCCGAGGTCCCCGTGCTGGTTCTGGTGGAACGGGGCGACACGGAGACGGCCGTCCAAGCGATAAAGACCGGGGCGGCCGATTGCCTCGAAATGCCCGTCACGTCAGCCCGGCTCCGCGCCGCTATTGACGCTCTGAGCGAGCCGGCGCGTCACGAGCCCCACGACCTGTGGGTGCGTCTGACCCGCGTGGAACAGATCATCCTGGGGCACATTCTGAACGACCGCACGAATCGCCGGATCGCGGACCTGCTCTGCCGCTCGCCCCGAACGATTGAGGTGCACCGGCAGCACCTCATGGATAAGCTGGGCGCCGCCAATCTGGCCGAGCTTGTGAAGCAGGCCGTGCGGGCAGGGATTGTCGAGCGGACCGCCGACCCTCGGCCGCGCGACTTCGGGGACAATTGCCGCTGCGATCAGGGCTACGGGGGGCGAGACTGGCCGTAGTAGGCGCCGGCACCGTGTTTTCGCAGATAGTGACGATCCAAAAGGGCCTGCGAGATGCAGTCCTGACGCGCGTTAACGACGAGAGTGCCGTAGGCCATCAGCGCGACTTGCTCCAGGACAACCGCGTTCTCGACGGACTGGGCGGCGGTCTTGCCCCACGTGAAGGGGCCATGATTGGCGACCAGCACCGCCGGCATCTGGAGCGGGTCGATCTGGGCGAACCGCCGGACGATCACCAGGCCGGTGTTCTGCTCGTAGGGGCCGTCAATCTCGTCATGCGTCAGCGCGTCCGTCACCGGCACCGGGCCATAGAAATGGTCCGCATGCGTCGTGCCGAAGCAGGGAATCTCACGCTGGGCCTGGGCCCACATCGTCGCGTACGTGGAGTGGGTGTGACAAACGCCGCCGACGCCCGGGAAGCTGCGATAAAGCTCCAGGTGCGTCGGCGTGTCGGAAGAGGGCCGCAGGTCCCCTTCCATCACGCTGCCCTGGAGATCGACGAGGACAATGCTCTCCGGCGTGAGTTTCTCGTAGCTGACGCCGCTGGGCTTGATGGCGATCACGCCGTGACGGCGGTCGATGCCACTGACATTGCCCCAGGTGAAGACGACCAAACCACGCTTTTGCAGAGCGAGGTTGGCCTCGTAGACTTGTTGTCTCAGATCGTCGTGCATAGATCCAATTCGTCCATCATCGAACGGTTGCGCGGCTCGTTTCCGTTTGTAGTGACGCCGTCAGGCGTTATCTGTGTCGAGGGCGTCTCGCCCTCGAATCGCGGGCAAGATGCCCACGACACGAAGCTATGCTCTTACGAGCACACTACAAACGAGCCTCGCAACCGCTCGACGCCTTACGCGTTTGCTTTTTCTTTGATCGTCAGCAGTTCCTTCATCACGCTGCCCATGCCCAGGACCTTGCCCTGGATGCCGAAGCCGTCGTGCAGCCGGCGGTAGAGCTTGTAGAGCTGCTTGTAGACCTTGTGATGGGCCGCGATCGGCTTGAAGGTCGTCTCCTTGATGCCGCACATGGCGGCCTGGGCCTGGGCGAAGTCCGGATGCGCCCCGCCGACCACCGCCGCCGCGACGGCCGAACCGAGGGCACAGGTCTGGGCTGAGCGGCTGATCTTCATCTCGCGGCCGGTGACATCGGCGTAGATCTGCATGAGCATGGCGTTCTTCTCGGCGATGCCGCCGCAGTTGACGACCTGGTCGATCTTGACGCCGAACTCCTCGAAACGGTTGATGATGGTCAGGGCCCCGAACGCGGTGGCTTCGACCAGGGCCCGGTAGATCTCCTCGGGCCGCGTGTGCAGCGTCTGGCCCAGGAGCAGGCCGGTGAGCCTCTGATCGACCAGGATCGTGCGATTGCCGTTGTTCCAATCGAGAGCGAGCAGGCCCGACTGGCCGGGCTTGAGCCTGACGGCCTTTTCCGTCAGGGCCTGGTGCGAGCCGGCGTCTTTGCCGCCCGGCTGGATGTAGTTGACGAACCAGTTGAAGATGTCCCCCACCGCCGACTGGCCGGCCTCCAGGCCGAAGTAGCCCGGCAGGATCGAGCCGTCGACGATCCCGCAAATGCCGGGGATGTCCGCCAGTTCTGTCCCGCTGGGCGCGACGACCATGTCGCAGGTGCTCGTGCCGATGATCTTGACCAGGACGCCGCCTTTGATTCCGGAGCCGACGGCCCCCAAATGGGCATCGAAGGCCCCCATCGCGACGGGAATCCCGGCCGTCAGGCCCAGCTTGCCGGCCCACTGGTCGGTCAAACGCCCCGCCGCCTGATCGACGGCGTAGGTCCGGTCGCCCAAGGTCCTGCGCAGGGCCCCGAGCTTGGGATCGAGCTTGCCGAGGAACTCAGCGTCCGGGTAGCCGCCCCAGGTGTCGTTGAACATCGCCTTGTGCCCCGCGGCACAGCGGCAGCGCCGTAGCTTCTCCGGGCTCTCGGTCCCCGTTAGGACCGCCGGCAGCCAGTCGGCGTGCTCGACCCAGGTGTACGCCGCATCGAAGACCGCCGGGGCCGCCCGCCGGCAGTGCAGAATCTTGCTGAAGAACCACTCGGAGGAGTAGATCCCGCCGCACTTGGCCAGGTACTGCGGCCGCACCTCGCGGGCGAGGGCCGTGATCTCGCCGGCCTCCGCGTAGCCCGTATGATCCTTCCACAGCCACGCGTGGGCGTTGGGATTATCCTTGAACGCCTCCAGCAGCGCCAGCGGCGTGCCGTTGCGATCCACCGGCAGCGGCGTCGAGCCGGTCGTGTCCACGCCGATACCGACGATGTCCCGCGGGTTGAAGGCCGGCTCGGCCTGGCGGGCCGCCGCAATCGCTCCGGCAATCGTGACCTCGGCCCCCTTGAGATAGTCCGCCGGGTTCTGCCGGGCCAGGTTGTGGTCCGCCGGATCGAGAATGATCCCCGCCTCGCCGGTCGGGTACTCATAAACGCACGTCCCCAACTCCCGGCCGTTAGCCGTATCGACGATCACGCACCGCACCGAATTCGTGCCGTAGTCCAACCCCATCGCACATTTCATGTCCCAGTCCCCTTGGCCACCTGCGGTGGATTTTCCATTTACTATTTCCCATTTACGATTGGTCGTCACCAGGCGCGGCGACCCGCCGCCGGTTTTCGACCTCGGCGTCTTCCTTGGCACGCCCAATCGTAAATCCCAAATCGTCACCCGTCAATCGGAATACCCCCGGTCCCAAGGCAAACGCGGAGTCGCCCGGCGGATCGCGGTTATGTCATTGCGAGTCGCTGCGCCGCTACGCGGCTGATGTCAGGAAGAAACCAAGGTCTTTGCTTTGGGTGGCATCGCCAAGGCCGGCCGCCGGCCTTGACGATGGTCTCCCGTAGGCCATGGAGCCATCGTCAAGGGCTGCGCCCTTGGCGATGCCACCCGAACCGCCCGTTTCTTAGGAAGCAATCTGGGTTCCCAAACGCGATTCATCGCATTTGGGGGCCCTATCAATCCGCCGGGTGGGAGATTGCTTCGCTACGCTCGCAACGACATGCGAGCATGGAGTCTTGTGATAGTCTCTAAGACACAGCCGGGGGCGGCTGTGCTACGAGGTCGTCTCGCCCGGGGTGCGTCGTCTTTCGTTTCTTTCGGCCCTGCGATTCCCGGCCGGCCGACCCTCGGCGCCGGACCGGCCGTCGCGTGGTCGCCCCGGACCGGCCACGGACAGTGTTCTTGACGTCGATAGCCCCACCGGGCGACTCGTCCGGCAGGTTCAACCACGCGTACTCCCCGAGCAGCTTGACGGCCATGCGGTCGCGGGCCCGGGCGGCCTCGACCGGATCGTCGTAGTCCCCCAGGCGGTACACTCTGCCCTTGTACTTGAGCTTGGCGGACCACTTGTTCCGGTGGGGCGTCACGCCCTTGAACCCGGATCGCGCCCCGCACGGCCGGCTGTTCCACACGTTCTGCTGCTGCGTGCACACCCGCAGATTGCACCGGTGGTTGTCCAGACTTTGACCGTCCCGGTGGTCCACGACCATGCCCGGCGGCGGGTCCATAATCAGGCGATGCATGAGGGTCGTCCGGCCGTTGATGCGGCAGCAGGCATAGTACTTCCCGGCCACCTTGATCGCGTGCCATTTGTACTGGCTGAGCCACTCGAAATCCGCGGCGTCGACCATCGCGAACTTGCCCCGGGTCAGGGGAATGAACTTGGTCTTCTCATCCGGCGGCTGGGGCGGCTTCAGCCGGACCACGGGTTTCGGCTTGGCCCGAAACCGGGGGCAGCACCCCTTCGCTTGCACCCGCGTCAGATCCCCCGGCGCCTCGGGGCAACTGGCACAAACCAGCATCCCCGCCGGCCCCTTCCGGACCCCGCAGGCATAGAGACAGTTGGCACAACAGCGATTGCACATAGGTTCTCTCCTTCCGTTTTGAATGGTTGTCGGTGGTCAGGGCGTTTGAAGTTGGAAGTCGGAAGTGTGAAGCTGGAAGACTTGAAACTTCAAACTTGACACTTCACACGGCTCTTCTCCTTTTTCCGTTTTACTTTTCACCTTTCACCTTTGCCTTAAGGTTCTCTATATAATAAACTACCTAACTATTCTTGTCTACAGAAAAATATCCTAACTCCCCTGCCGCAACTCCTTGCCCCGCAAGGGGTAAGAAAAATCTGTGAAAAAAATGTAGCACCGCCGTGGCGAGGGCGTCCCGCCCTTGCTGGAAAAATGTAGCACAGCCGCCCCCGGCTGTGGAATTCCGGGCTCACACGAAGCCACAAACACACGAAGGAGACCGGGAAACCATCCACAGATTGCCCAGATTAAGGAGTGAGGAATCTGCGCACATCTGCGAAATCTGCGGATCCGTTGTGCTTCGCGGCTTGGCAGCTTTGTGTGAGATCAAATCTCCTTTATCCGCCGGTCATGTCATTGCGAGCGAAGCGCGGCAATCTTCCGATTTCTACAGGCTCCCGACGGAAAACTGGGAACCGGGAACTGAGAACCCTCTGTCCACCGGCTACCGGCTACTGACAACCGCCCTTTCAGCGCGCGGCCGCATTCTCGGCTTTACTTGTGAGAGGTTTTCCGGTAGGCTGTACGTATGAAGAAGAAACCCAACGAAGAGCAAAGTGACGAACTCCGGCCGGAATACGATTTCCCGCGGCTTTTGAAGACCGGCGTGCAAGGCAAGTACGCCGAGAGATTTCGCGCGGGCACGAACCTGGTTCTGTTGGCGCCGGATGTCGCGGAGGCCTTTCCCACTTCGGAATCCGTCAACGAGACCCTGCGACTGGTCCTCCAATTGACAAAGCTCCGGTCCAGGAAGCGAAAAGCCTCTGCCAAGCGTTGAACCTGCGTAACCCGATCAACTCGCGCAGAGACGCCGGGACGCAGAGGCTCGAAGAGATCATCCGCAGACTTCACCGCCCGGCCCATTCGACTCCGCTCAGGGCCGGCTCTGCGGCCGGAACTGATGCGTTTTTCGCCTTACGGGTACCGACGAGGAGCAGATCAAGTGGGGCGACCGGCAGAAACCGGCTGTCCCAACTCGCCCCGCAGTGTCAGGACCGCCCGCCCCGCTGGTATCCCAAATGCGACAAACGCCGTCCGCACTTCTGGGAACCGCGGAGGACCCCGGGCTTCGCAGCCCGGAGGAGGAAGAGCGAGCATCCCCTGCCTGACACCGACTACCGGGTACGAGAAAAAAGGGCTGTCACGACGTCTTTTCTCTTGCCTGTTCCCGCAACTGCCGCCATAATACCTTTACTGACTTAGATGAGCACCATTGACGAAGCTGTGACGAACTGGATCGAGCCCGAGGTGTCACAATGAAGACGCTAATAACGGCCACGTATACCTGCAATTCCCCGATGCGTACGGCAAGTACTGCCAGTAGGATACACCGGCCCTGCGGTAGATCGTAGGCAGAGGAAAACGGAGGCAAGTAATGAACAATGTCCCAACTGAACTGTGGAATTACGCCAATGATGGAGACCTGATCTTCAAGCGATATCATGATAAGTACGTAGCCAGCGAGGCACCGTGGTTCAACGATCGACTTCACGCCTTCTTGTTTGCCACCATGGATGAAGTAAGGCTTCGCCATGCTGCCGATTGTGCAAAGGCGGTTCTGCGACCCATTGATTATGAGGATGCAGACCGTTTCAGGCAAGGTGTACTCAAACGTGAGGTATCAGGCCTGATTTCCTATCAGCGTCAAAGGGACCATGCGGCACACACACTCTACAACTATCTGCTGGGTTGGTACTTCTACACCCATCTTGCTAGCATCCGCCAGGCTATTTCCACTGCGTTCAAAAACCGCAAGTACCAAGGAGATGTGATGGATTTTGCCGGTCTCTGGCCCTTTGTGAGTGTCATGCACGATATTGGCTATCTCTTTGAGGGATCGCTGACACCGCTGAGCTTGGCAACTGAGAACGAGCAGGTCTCGATGGGCCTGCGGATTATGCGGGATTACTTCTCTCACGAGTTCTGGCTAGCATCGGGAGCCACTTCAGTGGCGGACAGGAACTGCCTGCGTGACATGGCGGATGTAACAGAGCTATCATTCCCCGGCGAATCCCTAAGAACCTTGGCAGACTGCCTCAGGGATCTTCATGACTTAGAGCAGTTACGTCTTACCATCCTATCCGAAAGAAGGGAGAAAAAGATCGAGCCAAATGAGCCTGACCCCATCGCGAAGGAGAAGGGATTGCCGGGCGACGCATTTGATATCTGGTGTTCTCATTACGAGCATTTCGGTCCGCCGAGTATGGTGAACCGAATCAAGAGGCTTGAGAAGGCGTTTGAGTGGATAATGAACGAGGGCCTTGGAGCAACCGGAATTCGCCTTCTGGACCATGCCACCTGTAGTGGTCTACTACTATTACTTATCTCCACGTTCTACTTCAGAGTGCACTTTGGGATAGGCAATTCGAAGCCAGATAGCGAGTACAGACGGCGAGTCAGAGACAAATTTCTCGACAGACGCAGTAGGTACGAAGCGCTGTGGTGGTGGTCGGCTGTTGTATGGGCCACAGCGGCCACAGCACTACACAATATCCAACAGCTCCCGACATGTTGGCCGGAACATGTCGGGCCGACAATTCCATTGTCTATTGAAGAGGATCCACTCGCGTTTCTCGGTATCTTGGTGGATTGTCTTCAGGAGTGGGATAGATATACAGTCTCGCGAGAGACTGTCGTCGCCGGGCAACTCCCTCTTCAAGGGGCTGATGTTATTATGGACCACAGCAACGGACAAGTGATCGTAGACTACCGTGATCTGTCTGTATCACGCGATGTGAAGAAGGGTTTGGATCGCTCTCTTCTGGGCTGGCAGTCATATATAGATCTTCGACCTAAAGAGGCACCTTAGTATACGCGAAGCCGTGGGACGCCCACCCGTGGAATTCCGGGGACATCTATGAGGGGGCTTCGAGGGCCAGCCCTCAAATTAGCAATTAACGTGCCTAAGGGGCCTCAGAATCTGTGGGGGACTTCGAGGCGCGGCGCTCATAGGGAGCTTTGGCAAGAGGCTGAATCGCGGGACACCATACTCAATTGAGGGCCGAAATAAGTAAGATGTCCCCGCAATGAAGACGAAGAGAAGAGGCGGTTCAGGGTGCGGGAATGGTCGGACCCTTCCAGGCACAGGGAGCCGCTGAATCGGACGCGCCGGTCCGTCGGCGAGTAAGATCACACGTGCCCGGAAGAAGAAGAGACCGGGCACAGGCGGAGGAGGCCGGAAATAAGAAAGCGGAGCTCTCCATCAGACTCCTTCCGTAGGAATCCGCCCAGGGGCCGTCTTCAAAAGGGGTTCGGCCCATGAACCGCCGCCGGAGAACCTCGGAAGTGAACGCGAGGTCCATGGGGTCCCGGACCAGTGGTGAGCACGTGCGTAGCGTCTACCCCACTGAACCGCCCTGGTGCGGGCATTGATGGGCTGGACCGTGAAGTGTCAGTGGAGTATCGTGGTCGGCGAAGCAAGGAGGGAGCCCTGCCAGCATCTGGGCGAGTCCAAGTGTTCGATTAGCCGCCTCCACTTCTTCATTGCCGCCTTTCGGGCGAGGGGTTATGTTGGCCACATGAACAAGGAGACCTGTCCCATTCGGTGCGTATGTGACCAACGAGAAGGAGTTGA
>Ga0315280_10000251_pt1 | contig 103052 bp, 91 predicted proteins | sample YL17G06_40_MG_FD_203697 | JGI IMG/M metagenome (GOLD analysis project Ga0315280, IMG submission 203697) | Sediment microbial communities from Yellowstone Lake, YNP, Wyoming, USA - YL17G06_40 | ecosystem: Environmental > Aquatic > Freshwater > Lake > Sediment | place: USA: Wyoming | collected...
AGGAGTATGGTGAAACGACAGGGATAGGTTTTTCTTCGTTCCATGTGTTGTTGGTCATTGCAGTGGCGGTTGGTGCAGCGTTTAACTTCCCTGTCCGCTGTCGCTTGCTGAGAGGACCATGGCAACTCACTATTCCTATGCTCTCTCCGCGAACACTCCGCCATGGGCCGGGATCTGATTACTCGATATCATCCGGAACCGGAGGATGAAGCTGCGGGTGAGGCGCTCCGCGACGAGAATTACTACGGACGGTTGCTGCTATACGACCGCGACTTGAAGGAATTGTTTGATCCGATTTGGGAAGAGCAGTACCAAGAGAAACAGGGGGCTTGAACAGCGTGGCGTGACCTCCGTCGAGATACCCTGCCAACCGCGCACGTAGGTGATCGTGGAACGCGCACAATAACCGCTTCTTTTCGATTCTCACAGGCAGCCAAGGACGCGCACTCTCCCCCATGAATTCATCAGGGGCAGCGTGGCCCGGTTTGCTCCTCTGCCCGTCCTGTTCTTCCCCGCCGCGCGTTAGCTGGAGGGATTTGAATGCGCCAACACCGTGCCCAGCGGACGAGTGCCGAGCGTCGAAGACGTGAAGGCATGGTTCGCCGGCCGTACCGCCTGATAGTCCCGTCGGCCTGCGCTTGCGACCGGTCACGAATTCTGAGGCGGGCTTAGCCTCTGCTCGGGCTTAGCCGGTTGAAACGTGGGACGGCGGTTCCAGGCAAGAGGAAATCGGCAGATTTGCTTTCTGACGTCGAATTCAGAGGCGGCAGAAGCTACTAACTATCTGTATTTTCAATGACATTACGGCTTTCCACAATTATATCCTTGTTGTCATAGACGTTCTGGCTTCGTTTTCTGATTTTGCGAGTCTCAAGCCTTTGTTTTCAATAAGATTCCGGCTTCGTTCGATGCTTTTTTAAAGTTACTAGGGGAGTAGTCCTTCCGCCTGCCGAGCGCGGGCCAGAACGGACTTACTGTCATGTGGCCCACGTTCCGCGCAAAGCTGCGAGGGCGTCCCATGTCGAATTGGAGCAAACCTTCATCCCCATCGCATAGAATACATTATATTAGCTGGCTTGTCAAGAGACTAAATGTACTACTGCTGCGGAATCGCAATTGAGCCACCCTCGTCCTCGCGCGCCCGCCGAAGGAAGAGCCTCCGCCCTGACAAACGAATGTTGCGCTACTTTTTCAGGTCCTCAGGCGCATCGGTTAATCGGCCCAGCATTTCGTACACTCTGATAACCGCGTGGTCCACCATGCGCTCGCCGGCGCCCACCTCGACCCAAGTGGCAGTGTTAGCGGCTCCGTAGCCGCCCAGGGAGGCGGCGCGGATGGTGGGGAAATAACCGTAGTCACCGTTGGCATAGCCGAGGAAGAAGGCGTCGCGCACGGGACACCGCCGACGCCACTCGATCTGGTGCTCGACAAACGCCTCGCCTGGCATGGTCATCAGCGCGATGCGTTTGTTGATGAGGATGGTGGCAACTGGCAAGCGAGGTTCCTTTCCCTTTTGCCGGTCAAAAGACGCCGCGGCCTGCTCGCCCCAAGACTTCAGCACTGCTTCTCGAAACTTCTCCGGGTTCCAGCGAAAGCCGAAGGGAAGCAGGTCTTCCACAAAATCCAGGCTGGCTTCCGGCGCCGCTGCCGTCTGAATGCTCTTCGCCACGCGCGCGGCTTCCTGGCCGAGCTTTTCTCCGGTCCAGTCGCGCACCTTCACGGCGTCCTGCTCGAGTGGATGGACTGCGTAGTAGGGATTGATGTCTCCCGGCGCGCCCTGCATGAACATGGCGAGGGGTTGGCCGCCAAAGGCCTCCTCGACCGTCTTCATCGCCACACCCGGGTAGTCCGCGGAGTACTGCAAGTGATCCGAGCCAAACACTACCGGATGGCAGGCGTAGTTCATTAGAATCGCCAGGGGCTTGCCCTCGGCCGTGTCCACGCGCAGTACGGACACCGTGGGGTCCACGGGCGCCGTGGGGACCATGGTGTTATTACGCTCGAACCAGGTCACCGTGCCGTCCGGATTCACGCGTAGCCGGTTGTGCCCGATGTAGGCGACCCCGTAACCGCTACCCAGACGCGCCTCGACGGTGTGCTGATGGGCGTCATCGATGGCTTTGGCAATCTTCTCAAGCGCGGGAGTTTGCCAGTCAGGCCCTTCTTTGGGTGGAAACTCGTCGGGAACAACAGGCCCGGAATGAGTATGCGTGGACGCGACTAGAACGTAGGAAATGCCGCTGGTCTTCTTCGCCGTTTCGCGCAGGCGCTCGATCCAGGCCGGAGCAAACGGCGGACCCAAATCCGAAATCACCAGCGCCAGCCGCTTCTCCCCTGCTTCCAGGACCAACACGCGCGAGAAGAGCGGGTCGAGGATTCCAGTGGAACCGCCTTTGCGGTTCGCGTATCCGTACATGCGGAGACCCGTGGGGGGCGTGATCTCCACCTTCGCCACACCGGCCTTAAGCGGGGCACCCAAGAGCGCAATAGGAAACATCAAAAGGAACAATGTGAAAACGGAAACGGTCTTCAAAACTCGCGACATGATTCCTCCGTGTCCAGCCGACGACGCTGTAGGAGAGCCCCTTAATGGTGCTCCCGCGGGAGGGCCATAAAGGCCCTCCCCTACCTCAAATCCTCCGGCATATCGCTCAGGCGGCCTAGCATCTCATAGATCCTTCCCAAGGCGTGATCGACCATACGCTCGCCAGCGCCAAGTTCAATGTAAGTGTTCGAGTCCGCGGCACCATAACCACCCTCTGCAGCCGCGCGGATGGTGGGGAAATAGTCGTAATAACCGTTGGTGTAGCCCAGGAAGAGGGCGTCCCGCACCGGACAGCGATCGCGCCAATTGATCTGGAAATCTACAAAGGGCTCGCCGGGCATCCCCATCAGTGCGATTCGTTTGTTAATCAGGAGCGCGGTCATCGCTAGCCGAAGCTCTTGCCTGGCCGGTTCTATCCTGAAAAGCCCGGCGTGGTCCTCGAAGACTCGTGGACCGTATCCTTCGAGGAGCCCTCGGCGAAACCTCTCCGGATTCCATCGCACGCGGATTGGAAGCAGGTCCTCCGCGTAATCGAGACTGGCATTGGGGGCTGTTTCAGTCCAGATTTCCTTGGCGACACGCGCGGCTTCCTGCCCAAGTTGCTCCCCGGTCCAGTCGCGCTTCTTCACAGCATCCTGCCCCAGCGGAGTCGTGGCGAAATACGGATTGATGTCGCCGGCCGCTCCCTGGAAGAAGAAGCACAGCGGCGGAGCTGAACCAAAGGATTGCTCGACGGCTCTGACCATTACGCCGACGAAATCGGCCGAGTATTGCAGGTTGTCCGGGCCAAACACCACGGGGTGGCAGGCATAGTTCACCAAGACAGCCAACGGCTTTCCACTGGTCGTATCCACGCGGAGGACCGACACCGTAGGATCAACTGGCGCGTTGGCAATCTTATCGGGGTTTTGCCACAGCATCGTCACGGTGCCATCCGGATCGACCCTGCGCCGGTTGTAACCAACATAGGCTTTCCCATAGCCTGTTCCGAGCCGAGCTTCCACCGTCCCACGGGCTGCTTCTTCGATAGCCTTGGCAATCTTACCCAGCGCCGCCACCTCCCAAGCCGGAAGCTGGTCTGCGGGGTACTCATCCAGGATGTTAGGCCCCGCGTGAGTATGCGACGCCGTGACCAGAACAGATGAAATGCCGCTCGATCTCCTCGCCGCCTCGCGAAGGCGAGCCATCCAGGCGGGTCCAAAGGTCCGGCCGAGATCGAGCGTGACCAGCGCTACACGCTTCTCGCCTGCCTCCAACACCAGCACGCGCGCCCACAGCGGATCCATGGTTCCAATCGCCGGCCGCGTGCGGCCGAAATACCCATACATCGGCAAGCCAAGGAGCGGCGTGATATCTACCCGGGCAACACCTGCCCTGAGGACACCACTTTGCAGGGGGGGCGAAACTAGCAGAGTCAGCAGACCCAGAACAGCCGCAGTCCTCATTATTGCGCGCAACAAGACCTCACTTGTTCCTGAACAGCGTGGAGTCCTAGCCTGAGAACATACGAAGGCGGCGGTTACTCGAAACGGATCTCCTTCACCCGTTGGAGCGGCATGGAATAATCGAATACATCTTCGCTGGCAGGGTTGTAATTGTCCGTAATGCCCAGGAAGCGGACTTCCGCAGGCTGATCAGTGGGCACGAGGAATTGTCCGGTCTGCACCTGCCCGTTTCGCAAGCTTATTTTCAGCCGATCTCTACCTATCTCCAGCCGGTCGATCTTGGAGAACTCCACTTCGTCGGCGCCGCCGCCCTCCAGGAGCAGAGGCAGACTCGTCCTAGGCGGCACCGATTCCAGCAGCGAGCCGCGTCCTCCCGGGGGATAGAAATCCAGATACACAGCGAAGACCCGCGTGGTCTTGCCTGCCTGGTCCGTCACGATGGCCGTGTAGCCAAAGCGTTTCCAGGTATCGACAATGTGCTTCTGGTTCGCCGGACTGCTGGTTACTACCGTGTAGGGCAGCGTCCCCTTACTCAAGCGAACTTGCGTTACGCGGCGCTCGCGCAAGTCGAAGTGCTTGTAAACCAGCGAGGAGGAATCTTCTTTCACCACGATGGCGTCGCGCTGCACCACCACCTGCTTGCCTTGGGCGGTAGTCTGGTAGATGGTATCGGCCCCGCCAGGAACTGCAGCCAGCAGCATCAGGTAGAGGGCCAAGAGGAGTGGTCTCATGCCAAGCTCGCAGGAACAAAAAACCCCGCAGCGGCGACGCGGGTGCGCTGCGGGGCCATGGATCCGATAGAGGAGTTAGCCTTTCTTCTTTTTCTGTGCCTTGTACTCGGTCGGCACTTTGCTCTGGAGCGTCTGGAGACTCGCCTGGGCCGCGCTTGCCCACTGTCCATTAGGATCTAGTTTCAAGTACGTCTCGAATGCCTCGACGGTGCCCGGGACGGCAACTATGGTGCCATCCGGCTTATAGTCCGCCTTGCCAAGCAGCGCCATAGCATACCAATACCACGCATTGGCATTGTTGGGGTCGAGCTCAGTAGCCTTCTTCAGCGCTACCGCCGCCTCGTCCATCTTGTTCCGGTTAACCATGATCACCCCGAGGTTGTAGTAATACCCCGAGGCTCCCGAGGGGTTCAGTTCGGCGGCCTTCTGGAATTCCGCCTGGGCTTCCTGGACCTTGCCCATGCTCGCATAAAGACTGCCTAGGTTGTTGTGCAAATTCGGATCGTCGGGAGTGGCCGCCAGTGCCTTCTGGTAGTAATCCAGGGCCTTCTCGCGCTCCCTGGTCTGGGCGTCCCGGTCCTTTTCCACACCGGCCGCGTGGCTATAGGTGTCCGCCAGTTTCGCCAAGACAATCGGTATGTTCTTCTCTTTCGCCAGCGGCAGCGCCTGCTCAAACAGCGCAGCCGCTTCGACATATTTCTTCTCAGCGTAGAGTGCCTGCCCCTGGTCAAAGGTCTGCTTCAAGCCGGTAAGCTGTTTCTGATCCTTGACCTGCTCGTCCATCTTCTTTTGATACTCGGGGTTGGCCTCCATCTGCTTCTTCGCGACAGCCCTCTCCTTGGCCATATCAAAGTCCACCACGGTGGGGTCGCCCAGACTCACGTGAGTGGTGAGGGTGTACACCGCGCGACCTCCAGGGTCCGTAAGCGTAAGCTTGTAATTGCCTACAGAAAGGCCAATATAAATGTACTCGCCTTTCTTGTTGGTTTTGACCTTGGAAGTCCATCTGACTTCCTGGCGGTCAACCACGATGGTGTAACCCGCCAGCGGTTGCCCATCCTCACCCAAGCATTTGCCTGTAAGTCCTCCCGTCTGGGCAAAGATGGGGACCGCCGCGACAAGCGTCGCGAAGACCACCGCCAGTCCGACCAGTCTCCGCGTCCATAATGAAGACATGATTCCCTCCTTGGTAAGGCTTAACCGCGCTATTCTAGCTCTTCCAACCACCGGACTCAAGAACTAGGTTTGATGCGGAATCACGGTGTTCCGGAGGGCGACACTGCGTCCGCTTTGGGCTCAGCGGTTTTCTTGATGGCTTCGATCACGGTGTCGTCGGCGCCGGCAGCTCGCAGTCTCTGCTCGATTTCCGCCGTGAGCTCAAATGCCACTCCGCGCTCGGTTACTAGCTTGGCGATGCGCGCCCTTGGGACTTCGTTCTCCAGCAAATCCACGAGGTTCGCTTCTGTGAGGCGGGGGATTGTCACCTTGATCTCTACGGAGGTGGTGGCTGACCCCCCCGGCCCTTTCGCCGTGAGCTGATAGGTTGAGGTAGCAGCGGGAGCGACGGTCTTCCTCCCACGGGCAGCGACCCGACCGAATTCCGGACTGATCTCCACCTCGGTGGCGTATTGGGTGGTCCAGGTTAGATCCACCGTCTGGCCCCGCTCGATGGAAGGGCTCGTCGCTGCAAAGTCCACCACTGGCTTCGAGGAGATCCCTTTAACGCGCATCGCCTGCTGGCGATACTTCCCGGCCTGCGCGAAGTCTCCGAGGTCGTCAAAGACTTCCGCCAACAGCTCCAAGTTCTGCGCATTCATCGGACAGGCGAGCAAGGCGCTACGAAGGAGCTTGCGTGCTCGATCTTCTTCCCCGTTTTCTGCGATAGCCCTGGCACGCCGGATGTCATCGCGAGCATCAGCGCACCGGTCGGCGCCTAGCAACGGCAGACCGCCAAGGAGCAACCCAGCCAACAACCCAAACGCCGCATGCTTCAGAAACCGCGGCCATGGCGTTCTTGCCCAGTCGCGCGCCGTCTCTCGGCTAGGCCGCCTGAGTGCCACCTTATTGTGTCTCCCGAACCTGGAATGGGGCCTCGACTTCTTTCACCTGCGCATCCGTAAGACGCAGTATCTGCTGACGCTTCCGCAACATCGCGCGCTCATCAGGAGTGATGATTCCGTCGGCTGCAGCGTCCGCGAAGTCCTCTTTGTATTTTTCCACGCCCTGTCGCAAGACGAGGAAACGCTTGACTTCAGAATCCACTACCTGCAAGGCGACGCCTTGCTTCACCCCGTAATCTTCGGCGCTCGCCACTAGCTTCTGTCGAAACGCCTCGCTCGGCTCATCCTTTTGGGCGCCGACGCGAGTGCGCACATACATCCGGTACTCGTGCACGACGTCCGACTCCCCTTCCGGCCAGCCGTCGAGTGGGATGGGTGAGGTGACGGGCGCCGCTACCGCTGCACTCTCCGCCGGCGCCGTACTAGCCGTCTCGGCCTGTTCCAGGAACTGGTGCTCCATCTCCTTTTGCAGGACTTGGCGGTCCTCGTGCAACCGCGTAAGCGTATCGCGGAAGTACTTCTCGCCCGCCTCCAGCTTGAGGGCCTGCGCATAGCACTTCTCAGCCTCGTTCAGGTGGGCCGTGGCCTCGTCGAGGGAATCGTTCCGCATGGCCACGGCGGCCAGAGCCTCGTGAGCAACCCCCAGGTTATATTGCCGCGCCGCTTCGGTTTCCGTCTTGCGGATTGCAGCGCTGGTCCAGGTATCCAGCGCCTGCTGCCAGTTTCCCCCCAGAGCTTGGGCATTCCCGGGCTTCAACTCGTTGTCCACCGCCAGCAGGACCTCCCGGGGTTCGTCATAACCGGCGGCGAGCTTTACCGTGTCCACGACGGCCTGATCGCTCAATTCACTCAAGATGGAGGGCGCATCCTGCAACTGCCCGGCGGCGACGCTGTAACCTTCACCGCGGCATTTCTTTGAGCCGGCGATTGCCGACTCTTGCCGATAGTCCCGCTGCACCAACTGGGTCAGCACGACCGTTTGAGTCTTCGTGTCCGTGGCCGTAACGTTCAGAGCCACATGGCCACTCGAGATCAGATAAGTGACGTCTGCCTTCTGATACTTGCAGTCTTCTACCTGCTTCGCATTGCCGTCCTTGTCGTATTCAGTGTGTTCCCCGGTGCGAACGTTCACGGACTCCGAGCGCCGCTCCCTCCGAACCGAGGCTTCGGCCTCGTTGACGGTGCACTGGAGCTGCGTCTGCGCCTCCGGACTCACGTTGAGGTTCTCGCGGATGAGCGCTTGCTCCAGGAATTGCTGCAGCCGTGGGATCAGGAGTGGGCCGGTCTTGAGATCGACGGAGTTCACTTCCACCCGCAGCTCCCGGCCGGGAGAGTGGAAGGCTGGAGGATGGTGCATCACAAATCGGGCGCGGGTCTTGCTGATGCCGAACTTACACCATCCCTGCGCCGGAACAAGCAGAATTGTGGCGAGGACGAGGAGAAGAATCCGTTCCAACTTCATGGTGGCATGCCTCCGTCGTGAAGCTTCTTGGCGCGGCTGGATCACCCGGAGCCCCCGCTGGGGACAAACAGGCTCTCGCCCCTGGAAAACACGCAAGGCATTTCGTCCGGCTGATTTCCGGCCCATGATAGCGCAGGGGGACTGAAAATCAAGCGGGGCACCATAAATCCGGCTTGGAACCCTGCGCCATGCCGGACGATATCTACTCTCCCACACGCTCCGCTGCTGGCCGCTTCTTAGGAAAAGTATGTCTTGCTGATAACTCCCGTATTCCTTAAGATGGGTCAAGCATGGGCGCGCTATGTCCCTGAAGGCATACCTTGAAGAAATCAGCTCCGAATCCCTGAGCGAAATAGGCTTCTATACCCCCCTCGCCACTCACATTTTTGGCGCCTTGCTGGGCTATCCCCCCAAGCAGCGGATCATCAACAAATCGGGTAAGCATAGCATTCCAGACGTTCGCCTTTACTCTCAGGAAGACGGTTCTGAATGGGCCGTGGTCGAGGCCAAACTCAATGATGACGAAATTCGTGACGATGCCCGCAGGGAGCGTCTCTGGCGCGAAAAGATACTGGAACACGGCTACATCGGTCCAGAAACATTTTACGTCGTGCTCTGTGCCCCGCGAACGTTCTATGTATGTGACCTGGACGCTCAACTCTTGGAAACTCTCCATATCGAAGGCGATCGCCTCTGCGACTCCCGAACCGGAGCCCAGTTCCCACTGTCCGATAAGAGTTTCCGGGAGCGTCTGCAGTTGATCAGTTATGCCGCTTCACTAGAGCGGCGCCAATTCGACGCATTTCGACGCGGCAAACTCAAATGCGGACACATTCCTCTCACAGGTGATACCCTTCCACAGCTTCGCTCTGTCTTTGAATACGCCATCGAGAAGCTTAGAGAATACTGCCGGTTCCATTTTCGCCAACTGTTAGCTGAGTACGAAGAGTCAAAGAGACAAATTGGGGAGATCGACCGCAAGTTACGGGACATCGGTTCAGGGGCGATCAAGACCAGAGAGAAACTGGAGTACCATCGAAAGACCATACGTGCTGAGCACCGAGTCGCTTTCCAGCTTTTTGAGGACGACTACGGGCGCTTCAAGCACGATCAAACCTACGCAGGTACTCAGAAGGATGAGCATTTCGAGGACATCTTCTGTACCAACACAGGTTATGTAGCACTCAGCCGCCTCTTCTTCGTCCGTGTCTGCGAGGACGCACGCTTGACGACCCGGAAGATTTCCAATTCCGGCATCAGGGTCTGGCGGGACTTTGTTGAGAACATCAAGGAAGACTACCAGGATTTGCTTGATGTCGCTTTCAAGGATGTCAAGCACATTTACCTGAGCCTATTTGAACCCACCGTCTTTGATTGGTTCGGGAAGGGTGACGGAAAGCTTCACGACATCCTGGAACGCATCCTCTTTCGACTGAACGCCTTCAGCTTCCGCGAAATCAACCGCGACCTCCTGGGGACAATTTACCAATCCTTCCGGCCCCGTATCGAACGCCGTCGGTTGGGTGAGTATTACACTCCGGATGAAGTCGTGGATTTCATTCTTGCGCAGACAGGAATCTCCACAGACCCGGAGATTATGCAAAAGCGTATCCTTGACCCAGCCTGCGGGTCCTTTACTTTCGGAGTCCGCGCCATGCTGCCCCTTCTCCAGGCAGGGCTCCATCTGTCTCCTCAGAACAAAATCGATCTTGTCCGCACGTGCCTGCGCGGGCAGGACATTAATCCCTTTTCCGTTTTTCTGTCTCACTTGAGCATTCTATTCGCTCTTCTCGACATCTATCTTGAAGCCAAGCGCCTCGACCCCCATTTTGAAATCCAACCGTTCAACGTCAAAAACAGAAACTCACTCACGTACGGCGTGCCCGCGCCAGACGAGGAAGGCCCTGGTGAAGGCTCAAAGGACCTAGCTGAGGAGATCGAGCAAGTGGATTACGTCGTCGGAAACCCTCCCTTTGTACGGAACGAACGCATTCCCACCGACGACAGGGCCGTCCTGGACAAGCTTTACGCCAGTTTGCAGGCAGGCAACACGGACCTGGCCAGCTATTTCCTTTACGCGGCCTTCAATTACTGGGTGAAACAAGGAGGCGTCCTCGGCATGGTGGCCCCGTTGAGCATTGCCAACGCACGCATGGCCATGGCGCTGCGCCGCTTTTTGAACAAGTTCGAAATCACAGCAGTTGTTTCGCTGGAGTGGCTGCGGCTGCGCAAGGAAATCTTCAAGGGTGTGGATATTGTCCCCATGTTGATCTTCGCGCGACGAGCTGACGCTGCCACCTCACACCGGGTCCGGGTTATATACGGCCTCGAAAAGCGTGAAGACCTCAAGCGGTTTATCACCGACCCGGCCTATGCAGCCCGTCATTCCTCGGCCATCGATTTTCACAAATGGTACTCTCTCAGCCCCACTTTTGACTGGCCAGTGGAAATCACCGCAACCGATGTCCCGATCCTCGAAAAACTGAAAAGCGCGGATAAGCTTTCTTCCGCTGGACACCCTTCCTATGGGATTAAGCTTGGAGCGAACGCCCGCGCCACCAGTCCCTACGACGAGTCGAAAATCGACGAAAAGACGCTGCCGTTCATCAAGGGGCAAAACATTTGCTCCTTCTATTGTGATTCTGAAACGCAGGAACTCCTGCATCTTGACATGCTCACGAGCGCCAGCGACGCCAGCCTATGGGCCAATCTAGATTTCTATCGCAAGAACAAAGGCAAGCATGACGAGGACGGTCTTGGACGCAAAGACCTGAAGGACGACGGCCTGGCGGGCATGAATGGACCGACAGACGTGCGCTGTTGTGCTATTCCGGGTGTCTACAGAACTGTCTCGGGAGGATGGTTTTCTCCCCTGGAATACGCGGTGCATGACAGCGCGCGGGTCTTGGTTCCAACAAAATTCAGTGCACCTGTTACTGCTGCCATCATCAATTCTCGTATATGCAGGTACTTCGCATTCTTACTCCTTCGTTCGGCGGTCATTCAACGTGCGCATTGTACTTTTTACCCACGAACTCTTGACCATCTACCGTTCCCTAAGCTAGCGGCACGGCAAGTCCGCAAATTGCACAAGCTCGCCATGGCAGCGTCCGAACTTTCAGGACGCGCCGCGATGAGCGTGACGGACATCTACCTTAAATCTCTCGAAAAGGTTGAAAGGGTAACTAAGGCGGGCTTCCCCGGTTTACATCTGGCGGAGGGTCTCGACGAGATTGACCGTGACGATCTAGCACCCGGCGATGATGCGCAACTTGGCCTGGGCTTCAGACTCCTGGAGACTGCTGACGCAGACTTGGAACTACTGGCGCGGGTTGCGCTTCTTGCCACAGATGCCGACGCGTTCACCGCAGAGGAGATCGAAAACATACAGCTACCCGCTGAAGCGGCCACTCGGAAGCAACTGGCACAGAAGGTCCGTAGCTATGCTGCTGACCTGAAGAAGACTCAGGATCGGGTACTCGGAATTATGGAGGAGATCGACGAAATGGTCGCCGAGGGCCTCACCCTGACTCCCGCTGAGCACGATTACGTCCGCAAGCGTTGCCACGAATTCCCCTTGTCCATCACCGTCGACCGTCCACGCTTCGCTTGGAATCCGGAGCGCAAGCGGCAAGCCCGCCGCACGTACCGTCCAGGTGAGCGCTTCAAAACCTGACCGCGCCGCAACCGCAACGGACCACCACTCCGTCAATTCAATTTGGCAACTGATCCAGATAGAGGTGCCGTAGTGCTACCGCCCCCGGTGATTGCGGCGCGCGTAATGTGGTCGTTGCGCATAAGGGATGGGATCCTCGACGCCGGCTTCCTCGAACGCCCGCAGGCGCAAGGCGCAACTGTCGCAAACGCCGCAGGCGACGTCCTCGGCCTGGTAGCACGACCAGGTGAGCTCCAAGGGCGCCTTCAATTCCACGCCGCGGCGAACAATTTCGCTCTTCCGCAGGTGAATCACCGGCGTCACGATTTCAAGCTGGGTTTCAGGTTTCGTGCCGACGGCGATCACCTTGTTGAAGGCCTCGTAGTACTCCGGGCGGCAATCGGGATAGCCGGAGCTATCCTCCCCGACGGCGCCGATGAAAATCTTCCGCGCGCCAAGCGCTTCACCCCAGGAAACGGCAATGGACAGGAAGTGCGCATTGCGAAACGGCACGTAACTGGAGGGGATTTCTTTTCGCTCCAGGTCAGCACGCTCGACAGAGAGCGTAAAGTCGGTGAGACTCGAGCCGCCGATCTGCTTCAAATGCTCGAGGCGGCATACCAGGCGATGCTCGGCCTGGTAGAAATCGGCCTGGGCATGAAACGCCCCCAGCTCTCGGGCCTCCGTCCGCTGCCCGTAGGCCACGTGTAGCATCGCCAGGCGATAGTCCACGTTCGCAATGGCAGTCGTCACACAACTGTCCAGGCCGCCGCTGGCGAGGACGACAGCGAGGGATTTGCTCGTTGTCCGTGGTCCGTTGTTCGTCGTCAGCTCCTCCTTACCCGTCCCGTCGGACCCTGGTATCCGGATTTGGCCTATCCCTTCCGTTATCCAAATGTCCCTGTTCAGCCTTCAACCTTTTGACTTCGGACTTCTGACTCCTGCCTACTGCTCTTCAGACTCCTTGCCTCTCCGGTTCCCAGATGAACTTGTGGAGCTGCAAGCCCAAGCGGACTTCCAGGCCGTCGCGCAGAATCCATTCTGCAAGTTGGCGGGCCGGCAACTGCCCGAAGACTGGTGAGAAGATCACTTCATCGACAAGCTTGTGAAGCCGCTGCCGCGCGACGAAATCTTTTGCGTACTGGAAGTCACGCTCATCGAGGATGACAAACTTGATTTGGTCTTTGCGCTCGAGCACAGCTAGGTTGTCAACGCAGAATTTCCCCTCCTCGCCGCTTCCGGGACACTTCACATCAACGATTTTCACCACGGCACGCGGTAGCTGATGCAGGCTGCGTTCCCCACTGGTTTCCACCAGGACGCGGTAGCCCTCGGCAAGGAGTTGCTCGGTCAAGGGATAAACTTCCTTTTGCAGCAACGGCTCGCCACCCGTCACTTGCACCAACCTGCCGCCCAACTGGCACACCCGGGCCAGGACTTCCTGCACGCTCATTTCCTGCCCGCCATGAAATGCGTAAGCCGTGTCACACCAATGACACCGCAGGTTGCACCCTGTCAAGCGTATGAACACACATGGCCGTCCAGCGAAGGTGGACTCACCCTGAATCGACTTGAAGATTTCTGTGATGACCATGCTTGCTAGAACAAAACCCGCGTCACCTCGGAATCTGACAAGGCCCGCTCTTGCCGGCCTCGCTAAGATCAGAAGGCTCCTGAACTATGCCCCGCGTGGCGCAGCGGGCGTCGGAAAGCATGGTGTTGCCGCTTTCAGGGCCTGCCTATCCGACGTCGCGGACGCTCCCTATCGAGACGTGAAGAAAGTTCTGCTTCAATACTATCTGCACGAGAAGAGATGACGTCCGCTGCGACGCATTAGCTGCCCTTCTTTTGTCAATCCAACGGGGTTTTCCTTTCCGGTAACGCCTCCAACATACGAATCAAGAGATACAGGGCCAGCGAGCAAAAGATTCCCTTGGCAAGGAAGTACCAGGCAACGGGCTCGTTCGAGAAATGGCCCTTAAAAACTTCATTCCCAAGCAGGAAGGCATAGATGCATATCAGTAACACCACAATGGCTGCAACTGAAACGAGCACTTTGAACTTCTTCATGGTCGCCCCCTGATTCTTCTCGAAGGTCGCACTCTGTCAGGCAGGCAAAGACACCAAGCCGCCCCGGGGAAATAGGTTCACTGTGAATCGACTTGGAACTCGCCGTGACGACTATCTCGCCTGCTCGCTACCCGTGACGCCTTTTCCGAGACATTCTACCTGATTTCCGCAGGCGAGGGCGGCATCGCCAGAAGAACCTTGCATACCCGAAATGGGAAACGGCATGCCCCATTAGGTCATTATATTGACAAACTGTCACTTGTGCCGGTTTGCAGGTGGTCTCTCAGGCCCACGAAGAAGCGGTATAATCCATTGAAAATAAAGCGGCTGGACACCTTGACGATTGTATAAGAGACATGAGGCTAACATTGGCCCGGTGGTTGCATCAAACGAGGTAGGAAGACTCGGAGCGGGTTATGTTGGGAAAAGGCGATCTGGAAAGAATCCGCGAAGAACGTGAAGTCATGGACATTTGGCGCAAGTACTCCCGGCATGTCGTCGCCGAATTGCTGGAGGCCTGCGCGATTTGTGGCACCGTCCGCGAGAAGGAGCACCTAACCTGCTGCCACTGGTGCGAAGACACCTACTACTGCAAAGAAGGCGTCTGCTCCCAACAGCACCAGGCTGAGATCCATCCCGCCGTGGCCTTCTGGACCTGGTAGGAATTCCTCAAGGATCAATTCGAGTCGGGGTTCGGACGGTAGGTGGCCGAGGTCGTGTCAGTTTCCCAGATGGTGACCGCGCACACTCGCAAGCCCTGAGCTCGTGCCTGTGGCTCAATCTCATCACAAAAATACTTCGCCATGTTCTCGGCTGAAGGGTTCACGCGGTCAAATGGTGGGAGGTCGTTAAGAAAGCGGTGATCAAGCCTCTCGACCAACTTCTTGATCCATGCGCGCAAATCCACAAAGTCCATCAACAGGCCAGCGGAATTGAGCTGGTCCCCTGCGACGGTCACTTGCACCGTGTAGTTGTGCCCGTGGACGTTCTCGCACTTTCCCTTGTAGCCGCGCAGGGCGTGGCCTGCGGCGAATGAATACTCCGCTGTTATTTCGAACATTCAGCCCACCTTCAGGTTTTAGAAACGCGGAGAGGCAGAAGATCAGTTACCGCGCGATGTCCCCCGCCTCCCCGCTCCTCTTCTATCTGGGAAGTTCGTATTCGCCTTCGCAGTCCCAGGTCGTGCTGCCGTCCGAGGCGGCCGACGCGAGCTTGCAGGTCCCACTTCCCTTGATACCTTTGAGCTTGCCGGTGCCGCCCACAAGGGCCCATGACCCGGACGCAGTCTGGGGCACGCCACCCTTCAGAGTGAAGGTGCCCTCAAAGCCGGTGTAGGTTTTGTCCCCACTGGGCATGGTGTCCACATCGTAGCCACGCGCACGGAGAGTGTTACGTCTGATTTCACCAAAGATCGTCTCGACAGTATCCTTGCTCTGCATTCCTGCGATTTCCCAGCCTTTAGTCCAGTTACACTTCCCCTGGTTGATCACGAAAGAATGATTGGGTTGGTCTCCTACTTGGAACGAGTGCTCTTGGTCGGGTTTGGCGCACTGCTGGGTGCCCGAGAATTTGGTCTGCGCGCTAGCTGCCGTAACCAGCGCAAACACGATGAGGCATAGGAAGAATGTCGTGACCTTCATAGAGCCTCTTTAGAGAGAATTTGGCTCGGCATTGTAACATTTTTCGGCTGCCGTACGCCTGAGTTCCCATGCGGTACGTCAGGACTCTCGCATGAAAGCCTTCACGTCTTCCAGCCGGTTCGTCTTGCGGTACGGTGGCAGGCTGTCGAAGAAGGTTCGGCCGTAGGGCTTGCGGACCATCCGGTGGTCGAGGATGGCCAGGACGCCGCGGTCATTCTCACTGCGAATCAACCGCCCAAAACCTTGCTTGAGCGCGAGGACGGCCTGGGGAACCTGGTAATCCGTGAACGCGTTGCACCCCTCCTCATTGATCTGGCGAATGCGCGCTGCCATGACCGGGTCGGTGGGAACAGCGAAGGGGAGGCGGTCAATGAGCACCGCGCTCAGTTGCTCACCCTGGACGTCCACCCCCTGCCAGAAGGAGCTGGTCCCAAAGAGCACGGCGTGGGGTGTGGCGCGAAAGCGGTCCAGCAGTTCCGTGCGCGGCATGGAGCCCTGGATCAGCATCGGGTAGCGGAGGCGTGGACGCACTCGTTCGTAGATCTCGCGCATTTGCTGGTGCGACGTGAAGAGCACGAAAGCGCGCCCGCGGGTGGCCTTGAGGAGCTGGATAACTTCGTCGGCCGCCATACGCGGGAAATCCGGCTCCCGCGGATCGGGCAGATGCAGTGGCGTGTAGAGCAGTGCCTGCCGCGAGAAGTCGAAATGCGAGTCGAGGATTTTCTCTTTGGCGTTTTGGATCCCCAAGCGTCGCTTCAGAAAATCGAAGTTCCCGCCGACGGCCAGGGTCGCGGAGGTGAGGATCGCCGTATCAACCCGCTCGAACAAGCGCTCGCGCAGGATAGGCGACACATCGATGGGCGAAGCCTCCAGCAAGACTCCCCGCCCTCGTCGCTCCCACCAGTAAACCAGGTTCCTTTCCTTGCTTTCGAGAACGATCTCGAAGGCCTGACGCAACTCCACCGCCCGGCGCGCCAGGTTGTTGACCTCTTCCGGACGATCCTTCAAGCGGCTGAGTTCCGTCTCCAGTCGCACCAGCGCGTTCAGCAAGCCGGTATAGGTTCCGCGGTGGACCTCCAAGAGGCTCTCGCGGTTGTCGAAGCTCGCGCGGCCCTCAGCAGCGGGGAAGAGTTCAAAGAAGAGGTCGGCGCGGCGGCGCAGCTCGCCGACGGCGGAGAGGACTTCCACGCTCTTCAACCCCTTCAGTCGCAAGGTGGTTTCTGTATCGCGCGCCAGCTCCTCCACGCGATAATTGCTGACCTGAAGACCAAAATACTGGGTCGCCACGTCTTCCACCTCGTGGGCCTCGTCGAAAACGATGGCCGCATAATCGGGAAGCAGACTCGCAAAATCCATCTGCCGCAGGGCCAGGTCAGCGAAGAACAGATGGTGGTTCACGATGAGAATGTCGGACTCGGCGGCGCGTTGATGCATCCAGGTGATGAAGCAACGCCCGAACTGCGCGCACTTCTGCCCGGTGCAGGTTTCCCGTCGGGCGTCCACGCGAGGCCACAACTCGCTCGTGTCCGGCAGCCAACCGAGCTCCGCTCGGTCTCCCGTCTCGGTTCGGGCTTCCCACTCGCGGAGGCGCGGGTACTGTTCGACCTCTTCCATCCCGCTCAGCACGGGCTGCTTCTCGATGTCGTATAGTCTCTGCCGGCAGAGGTAGTTCTGCCGCCCCTTCATCAGGGTGACGCGAACTTCCGAGAAGAGTTTTCTCAAGAACGGGATGTCTTTGAAGAAGAGTTGCTCCTGAAGGTTCTTGGTCCCAGTGGAGATCACCACGCGCCGGCCACCGCGCATGATGGGGACCAGATACGCCAACGTCTTGCCGGTGCCCGTGCCGGCCTCCACAATCAGGTGCTGCCGGTTTTCCAGCGCGGCCTCGACGCTCTCCGCCATCTCGAGCTGTCCCGGGCGGTGCTCGTAGTTCGGATGGTTCCGGGAAAGCCAGCCGTGCGGGCCGAAGACCCGTTCGAGGGGGACTTTCTCCGTCGCCTTCTTGTTAGCGGTTGCCATGTCGCCAGACTAGGAAAAGATCAAAAGGCAGAAATGATAAAGAACGAACTGGACAATCGTGCATTGGCTTGACACATCCTCGACAGAAAGTCTAAGTTGGTTCTCTAAGTCTGCTTCTCTGGGTTGGACCGTCTTCGCGCGTTCCGTCGCAGCGGAGCCGAACACAGAAGCATACCATAGCGGCGATGCGCGCGGGCACCACGCGTGCCCCAACTTCGGTGTTCTTGGTCTGCCGCGATAAGGCTTCTTGAGTTTTGACTTTCAACTCTTGACTTTCGGCTTGCCTAACGAAGATGTCTCACCTTCCCCGCGTCGTGATTCTCGGCCGGCCGAACGTGGGCAAGTCCACGTTATTCAACCGGATTTGCGGCCGTCGCCGAGCCTTGGTAGGAGACGAACCTGGGATGACCCGCGACCGCCTCTACGCCCGCGCGGAGTGGCTGGGAAAAACCTTCGAGGTGGTCGATACCGGCGGTCTCCTTCCCGCTGAGAAAGATCTCATTGCCGGGGAAATCTTCCGCCAGGCGCGTGTGGCGATCGAAGAAGCCGCCCACCTTGTGCTGCTCGTGGACGCTCGCGAAGGAGTAGTCCCGTTGGATGAGGAGTTAGCGCAGCTTCTGCACCGCACGGGCAAGCCGCTTTCGCTGGCGGTCAACAAGATCGATTCCGCCCAGCACTCGCCGCTGGCCGCAGACTTCCACCGCCTAGGGATTCGAGACATCTTCCCGCTCTCCGCCGAGCACGGGCTGGGTGTGGATGACCTGCTGGATCACACCACGGCAGGTTTTCCCTCAGGCGGGCCTGAATCTTCTCTAGCGGCGGTCTCTGACCGCCAGGGAGACTCGGCGCTCGTAGAGCGCCGCTACAAAGAGCCGGTCAATGTGGCCATCATCGGCCGGCCGAATGTGGGCAAGTCAACACTTCTGAACCGATTGCTCAACGAAGAACGCTCCATCGTCACGCCTGTGCCTGGAACTACGCGCGACGCGGTGGACGCCGAATTTGAACGTGATGGCCTCCATTTCCGGTTCGTGGATACCGCCGGCATCCGGCGGAAAGGCAAGACCAAGCTGCTGGCGGAGAAACTCAGCGTGATTCAGGCGCGAAAACACCTGGAGCGCACGGACGTGGCCTTGCTGATGCTGGACGCGCAAGAGGGCGTCACCGCGCTCGACACTCACATCGGCGGCTACGCGCATGAGAGCCGACGCTCGGTCGTGGTGGTCATCAACAAGTGGGACACCATCACGAAAGGTCCGACCACAACGCACGATTACACCCAACTTATCCGGCAGCGGATGAAGTACCTGGACTACGCGCCTATCGTTTTCATCTCGGCTCTGCAGGGCCACCGGTTGGGAGCCCTTCTGAAGACGATCGTCCAGGTGGCTGAGGCTCGTCGCCAGCGCGTGGGCACAGCGGAGATGAACCGGTTCCTGGAGGAAGTGGATTTCGAGCGCGCTCCCACTCCGGCCGGGAAGCCCACCCGTGTGTATTACCTGACACAGGGCGGGGTAGCGCCGCCGACTTTCATCGTTTTCACAAACCGGCCTGGCAAGCTGCATTTCTCTTTCGAGCGGTTCCTCGCGAACCGCATCCGCGAGAGGTTCGGCTTCGTGGGGACCCCTATCGTAATTAAAGCCCGAGAAAGCAAGTAGTTAAGTCCGGGCTGTAGGGGCGCCCGCCAAGGCGGCCTATCCCCTTCTCCCGAGCGAGTTGGCCCTGGTCTGCATTACCTCGCTTCTGCCGAGTACCTGTTTTGTCATCAAGGGACAGGATGCTATACTCCGAGGGGCATGAGTACCCACTTCGGGACGGGCGCCCTCATGTATACGCCTTTCATAGCGTCCCGGAAAGGAGGTCGAATCTTATGTCGTGGGAAATGGCGGGAGTCCGTACGACACTCGTTCTCATCATTGTCGCGGCTTCTTTCCATCTGCAGCCTTTTGGCATTTCTGGATCAAGGGCAGCTCTCTTAGGTTTTGTGATTGGAATGTTTTTCATCTTCTTTGAGATGCGGCTGGAGAGAGCCAGCCTCAAACGCCTGATCGGCGCGGCCATAGGTTCAATCCTGGGTTTCCTAGGTGCGCTGATGATCTGCCACCTCCTGAACTCCACGGGGATCGAGAAGAGCACCCTGGCGTTTCTCCAAGTCACCTTGCTGCTGCTGATGGGATACGTGGGGTTGGTCCTGGGGGGAAACAAAGGCGACTTGCTGAACCTCTCGGCGTTGGGGGGCCTTTTTGCCACCGAACGCCAGCCCAGAAGGAACTACAAGATCCTGGATACCAGCGTGATCATTGATGGCCGTGTCGCCGACGTTTGCGAGACCGGCTTTATTGACGGCACGCTCATCATCCCGCAGTTTGTGCTTCGCGAGCTGCAATTGGTCGCCGACTCTTCCGACCCCCTGAAGCGCAATCGCGGCCGGAGGGGCCTGGATATTCTGCAGCGCATGCAGAAGATGGCCACCATTCAGGTCCAGATTGTGGAGGAAGATTTCCCGCAACTGCGGGATGTAGACATGAAGCTGATCGAGCTGGCCAAGCACTACGAGGCCAAGATCGTCACCAACGATTTCAACTTGAACAAGGTCGCCCAGCTCCAGGGGCTCCCGGTCCTGAATATCAACGAGCTCGCCAACGCCTTGAAACCCGTGGTGCTGCCGGGCGAGACGATGCGCGTCTTCATCCTCAAGGAAGGCAAAGAATACAACCAGGGCGTGGCGTACCTCGATGACGGCACCATGGTGGTGGTGGACAACGCCAAGAGGATGATCTCCAAAACCATCGACATCTCCGTCACCAGCGTCCTGCAAACCACGGCGGGGAAGATGATCTTTGGAAAGTATGACGATCGGCAGCGGGCACAGGCAGTTCACCAGTAGAGACGACCCAGCGGGTCATCTCTGCCAGCCAAGGGCGACGGCGCGATCCCGTCGCCTTTCTTGTCACCAGAGATTGATGGCGACGAGATCGAGCCCCGATCGAAAAGCTTTCAGCTATCAGCCGTCAGCGTTCAGCAACCCAAGATGGGCACACTTTGGGTTGAAAGCTGATGGCTGACCGCTGAGAGCTTCGTGCGATTCTTTGATAGGTTCGACATCTGAATTCATGAGCGTCTTGGCTATCATTCCGGCAGCGGGTACGGGCATCCGCATGGGCGGCGCGACGCCGAAGCAGTTCCTGTCGCTGGAGGGTGTGCCGATCTTTATCCACACGCTGCGGAAGTTCGCTGCCGCGGAACCCATTGACGAGATTTTTCTGGGCCTCCGCGCCGAAGACACGGAGCGCGCTCAGAAGGAAATCGACCACGAGCATTTCTCCAAGCTCGTGCGGTTGATCGAAGGTGGAGCCTCGCGGCAGGAAACCGTCGCGCGCTGCCTGGCAGAGGCTCCCGCCACAACCGAACTGGTGGTGGTCCACGACGCCGTCCGGCCGTTCGTCGCGCTGGACATGATCCAGCGCGTGGTGGAGGCAGCCCGCAAGGATGGTGCCGCTATCCTCGGCATCCCCAGCGTTGACACCGTGAAACAGATTGAGCGCCAGATGATCCTCGGCACCATCCCGCGGGAACGCATCGTCTTGGCGCAGACGCCCCAGGCATTCCGCTACGAAATCATCCGCGAGGCCTTCGAGCATGCCATGGCGGATGGCTTCAACGGCACGGATGAATCGAGCCTGGTTGAACGTCAAGGTTACAGGGTCACCGTGCTCATGGGCTCAGACCGGAATATCAAGATCACCAAGCCCTCGGATCTCCCCCTCGCCCGCCTCTACATCGCGCAAGAAAGAGAAAAACCGCAGGTATGAAGTTAGAACTATGAAGTGTGAATTATGAAAACGAAGCCCCGGGAGAGCGAGGCAAGGAAACGCGCCAGGGCCGGGCAAGCCTCGACTTCAAACCTCAGACTTCAGACTTCTGACTTCAGACTTCTGACTTCTCTTCGCGTCGGGATCGGCAATGACCTGCATCGCCTGGCGGAAGGCCGCAGACTGATCCTCGGCGGGGTGCAGATTCCGTTCGACAAAGGCCCGGTGGGCCACTCGGACGGCGACGCACTGGCCCACGCCATCTGCGATGCGCTGCTGGGCGCTGCGGCACTGGGTGACATCGGCCGTCACTTCCCCGACACCTCACCCAAATGGCGCAACGCTTCAAGCCTTATCTTCCTGCGCGACGTCCGCAGACTACTAGACCAAGCCCGCTATTCGATCTTGAACATCGACGCCACCATCGGCCTGGATCGTCCGAAACTCGCCCCTTACATTCCTCGCATGCAGAAGAAAGTTGCCGCTGTGCTCGGACTCAAGCCAAACCAAGTCAGCATCAAAGCCAAAACCGGCGAAGGCCTGGATGCTGTGGGCCGCGGCGAAGCCGTGCGCGCCGACGCGGTGGCGTTGATCGAGGCAATCCCCAAGTCATAGGCGGCTTGCCGACTTCGGCTGGTCTGAGAGACGGCGAAAAGAGAAACGCCGATGGCACCTGAATTTCGATCCACCCGACTCCGCTTCTCAAGTGCGTGCGAAATCGAGGCGGCAGTATCAATGCTTCGCGAGAAGGTTCCCCACGCCAAGTGGGAAATCCGTGATAGCGAGTATGAAGGCTTTTACGTGAGAGGCCTCACGCAAGAGGGAATACTCATCAAAATCACCGCAGAAGACGCGCCGGGAGAATTTTACCTCGGAATCTATACTTATCAGGCCCATCCTTCTCTTGACCCATTGCGAAGGCAAACACTGGTTCAAGAATTGGAGCAGCAAATCCTACAGGCATTCGAGGGCGAGGGAGGAAGCTCTGGCGAATGAGAGTTCATCGAGCAAAGTGAACACGGCCCCGGAGGTCCATCCTGCGCGAATGCATGGAGGTCGATACCACCCCTGAGAGAGTCCCAGATAACATTCCCACTGCGCACAACAATCCGACCGAGGAGAGGTATCCCCCAGAAGCCCGCCTGGCACAAGTGCGGTGTGGCTTCTTGCCACGACGCTGCGACAAATCGTACGCAAGACAAAATCCATCAGCTAACGTAATCCTCTGAAAACAAAAAGCCAGAGAAAATAGTGCCCCAACTTCCACTCTGGTCCCCACCGTCTCATTTTGAGGGGATATTATCTGGTAGGAGTAAAGTGCATGAACGGCAACCAGCGTTCGCTTCTTGGCAGCAGCGAGTTAGGTGCCAATTGTAAGGTCTCCGCACCGGGTCCAAAGGAAGGAGCCCGGGAGAAAGTGCCCGGAAAAAGAGATGTTGAAAACGACAGAACGAAGCCACCAAGTTATTGAAAACACGGGGTGAGGCTCTCAAAAACGAACCCATTTTTTGGCGCAAGCAAGCCATTTTCTCGGATAAGGAAGCCATTCTTTGGGACGCTCGGAGGCGAATCGTGCCAAGCTCCCGAGCCTTCTCAGTTGTGCTAACCTGGGGTTAAGGATTTGGGATTGGAGCTCCGCCGGATTGCTAGTAGCGAGTCCCGGCTGGGGTTTCCCATGGCCATCATCCGCCCATTGCTCGAACGCGCGCGTCAGCGCCGCCCGATGCCGCTTATTTGGCCGCCGCTCATCATCGGCCACCGCGGTGCAGCCGGCGATGCGCCCGAGAACACCTTGGCGGCATTTGAACTGGCCTTGCGACAAGGCGGGGACGGCATCGAATTCGACGTCCACCTCTCCGCCGATGGCATTCCCGTGGTGATCCACGACCCCCGCCTGGACCGCACCACTTCCGGCGGCGGTTTGGTGTGCGAGCATCGCGCCAGCTTGCTGCGGCGTCTTGACGCGGGCTCCTGGTTCAACCAGCGATTTCCCAGCAAAGCGCGCCAGCGTTACGCGGCCGCGAAGATCCCCCTGCTGTCGGAAGTCCTGGCCTGGGTGCGCGAGCGAAAGTGCGTGGCCTTCGTGGAAATCAAAGGCGACGCTCCGGGGATTGAGACCAAAGTCGTAGCTGACATCGAGCGGGCCGGCGTGAAGTCGCTCGCCACGGTCATTTCCTTTGACCCGGCCGCCCTCAACCGACTCCACCAACTGGACTCCCGCGTTTCGCTCGGCCTCGACGTTTCCCGGCGTCTGCTGGCCATTCGCCGCGCGAAGTCGGTCGGCGCCGTGGCCCTGCTGCCCCATTGGGCTATCGCCTCGCGGCGGTTCATCCTCCGCGCGCACCAGAATTCCATGCGCGTGTTCGCTTGGACCATCGACCAACCGCGCTGGATGCGTCGGCGGATCGCCGACGGCGTGGACGGAATCATCACCAACTATCCCGCCCGGCTGGCGGCGCTTCGCGCACGCTACGAAGGCCACACGCTGGAGTTAGGCGGTAAATAGGACGGCAAATATTGTTGGGCTTTCGCCACTCCGCTATAATCCGGGCGCATGGGAGAGCGGAGTGCCGACCTGCCGCGCCGAGTTTGCGGCAGGTGAGACCGCCGCGGAAGGAAAAGCCGCAGAGTCAGAGATCGACTCTGCCCTATAAGCACCGACTTGAAGGCCGCCAAGAAGTATGTGATCGCCGGACGGGTGCAAGGAGTGGGGTTCCGCTTTTTTGCCGAGCGGGTGGCCAACCAGCTCGGCATCTGCGGCTACGTCAAGAACCTCTGGGATGGCAACGTGGAGGTTTACGCCATCGGCGATCCGGAGTCCTTGGAGGAATTAAAACGCCATCTGGCCGAGGGACCGCGCAGCGCCCGCGTCACCAGCATCGAGGAATCAGACGAACCCGTGGACAAACGCTGCAACCGATTCGGCATCGAGGGCATGTGGTGATGAATCATTGCGTGATTGTGGGATTGAGTGATTAAGCGATTGAAGAATGAGGCGTGCGACCTCAATGGCTCAATGACTCAGTGATTCAATAGCGCAATGAATTGGAGGATGCGTGGAAGAACTAAAGCGCTTGATTCGCGAAGTTCCTGACTTTCCCAAGCCCGGCATTCTTTTCTACGACATCACGACACTGCTGAAAGACCCCGTCGGGCTACGCCGTGCCGTGGACGCGCTGGCAGACCACTACGTGGGCCGCAAGATCGACCGGGTGGTGGGCATTGAAGCCCGCGGATTTATCTTCGCGCCCATGGTTGCCTACCGGCTGAACACCGGGTTCGTCCCGGTACGCAAGCCTAACAGACTCCCCGCCGAGACCGCTCGAGCTACGTACAGCCTGGAGTACGGGAAAGACGCGCTGGAAATCCACCGCGACGCGATCAGCCCAGGACAAGAGGTTTTGATTATCGACGACTTGCTGGCCACAGGAGGTACTGCGGCAGCCGTGGCCAAGCTGGTGGAATCGCTCGGCGGTCATGTTGCCGGCATAGGCTTTCTGATTGAGTTGGAGTTCTTGAAGGGTCGCGAGAAACTCCGGGAGTACGAGATTCTCTCCATACTGAAATATTAGGGCGGGATTCTAACGGCCGTGCGCGTGCCCAGCAAGTGGATGCTGCAGCCCCTTCTGTTCTTCGATTCTTCCGAGTACAGAGCCGCGAGGCTGCACCCGCCTGCCAGCTGGTCAGGTGGAAAGTGAAGTTCCCGCTGCTCCCACTGAGGGTGGGAGCGTGTTCAAGACCTGGCCGAGGAAGAGTTCCTCCGGCAGAGCGCCGTCGATGAAGGCAGCGTGGTTGACGACGGTCTTGGGCACCGCATAGACTCGATACTGGCTCGCCAGTTCGGCAAACTCGCTGGCCTCAATGGCATCAGCCCGAATCAACTCGTTCTCCATCGCAAATTTGTGAGCCAGGCGCACGGCCTGTGGGCAGTGGGGTCAAGTGGGCGTCACGAAAACTTCCAGGTGCACGGGCTGGGTGATTTGGCCAAGTTTCTCGCGGCTGTCCTGGCGAAGTCCCGAATCACCTTTGGAAACCGCCAGTATGGCGTCGAGCAAGGTTGCGAACTCATAGCCAGCGGGAAGTCCGTAGAAGCGGATGCCATAATCCTTGCCGTTGCGGATCACCGTGGCGGGAACTTTATCCACCGCATACTCAGCCACCTTCTCCTTGTCGAGCAGGAAGTTGTAAACCTCGAGCTGAAGCTTGTCGGAAAGCGCGGCAAGTTCCTTCAGCAATTGCAGCGTCTCGCGGCCGTACTCCAGGTTCAGCTCCTGAGTGAAGTGGACCAGCTTTACGGGGTTCACCATGCCCTGGAGTCTTCCCCGTATCTCGACGGTGTCTGAATCGCGGATTAGCCCCATTGCTCTCCTCGCTGGGATACTCCAGGGCCGCTCAGGAAGCCCCGAAGCATTCCAAACAGCCAGCCTATATCAGATGCCCGCTGGCGGGAAAAGTTCCGAGGAGTAACGCCCCAACCCCGACGTTCCTGCGTGATCAACGATAACGTCGCGCGGCGATTGCCTGGGGATGCTGCGGCCCACCTGCCACTACGCCTCACCGTCGGAATCAAATCCGAATTTCTTCATCTTGTAGCGCAGGGCGTCGCGGGAAATATCCAGCAGCTTGGCGGCGTGCGTCTGGTTTCCACCGGTTTGCTTCAATGCCAGGCCGACCAGCTCCCGCTCTACTTCCTCCAGCGAAGTCCCCGGCTTGGGCAATTCCAATACGGGAATCATCCTGCCCGAAGGGAGCGGCCGCCACGTGGCCGCCGTGGTCGTAACGACGGAGGGCGATTCCACCACTTCCCCTCCGGGAGGGCTCGCAGGCAGGGCGTTTTCGTATCCTTGCGGCTGGCCCGTGACCTGAATCGGGAGATACGTGGGTCGGATATATTCCGCTTCTTCCAGAATCATGGCGCGCTCGACGGCGTTCTTCAGCTCGCGAACGTTGCCAGGCCAATCGTACTGGAGCAGCAGATCCTGAGTCTCCTGGGTTATGCCCTTGAGGTTCTTCCGAAAGCGGAAGTTATAGCGCTCGATGAAGAACTCTACGAGCGGCAGTATATCCTCTTTCCGGCGGCGTAGCGGCGGCATGAAGATGGGAATGATGCTGAGCCGGTAAAACAAATCCTGGCGAAACGTCCCGTCGCGGACGCCCTGTTCCAGGTCGCGGTTGGAGGCGGCGATGACGCGGACATCCACGCCGATATCTTTCACGCCACCGATGCGGCGGATGGTCTGATCTTCGACCACCCGCAGGAGCTTGGCCTGCAGGTAAGTGGACATCTCGCCGATTTCGTCCAGGAACAGCGTCCCGCCATCGGCGATTTCAAACAGGCCCTTCTTTTGAGCCTTGGCGTCCGTGAAGGCCCCGCGCTCATGGCCAAACAACTCGGCCTCCATCAACGTTTCCGGAATGGCGGAGCAGTTGATGGCCACAAAGGGCTTGTCGGCGCGGATGCTGTCGTAGTGGATCGCCTTGGCAATCAGATCCTTTCCAGTGCCGCTTTCCCCCTGGATGAGCACGGTAGAGGCCTCGCTCGCCGCCACCTTGCGCACGAAATTCATCAACTCCGTCATGCGGGGCGACTTCCCGATGACCTCATGGTATCCAGAGCGCCGCTTCACCTCCTCGCGCAAGCTGTCGCGCTCCAACCGGAGCCGCGACCGGTCGATGGCATTCGCCATGGTGATCTGCAGCTCATCGAAGTCGAGGGGCTTCTTGATGAAGTCCAAAGCGCCCAGCTTGATCGCGGTCTTGATGTCATCGAGCTGCGGATCGCCGGTGATCATGATCACCGGGATGGAGAGGTTGTTCTGCTTGATCTCGCGTAGGACCTCAATGCCACTCAGGTCAGGCAGGCGGACGTCGAGCAGGATCAGGTCAGGGGCTTCCGCCCGGATCTGCGCCAAGCCGCCCGTCCCGCTCTCCGCTTCCAGCGCCGCATAGCCCCATTCCTCTACCTGGCGACGCACCGACCAGCGGATCAGCTTCTCGTCGTCCACTATCAAAACTTTTTCATTGGACATAGACTTCTTTGGATTCCTCGACAGCTTCCCACATCGGTAGGTGAATAATGAACCGGCTGCCCTTGTTGACTTCGCTCTCCGCGGTCAAGGTTCCCCCATGCTGGCTGATGATGCGCCGGCAAAGCGAGAGCCCCAGCCCCGTTCCGCCCCGTTTCGTCGTGTAGAAGGGCCGGAAGATTCGCTCCATCTGCTCGGGAGCGATGCCATGCCCGGTATCGCTCACCGAGATTTCAATCTGGTCGGGCCGCTTCATCGCTGCGGAACTGTTGGCCACCCGCGCCGCAATAGTAATTCTCCCTTCCCGCTCAATGGCCTGGATGCCGTTCAAAGTCAGGTTGAGCAACACCTGGTGAAGCTGCTCCGAATCCATGCGGAACGCGGGGAGCTCGGGGGGAATCTGGATGGAAAACTCCACCCTCTTTGTGCCCGCTTGCTGGCGTGCCAGGTGCAATGTCCGGGCCACCGTTTCCTTGAGGTCGGCGCGGCCAAACTGCGGCACCTTGGGCCGGGCATACGCCAACAAGTCGTTCAGAACCTTTTCGATGCGCCGCACCTCCTGCCGCAGGTCCTCTAGTACTTCCCGGTCAGGATGATCCTTGGGAAAGTCCTTGGTAATGATTTCGATGGCTCCCGCGATCCCGGCCAAAGGATTACGGATTTCATGGGCCACTCCGGCCGCGAGTTCTCCCATCGTGGCCAAGTGCTCCGCCTGGAGCATCTCGGCATCATGGACCCGCTGGCAGTGATCGCAGAACTCCCTCCAGCGCTGGGTTAGCGCCCGGATTTCCCCTTCCAGGGCCAACGTGCTCCCCTGGGAATCCTTCGGTGCCGTGAGGGTCATATAAGTAGGTGCGATCTTGCCAAGGGCAGTCCGTAACTCCCTCAGCAACCCCCAGGAATGACGCTCCTGATAAATGAGCATCCCCGTGGCCGCGGAGAGCACCGCGAGCAGCGCGATATCCAACCCGAGCTGGACCGTGGTCCCGCGCCGGAACCATTCGTAAGCCGTCAGGAATACGATTCCAGCCAGGGAGACAACCAGAACCATTAAGTTCTGGCCGAAGGTTGGTGGAAACCGCAAAAGGCGTTTTAGCAGCGTCCAGTCCAATGGAATGGTGTTTCCTTCGCAGTGGCTCTCAAAAAGCAATTGTAACACACGCTGGCGACCATGGCCAGAATGCCCGAGATCTTTTTCGCGCAGATGAAGCGGCATGTTGGACTTGCCGACGAAAACGGCCATCTTCTCCAGTCCGTCGGTCCTCAAGTAAAGTACTTCCACCCAGGCACGACGGAGCGGTTTTGCGACCAGATCAGCCAACACTCCGACGGCGTGCATATCATCACCGAACTCCGGACCGGCGGGCTTCTGCGCAAAGATGGCTGCCCCCCCGTGCGGCCCACAGGCTCGCGGCATCCCCGGCTGTGGCGCGCCACCTCGCGCGAGAACGACCGCACGTGGAAGGGGGTCCTCGAAACCGACCTGCCGAATCCATCTTCGTTTGCGACGCGGTGCGGCTTGCGAACGGCCACCCCGTGCTGGTGTTCAACGATTCCCCGGACCACCGCTGCCCCTTGACCGTCGTGCTCTCGACACACCAGAGCCGCACTTGGTCGCACAGGTGCAACCTCGAATCCAGCGAGGGAGAGTTCTCCTACCCCGCTGTCATCCAAACCCGCGACGGCCTCATCCACGTCACCTGCACTTGCCAGCAGAAGAGCATCAAACACGCCGCCTTCACCGAAGCATGGATCACGCCCTAGTCAGCGGTCAGTGGTCAGTTGTAAGTGATCAGTGGGTATATACAAGCCACGGTGAATCCGCTCTTCGATTCACCATAGACTTTTGTGTAGCGCAGAGTCGCATTGTGACTCTGCGGCTTTTTTGTCGAGGCGGTCCACCCGCCCCGACCCGGGTCTCCATACTCTCAGGCTTTAGCTGTTGGGGTGTTTTTAAGAATGCTGACCTAAGACGGCCGTCGTTAGGGGCAGTGGCCTCCTTGCCATGATTTGAGTTGACAGGCCAGTTGTCGAGCATTTAGGCCGCAGAGCCCAGCGGATGCAACCCCTTCCGCCCCTGTAATGCGCCCTGCTCATTACATTCCACGATAGACGTCACGACGGTGCACAATTTTGACCACCAACACAACACGACTAGCGTCGTTTATTTGATAGACGATACGGTAGTCGCCGACGCGAACGCGGAAGAATCCCTCCTCGCCTGCGAGTTTCTCCACGCCGGGCGGCCGTGGGTCCTCACTGAGGCCATCCATCTTTGCAACGATCCGTACCTGAGTGTCCCTGGGTAATCTATAGAGGGTACGTTTTGCGGCAGGCTTTAGGGCGACAGCGTAAGCCATTGCACGGGCCGGAGATTAGAGGCCCAACTCAGCCTTAATCTGCTCCAGCGCGGTCTGTCCCGGTTCTTTGAGGGCTTCACGAGCGTCTTCCAGGTCTATACGGTTCTCCAATGCGCGCATATCGAAAGCCTGAACCATAGGCTTCAAAGCCTCGATGCGATTCATGTCTTCAATCGTTGGCGACTTCATTGGCAGATTAATGCTGGAACCGTTGTGAAGAGAGATCCCCTGAATTGCGTTCGGGGAACAATTTTCGATATAGTATTTCAACTGATCTTTCACAGGTTTAGTCCTCCTACAATGAGTATACCAGCTCGGAGATCCACTGGAAACCCCGTGGCGTTATGATCGCTAACTGTAGTGGACCCCCGCACGACGGCACCCCGATTTCGTACAGCGCTTGGTTGATCGTCGTCTCAAGTATGAACTTGCAGTACCCTATGGCATCCTGAACCGGCATGCCAGAAAATGCCACGGGAGCAGCCAATCTGCGAGCTGCCTCTCGCACGCGTTCGATTACTTCCGGACTTACGCCATTCGCGTGCATAATGTCGTAGATTTCGGGATCGACCCCAAAGAACAGCCGCCTGAACGGAAGACCAACTCCACGCCAACTTGCGCCAAAGTCGTCGTCGTTCCTAGGAATCATAGGCGCGTCATGACGTGGCAAAATGAATTCTCTTTCCGTTGCCAACGGCTGTCCTGGTGAATACCCAGCCAAGTAGAATCCAATTATCGGACGCTGGTCAATGGGAAGTTGCCCAAATTGTTGCTCATAATGGCCCCTGATAAATCCTAGTAGCTGCCCAGCAATTGAATCAACGGGACTATCCTTCCTCACCTCCCTGCTGAATTCGTACAAGAAACTCTCAATTGACCGGGTTCCAATATTGCCCAGACCATGGGTCAACACCCCAACCGGTAAATCTCCAATCCTGAAGAGCTTCCGCGCGTTGGAGTACGCCTTCACAAATTGGGTCTGGCCCTCGATTGGGCCGGAGATCTGGGTCATGCTGTCCGCGCCCAGCACAATTCCGTCGTATACCTTGACGCAGGCGACAATAGACATATTCGGTGGTAGACGAAAACTCTATTATAGCCTCCAGGCGAAGTCAAGCGTTGCTCCTGCATTGAGTTCAGTCTTCCCATCCACCCGCCGTCCTCATCGACCGTTCTGTCGCCCTTCTTTAGGAATTAGTGCAAAGAAGGGGGAGGGGTCACTTGAATGCGGCCGGGTAAACCGGCCCACACTTTTTCGTGGCGACTCGTCATCGTTCCCGGCAATCCGCGGCAGGCTCACAGCCATCCGCCTCAGCCGGGTCGCGTGGCGGGATAGGTCGGCAGCACGCCGGGCCAGGTGGCACCCCGCCATTCCAATGGTGCCGCAGGGAACCGTGGGCCTCCGCTGACGGCTGGCGGTGGAAGGCCCGGAGGCTGGCGCTACAAGAGTGGCGGCGTGAAGCCGCCGCTACGCCTCGGGGTATTGACCGGCGGGAACGGTAGGGGCACAGCATGCTATGCCATGGTTTCACGCGTAGGCGTGGAGGCCGGGGAGAAGGTAGGTCACGCCGAAGAAGGTAAACATCACGATGGCGAAGCCGATGATGGCGAGGTAGGCAGAGCGGCGGCCGCGCCAGCCGCGCGTCAGACGCATGTGCAAGTACGCAGCGTAGGTGAGCCACGTAATCAGCGCCCAATCCTCTTTCGGATCCCAGCTCCAATATGATCCCCAGGTTCGGTTCGCCCAGTAGGCGCCGGTGATGATCATCAGGGTGAGCAGCGGGAAGGAAATGGCAACGGTTCTGTAAATCAAACCATCCAGCGCATCCCGTTGCGGCAGGTAGTTCACGATTGTGTCGTACTTCCATTTCAAGACGTGCCAGGCTAGTGAGGCAAACAGCGTCGTAGCAATTCCTGCCAGCAGGAACGGGCTCGAAGCCAGGCGGACGCTAAAGCTTTGTCCATATTGGGGGACAAAGTAAGATCCAGAAGAGACCTTCACCAAAAGCAGCACTAGCGCCAGGGCCTGGCCAAACAAGACCGCCAGGAAGAGGCGCGCAGCCCAACTTCTGCCCGCCTCGGCTTTTTCGGAAAGGGCAAGGTTCAGGACGAGCGTGACCACCGCCAGAACCAGAACGATCACGAACGGCCATCCCAGGTCCGCGATGGGAACAAGCAGCGGCTGTTTGGGAGCCAGCATGATTTTCTCCTGTGCTGACGCGTCCCAGGCCGGCAATGTCAAGGCAAGACCGCGGTCGACCGAGGTAGCGACGATCGCGCCATAGACGCCCGCCACCAAGCCGGAAGTCCAGCTCAAGAAGCTGCGCGCGCTGACGCCGTCTTTAATCAGGAAGAGCAGCGCCACCGCGAAAGAAAGCGTGAAGCCCGCATAGCTGAGCATGGCGAGCGTCACGTGGATTTGGAGCCAGGTGCTTTGCAGCGCGGGAACCAGCGGGCGGATTTCGCCGGGCAGCACCTGCATCAGGATCATGGAAAGGGCGGCGATGGGAAGGGTGATGGCTCCCAGATATTGCAGTTCAAATTTCCATTCCGCGACTTCGTGCAGCGCCACCACGCCCCAGGAGAAGACCAGCACCATCTCATAGATGTTCGACAGTGGCGCGTGCCCTGCGGTGGCCCAGCGGATAGCCACCGCGCAAGTGTGGAGCAGAAATCCACCGCGCGTGAGCGAAACCGCGCCCGCCAAGAGACTCGCCTGCCGAAGCGCCGCCGCGAGGGCGTATAAAGCCGAAGCTCCCAGATATGCGATCAGCGCCAGATAAAGAAACTTTTGACCGGTAAGCCACCCCTCGCGGTCGATCAGATGGGGGACCGAGATTGCCATCACGGTCACTACGGCTACGCCGACCACCAGGAGAATCCAGCTGGCGGTGCTGGCGGCCCGGCGCTCCGTCGCATCAGTGGTAAGTACCTTCGCCATGATCCACTCCTGTAGCGCAACGTCCGCTCCTTGACGTTGCGGCCCTTCATTGATCCTATGCAGAACTAGACTGAAAAAGGCGCAAGGTTAAAAGACGAACCTTGCGCTACATGTTTTTTCACGCCGGGATCGGCTCGGCGACGCCAGCCTGGGAAGTCCGGAAAGCCTTCTCCAAGGCACCCGCCAATTCGTCGAAGCGCCTCTCGAAGCTTTCACGATACTTGCTGGGCTGCCCACCGAGGAGAAGGATCGGCCGGCCTCTCCGGTCGCGGGCCACCACGCCCCAAATGCGAATGTGCGACCAGTAGAGCGCCATCATCAGCCCTCCGGTTAGCAGCAGGCAGCCAGCCCAGATCAACCCTTGCCCCGGTTCGTGCGCCACCTGGAGCCCCGTCATGTACTGCATTTCGACGTTGCGGAATTGGAAGTCGATTCCGGTGTCATTCGCCGAGTTCATTTGCGGGGCCTTGGGGAAGACCCACACCGAGGCCTGCTTCCCCTCCGGCCGAGTTACCTGCAAGCGAATGGCAGGGTTGCGAGGCTCGTCCGAACGCGAGGAAATCTGGTCGCCTTGCAGGACGAAGTCCGGTACGAAATCACCCAGCTCGACCTGGGTGCCATCCGCGAGGCGCACCGGTTGGCCGGGCCGTAGCGTGAGGGCCTGAGTGGAATGTTGGCGCGCGGCGCCCTGGGGCCAGCTCGCCTCCAGCACCAGCCGGCTGGGCACACCCGTTGAACCGTAGTTCGCCTGGAAGAAGCGAACGCCCTTGTAAGTGAGCGGGTCGTTCACGAAGATCTGCTTGCGAAGCACCTCGCGACCATTCTCCTCCACTGCCAAGCGGGTCCAGTATTGACGCGGCGAGCCGTCGGGGTATTTCTCCATTCCCGCCTCTTCGCAGCGCAGCGTGAAACCCAGCCGACGCGGCGCCCCACCAGTCGTGAGCGGCTCCACTTTCTCGCTCCGCATGCCGGGAGTGAGGCTGAGGTAACCTCGATATCCCCACATCCCGTCGATGATGGCGCCGGTAAAGATGATCAGCAAGCTCGTGTGCACCACGTACGGTGCCAAGCGCGCGACGCGATGCTTCTCAATATACAGAGTGCCCTGCTTCAACGGTTCCGGTCGAGCCGGAAAGCCCAAGCTCGCGAGCTTCCGGCTGGCGAGCGAGAGGGCTTCTTCCGGCTGGTGCGACTCTATGGGGATCTCCCGCTGAAAAGGTAGACGACGGATAAACCATTCGTCGGCCATGAGGTGCGGTCGTACGAACAGACGCCATGCCTGAGGGAAGCGCTCCAACGAGGCCAGGGTGATGTTCGCTCCCAACAGGCCAAGCAGCAGGATGAACCACCAAGTATGGAAAACGTCGAAAAGGCCTAAGAAGTTTAGGAGCCGGATGGTCTGGGGAGCATAGATCTGCTCGATCTGCCCTTCACGCGCCATGGGCCGCTGGAGAATCACGGTTCCAAGGATTACAGCTATCCCGACCAAGCCGAGGAGGATTAGCCCGCACCTCAGCGAACTGAAGAAGCGCAGGAATCTGTCAATTGCTGATTGACGCTTGACCATGCGTTGCCCCTGCCTGGTATAGACAAACCCCAAGCACGACCGACCCCGAGGCCGTACGGAGCCGCATCTAGGGTGCCAGCTTGGCAAATTTGCCCGGTGTTCATAATCCCTTGAAAATGAGCAGGAAATCAGTTGAGTAACGTCCTATTGCGCGCTTTATCGTCTCTTTTGCAGGGCGAAACTTGGGGCAAATGCCGCACGAAAATGTGTGAAGGAACTCAATTTGTCCCTTTTCTGGAGCCCCCTCGAGCTGCGTTAGGCCCCCCCTGACCCAGCTTTCTCAACAAGTTGACGGCGGGACAGGAGGGAACCAAAAATGCTGACAAAAGGGCAGGTGCCGCTGTGGTGCCTACATTCCAGGAGGTCATAATGAAACCGTTCACCGGACCACGCAATTCAACTGACGTAAAGGAGGCTGCTGTTAATCCCAGGCCGGTCTCCCCCCTTAAGGAATCAACGCCCATGGAAATGCAGCCCACCTTCACGCTTACGTTCTCGCTCGGCACTCCTATGCGCGATATCCATGACACCGTCATCCGCACAGTGCTGCAATACACGCGCGGTAACAGGCTGCGTGCAGCCCAGATGCTGCAAATCAATCCCCGCACGATTCGTCGCCGCCTGGGGAAGAAAGAGGCAGCCGGCTCGATCACGCGAGCGGCCTAGCAACCGTAACGTAGTGATTTCAGCATGCGCCCGTGACTGGGCAGGGCCCCTCCCTCGCATCCTCCCCAGACCCGAGTCCAATCCTCGCTCTCGCATCTTTTACAGAACGGGCTGATAGCCCTTGACACGCTGTCACTGGGACATCGAGCTTTTTTCGTATCCCTGAGCGCGCGCAGAATTGGCGCGTTACGTGCTCGGAAGTTCTAGCAGTAGCCCCGGATCGGCAGTGGGGTCCGAAGGCTAAAGAATCATGTGGGAAGCGCTAGACAGATTGGGAAGGAACGCGGAGCCTGCCGAGATGGAGGATCCCGTGGGTGACCCGCTCACCGGTCGAATCCTCATTGTCGATGACGACCCGCATTTTTTGAGGGTTATGGCCCGCATCCTTTTGGGCGAAAACTTCCAGGTCACCGCTGCCGCAGGCACGCGCGAGGCTATTGAGCACCTAAGGACGGAACCATTCGACTTGGTTATTTCTGACCTGCGAATGCCGGATTGCGACGGCCTCCACCTTCTGCAAGAGGTCCGTCGTGCCGGAAACGAAGTCCCGGTCATCATCCTCACCGCTTACGGTGAGGTGGACACGTACCTGGAAGCGATGAACGCCGGGGCGACCGAATACCTGAACAAGCCCATTAAGTCAGAGGAACTGGTCAAGATTGTCCGCGCGTGCCTCCGCGCTCGAAGCGCCCGCGAAAGGGAGGGCCGCCCCGACGCTGCCTAGCTTCGATACCCTCAGGTTGTCTTATCCAAACCTGTCGCATCGTTTCGCGTGACCCCGCGAACTTCCCTTCCTTAGACTTTCAGCTCAACTATGGTAGCTCCGGCGCCACCCTCGTGTGGCGGAGCTGCGTAGAACTTCTCCACATGCGGGTGGGAAGCAAACATCTCGTGTAGGGTCTTCCTCAGGATGCCCTTGCCAACCCCGTGGACAATGCGAAGTCGAAAACGGCTGGCCACATAGGCCTGGTCAAGAAACTTGTCCACTCGCTCGCGAGCCTCCTCGGCAGTGTTCCCGATGACGTTCAGTTCCTCGGAAATATCTGGGGGGCGGAGGACAGTGGACGCAGGGCCCGGCGGAACTACGCGAGATTGGGCGAGCACACGAACCTCCTCCTTACGCACCCGCATGCGCAGCCGCCCCACCGCAACCTCAACATGGTTGTCGTCCAGCAGGGCTGTGACCGCGCCGGGGGTGGAAACGTTGACCACCTGAACATGGTCACCCACGGCCAGTGGCCGGTCGCCGGGGACGTCCTCGGGCGTGGCCGGCGCCCCTAGCGCTTCCAGGACCTGCCCGTCCCAATCTTCCCGGGCATCGCGCTGGAGTGCCGCCGCCCTGCGTTCTCCCTTGCTGACCACCTTGGCAGGCACCGCCTGTGCCCGTAGCTCCTCGAGAGTCTGATCCCACCTCCGCGCGTACTGGCGGAGCGTCTCTTCCAGGCGTGAATCGAGTTCGCACAATCGCGCCCGGCGCTCCTGCTGGAATTTCTGCTCAAGCTCCTCCCGTCGCACTTGCAGCTCTTGTTGCTGCTTTGCCAAGGCCGCGAGTCGGCCTTCAAACTCGGCTCGCTGCTCGTGAAGCTTGGCCAACAGGTTCGCGGCCTCCGCGTCGGCTGGGTGGAGCAGCGACCGGGCCTTCTCCACAATGGCTGGCTCTAGACCCAGACGCGCAGCAATGTCCAGGGCGCTGGATTTCCCTGGCAGGCCGCTCAGAAACCGGTAGGTGGGCTGGAGCGTCACTTCGTCAAACTCCATGGCTGCATTCACTGCCTCGGCGGTCTCCGCCGCGTAAGCCTTCAGGCGCGAGTGGTGGGTGGTAACAATGGTCAAAGCCCCGCGCTGGCGGAAATGCTCCAGGATGGCAACGGCCAGGGCTGCGCCCTCGTTCGGTTCGGTGCTGGCCCCGATTTCATCGAGCAGCACCAGATCATCCCGGCTGGCTACCGCGGCCATCGCTTGGATGTTGGTGACGTGGGCCGAGAAAGTACTCAGGTTCGCTTCGATGGATTGCTGGTCACCGATGTCCGCCAGCACGCGCCCGAACAACGGCAACTTCACCTCGCTCGCCGCCACCGGAATCCCCGCCTGCGCCATGAGAGCCGCGATTCCAAGGGTCTTGAGCGCCACCGTCTTTCCCCCGGCATTAGGCCCACTGACTACCATGAGCGTTTTCGGCGCCTTCAACTCGATGCTCAACGGCACAGGCTTTCGCCCCTGGCCGCGCAAGCTCTTCTCGAGCAGCGGATGCCGAACTTCCCGCAGCGACAGCGCGCGCTCGGCAGTGAACTCGGGGATACAACAATCGTACTGCCGGCTGAATTCCGCTTTGGCAAAGGCCAGGTCAATCTCGCTCAAGATCGCGGTCGCGCTTATCAGTTCTTCTCGCCGCGCCTGCAGCTTCTGGCTGAACTCCCCCAGGATGCGCTGGACCTCGGCAAATTCGCGGTCCTGCAGCTCCACGAGTTCATTGTTTAGCGGCAGCGTTTCCAACGGCTCGACGTACACCGTCGCCCCCGAGGAACTGGCGCCGTGAACCACTCCCGCCACCCGCCGCTTTTCCTCCGCCCGGACGGGAATTACGAACCGGTCGTTACGCAGGGTGACCACGGCGTCCTGCAATACGCCGTCTTGGGCGAAGCGATGCAACAGCCGCTCGAGGCTCGCCTGCACATCCTGGCGCAAGCGCTCGATGGAACGGCGAATGCGCGCCAGCGCGGGGCTCGCTGAGGAATCGACCGAGCCGTCCGGGTGGAGCTTGCCGTCCAGCTCCGCGACCAGATCTCGGAAGTCCGCCAGACTCCGCGCCAGCTCGTCCAGCCGCGGCAAGGAGCTCTTGACAAACAGCCGGCGGAGTTCGAGGGCCGCCCGCGCCACCTCCAGCAGCACCAGGATTTCGAGCGCCGCGAGTGTCGTCCCTTCAATGCGGAGCTTCTCGAGCAGCGGCCGCGGGTCACGCAGCGCGCCCAGGCCGGGCCGCGGGCTTTCGCGAAGATATTCGCGGGCTTCACGCGCCCGCTCCAAGTCTCGCGTGATGAGATCCTTTCGCGTATGCGGCCTGACAGAATCAAGAAGCGGTTCGCTGATCGCACCGCAAAGGTACCCGCGCAAAAGACCGACAATCCCCGCGAATTCCAAAACCTCTCGGGAAAAAGGATCGTCGGCTTTGCTCCGCGCCTTCGCTCCGTCCATGGATATTGTCAATTGTAACGCAAGGTCCGCTCTGTGACCTTGCGGCTCTTCAACCTGTAACGCAAGATTCGCCCTTTAGTCTCGCGGCTTTTCCAGACCCTTTCCAAAGGACCTCGAAAAGCCGCAACTTCAAAGGACGGAAGTTGCCCTACAGGGACTTCCGCAGAATTTCCACCGCCTCATCCGCATTCCTCGCTATCGTGACGATCTCCATCGCCGCGGCTTGCCAGCCGGCGTGTCCTGAGTTCAGTTCTCCTTCTTGCTTCAGGCAATCGATGACCGGCTGCCAGTAGGGCGCCATTACGAGCAGAGGTTTTCGCCCACCCACCGTGCGCGACAGCGTGGATTTGTTCATCATCTCCCAGGCCAGCGCCAGTTCGGCGAGCGTGCCGGTGCCGCCAGGCAGTGCGATGTAAGCGTCGCCGCGTTCGATGAGAGTCATGAGGCGCTCGGGAAACGATGGCGTGCGCACTTCCTCCACAATCCAGCGATTGGCCTTGCCGGGCCAGATGGCGCACGTGACGCCGATGGTATGCCCACCGGCTTCGCGCGCACCTCGGGCCGAAGCTTCCATCAGACCTCCGTAGCCCCCATTGCATACCGCGAAGCCAGCTTCAGCCAAGAGTCTCCCCAGCCGCCGCGCCTCAGCGTACGCGGCGCTAGATTCACCGGGAAGCGAACTACCGAATATGGTCACGGTTTTCATATCGTCTTAGTTGCAGCGCAAACCCGCTCTTTGGGTCTGCGGCACTTGATTTGCCCGCCTAACGAAGAGCCGCGGAGCCAAAATCGACTCCGCGCTACACCGGCGCGCTACCGCACCGGTGGCCGGCGTGCATACCACTCATAAACGGCCAACACGATTCGGTCAAGGGTAGCCGCCCCTTCTTTGGATTTCAGTGGGTGACTGTTCCCGATGATTGAGAACGCCAGCCGTCGCCCAGAGGGTAGATCCATGTATCCGGAGAGGGCGTTAACGTGCTCGACCGTACCTGTTTTGGCGTGGATCTTTCCCGCGGCGCGGGTTCCTGTAAAGCGCTCCGCCAGGGTGCCGTCCATACCCGCCACCGGCAAGGAGTCAAAGAAGGCGGCAAACCGCGGCGAGCGTGCCATGTAGACGAGGAGCTTCACGAAGGCGTGCGGCGCTATCAAAGCTTCGCGCGACAGGCCCGACCCATCGGCGAAGTAGACCTCTCCCGGAACCACCCTGACTTGAGTGGCAAAGTCGTTCAGAACCTCCAAGCCCACGGTCAGGCTGCCGTAATCCTTCAGTTCGCGCGCCATGGTCCGCAGGAGCATCTCCGCGTGGAGATTCTGGCTTTCCTTGTTTGTCACCTTGACGTCTTCCCGCAGCGGAAGTGAAACGTGTTCGGCCAGCACAACGCGCGGAGGCAGTTTGGGAAACGGGTCCGCGGACGTGGCGGCCTCAATCCGAGTGACGTGCTGGACCCGGAGCCCACCGCCCGCTGAGATTCCGCGCGCTTCGAGGGCTCGCCGGAATAGCTCCCCAATCAACTCCAGGGGATGGGCGATGGCCACTGTATCGCCGTCTTCGCTGGCGTCGAGGGGGGTCTCGCCCCACACATCAAGCTGCATTGAGTCCGGCGCGCGCTCGACGAAGACCTGCTTGGGCGTTCCTGCGGCGCTCGTTTCCAAACGGTTGTTGAGCCCGTAGTAGTCGGGAATGGGCTCGAGCCGAACCTCGGCCGTGTCACCCACTTTCGCGCCCGGCCGAACGCGCAGCTGGAGCGCGTTGTCGTTGAAAGCAAGCGCCGTAACGGGCGCTCCGTAGCCCCATTGCAGGTCTTCTGCGGCCCAGTTGTGGCTGTAAGGTTCCCAGAGGAAGTAACTGTCGTCGGCAACCAGGGTTCCTGTGACCTCGCGCAGCCCGCGCGCCTTCAACTGGTCCGCCAATTCCTGAAAGACTTTGTCCGCCAGCTCCTGCCGTGGACTCTTGTAGACGTAGGGCAGCATGCGGCTGCCGAGGTTGGGGTCACCCCGCCCCACCAGATACAGGTTCCGGACGCGGCCCTGCGCATCCGGAGCGCTCTCGCTTTCCACAGTGGTACGGAAGACAAAATCTGGACCCAGCTTTTCGAGCGCCGCTGCCGTCGTAAACAGTTTCATGTTCGAGGCAGGGAGGAAAAGGCGCTGGGCGTCCCGGCTGTAGAGGGCTCTTCCGCCAGGAAGCTCGACCACTTCGATGCCCCAGAAACCGCGCTGGGCTTCATTGCGATGAAGGATTGCCTCGATGCGCTGGTGGAGCGTGGCGGGGCGATGGGCACCTTTCCTTGGCGCCTGGGCGGCTGCTGGAAATGAGGAAAGCGCCGCGACGAAAAATAGGACGACGAGCAATCGGCCGGGATGAAACCGAATCAGCACACTCAGAACCGTAGCGGCGGCCTTTAGGCCGGCAAAGCTGTTCGACCGGGACACGCAGGTGCCCACCTGAAGGTGGCCTCTACACGAGCAAACGGGCGGCCTCTTTCGCGAAGTAGGTCAGGATGATGTCCGCCCCGGCTCTCCGGATCGAAGTGAGGGCTTCAAGGATAGTGCGGTCGCGATCCACCCAACCCATCCTGGCGGCAGCTTCGATCAGAGAGAATTCGCCGCTCACCTGGTACGCGGCAATAGGGACATCGAACGCGCGGCGCGCCAGCGCGATGATGTCGAGGTAGGGCAAAGCCGGCTTCACCATGATGATGTCCGCGCCTTCCTCCAGGTCCAGCGCGATCTCGCGCATTGCCTCGCGCTGGTTGGCAGGGTCCATCTGGTAGGATTTGCGGTCGCCGAACTTGGGAGCCGAATCCGCGGCCTCACGGAAAGGCCCATAAAACGCCGAGGCGTACTTGGCCGAGTAAGCCAGGATAGGAATCTGGCTGAATCCGTGCGCGTCCAGCTCCTGGCGGATGCGTCCCACGCGGCCGTCCATCATGTCAGAGGGCGCGACGATGTCGGCACCAGCCTCCACCTGCGTGAGCGCGGTTTTCGCCAGCAGGGGGAGCGTCGAGTCATTGTCGATTTCACCATTCTTGACGAGACCGCAATGGCCGTGGCTCGTGTACTCATCCAGGCACACGTCGCAAATCACCAGCAGATCCGGTAAGGCTTTCTTGAGGGCTCGCACGGCGCGCTGCACAATGCCGTTGGGATCGTAGGCGCCTGAGCCCACGTCGTCCTTGGTTTCCGGGATGCCAAATAGGATCACAGCGGGGATGCCCAAGTCGTAGGCCGCCTTGCACTCGTCGACGAGCAGATCCACCGACCAGCGGTAATTACCCGGCATCGACTTGATCTCGTCTTTCACTTTCGAGCCCGGGCACACAAACAGCGGGTAGACCAGCGAACGCACCGTCAAGCGCGTCTCGCGGACCAGAGCACGAAGTGCTTCCGTGCGGCGCAGACGACGAGGGCGATGGGTGGGGAATGGCATGACTCCTTGCTCCTGCACTTAATGCTGTCAGCTATCAGCCGTCAGCGGTCAGCCCCAAACTTCTGGATGAAAGCCGTGAGCATTCGCTTTACTTCCGTCACGTCCTTTGACAGGCGTTCGTAATCCGCACTGTTAAGAAGATGGAGATCACAAGCCAGCAGCAGATGGTATTCAAGCTCGTTGGCGGAGCCCCTTGCGACCTGAAGGAAGCGCGCCAAGTCGGCGCCCCCGCTCCTGCCACAACCGTCCGCGACGTTGGCGGGGATGGACTCGCAGGACCGCCGAATCTGGCTAGTCAGGCCATACAACTCTTCCTTCGGAAACGAAACGGTAGCCTTGTATACGGCCAGCGTGAGCTGATGGGCTTTCTGCCAAACTTTCAACTCCCTAAAGGCTCTCAAGGTCTGCTCCTGTACCCCCGCGCATCAGCCATGTCGTAACTGATCAGTTTGCCCTTGTAGTCGTTTTGTTGCCACCACAGGAGCAGTAGACCCCCTCACGGCGAGAAAATTCGCCAGTTAGACCTAGTGGCTTCGTAGCCTGTTGAGCTTGTTGTCTTCGTTCGAGCCGCAACTGCCGTGCTATGGAATCGTCACAATAATCTGAACCTCGGTGCTTTCTTAAGAACTCCGCCACTCGCTCCGGCACGGTCATGATCTTCCCCGTCTTGAACCGCCTCTCCGTTCTCAGGCGAGGGCTGACCGCTGATAGCTGACGGCTCATCAATACAATCTCTCGCGCGGCTTCAGGTTCCCGAACGTACCGACGTTGGCCAGAGACAGCGCCACGCGGAACTGGTTCTCCCGCCGCAGCGGCCCCAAAGCAAACCGCCGGTACTCGAAGTCGAGCCCGAAGCAACCAAAATTATAACTGACTTGGCTGACTACCTGGTGAGCTCTCTTCAGGGCGAAGTTGTAGTCGAGGCCGAAGGCGCCACTGAAACCTTTGCGGTTCACGTCGCCGTAAGTCGCCACTGTCCGCAACAAATGGAATGAGGGCAGCTTCGAGAGGGAGCCGGGAGGTGCGATAGGCGCATTGAATACGGCCGTGCGGTTGATGAAGAAATCCGTAAGTGCCAATCCCACGGGGCCGCGCCGGACGTGAGAGGTGATGCCAGCGTTCAGCACGCCTCCACCACTGGGATTCAGGTCGGCTCGCAATTCTGTATCGTAGTTGGCAGAAGGCGCAAACTTCAGCACCGAAACCACCGGCGACAACCGCCGGCCCTGGGCAAACGCAAATCCGCTGAGCGAGATGGTGGGACCGAAAACAAAACGCGAGCCCGGTCTGAGCGCGCCACCAAAAGTGGGGTCGAAGTAGTACTTCTGCGAGAGCCGCCAGGAGACGAGCGTGCGCGCCTGGGGCTTTTGCGCCGTCCCCTCAGGCTCTTCTTTGCGGGTCAAGAGCGCGTTGGTCAACGAATACTCCACTTCGTTAGTCTCTGCGAGGATGTCCGCCTGGTCGTAGCGGATCACGTCCGAGATATCTTCCGAGTTGCTTCCGCGCACCAGGCGATACTGAAGGGCTGGTTCGACCACATGCTTGAAGCGATGTCCAGCGTAAGTTCCCGATAGGACCTTTTGGAGCGAAGGCAGCCGGACATCCAGGGAGAACTCTCCCAGGAGACGGTTCAGGGGTTCGTGGCTTGGCCGCAAGCTGGTGCCGTAGCGTGTCGCCCGCAATGCCGCAGAGGGCGTGAGGTGGATACCCCGAAACTCTTTGGGGCGCATCGTAATTTGGGGGCGGAAGTCCAACCGCTCGGAAAGCCGCGGGATCTCGAGGCCTGGCTCGGTTCGTCCGAAGGCGCCCGCGGAGGCATCAAAAGAGAAATAGAACGGGGTCCAGGCCACCTGCTTGTCCATCCCTGAAAAGGAAACACTGGGAGTCTGCCGGATGATAATGGAATTCCCCGGCTTGCGCTCTGCCGAGAAGAAGTTCTGGTAACGCGAGCCGAAGAAATTAAGGCTGTAAGCATCGAAATTCTTGGTCAGAAATCCCGTCTGACGCACTTCGGAAGTTACAGCCTGAGTGAAGTTATCGGTGTAAGTCAAACGAAAAGCCAGCGAGGTGATGTAGTCCACGTCCACGACGCCTCGAAAGCCGTGACCTACGTCGCCCGCTTTTCCGACCATCCGCAGGCTCTGACCGGGAGCACGGACTTGCCGGAGGTTGCCGCTGCCTTTGTCATTTACTCCGAAATAGTCCACCGTGATGTCGCTGGTGTCGCTGGGCCGAGCCCGGAACTGGCCCAGCCGAGCAAGGCCTCGGACGCTATAGTTCTCCACTCCCAGGAGCAGATCCGCGCTGGGATTGATAGCCCAAAAAAAACCGCCACCCACAATGAATCCCTTCTGCGAGGAGTTCCCGATGTGGGGAAGTAGGAAACCGGTTTGGCGGGGAGTGCGCGCAATCGAGTTCACCAGAAAGGGTGAGTAGAAGAACGGAACCCGCAACATCCGGAACATGGCGCCGTGGGTCACCAGTTTGTTATCCACTTCCACCCGAGCGCGGCGAGCGGACACGGACCATCCTTTGGCTTCGCACTCACACGAACTCAACCGGCCACGTTCCACGAGGTAGGTATCTTCATCCAGGCGTTCCACGCGGGCGGCCTGGATGTAGAACGGGTTCTCGGTAGTCAGCATGCGGGGCCGCGGGTGGACTTTGGCGTGAACAAAGCCGCGGACGTTGGAAAAGCATCCCTTCTTGCTGCGGACGCTGTAGTGGACCTCATCTGCTTCCAGGCGGCTTTGGGGATCGACAAAGCTCACGTTGCCCCTGGCCGCAATCTCGCCCGAGGACTCCACATAGGTTGCTTCATCCGCCGTAAGCTTCATGCTCTGGTAGGTTACCTCGACGTGGCCCCGCAGACGGTAAGTGTCCTTCTCCTTTTCTTGCGAATCAGCGCGGATGGTGAGGGTCGTCTGGGAATCCCACCACGCGGGAGGAACAGGAGGTTGTTGCTGCGCCCACAGAACTGAAGCTGCTCCGGACGAGAACAACAGCCAGACGGAAAGCAAGGCGGTTTTTGACCTGCACAAAAGGCGAAAAGCGGCAAGGTCCATGAGCACGCGCAGACAGGCCATTTTACTCGAAAGCCCTTTGTTCTACCGAACGATTTTGCTAAGATGCCAGGGAGGCAGCGAAGGCTGCCTGGGGGGTTGCAGAAGCGCAGTGAAGTGTTCCAAGTGTGGGTTCGTCAGTTATCCGGGACTATCCCATTGTAAGAGGTGCGGCCACAGGTTTCAGCCAGCCGCGCCAAAGGAACCACTGTCGCTGTTCTCTTCGCATTCTTCGATACTCTCCATTGCTCCTCCGCCTCCTGCGTCATCTCCGCCCCCGAGCCCCGCGCCTGTCGAGGCCAAGGCTCCGCCTGCCAAGGCCCTAGAACCAGAGCCCGCATCCGTAGTTCCCGAGCCGGCCGCCGCGCCCCCTGAGCCCTCGCCTGCGGAACCTGTGCGGCCCTGGCGCGAGGAGCTTTCCGAGCGCTTAGAGAATTTTCGCCGACGCCGCGCTCGCCTGCGGCGGAGAATCGATTCCAGTGACAACCTCGACCTTGACTTCGGGCAGGTGGGGGATTTTGAAAGCCCCGGCCCGCTGGACGCCAAGGTGTTGGAGTTTCCACAAGCCGAAGCCGGCTTCGACGTGGAGTTCGAGAATCCCCCCGGCTCCGAAAGCGAGTTGCCAGTACTGGAAGCCGCCCCCTTGGAGAAAGCCGGAGTCGAGCAGCAGACCCCGGGCTCAGCGGCGGTTCAAGCGCGTGAAGTAGCCCTGGAGCGAGGCGCGCCCGAGAGCGAGCCAGTAGAAATCGTGGTCGGCTTTCCCGAACTTCCCCCCGAGCCTCCTCCCGCACAGGCAAGTCCTCTGGCACTGCGTCAGGCGCCCCTTGGCCGTCGCTTCGTCGCCGGGTTGGCTGACACTCTGGTGTTGCTGCTTGGCGGAGGTCTGTTCGCGCTCATCTTCTGGCGGGCCGGAGGGCAGCTCTCGCCCGGCCCCCTCAATCTTGCGGTCTTGGCTTTTATCGCTATCTTCTTCATCCTGGCCTACTTCGGATTGTTTACGGCCCTCACGTCCTCCACACCCGGCTTGCTATGGATGGGACTGGAGGTCCGCACGATGGACGGCCTCCGTCCTTCCCCGCAGGAATCCTTCTGGCGAGCGTTTGGCTATCTCGTTTCGGGCTCCGCTATCATGATGGGTTTCCTCTGGGCCCTGGTGGATAGTGAAAGCCTCACTTGGCACGATCGCATGTCGGGGACGTTTCTCACGCGAGCTTCGCCGGAGAGTGGAACACAAAGTGTGAAGTCTCTTGTCTAGGCGAAGCTCGCGAGTCTCGATGGGTTGATTATGGGCAAAGGACGTTTCCTAAATCAGAGACTCGGTAAGCGGATGAGCCGCCAGTACGCGCTGCTCAGGTCCCACCTCGCCGCCCAGCGCATAAGCAAGCCTCAAGGTGCGGTGGATCTACGGCTTCCCAAGAAGGGCATTTCTCGGGAGCGGAAGCCGCTCTCTTCATCCTGAGTCCGGCCCGAGTGGCGGCTTCCTGGCCGCAGCCAGCATTCAGGTGGGGGCACACAATCCGCCGCTGCGATTGTTCCAGGACCCGCCCTGTGCAGACCCAAGAAGCCCGCCAGAGGCAGAAAGCCGACGGCTGGCGGCGACTTTCCGCGCGCGGCGTGCATCCAACTGAGTGCCGTGGTATACTGAATGAAAACAGGGCATCGCTAGCCCACCCTTGAAGGAGTTATCCCGAGGATGACCAACCGCATTCGCGTTACGCTAGTCTCGACCTCCTGCATCCTGGTTTTCTATATCGTGGTCGGAGGGCTGCTAGGCAAGAACGACTCCTCCACCGAGAAGACATACCGCAACCTGGGCGTTTACAGCGAGGTCCTGAACCGTATCAAGCAAGACTATGTGACCGCGCCCAATTTGAAGAAAGTGACCGACGGGGCCATCCGCGGGCTGCTGGAAGCGTTGGACCCTTACAGCACTTATCTATCCGCAGAGGAATACCAAGAGTATCTCCGGCACCCCGACTCAGGCCCTGCCAACGTGGGGATTTTTCTCTCCAAGAGGATGGGGTTCGCCACGGTCGTCTCCGTGCTTCCCGGAAGTCCCGCGGAGAAGGCAGGGGTGAAGATCGGGGATTTGATCGACCGTGTGGAGAACACCGCCACTCGCGAGCTCTCGGTGGTGCAGATACAACGGCTCATGGCGGGTGATGCAAGTACGACAGTGACACTCACCATCGTGCGTGAAGCGCGAGGCGAACCGCAAAAGTTCACCATCACGCGCACGACCTTGACCTATCCACCCGTCATCGCGAAGATAGTGGACGAGGGAACCGGCTACCTCCGCGTGGCGACATTTGAGAAGGGGAAAGCAGCCGAGATTTCTGCCAAGCTCAAAGAACTACAAGCGAATGGCGCGCGCAAGATCGTCCTGGATCTGAGAAACTGCGCGGGCGGCAGGGTGGAGGACGCCGTAGAGACAGCCAGCCTTTTCCTCGACAAGGGACTTGTCGCCTACCTGTACGGCCAGCGCTATCCCCGGCAGGATCTAACAGCTCATCCCAGCGGCGCAGTCTCAAGTCTTCCCCTCGCCGTCCTGATCAACCAATCCACCGCCGGACCCGCAGAGTTAGTTGCCTCGGCGATTCTGGGCAACAAGCGCGGGGAAGTAGTGGGGGTTCGCAGCTTCGGCGTGGGGGTGTTGCAGAAAACCATCCCCGTCGGCGATGGCTCCGCACTGCTCCTCTCGGTGGCCAAGTACTATGGGCCGGACGGCAAGGCGATCCACGACAACGGTGTCACCCCCAGCGTGATTCAGCCCGCCGGAGGTGACACGGGGAGCATCGACGACGAGGGCGAGCCTGAAGAGCCCGAGCACTTCGGCGGCAAAGGCGACCTGCAACTTCGTAAGGCCATCGAAATCCTGAAACAGCCACCGCTATCTGCCAAAGCCGGCTGATACGTGCCGCACCTGCTGCGCCATCGGAATGGTGATTTCCCAAAGGGCGGAGCTACGGCTTCTCGTCCCTTGCTCCGCAGTTTTCCCCGCCAGTGTTCTCATGCCAAGAGTTCCCTTCTTCTTACGGCTCTAGCAGTGAACTTCTTTGCTGGGGCCTGCAACTGGTTCGCCCCCAAACACCTAAGTGAGGCTGAAAGGCAGGAACTCGTGAGCCAGCTCAAGGGTGCAGTCGAAAAGGCCGGGGGGGCGCAGGTTTGGATCAAAGTGCCGGGGCAGGCCGCTTTTCCACCCGCGAAACCTGATACACCCATAGAGACGCTGGCCACCGTCGAGGTCTACCCGGCGGTTGTCTCCGCCCTGCAGCGGCAGTCGGAAAGAAGTCATCTGGAGTTCAAGAGCAAGGAGACCCGTAGCCGGAAGGGTTGGCGCACGGCGGACATCCGCTTGAGACACCAGGGAGAGCGCGTTTGTCGCTGGCATCTCCGGGAGGTGCGGCGCCTGCTGCGCGCGGCGATTGTCATTGACGACCTGGGGCAGGACCTCCAAGCGGCGCGTAAGCTGCTTGCCCTCCCTTGTCCCTTGACGTTTTCCATTCTGCCCCATCGGCGTTATTCCGCCGAGACCGCCGACGAAACCCACCGGGCTGGACGCGAGGTGATGCTGCATCTGCCCATGGAAGCTGAGCCGGGCTCGCACCCCGGTCCAGGTGAGGGACAAATCCGGTCAGGCATGAGCGGCGAGGAGTTGCAGTGGGTCCTTCAGGTTGACTTGACCTCCGTCCCACACGCAGCGGGCGTAAACAATCACATGGGCTCACTAGCCACTGCGCAGCCCCTGCTGATGGCCGCCATGATGAAAGCTCTGGCTGAGCGGCATCTGTATTTCGTGGACAGCCGCACCACCCCGAACAGCGTTGCCCTGGCAGCGGCTCGCCGGCAAAACCTTCCTGCCTTCTACCGCGCGGTTTTCCTGGACGATACGGAAACTGTTCCTTATACGCTGAGACAGCTCTGGGAATTCCGCCGCGTAGTGCAGGAGCAAGGCGCGGCCTTGGCCATTGGCCACCCCTACCCCACGACTCTCGTGGCGCTCGCGAAGTTCCTGCCCGAACTCGAGAGACAGGACATCCAGCTAGTACCGGCCTCCCAACTTGTCCGCCTCCCGGAGGTCGCACGCCTCTCCCCCACGCGCCGCGCTGCACTGCACCCTAAGAACCTTCACCAAGGCGATTTCCCCGGCCAACACCGCTGACTGGCGCGGCGCCAGAGTGCGGCTCCCCCTTCGCGCGGGACCGTAACCCTGGAGGTTATGGGCAGGATCGATTGAATGATTGTCGACGTGGGGAAACGCAGACGCGGGATACGCACGCATCCTGCGCTGCCGTCTTCAGAAAGCTGGGAGACTAGCTTCCGCTAGCCGGAACAGCGATGGTTACATCGCGGTCAAGCCGCATGCCGATCAAGGACCCTGCAGCCAAGGCTGCCTGCTTCCCGCGGGGCAACACGACCGCTGCGATGACTCCGGCAGCTCCCGCAGCAATCCCAGGACCTACGCCGCCTGCTGCTCCGGCCGCCGTCGAACCGATAATGATCGCGCCCTGGGTCTTCCGCGAGGCGCCGTGCCCCTTCAACTCGCCTTCCGGGCCCACGTTGGGATCTCCGCCACCCTCGCTGGAGAAGACCTCTGTAAGTGATCCTAGGATGGCGACCTTTTGGCCGTTGGGCAATTCGACGGTGTCAAAAACAATAGTCAGGTAACCGCCCCTGCCGCGGCGCCCGGCTGACCTCACCTCACCGATGTGACCTCCTATTCGCACGCCTTTGGGCAGCGCATCGCGGTCTGCGACCGCCACAGGGTCGATCAACGTGGCCAGCACTCGGTCACCCGGCCTGGAGGTCTTGGAATTGATCGTCGTGTGTAGCTGGAGCTTGAATTCGGTGCCTTCCGGGATAGTGACCTCGTCCACCCCGGATTCTGCACTCTCTTGTACCGCAGGGAACGCGGGTGCCATGCTTACTACCAGCGAGCACATCACCAGTATCCCCAGAAGCTTTCGCTTCATACCCAATCCCCCAAGTATTGCACCGCCCCACTGCGAGGAGCCGACACATAGGGTTTGGTCTTTAATTTCACCATCAAACAGCTAACGCAGTCAAAGGCAAAATTAGGGCAAGCGCGAAACTCACCCTATCAACTTCGATGCCGGACCGCCCACCGGGTTGGCTCGATAGAAAGAACCGGGAGACAGTGCGCTGTGCCCCTACTCGGAAGGACCGAGAAGCCGAAGAAGCAAGCCGCGCTACTGACGCACGAACATCAGGTCAACAATCTTGTTGTGGCGGTCAAGGATCAGGGCGCGAACCCCAATAATGACCCGCGAATAGCCTGCCGGCAGGGGCGGCAACTGTTGGTTAAGCTCTCTTGGGAATGGCTCGAGTCGCTTCTGCAAGCCCGGAGGTAGTGTCCCATTCCGCTGCAATTGCCGTTCATGGCCCGGGGGCAGCTTCCCGCCGCGCTTAGCCAAGCCCGGGGGAAGATTGGCAGTGTTCGTCGCGAAATAACGCCGGATTAGCCGCTGGTCTTGCACGGAGAACACTAGCGCCCGGGTCGCCTCTTGCGCTTCGCGTTCCTCCACTCCGCGTCCGCCCACGGCCCGAGATTCTCGCTCCGCTTCGCGGCCGCCGCGGGAGGCTTGGGCTGCCGCAGTTCGACTGTTGCCCGACACCGAAAAGGTAAGCACCATCTCCGCTGGCAGCACGATTTCCTTCTTGCCGGTCAGGTAGGCGGTGACTGTGCCTGCGCCCGCCCCGACAGCGGCGCCTACCGCTGCGCCTTTCTTGCCACCTGTTGCGCCCCCCACCGCAGCTCCTGCCGCGGCCCCGCCGCCAATAAGCGCCACATCGCGCAGCAGGTGGGACTTACCATCAATACGCAGCGGGTCCGTGTGAAGCGGGACCCCGGCTCCTCGCGTCAATTCGAGGGTGATTGAAGCGGGACGCCGCAGCCTGCCGGAGCCCACAGCCTCGGTGACGATCCCCTCCACCTTTGCCCTCCGAGCGAGAACCGTCTTGCCACCGACCACCGCCGGTTGCGCGACCGTGGCCGAGAAGGTCTGGCCTGATTTGGCCTCGCCCGTGTCAAGCTGCTTGAGCAACCGGATTTGAATTTGGGTGCCGGCAGGGATCGCTTGGCCCGCCCAGGCGAGCGTGCCGCCCAGAAGCGGAAGCAGCACCGCTTTCGATAAGACTGAGAATGGCTTTCTCATGTTGCCTCCTTTGGCTGTGGAGTGCAGTAAGCAGCCCTCCGTTGCCACCGCTGGCCACCACACGCAGCCTTAATCTGCTCCACCCGCGAAACTGGCGGCTCTGGGTGGCTCGAACGAGCTGAGCAATAGCAGGACAGTATAGCGCAGTTTCCTACGAGCAACGCCGCACAAGTCAAGAACCGTCATGGCCCCCTGACGCCTTCTCCCTGGGCCGGATTTCGGGACGGGGACACCCGTATTCGGAATATCAGGTCAACCAACCGGGATAGGAGCGGCGAGCTGCTCGCGCCCTTGGTTCAACATCAGAAGTTGAATTGGAACTGGCTTTGAACCCGGTACTGCGTGCTTGCTCCCCGTTGGAGCGGAACGAAAAACTTGGCGGCGGGATTGCTCACCCGCCGCTCATCCTGGATGAAGAGCAGGTTCTGCCATTGCAGGAAGCGCGTGAGGCCGAGGTCAACGCGTATGTGGTGAGTAGCAATGTTGACCCCCGAGTTGGTCCCCAAGTCGTCGTCGGTCACTTGGGAAATCAGCGCGTTGGCATCTTTGATCGAGAAAATATACAGCAGGCGGACGTCAGTGAACTTCTTCACTTCGCCCAAGCTGCCGGTGGCCATAAAAGCGTCCCGAAGCTGGCTGGTGCCGACGTTGCGAGAGGCCTGAAGGTCAAGCCAAGCCGGCAGATCCCGGTCCCCGAGCTTCCAGCCCTTATGGGTGATGCGGTAATTGATGCGAACGATCTGGAAGTTTGGAGCTGAGTAAATCGCCCCGCCTGGTGTAGTCATGGCGTTCCCGACGCCGGTCAATCCGCCACTCAAGGCTAATCCCAGTGCGCGATTGACGAGGACTGGGAACCCCTCCGGCGTGGATGCCAAGGCGATCTGATTGGGATTCCTGTACCACTGCACATCAGCAAAGAACTGGTGCGACCAAACATCCTTGATGTCTCCCAGGATCCCAAAGCCCTGGTGGAAGAGCTTGGAGCTGCGCACATTCGTGCCAGGCGCGAGCCCGATGCTGGTAAGAGGTGATGTGGGGCTAAGGATCTGAACGTTAGGATTGGTCAAGATGTACTGGCCAGCGCGGAATTCGACGCTCTTGATGCCTAGCACATTCGAGTTGAGGGGGAGCTTGGCAATCTCCTGGAAACCGTTGAACCGAATGTCGTCGTCGAACAAGAAGCGTAAGTTGTCGGCGAAAACTTCCGGCATCTTTCCCGCACGGAGAGAAAGATTCTTGTTCGGATGGAAGTCGGCGTAGACTTCCAAGATGAAGAAGGGTTGGCGTGCCGATATGCCGCCGAATTCGCTGTCCAGTGTCACAGGGTTGTTTATCGGGCCCGAACTGAGTTGGACGTGCGCGCTGAATTGCTCGCTGAGTTCCCTGTCCATATTCAGGCGCAAGCGATACCGCTCGCGCACATTCTGAGCAGGGCCGGCGACCTTGTTGCCCGACCGGAAAATCGCGTCGCTCCGAAGACGGAAGTCACCACTGAACTTGAATCCACCAAGGTTCTTAACCACACCCCCCCAGTTTCTTGCCAAGATCCTCGACCTCGGAGGTGTACTGCTGCATATCCGCCTGGGTAACTGGCGGGGACCCCAACACGGCCGGCGCGGTAACTACGGGGGCGGCAGGAACAACCGGCCCGAGGCTCGCCACCTCGCCGAGTTTCGTCATGGGCGCAGAGGTTACCTGCGCGGACAGCGTTGCGCGATCCAAGCGTTGCCTTAGTTCGTCGATCGAGGCGCGAAGCATTTCGATCTGCTTTTGCTGGAGAGTAAGTTCCCTCAGGAAAGCAACTTCTTCACTAGTGGGTGCCTTCGAGGCCGCCTTGATCTTTTCGACAGCGCTCGCCTCCTGCCGCTTGGATTGGGCGGCTCGCGTCGCCTTTGGCGTCGGGCGCCGCGCTGCACCCCGCGTTGAATCACTCGTCAGGTTTGCAGCACTGGCCCTGGCAAGTCTCGCCTGAGAGTCATTCGCCACCAGGTGCCAACTGGACGTAACGCTGGCGAGAAGAACCGATAACACCGCAACACGACCTATTGATTCTCGTTTTCGCATTCCACGCTCCTCAGGCTAGGCTCGGTCCTGCTGCCCGGATCTTGAGATCACCTTACCGCTTTGGTGGTCCGAAGTCATCGTCAACGGAGGTAAGCTTAGGCAGCCCGCTTAATCCCCTGCAAGGACAGGCCTACACAGGTATTGAAGTATTGGCGAGTTGAGGGAAAGATCAAAGGCGCGTTGCATGACCGAATACGCATGATGCACGAGAAAAGGAGAATCTGGGGCAGTTTCTCACTTTCGATTGCCATCCCGCGTTGGCGCACGTGGACATTATGGCATCCGGCATGTCAAAGCAGTGTTGCCGGGGCCAGAGAGCCACATATAACCGTTACCGCCAGCCCAAGCCGACATCTGCCGCCTTGGGGCGACACTCTCCTACAGATTCCCCGCCTAGGGTGCCAGCGATTTCACTGAAAATAAGGCACTTGCATCTGCTGCGAATTGGCACGCGAAACGCTATATCCGAGTCGGCGGGCGACGGGTAGCACCGAACCGTTCGCCGAGGTTGGCCTGCTAGGCGCGGGTGTTTCGAGCACCTCAGGCTGACCCTAGCAGCGATGCACCCAGGAGAATCGTTGCGGCGAACGCTACCCGTCGCCGCCCATTTCTGACTTAGGCGACTGAGTTGCTCTGGTCCCACACTATGGTGGCGGGTGAGAAGGCAGGAGCGCGTGCTGTTCACGTCCTGGGCGGACTACGTGTCGCAGAAAAAGTCGTCCTCGCTTTCCTGGCCTATACCGTAGTGGCTTCCCTACTTTTTCCCCTCTCTTTTCGTCAGCGGGCGCTGATTCTCGCCCTTAACCTTGCGGCTACCGCAGTGATCGTTCTCGTGAGCAGAATCCACGACACACGCCGCTGGGTCTCTACGAGCCGCGACTGGTTCCCTGCGGTCCTGATCCTAGTGGCCTACCGTGAATCGGGACTCTTCTTTAAGCCTGACCCCACACATCATCTGGACTACCTTTTCATCCAGTGGGACCGGATGCTGCTCCAGAACCGGTGGGTCGAGAGCTTGCTTTCTTTCTCTGCTCCTTGGCTCCAGTACTACCTGGAGCTTTCCTACCTGCTCTGCTATCCGCTGGTGCCGCTGGGCCTCGCAGCGCTTTATCTGGCGCGGCCTTCTGTAGCGGCGGTGCATGCATCGCCCGTTCTGGGCGGAACAAGCTCTATCGGGGTGTCAGAGGAGTTCTTCCCTCGGACGCGGAGTGGCAGCTCGCCCATCGACCGGTTCTGGACGGTGGTGCTCCTGGCCACCCTTTTCTGCTACGCTATCTACCCCCTTTTCCCCTTAGTGCCTCCGCGCGTGCTCTTCCATGACGTGCCTGGTCCCGCCGTGGAGCCTCTGCTTCGCAAGTGGAATTTCTGGATTCTCAACCAGTACAGCGTCCAAGCATGCATCTTTCCCAGCGGCCACGTGGCGGCGGTGACTGCGGTGGCGCTCGCTGTCCGGGCATACATGCCGCGCGTCGGCGTGTTGTTCATAATTGCCGCCGTAAGCATCGCAGTGGCCACCGTCTACGGCCGCTATCACTATGCCGCAGACGCCGTGGCCGGCGCGCTGGTGGGCTTTGCGGCGTTCTGGGTATCAACCCGTATCCGGAAGTGGTAGAGGAGCACCCTTGCGATGCTCCCGAGTTTCTGCGAATACGTTGTTCGCCTCTCCTGTGTTGTTTTTTGCCCGATCCAGAAACGGCGGCGGATTGGGGAGGACCATGACCCGTCCCAGCGCAGTCGGGAAGGCCCTTCCCTGTCACACGCATCGAATCCCCCTGGATAGTAACGACAGCACAACCATCCGTGACTGCGCGGAACCCTTCTCCAAATGCGCTTGACGCGATTTTCCGGCTGACTTAGCATGAGAGGTTGGCTTTTTCTTGAAAAACCTCACTGTAGAGCTCAGGGCCCATGATCGACCGGATCTCGGTGCGGGGCGCGCGCCAGCACAACCTGAAAAACATCGATGTGGAGATTCCGCGCCATTCTCTGACCGTGGTCACGGGCCTGAGCGGCTCCGGCAAGTCCAGCCTGGCCTTTGACGTGATCTACGCCGAGGGCCAGCGCCGCTATGTGCAGACGCTTTCCGCTTACGCCCGGCAGTTCCTTGACCAGATGGAGCGGCCGGATGTGGACACGGTGGAAGGCCTGAGCCCCGCCATCTCCATCGAGCAAAAAACCACCAGCCGCAGCCCGCGTTCCACCGTCGGCACCATCACGGAGATCTACGACTACCTCCGGCTGCTCTATTCCTCCATCGGCGTCCCTCATTGCCACCAGTGCGGGCGGCCCATCTCTCGCCAGACCACCGAACAGATTGTGTCCTCCATTGTGGCGCTGCAGCAGAACGGCGGCTCGGCCACGAATGGCGAAGGCGAACGCATCATGATTCTGGCGCCTATCGTGCGCGGGCGGAAGGGCGAATTCCGCAAACTCTTCGAGCAACTGGCCCAGCAAGGCTTTGTCCGGGCACGGGTGGACAAGCAACTGCGCCAGCTCGATGAGGAAATCAAGCTCGACCGGCGACGGAACCACACCATAGAAGTGGTTGTGGACCGCCTGCTGCTGAAGCCCGGGATCGAGAGCCGCTTGGCGCAATCGATCGAAACGGCCATGAAGCTGGCCAAAGGGATTGTCCAGGTAGCCGTGGTGAACGGGGAAGAGCACCTTTACTCCCAGGAATGGGCGTGCGTGGAATGCGGCATCAACATTCCCGCGCTCGAACCACGCTCTTTCTCCTTCAACAGCGTCTACGGAGCGTGCCCGGCGTGCCGCGGTCTTGGCAGCCAGTACACCTTCGACCCCGCGAAAGTGATCGTGGACTGGTCGCGGCCATTGCTCGCGGGCGGACTCGGGCCGGGCTCGGGATCTTTCACCTTGCAGCGCAGCCTCATGCGCGCTGCTGAGCACTACGGCTTCGACCTCAAGACTCCCTTCGAACGTTTTGCCCGGAAAATCCAGAACCTGCTGCTCTACGGCCGGAACCCAGAGAGCTCGCGGGCGTCCTCGGTCTTCTCCGGCATTATCCCGCTGCTCGAACGCTGGTACGGGGACACGAGTTCAGAGAGCTACCGCGAGTGGTTCGGCCAGTACATGTCCGCCGTTCCTTGCCCGACGTGCCAGGGCAAGCGCCTGAAACCGGAAAGCCTGGCCGTGACGGTAGCCAGCCTCTCGGTGGCAGACCTCACCGCTCTGCCGGTGAACCCCGCACAGGAAGTCCTGAGGCACCTCAAACTGAGCCTGCGCGAGGAGATGCTGGCCCGGCGCCTCCTGAATGAGATCCTCGAACGGTTAGAGTTCCTGAGCGCCGTCGGGCTAGGCTATCTAAGCATCGATCGTTCTGCCGCCACGCTTTCGAGCGGCGAAAGCCAGCGCATCCGGCTGGCCACCCAGATCGGCTCGCGGCTGCGCGGCGTGCTGTATGTGCTCGACGAACCGAGCATCGGTTTGCATCCGCGGGACAACCAACGGCTCCTCTCGACGCTGGAGCAGTTGCGTGACTTGGGCAACACGGTGCTAGTGGTCGAGCACGACGAGGAGACCATCCGCCGAGCCAATTACGTCATTGACCTCGGCCCCGGCGCCGGCAAGCAGGGGGGTTATCTGGTGACCTGCGGTTCGCCCGCCAGGGTGGCCGCGGCAGAGAACTCGCTCACCGGACGCTACCTTTCGGGCCAACTCCGCATTCCCATCCCCAACTCGCGGCGTGCTCCCAACGGCAAGTTCCTTTCGGTGCTGGGTGCCCGCGCCAACAACTTGAAGAACATCGACGTTCAGTTCCCGCTGGGCTTGCTCACGGTGGTGACGGGCGTCTCGGGTTCTGGCAAGTCCACACTCGTGAACGACATCCTCTACCGGGCCATCGCCAAGAAACTCTACCGGGCCATTGAGGAACCGGGAGCGCACCGCGCCATCGCAGGTCTGGAGCACCTCGATAAAGTGGTGGTGATCGACCAGGCGCCCATCGGACGGACGCCGCGCTCCAACCCTGCCACGTACACGGGCGTTTTCACACCTATTCGTGAGCTTTTTGCGATGTTGCCTGAGTCTCGAGAGCGCGGTTACCGCGCTGGCCGGTTCAGCTTCAACGTCAAGGGTGGGCGCTGCGAGGCCTGCCAGGGCGAGGGCTTGCGGCGTATAGAGATGAATTTCCTGCCCGACGTCTTTGTGACCTGCGAGGCCTGCCGCGGGCGGCGGTACAACTCTGAAACCCTGACGGTGAAATACAAAGGGTATTCCATCGCCGACTTGCTCGACACGACGGTGAAGGACGCCCTCCCCATCCTGGAGAATATCCCCCAGATCAAGCAGAAGCTCCAGACCCTGGTGGACGTCGGCCTGGGATATATCCACCTTGGCCAACCGGCTACGACGCTTTCGGGAGGCGAAGCCCAGCGGATCAAACTCGGCCGGGAACTCAGCCGACGCCAAACCGGCCGGACGCTCTACATCCTGGACGAGCCCACCACAGGCCTGCACTTCGACGACGTGAAGCAGCTCCTGGAAGTGCTCAGTCGCTTGACAGACCTCGGCAACACCGTCATCATCATCGAGCACCACCTCGACGTCGCGAAGCAAGCCGACTGGATCATTGACCTAGGGCCGGAAGGTGGAGAAGGCGGCGGCCGCATCGTCGCCGAAGGCACGCCCGAAGATGTGGCGCGGTCGAAGAAGTCGTTCACCGGCCAGGCCCTGGCCGCGGTGTTGAACCGTTCCCACACGGTGCATTCATGAAGATCGACCAATTGCTGCGGGAAAAGCGGGACGAGATTCAGCGCATCGCCGCGAAGCACGGGGCCAGGAATGTCCGCGTCTTCGGGTCGGTTGCCCGCGGTGAAGCCCGCGAGGATAGCGATATCGATATTCTTGTCGATACCGGCCCGGAAACAAGTTCCTGGTTTCCGGCGGGCCTGGTCCTCGACCTGGAAGAGATTCTAGGGTGCAAAGTCGAAGTCGTTACCGAGAAGGGCCTGAACCCTCATCTTAAAGAGCGAGTCCTCGAAGAGGCCCTGCCGTTGTGAAGGATGACTCCGTTTATCTGAAGCACATTCTTGAGTGTATCCGCCGCATCGAAGAAGACACGCGCGACGGGCGTGAGAAGTTTCTGCGGACGCACACCCTCCAAGATGCCGTCTTGCGAAATCTCCAGACCCTGAGTGAATCAACCCAACGCCTCTCCGACGGTTTGAAGGCAATGCATCACGAAATCGAATGGAGACGGATTGCAGCATTCCGCAATATCCTCGTTCACGACTATCTTGGCACCGATATAGAAAGGATTTGGGAGATCGTCCAGCGTGACCTGCCGACGCTGAAGCGTGCCGCATTAGCTCTGTTGCACTCGGCCGAAGAGAAGCTCTAAGAGGGGGTTCGTGCCGCTGTGCTCTTGACATGAAGAACCAATTCGTCGGTGACATCAACGATTACTACAAGTACGGGTTGCTCCGAATCCTTTCAGATTTCGGCAAAAAGAAGATTGGGGTCTGCTGGATGTTGACTCCTGACCGGACCGAATACCTGGACGACCCTGGCAGGTGGCGCAACTTTGACCGGGTACTTTTCGACAAGTTGCGCAGGATTGTTCAGGCCCGAAGTGTTCGCAGGATCCAGAAAGTTGAAATCCTGCCGAAAGCGCGATTTTACAACGAACCGTTCAAACAAGGCTCGAGACACAGAGAAACGTATTTCGATGAAATGCTTCGCGAGTTTGCCGGCGTGGACTTGATCTTTTTCGATCCCGATGTTGGCTTGGCCCCGTCTGCTTCGAAATCCAAGAACAGATGGTTGCATTACCATGAACTCAGGAAGGCCTTCGAGATGGGCCATTCGGTTTTTGTCATCCAGTTTCCCTGGTTTAAGAAGGATTGGGTCAGGCGGCAGGTTAAACAGATTCTGGACGCAACTCGCGCGACGAAGATTTATGTCTTTCGAACACTAGCTGTTGTGTTTTACCTGGCCGCGCAGCGGAAACATGTTGATTTCTTTCGTCGTCAAGCCCAGGAAGTCAAAAAACGGTGGGGAAGCCAAATCAGCGTAACTCCAGACCCGGACCGTGAATAGGGGACTTTCCAGGAATTCCGGGGGACGTACACTTGCGAAGCAACACGACGAAGAGTCAAAGAAGCGTTTATTCTCTCGCGCCGCTCGAACTCGACCGTGTGCGCACTTATCCGCTTCGCTCGCGGAAGAGCAAGGTTTCGGTCAAGGACTTTGCCCGCGCGGCGCGTGCCGGAGCGACGGCGGCCGAACTGATTAAGTCCCTGCCCCGCATTCTCGCCGGGAACGATTTTCGCCAAGTTGTCGAGCGCATTCGCCGCGCGAAGCAGAAGCTCAAACCCATCATCTGGGGTCTGGGCGGGCATGTTATCAAATGTGGCTTGGGTCCCGTCCTGATTGATCTGATGCGACGGGGTTACGTCACCGCCGTGGCGATGAACGGCGCGGCGCTGATCCATGACTTCGAAATTGCGCTGGTGGGTGCGACATCGGAAGATGTGCCGAACGCCCTGCCTCGCGGGCACTTCGGCATGGCCGAAGAGACCGGCCGGCTGATCAACGAAGCCGTCGTAACCGGGGATAAGGAAGGACTAGGCATTGGAGAATCTGTGGGGCGTTTCCTGGCGCGGACTCGTCTGGCGCGCTTCCGACGTTACAGCCTGCTCGTCAAGGCTTACCGGCAGCGGGTTCCGGTGACGGTGCACGAGGCGATTGGGACAGACATTATTCACAGCCACCCGGCGATTGACGCGCGAGCCCTGGGCGCGGCCACCCACCACGACTTTCTCCTGCTCGCCGCGCTCGTCAGGGAAATGAACCGTGGAGGCGTTTACCTGAACGTCGGTTCTGCCGTGGTGCTGCCGGAGGTTTTCCTGAAGTGCGTGAGTCTGGCCGCAAACCTGGGTCATCCTCCGCGCGGGATTACCACCGTAAACCTGGATTTCATCCAGCACTACCGTCCGACTCAGAATGTGGTGCTGCGCCCCACATCTGGACGCCACACCGGCCGCGACCGAAGCCGCGGTTACGCTCTTACCGGCCACCACGAGCTGATGATTCCGTTGTTGGCGGCAGCACTCCGGGCGCAGAGGCGAGGCCGATGATGCCAACCGATAGGCCCCAAGAGAGCGTGCAGTTGGAGGCTGGGCGAACGGCCGAACCCTCGCCCCTGCAGGGACCGGTCCCGGAACCCGCTGCGAAGCTTTGGACTCTCCGTGACTTGCTTCTTTTCGTTGCCTTCGTACCTGCGGCGTTATTGGCGGCAAACCTTCTTGTGGCCGCTGGCTATAGCCTCCTGAAGCCCGCGATGGGCTGGCGCTTGGTGCCGGAGCAGCTCGCTGGGAGTCCCTTCTTTCTGCTGACGTTCCAAGCGGTTTTCTACGGCTTCGTGCTCGGGTACATGTATCTGCTTGTTGCTATCCATCACCAGCAGCCTTTCTGGAACGCCCTCGGATGGCGAAGACCCACAGCAGCGCAGACGCTAGGATGCGTGGTAGGCGGACTACTCCTGGCTATCGCCATCCGGTTCGCGCCCGCTGTCCTGCCCGACGCAGAAAGCTTCCCGTTGGAACGCCTCTTCAGCTCAGCGGCCGCCGGTTACGCGATCGGCGGGTTCGCCATCCTGGTCGCACCGTTGATGGAGGAACTGATTTTTCGCGGCCTACTGTTCGCCATCTTTGCCCGTCTAGTAGGGATCCGTTTCGCTGTTCTGACGACCGCCGTGCTGTTTGCAGGGCTCCACATTCCGGAATATTGGGGCGCGTGGAACCACATCCTCCTTCTCTTCCTGGTAGGCATGGTGTTCTCCCTGGCCCGCGGGTTGACTGGTTCGCTTGCCCCCAGCGTCTTCCTTCACGTGGGTTACAACGCCAGTATGATGGCCGGCCTGTTTTTCTCCACCCAGCATTTTCGCGCCCTACAAACCCTCCTCGCGCTTTGACACGGACAATGTCTTCACGAGCGATTGATATTCCTGCCGATTTCCAAGGCTGGAACCCACCAATCCCTTTCAGGCCCAAGGCCGGCCTACTGTGGATGTCTTTGGGCTTTCCCGTCCTTTTCAATTCTGAAATCAGCCTTTAAAGAGGGTGGAGAAAAGGAGGGTTATGCTAGAATCCGCCGCATGTCAGCCGCTAGCACCGTGTCTCCAAACGCCGAACCTTTGATCCCGGCGCCGCCAAAACTTCCGGTCCAACAACGCTACGTTGCATTGGACGCGTTCCGCGGATTCATCATGTTCATGCTCGCCTCTGGAGCCTTCGGCTTCGGAGCCCTACAGCAAGACCCGACGTACGGAAGGATCGCCTCGTGGTTCGATCACGTCGAATGGGAGGGCGCGGTATTCTGGGACCTGATCCAGCCCGCCTTCATGTTCATGGTCGGCGTGGCCATGCCCTTTGCCCTGGCGCGCCGAACCGAAATCGGCGCGACTCCCCGGCAGAACTTCAACCACGTCGCAAGCCGAGCCTTGAAGCTGATCTTGCTCAGCCAATTCCTTATCATCGTTTCCGACCAGAGGATCCATTTCCAGCTCATCAATGTGCTTTCGCAGATTGCCTTCACCTATTTCTTCACCTACCTCATCATCCAGATGGAGTTCCGCTGGCAGGCACTGAGCGCCCTGCTTTTGCTGGCATTTCACTCCGCGCTCTTCTTTATCTTCCCCGGGCCGGATGGACCGTTCTCGAAGACAGGAAATGTTGGGGCAGTAATCGATAAAGCCCTGCTCGGCTACAACTACGAGGGCTACTACGTGACGATCAATTTCATCAGCAGCATCGTAACCACGCTGTTCGGCGCCTGGACGGGTATGCTGCTGCGGACAGAGAAGTCGCGCGCGGAGAAGCTGAAGATCCTCGCCATTGCCACAGTGGCTGCATTCGTGAGCGGCCTGGCGTTGTCGCTGGTCATCCCCGATGTCAAGCGGCTCTGGACAGCCTCCTGGACGCTTTACAGCACGGGCTGGGTGTTGGTGATGATGCTCACCTTCGTCGTGCTGATCGATGTCCTGGGATTCCACAAGCTTGCCTTCCCGCTGGTGGTGGTGGGGATGAACTCCATCTTCATCTATTCGGCAGGGTTCCTGATGAGAGGCGCAGTTAACCATTGGGTGACGGCGTTTAGCGGCGGGTTTAAGTCTCTCGGCGTGCTGGCCCCGGTGGCGCAGAGCTGCACCGTCATGCTCGTCATGTGGTATCTGTGCTACTGGCTCTACAGACGCCGGATCTTCATTAAGGTGTGAACTCCCCTCCGGCGTTCCGGCGAGCGTCGTTTGTCCCACCCCTTCGCAGTGGCTCGAGGGTGTTTGGCTTCGGCTTGTGATAGCCAGCCGCATTATCAATAAGTTACAAGTGTTCCGGGATGATTTGCCGCACCCCCAGAGCGTGGCATAATGCCCCACTCTTCGGGGCGTTGGCGACTTTCTCTCAGATACTGTAGCCTCTGAATGGAGGCTATAGCTGGGCCGGCCCCGGCGGCGGCGTTTTCCCTTGACTCCCCGCCCTCGGGCCGTCACGCGATCGTGGGACTGCGGCGCGAGCGTCCCTTCGGCAGATCGCCATTCGACACGCTCATGGCCCTCCCTCGGCTCATGCTCGGGACGGTGAGCGATGCCGAAGCGTGACCAAAGCCCAAGGGCAGCCCGTCAAAACCCACCGTCTGCGCCCGCCAGCCGAAGTAGCGCAAGGCTCGCTCTCAAGCCTTGCGGCTTTTCCAGCGCGAGGCCGCCTCCTGCCTCGCGCAATGAAGATGAAACAAACTTCACCTGCGGCCGCGCGTGCAAAGCCGCTTGGCCTGGAAAAGCCGCAGGCTTGAACGACCAACCCTGCACTGCCTTCCTTCCAACCTAAGCCAGGCGGGTAAGGCAAATTTCATTTGACTTACTAAACTGCGCAGAGTAGGATTCCATACATGGTAGGTGCCGCATGAAGATTGAAACCAGCGTCGTCACGACAAAAGGACAACTTGTCATCCCCGCGCGCCTGCGCAGGCGATTTGGCATCAAGAAGGGAACGCTTGTTACTTTTATTGAAGATGACGGGCGTATAATCGTTCAGCCCGTCACCCGCGAATTCATTCGCGGCCTGCGCGGGTCGCTGAAAGGGGAACCCTCGACGCTCGAGGTGATGCTTGAAGAGCGCAAGCGAGAGCGCCAGCTATGACGAAAGGCGAAACTCGAAATGAGTGACTCGAAATCCGCCAACTGAAGCGGAGGAAATGCAGAGACCCTTCGTTGCACTCAGGGTGACAAGAAAGGGTGGCTGTCATTCTGAGCCCTTCGCTGTCATCCTGCGCCCTTCGCTTGTCATCCTGCGCCCTTCGCTTGTCATCCTGAGCAAAGCGAAGGATCTCGGTATTTCGCTCAGGGTAAACTCCGCGAAGAATCCCGGCAGTGAGTAAGCGAACATCCTTCGGGAGGCGGTTTTCCCCGTATGCCACATTCCACCTACCACATACAGGTCCTCCAATGAAGACCTACGTGCTCGATTCGAGCGCCCTGATGACGTTCTTCGAGGACCGCCCGGGGGCGGAGAAGGTTGAAGAACTCCTTGCCAGGGCGGCGGAAACCAAACGCCCGCTCTTGATGTCGGTGGTCAACTGGGGCGAGGTTTACTACTCGGTCTGGCGCGCGCGGGGGGAGAAGGCGGCCAGCGCCAAGCTGCGGGAGATTGCCCAGCTTCCCATCCAGGTGATCGACGTTGATATGGAATTGGCCAAGCTGGCAGCCAGTCTCAAGGCTGAGCACAATCTCCCTTACGCAGACTGTTTCGCCGCCGCCCTGGCACAGACCCGGAAAGCCGTTTTAGTCACGACTGACAAGGATTTCGAACGCGTGGGGAGTGTTGTCAAAACCAGTTGGGTTTGAGTGGGTAGCGCGGACCTGTTCTCTAAGTCCGGGGCTGGTCCGTTCGAGGACAACAAGCTTAGTTTTTGACATATCGCTTTTGTATTTTCCGAGGTAGGTAAATGCGGCATGAAACCACAGCTAAGTAACATAGATGTTGCCCTTCTAGCTTTATACGAACTAGGGGGAACCGGGAAAGCTATTCACGCGGAAGACGTGGCGCTTCGATGCTGGAAGCTTGTTCCAGAGAGGTTCTCCTGGAAGAAACACCGCGAGTTTCCGGACGTTGAACCCGCCCGATTTGCCTTGGAAGACGCGGCTAAGCCACGGTACGGCGAACTGGCGCGCCTTGTGTTGCGGAAGATCGCTGGTAAACCACAGGCGCATTGGATGCTTACCGCCGCCGGTGTGGAGTATGTTCACGCACACATGGAGCAGTTTCAGGCGCTCATGGCAGCTCCACCCAGAATTGCTCCGCGTCACACCGAGAGTGACCAGCTCGTGTTTTCGCTGGGAAAACATGCGGCATTCAAGAAGTATGCCGCCACGGGTACTTGCGATTCAGTCGAGCCCTACGAATTTACAGATATGCTGCGGTGTTCACTGGATGCTTCGCCCAAAGTCCTTCGCGGGCGGCTCGAGTCGCTGAAAGCTCGCCTTGCTGCCGCCAGGAAGTCAAAGATGATTGATTTTCTCGAAGCGTGCGAGTTTAGGTTTCGAGAGATGCTGGAGAATATACGATGAAAGTCGTTGAACAAGGACAAGTTGGGTACACGGAACGGGCCTTTGACCAGGACGCCGCGTCGGCAATGCGCGGAAGAGTCGAACGCGCTCTGGTGGAGCTGATCACCAACTCCGATGACAGCTACGCTCGTCTCGAGGAGAAAGGTCGTCACGGGAGAGGCGTCATTCGAATTGAGATCGAGCGCCGCCGAGGCCAATCGAAGTCATGGAGAATTATCGTTCGAGATCGTGCAGAGGGCATGACTATAGAGGAAATGAAGGAGAAACTCTGCCAGGCGGGTGCTCTTACCAGCGGATTCGAAAAGGGCACTTCGGTGAGAGGGCTGCTGGGCCGTGGCGCAAAGGACGTCGCGGCCTTTGGCGAGGTCGAGTTTGAAAGCATCAAAGGCGAGATGTACTACAAATGCCGCCTCGATCCTCGCGGTAGGTACGAACTGATTGAGCCGACGCCGGCGACGAAGGACATCCGCGAGAATTTACGAATATCGCGGGGGACAGGGACCGTTGTGACAATTGAAGTCGACCCTAAGTATGACGCGCCGCGCCATACGACCTTGGTGGAAAAGTTGCCCTCTTACTTTGCCCTTCGCGACATTGCGTCTGACTCGAATCGGGAACTGGTCCTCTTTAATCTCAATGACCCCAAACACAATGGGGACCCTCTCATCTACAAGTATCCGGAAGGGAAATTAGTGCTCGAGGACGAGTTCCAAATTCCCGACTACAGTGAGGCCAAAGCCAAATTGCGCATATACCGAGCCCGTGAGCGGTTCGTCGAGGATCCCCGCTCCCCCTACCGGCAGTGCGGCATTTTGGTAAAAAGCAAACGGGCTATTCACGAAATCACTTTGTTCGGACTGGAGAACGAGCCTTATGCTGAGTGGTTCTTTGGCAAGCTGGAGTGCCCGTATGTAGACGAACTCATTAAGGAGTACGACAGGTATTTCGCCGAAAGAGCAGCGCCACCCGCCTCGAACCCCATGAGGCTCCTGAGCCGTCAGCGCGATGGTCTTGTGAGAGAGCATCCATTCCTTGCCGGGCTTTTTGACGCAGCGGGGGGCAGGTTGCGCGCTCTCGTAGAGGAGGAGAGGCGAAAAGATGAAGAGAGGCGCGCCACCGTCGAAAACGAAGAGACAGCCAAGGCCCTGCGGAAACTGGCTTCTGCAGCCAGCAAGTTCCTTCAGGGCAAGCTGCGCCAGTTCGAAATCGAGGCCGTTGGACGCGCAGATGCAGCGAAGTTCGAAGGAGAGTTTGCCATCATTCCCCCGGCTAGTGTCATGCAACCAGGAGAAAGCAAGTATTTCTCCGTCTTTGCGAAGGAGGAACTGACCCTTCGGGCCGGAATCGTCGTGAACCTAGTGCTTGAAGGCGAGGGAGTCGACCTGGACGAAAGAGAGGTACGCTTGTCTTCGCGCCCTGACCGTTCCGAGATTTATTCAGGGACATTTCGGGTAGTCGCGAGAACGGCTGGAGCGTTGTGCCTCGTTCGCGCTGCTCTAGGCGGGGTGACCTCGGAGACAGCAATCCAAGTCGAAGAAAGGGAACCGCCACCTGTTCCCCACGGCCTAAGCTTTGAACACAACAGCTATCATATTCGTTTCGGAAAAACGAAGCGTCTCTTGGTCCGTGCCAGGGTTGCCCAGGAGGATTTGGACGGCGTCGCTGTAAAAGTTGCCACCACATCATCGGATGTCTTGCCTCTCACGACGCTGGTGACGCTCAAGAAGAATGTCGCTCTTGACTGCTTCACAGCAACCGTATTGGTTACAGGGAAAAAAGTGGGTGGAAAGGCGAAGATAATTGCGCAGCTTCGGGGCTACCTTGCGGAGACGAACGCGATCATCGTACAGCAAGACCTGACCGGACCGTTTTCTTTTGAGATAAAATTCGAAAATGAAGATTTCGGTCTCCAACGGGCCGTCTGGGCCGAGCAAAACACAGTCCTCAGGATTTCAGTTAAGCACAAATCACTGGCCCGCTATTTGGGTCCCGAGGAGCGCCACTTTCCGGGCCAAGACCAAGCTCATTTCAAGGCAATTGTCGCTGAAATAGTCGCAGATCAGGTCGTGAGGCGGCTGATCGAACTTCGCGAAGAGAAGCTGGGGCCTGAACCGGACATTGACGCTCACGCTGTCTACGCCACGCACCAAAAGTACGTCGGTGAGTTTCTCCCGATAGCCCACGAGATGCAGCTTCCAACAGCTAAGCTCAGGAGGTTGTGACTCTTGGTGGGATATCGTGAAGCACGTGGCGCAACGCTCGGTGTCCGGCGTTGCGGCGCTTCGAGGCCGTTGAATTGCCGTCCCGCCCTGCGGGATCACACCATGGACCTTGCGCGACCAAAACCCCCGCAATGTTGCGCAACGTTTCCCGCGAGGCGGGATTGCGGCCCTTCGATTCCTTGGTTTACCCAACCTCAGAAATGCCGCAAGGTCAGAGGGCGGACCTTGCGCGACCAAAACCTTCGCAATGTAGCGCAACGTTCGTATTTCAAACGTTGCGGCTCTTCAATTCCTTGGTTTGCCCAACCTCGAAATGCCGCAAGGTCACACCACGGACGCGGCTCTTCAATTCCTTGGTTTGCCCAACCTCGAAATGCCGCAAGGTCACACCACGGACCTTGCGCTACAAGGGCGCCTTTTCATCGGCGGGAAGGCCGGGAAGGTCAACCGGCAGGCGAATCGGCCCCGGTCCCCCATAAGAATGGATGCTCGACCACGCCCAGTCTTCCGGGTTGCGCACCAAACCCTTTCGCACTGGATTGAGATGCATGTATTGGACGCGGTCGCGGTATTCCCTCACGGTGCGAATCACGTGGTCGTAATAGCGAAACTGCCAGACCGCCCCCTGCGTCCGGCGGTGCGCGTTGATGCGCCGCGTCGCGGCGACTTTAATAGCATCCATGAGACGGGGGAGGGTGTCTCCCGCTCCGGGGATCATCAGTGCGTGCCAGTGGTCCGGCATGAAGACATAGGCCGTGAACAGAAACTCGCGCCGCTTGCGAACCGCGGCAATCGCGCTGGCTAATGCTTCGAAGTCTCTGTCTGTGAGACGCGTGCGAGTGCGGAGTAAATTGCAGGTGATGAAGAGAACCTTCTCGCGGACAAACCACCTTCGCAGGCGCGACATGAGCCCATTGTAGCGCAACGTTCGTATTTCAAACGTTGCGGCTCTTCAATTCCTTGGTTTGCCTAACCTCGAAATGCCGCAAGGTCAGAGGACGGACCTTGCGCTACCAAAACCTCCGCAATGTCGAAATGCCGCAAGGTCGGAGGGCGGACCTTGCGCGACCAAAACCCCCGCGATGAAGCGCAACGTTCGTGTTTCAAACGTTGCGGCTCTTCAATTCCTTGGTTTGCCCAACCTCGAAATGCCGCAAGGTCAGAGGACGGACCTTGCGCTACCAAAACCTCCGCAATGTGGAATTGCCGCAAGGTCATGAGGGCGGACCTTGCGCTACGAAAACCCCCGCAATGTGGAATTGCCGCAAGGTCAGAGGGCGGACCTTGCGCTACCAAAACCTCCGCAATGTAGCGCAACGTTCGTATTTCAAACGTTGCGGCTCTTCAATTCCTTGGTTTCCCCAACCTCGAAATGCCGCAAGGTCATGAGGGCGGACCTTGCGCTACCAAAACCTCCGCGATGTCGAAATGCCGCAAGGTCAGAGGGCGGACCTTGCGCTACCAAAACCTCCGCGATGTCGAAATGCCGCAAGGTCAGAGGGCGGACCTTGCGCTACGAAAACCCCCGCAATGTGGAATTGCCGCAAGGTCATGAGGGCGGACCTTGCGCTACCAAAACCTCCGCAATGTGGAATTGCCGCAAGGTCAGAGGGCGGACCTTGCGCTACGAGAACCTCCGCAATGTAGCGCAACGTTCGTATTTCAAACGTTGCGGCTCTTCAATCCCTTGGTTTACCCAATGTCGAAATGCCGCAAGGTCAGAGGACGGACCTTGCGCTACGAAAACCCCCGCAATGTGGAATTGCCGCAAGGTCAGAGGGCGGACCTTGCGCTACCAAAACCTCCGCAATGTGGAATTGCCGCAAGGTCAGAGGACGGACCTTGCGCTACGAAAACCTTCGCGATGTAGAGGGCTCCGGGTCAACACAAATGCCCACGGTTGGGAAGACGCCGGTCGCAGACCGGTGCCACACAGAAAAGCCGCAGAGTTACAAACCAACTCTTCGCTATCTTCTACGCTTCCCGGCGGCGTTTGATGTCGATCTGGAGGCGTTTGATTTTCTGGTTGAGGGTGGAGAGGGGAATTTTGAAGCGCTCGGCGGCATCGGTCTGGCTCCAATTGGTGCGCGCGAGCATGTCGAGGATGATGCGCCGTTCGCACGCTTCCATGATTTCGAACAGCGACCGCCCTTCGAAGTCTTCCGCAGGGAAGCCACGCACGGCGTGCGAGCCGTCCTCGGAAAGCTGTTCGGGCAGCAGTCCAGGGCCGAGGGCGGGCCCGGAAGACAGGACCACCGCGCGCTCGACGGCGTTCTCGAGCTCCCGGACATTGCCGGGCCAGTCATAGTCCATCAGAACCTTCATGGCCTCGGCGGTAAACCGCAGCCCCGGCCGGCCGTTCTCTTCACAATACTTCTTTAGGAAATGCTCTACCAAGAGAGGAATATCTTCCTTGCGCTCGCGCAGCGGCGGCAAGGGAATAGTGATGACGTTCAGGCGGTAGAACAAATCTTCTCGGAACTTGTTTTCGAGGACCAGCTTCCGCAGGTCCACATTGGTGGCTGCCAGGATGCGCACGTCCACCTTGATGGTTTCTGTCCCGCCCAGGCGCATGAATTCGCGTTCCTGGATGACGCGCAGGAGTTTGGCCTGGGTTTCGACGCCGATGGTCCCAATCTCGTCAAAGAAGATGGTCCCCTGGTCAGCCACCTCGAAGAGGCCGCGTTTGGTGGCGATGGCGGAGGTGAAGGCGCCTTTAACGTGGCCGAAAAGCGTGCTTTCGAGCAAGTCCACGGGCATGGAGCCGGTATTGACGGGGACAAATGTCATGTCGGCACGGCGGCTCGTGGCATGGATGGTTTTGGCTACCAGTTCTTTGCCGGTCCCGCTTTCGCCAGCGATGAGCACGGTGGCGCGGCTGGGGGCAACCTGGGTGATGAGGTCCATCACCTTCTGCATCTTATCGCTCTTGCCCACGATGTAGGGGAGGCCAAACCGCTTCAAGGCGCGCCGAAGCTGAACGTTTTCCACCTGAAGCCGCGACTTGTCCAGGGCGTTGCGGACTTCCAGCAGCAACTTGTCATTATCCCAAGGCTTGGTGATATAGCTCTCTGCGCCCTCCTTCGAAGCCTGGAACGCCGTCTGACTGGAGTCGTAGGCCGTAATCATGATGACGCTGGTGTCCGGGGAGTCGCGCCTAATGGACCTCAGCACGTCCAGGCCGTTGCAGTCCGGGAGGCTGATATCCAGCAGCACAAGATCGAAGATCCCGCCCTCGATCCTTTTCAGCCCCTCCTGTCCGTTCGAGGCAGAGTCCGCCTTGTACCCCTCAAGCCGGAGCACCTGCTCGAGGCTTTCGCGGATCTCTCTTTCGTCGTCTACGATGAGGATTGAGCCCTTAGCTGACATTCACTGGTTTCCTTGCCGCAGGGAACTCCAGCCGGAAGGATGTGCCTTGTCCCGCCGCGCTTTCAACCTGGATCTTGCCAGAGTGTTCGCGGATAATCCCGTAAGTGACCGCGAGGCCCAAGCCCGTGCCGCGGCTCGAGGATTTGGTGGTGAAGAAGGGATCGAAGATCTTGTTGAGATGGTCGGAAGGAATGCCCAGACCGTTGTCGGATACTTCGACGTGGACCGTGGAATTCTCGCATTCGGTTGCCACGGTCAGTTCGCCGCCACGCGGCATGGCATCGCGGGCGTTCATAATGAGATTCATGAAGACTTGCTGGAGCTTGCCGGAATTCCCGTAGACAGGCGGCAGCAAGGAAGTAAGCTGCGCGTTCACGGAGATCTTGGAAGCCCGCAACATGGGATCGACCAGCGAAAGGGTTTCACGGATCAGCTTGTTCAAATCCAAGTCGGTGTACTCACTGCCACTGACGCGCGAGAACTTCAAAAGGTGGTTGACAATCTCGGAGGCGCGGAAGGCCTGCTTGATAATCTTGTCGAGCGTCCGGGTGCGGGGATCGTCGGCAGGCAGGTCCCTAGTCAACATCTGGGCCTGGGAAGTGATGACCGCCAGGGGAGTATTCACCTCGTGGGCAACGCCTGCGGCCAGCAAGCCAATCGACGACAGCTTCTCCGCCTGGATCAACTGATCTTCCAGATTCACGCGTTCCGTAATGTCATTGAAGATCAGCAGCCGGCCGAGAACCTGATTGTCCTTTCCGACCAAGGGCACAGTGGAGAGGTTTACGATCAGTTGCTGTCCTGCGGCGGTCCGCAGGCGGAACTTATACAGGCTCAGAGTGCGGCGCGGCTCCGACACCTGGGGCAGCTCCGCCCACAACTCGGGTGGGAAAATGGCTTCCAGCTTCTTCCCCACCACCTCCGACCGCTTCAGTTCGTATAGTTGCTCCATCCCGGAGTTCCAGAACTCCACCTTCCCTTCCAGGTCGCAGGCCAGCACGCCGGCATTGATGGATTCAATGATATTCTCGCTGAAATCCCGCAGGGCCTGGAACTCGAGCGCTTTCCCTTCCAAGGACTCATAGAGCCGCGCATTCTCGAGCGCCACGGAAATGTAACCCACGATGCTTTGCAGGAGATCAACGTCCTCGCTGGAGAGGAAGTCGCGGTCGCGGGTTTTCCCCAGCCCCAGATAGCCTAGCGTCCGTCCCTTCACCTGGAACGGCAGGTAATAGTGCAGGTCCAGTTTTTCGATGGTCGCCTGCGCGGAGGGTGAGACTCCGTAGGCAGCCTTGACGCTGTCAAAGAAGAGATAACCTTTGCGCAGCTCGGCGCGCTGGGGATCCAGGAAGCTCAGGTCGAGCGGCTCGGTGAAATCCAGGCCGCGCGACTTGACCAGTTGCAACCCGTTGTTCTCCGTGGCCAGGAAAACCGCCAGGCGATCGACGCGCAGCGTCTGCGACAGCCGGTCCGTCATGTGGTCGAGCAGCCGGTCCACGTGCAATTCGGAAGTGATCTCGCGCCGGAAGCCCAGCAGCGTTCGCCGGTAATCGTACTGCTCGGGATTGAAGAAACGGTCCAGCCGCACCTGGATCCAGTTGACCATGGGCTGGAAAAGAAAGGCGGTGATAATAATGGCCAGAATCCAGCCCGTGCGGCTAATGAAGGGTATGGCGGAGCGGAAGAAATCGGCAAACAATGCGATCACGCCGAAGTAGAAGCCCACAATGGCGGCCGTAGCCAGCGTGTACGCGATGCCTCGACGGAAAATGATGTCCACGTCCATCAGGCGGTAGCGCACGATGGCGTAGCCAAAGGTGAGGGGAAGGAAAACCAGCGGGAGGGCCGACAGGTTCATCCCGCCGCTGGGGACAAAACCCAGGAAGTACGGCAAAGCATAAAGGGCGGCGAAAGGCACCACGGCCAACCAGGTGCCGCGCGTCACCCATTTCAACTGCTGCTTCAACAGGGGAACCTGAGCCCGGGAGTAGGCGTACTGGAGCGCCAAGGCCCCTGCCAGGAAGTACAGTGCCAGATAGATGAAGGCCACGCGATCCAGCAGCCAGCGCACCTGAAGGAGCGGCAGCGGGAAGACCAGTACACCGGTAGCTACCAGGACGTGGACCATCCCCAGCAGTGCCCCCGGCAGATAGAGGAGCGGAACCACATAGCGACGGCCCCGCAAGAAACTTGGCTGCTCGGGAAACCCCAGGCAGAAATGCAGGAAAAGCGCCGGCTGCAGGATGAGAGCTGCAACATCAAGCCAATAGACCGTCCAATCAAACACGTTCAGCTTGCCTGTGTATGCAAACGTGTAGAGAACAAAAGAGGCCAGGCAAAAAACGTAAAAGTGCAGGGATTTGGGCGCGGTCCACCGCCGAAAAAGAATGAACGCGCCAATAATCAAATAAAGCAATCCCACCAGCGCCAGGTAATGGCGCAAGGGGGTGAAGGTCGACTGCGGGACGAGAACGAACGAGGTCTGAAACCTCACACCGTTGCGCACCAAGTCGTAGGTCGCCCGCGACCAGACGCCAGCACGGAAGATCTCCCGTACCGCCTCCTCCGCACTCTTGATGGGCTTACCATTGAGGGCTTCGAGCCGATCGCCCTCACGAATGCCCGCGCGCTCTGCCGGGCCATCGGGAGCGACGATCCACGCCGTTACGCCCCCCGACAACTTCACCCACGACACGCCATCGTCCGGCAACTGGTAGCGGCTGCGCTGCTGAAAGTTGAGGACCCCAAACACCACGAGGGTCAAGCTCAAGAGAGCAAGGAAAACCGTGGTGAAGCGAAAAGCCGGGATCCTGGTCATTATGACAGCCCAGCGAAGGACTTGGGCGCTTTTTGACTACTGCCTATGCCCTAGAGCAACTTGGATTCCAGCGGCCAATACGCGTTGCCTCAATAAGAGCCGTGTTTTCATCGTGATGCGACAGGGCCGCTACAGCTAATTCTAGGGCTACAGAATTCTGAATATGGCCTCCGCTTTTCTGTAATGCCAGTGATTCTGTTCATTGTCAAGCGGATGACCCAGACTTGGGCATGAATCGCCTGGACTAGCTCCGAGCCACATTTCGTCACCCATTTGCAGCCGCCTTGCAGTAACTCGCACTGGCAATTAGAACTGGACCGAGAACCCGCCGCGGAAGGAACGGTAGGCCGGGCTCAGGAGCAACGGCTTTTCCCCGGATTGAGCCAGAGGAACATAGCCTTGAGCCAGCAGGTTGCGGAAATCCGCTAGGGCTTCGATATGTGCGGGGAGAAAAGCAAGGGTAGGGAGAGGCTGGCGAATCTGGATACCCAGGAAGGGCTGAAGTTGCATGTCGGCTTGTCCGTATGGGTCCACGGCGGTCACCCGACCGGGCTGGCCCCACTCGTAGGAGGTAGTGAGGTGCGTGTGGGTGATCGGGATTCGTGCCGAAACCTTGCCCGCAAGGGAGGCGCTACGGGCAGTCCGCAGGACATTGCGCAATTCCATCTGCGAACCGGGGCTGGCCGGGCCATAGGCGGCGAGTGCATCCCCCAGAGCGTAGGCAATTAGGGCTTCGACGTGATCCCCGAGTTTCTGCGAATAAGCTGCCCGCAGGCCCGAGGAATGATAGTCCCCGGCGTTCAAGGTGATTCCATCCACAGCCGGGTTGGGTAAGAAGCTTCCGGCCAACCACTCCACCCCACCGGGTCGACCCGATCCCCACACCGCGGCATTCTTGACTACATCGTGATAAGCGGCGACCTCTATACACGAGGTCTGGCCCAAGCGGCGGCCGAGAGATACCTCCGTGTGGTTAAGTTGTTCAAGCTTGGGGCGGTAGCGCCGCAACGTCACACGGGGAAAGGTATTCAGCATCTCGACGCGCTCGAGGAAGGTGCTCGAGCCGTCGGCCCGACCTGTGCCGTACCGAAAGGCAACGAGTGTGGCACGGCCCACCTGATATTCCATCTTCAGGCGCGGCTGGACCGTCATCGCGTCCCGCGCCGCATCCAGGTAATTGATTTCCATGCCCGCGGTCACCGTAGCGTTGGGGAAGAGGCGGCGGGTCTGGGTGTAGCTGACCGCTAGTCCGCGCGCGTGGGAGAGGGCATCCTGGGCGCTGCCACTGGGCAAGGGCACACCATCTGAAAAACTCAACTGGTGAACGACCAGGGTCAACTCCTGGGGATTTCCCTTGATCATATTCCTGCGCAAAGCCGTGGCGATTGAAGAAGCCTGGATGCCGTTGGCAGTCATCAGGCCGGCAACCAACAAATCCGAGTCCTCGGAGAGTGGGCGGAGATAAGCCAAGACGCTTCCCAAACCCGGGTCTCTTCCCAACGGATCGCGGCGGGCCGACCCCGGCGTCATGCCAATGAGCCGCCGGCTAGCAGATAGCGGCAGCCTCGGGACCTTTGGGGCAATCTGAGCGACTTCCTGCTGGTATCGGAAAATAGGACGGGTGGTCGCGGAAGTCCGCAAAACCCACACCCAGTCGTCGCCCCAAGAGGACACGGAGTGTTTCGGAAGCTGGAAGCGCATGGGCGCGAATATATCGTTTAGGACGAACTTGTGGTTGGAGGCTGTACCGGCGTCCACTCGGATGCCGCCGCGGAGGACAGGCACCCGAGTCGGTGAGGTTACCTTAACGGAATACCAGCCCGGCACGAGGTGGGCCACCGCGAATTTGCCCCGGGCGTCGGTGATGACGCGTTCCACGGTCCCTCCGACGCTCCCCGGAGAAACCAGCATAGGCCCCATCACCAGGACGGTGGCGCCCATCAGGGGGTCGCCCTGTGAATCTGAGACCGTGCCCGACAGGCTGCCGTAATCTGCTCCGAAGCCGGGCAGAGATTGGAGGCAGGGAATCAGGAGGGTGGCAGCCAGGAGGATGGCCGTCAGACGGCTTACGGAATGAGAAGGCATCATGCGTCCCGTCTTGCTCTCCCGCGAACCCCCGCTCCAGTAGCGGGGGAGGAAGTGGCTGTCTAGCGTAACTCAAAATTCGTCGAAGGTGAAACGGTTTGTTTCCTTACGTTGTCCGTAACCTTGATCTGGACCGTGTACTTGCCTGGTTGCAGCGAGTTTAAAGGCATGGTTTTCTCGACCGTGAACTGTTGCGCGGCGTGCTTCAGATTCGCTGCGTCCTCCGGCTGGTTCAGAATGGGTTTCCCTTCTTTCAGGATCTCATACTGGATGTCCACGGACGGCTTGCGGGTTTTCTCGTCGAGCCCCAGATTATACACCTGCATGTAGATGCCCAGCTTCTGGTCGCGCGTAAAAGTCCGACTCACACTGGGACGAACCTTGGTGCCGCCGATCACGAATGGCCCGGAACCCACTTGGCTGGTGGGGAGCGGCTGGATGAGGTCGGCAAGGATCAACGAGCTGTTGGCAAGCTTGTCCTCCTCAAACCTTGGGACGATAAAGCCCAATTCCATGGACCCCATGTGACCGTTCAGGTCGTCCTTCAATACCAGGCTCAACTTGTAGCGTCCGGGACGCAGGGGGAGGACTTCCTGATATACGGACTTGCGATCCACATAGCGCTGGAACTCATTCTCCGGGACGTCCAGCACCAAGCTCTTCTCAAAAGTATTCACGATCCTCCCGCCGAGGCTCGTTACCTGCCCGAAGATATCCAGAACCGCGTGCATCACTCCTTCCTTGTTCTGGAACTCCAGGTCGCGGTTCGCAATCTGGATGGTCACGGGACTAAGGACAGTCTCCTCGGTAACACGGATGAAATCCGTCCGCACGTCGAAAGGCAGAAGCTGCACGGAAAGCCTGGTAGTCACTACCGCTTTCAGGTCTTTGAACTTGACCGATGGGGGCTTAAAGATGCGGGAGTAGAGGTCGAGGCGCGTGAACTCGTTCATGCGCTCCGGGGTGCCGCCCAACGGCTGGCCAATGGTCATGCCGTCGGTACGGGTGAAGCGGTCGCGTTTCGAAGCCATGCCCATTTGCTCGAGCATGGTCAGACCGGCATTGGGCACGTGCAGGAGGGCATCCTTTTCACCCGGATCCATCGTCAGGTGGAATTCGCCGGTCATCGTGGGGTCCACGAATTCCAGAATGACGTTCGTGCCGATCCCGTCAATGTAACGATAGCGCCACTGCTGAAAGGGGAAGGTGGATGTCTGACCGCCGCCCTCTTCCGGGGGCCGGTCGTAGGTTCCACCGCTCGGATGATCTTCAATTTCGTCTGGGGGCCCGTACATGATGTAAATACGCCCGCGGTCGGTCTTCCAGCCCGGAATGCCAGAAGCGTAGTGCTCGTTGGAGTAGGCGATGCGCCGGTAGTATTCCTCTTTGAACTCGTTTTCGGGGCTCCCCGGATTGGGATTGCGGCGCTCCCAGAACTGCTCGATGAATTGCTCGCGCTCGTCGTCGGTGCTTAGTTTCTTGAAGGCGGCCCGTTCTTCGTCCATGATGACATAAGGGACTTCCTCATCGAGCCACTTCTTGTAGGGGCTCTCCATTTCTTTCTGCATGGCCTTCTGGCGGCGCCGCTCTTGTCGGCTGAGCTTCTGCGGGGAGGCTTGGAGAGCGGAAAGAAGCATGCTTCCGATAGTCGCTGCCACAACCCAGCGCGCAACGTGGGGAACCCAACGGCCCCCAGAATTCTCCAAACCACTCTGGTGAGACACTGCCCCTTCTCCTCTTAATCCTGTATTCAAGAACCCGATTCTATTTTTCAGGGGATGAAAAGTCAAGCACGCCCCCGCGCTGTCAACCGCTGCGAAGATGACCTGCCGACCGACACTAAGCTCTGATGCGGCCTGGGTCGGAAGGGTGGCTTCGCGTTCTTAACCCTTGGTAGCCAGCCACCAAATGAACTTCCCGGCGACTCGTTGGCTTCGGCCAGCCTTTCAACGCGCCGTGAGGCGGGCTGAAGCCACGAGGCTGGGGCGAGCCAAACGCCGCGCCTATAGTCAGAATTCTATTTCTCGCAACGCGAGAAAAGGATAAAATGGAGCTTGATCGTCGGAATAGGCGTCTGACGTGAAGGAAGAGTTGGCTGGTTTCGGATCCACGCCAGCGCCCTCGTTGCCTCGATCCGGGAGGACGAAGAGCAGGGTCGATTAGTGCCGCTACACTTTCGCGTTCGTCAGCCCTCTTTCAACTGGGACTTCCTGGCGGAAACTTTTCGGCTTCGAGGAACGTATAAATACTTAGAACCTCGAAGAGGGCGCCTGCTGGAGCTTGGGCGGGCTGGCGCGTTAAAGGCGCAGGGCAGGTGCTGTTCGCCAGCAAGCGGGATTTGATGCCTGCCCCGACGGTGAAAGAAAGGGAACAGACTCTCGTGTCACAAAGAGTAGAGTTGGGAGTGGGGAAGATTACTTCTCCCGAAGTCAAGGAGGAATCCGCCCGGGTTCCATCCCCGCCTCGCAAAGGGAATCGCATGAAGCGCTGGAAAAAAGTTCTGTTACTAAGTGTGGCCGCGGTGGCCCTGATAGGATTGGTGGTGGGCGGCGTCGTGTGGAGCAAGCGCGGCGTGGTGACGGTGCAGACCGGCAAAGTGGCGAAGCAGGAGCTGTCGTCCGTCGTGAGCGCGTCGGGCCAGATCCGTCCCCCGACCGCCAAGTTCGCCAACGTAAACGCCAACACCTTCGGCAAGATCACTGACATCTTTGTGAAGGAAGGCGACCAGGTGAAGAAAGGCCAACTCCTGCTCAAGACCGAGTCCATCCAGCAAGAGGCTGACGTCGACGCTCAGCAGGCCGCGTTAAAGACCCAACTGGCTGACGTGTCGGCGGCGGAAGCTGCCGTGCAGTCCTCGGCGGCGAACCTGAGGACCGCGCAGGCCGAGTTGCAGACGGCTCAGGCCAATTTCGCTCGCGCCAGCGAGGACTTCAACCGCGCCAAGGAACTGCTGGAGGACCAGTTGATCGCCCAGCAGGTGTTTGACCAGCGCCAGAGCGACTACAAGGTGGCTCAGGCCAACGTCCTGGCGGCCGAGGCGCGCGTGGCGCAAGCCAAGGCGCAGTACCAACAGGTCACTTACAATCGCGACATGTCACGGGCCCGTGTCGCTCAGATGCGCGCCGCGCTCGTGCGGGCCAACGACCTGCGCGCCAAGACCATCTACACCTCACCCCTGGACGGCATCGTGACGGCGCTGCCGGTGCACGCGGGTGAGAACGTCGTGCCCGGCATTCAGAACACCGTCGGCAGCCTGCTCTATCAGGTCTCCGACCTCTCCACCATTACCGCGGAAGTAAAGGTGGATGAGACCGACATTGTGAATGTGAAGCTCGGCCAGCCAGCGGAAGTCACCATCGACGCCGTCCGCAACAAGACTTTCAAGGGACACGTCACGGAGATCGGACAGAGCGCCGTCGGGCGCACCTCCGGTTTGACCAGCGGGCAGGGCTCGACTGCCACCGAAGAGGCCAAGGACTTCAAGGTGGTCGTCACGCTCGATGCCCCCCCGCCGGGCCTGCGGCCGGGCCTTTCCACCACCGCCAAGATCACGACGGCTACGCGCCAGGACGCCGTGACCATCCCGATTCAGGCTCTTGCGGTCCGCATGAGGCGGGAGTTGGAAGCAAGTGAGAAGGAAGGGAAGGGCAAGGAAGCCAAGGGGATGGTCCAGGCTGCCGCGGCCCAGCCGGCCCCCGCCAGCGGCTCAAGCAAGGAAAAGGACAAAAGCAAGGAGGAAGTCCAGGGAGTCTTCGTCCTGAAGAACGGCCGCGCGGTCTTCACTCCGGTGGAGACCGGCATCATGGGCACCACCGATATGGAAGTGCTCAGCGGCGTCAAGCCTGGCGACGAAATTGTGACAGGAAGCTTCAGCGTCCTGCGCACGCTGAAGAACAACACCAAGGTGAAGGTGGACAACAGCGCCGTCAAGGCTGGCGGACCCGGTGCCTAACCGCAGAAGCAGTGGGTGGCGCCTCTGACGGGGCCCAGTTCGACCGGCTGGCACACGAATGGCCGGAGGGAAGGGGAAAAGAAACACCGATGGAACCACAAGTTGCGTCAGTCCTAGTTCAGGATAGCCCGTCCCCGCCCGGGGGTGTCCTGATCCGGACCGAGAACCTATGGAAGACCTACGACATGGGGGCAGTGGCAGTCCAAGCGCTCTGCGGGGTGTCTTTCGACATCCAACGGGGTGAGTACGTGGCTATCATGGGTCCGTCGGGCTCCGGTAAGTCCACGCTCATGAACCTGATCGGCTGCCTGGACACCCCCACCGCGGGGAAGTATTGGTTGAATGCACGCCTGGTCAGCGAACTTACGGACGACGAGCTGGCCTATATCCGCAACAAGGAAATCGGGTTCGTCTTCCAGACGTTCAATCTGCTGGCTCGCGCCACGGCCCTGCACAACGTGGAGCTGCCGTTGATTTACAACGGAACCCCAGCCAAGGAACGACGCGAAAAGGCCCAAGAGGCGCTCCGGATGGTGGAGCTCGAGGACCGCATGCATCACAAGCCGAGCGAGCTCTCGGGAGGGCAGCGGCAACGAGTGGCTATCGCTCGCGCCTTGGTCAACAACCCCTCGCTCCTCCTGGCCGACGAGCCTACGGGGAACCTGGACACGGCGACGGGCGAGGAAATCATGAATTTGATCGACCGCCTTCATGAGGCCGGGAATACCATCGTGCTCGTGACGCACGAACACGACATCGCCGCCAGGGCACATCGCACCATCCACATCCGCGATGGCAAGATCGACCGCGACGAACGCATCAAGTAGCTCGGTCAGAGCGGCGACGAGGAGAGACGAACGGGAGGCGGTGTGGCGGTCTTCAGTGGAGCTCAACAGCCTGCTCCAAAGCGCGGGGCCAAGCATCGCGAGCTGACCAGCATCTGGGTCACAGCGCGCGAAGCTTTCTGGATTGCCGTGGAGGCTCTGCGCACACACAAGCTGCGCTCCTTCCTTACCCTGCTGGGCGTGGTGATTGCCACCACCACGCTCATCTCCGTCATGTCCATCGTCAACGGCATGAACCTTTACATTGCGGACCGCATCGCTAACCTGGGCTCCAACGTCTTTATCATCCACCAGTGGCAGTGGGCGCAGGGCTACGAGAACTGGCTGAAAGCGCGGCGTCGCAATAAGCCGGTCCGCCTCGAAGAATACGAATTCCTGAAGGCGAACCTGGCCTACTACAAGAACATCGGGGCCGACGCGGGTTTCCGGGGAGACACGGACGCGCGCTACAAGGGGCGCATCCTGTACGACGTCAGCCTGCGCGGTGCCACCCCCAGCATGATCGACATCGGGCAGGCGAAAGTGGAGATAGGCCGGTACTTCACTCAGTCGGACTACGACCACAGCGCGATGGTGTGCTTTATTGGCCGCGATCTGGTAGATGAGTTCTTCCCCACGGTGGACCCTCTTGACAAAGAAGTTACAGTGCGCGGCATTCCCTTCCGGGTCATCGGCGTGGCCGCGCGCATCGGAACCACCTTCGGCCAGAGTCAGGACAAGTTCGTTGATATCCCGCTGACTACCTTCCAGAAGGCTTTTGTGGCGCGACCCCAGCTCGCGGTGAGTGTGCAGGCCTGGAATGGGCAGCAAATGCTGGTCCTGCAAGATGCGGCCCGGGCGTTGATGCGGGCGCGGCGCCACATCCCTTACCAGGAGGATGACACGTTCGGGATCAACGCCTCCGAGACCCTCATGAATGCCTGGCGCCAGCTCACCGGCGCGATCTTCGCCGTGACCATCGGCATCGTGGCAGTGTTCATGGTGGTCGGTGGGATCGTCATCATGAACATCATGCTGGCCAGCGTCACCGAGCGCACCCACGAGATCGGCATCCGCAAGTCCCTGGGGGCGCGGCGGCGCGACATCCTGATGCAGTTCATCATTGAGTCCAGCGTCATGGCCGCCACGGGAGGCGCCGCCGGCGTTGTGCTTTCCCTTATCGTCAGCAAGATCGTGGATATCTTCTTTACCTCTTCGGTGCCCCTGAATGCGGTCGTGATCGGCCTGGTGCTCTCGACGGGGGTGGGACTCTTCTTTGGCATCTATCCTGCCGGCAAGGCCGCCAGACTGGATCCCATTGAAGCCCTGCGGACGGAGCAATGAACGTGACAGATCAAAGACACGACGTACGTGAAAACCTGCTGCTGGCCCTCGATACGCTCCGGACCCATAAGTTCCGCGCCTTTCTGACGATCCTCGGGGTGCTCATCGGGACCGCCACCGTCATCGGCGTGGCCTCTATCTTCCAGGGGCTGGACCAGCAGGTGGTCGAGGTTGCGGAGGGGTTCGGCACGCGGACGCTGTTCATCTTCAAGTGGGATGTCGGCTTCCACCACGTAACCCGTGAGGAATGGATGCGGAAACCGCTGACGTTCGAAGACGCCATGGCCATCCGGGACCTCTGCCCCTCGGTGGAGTCGGTGTCGGCAGAGACGTTTCGCTGGGGGCCGGCCGTCACCACGAAGTACAAGGGCCAGGAAATGTTGGACACCAATTTCTCCGGGCCCACTCCGGAGCATTTCAAGAATATCAACGCCGAGCTCAAGGACGGTCGCCTGTTCAACGAGATCGATAATCTGCACCGGCGCGATGTCGGCGTGATTGGTGCGGACGTCGTGACCCGCTTCTTCGAGGGGGAGGACCCCATCGGGAAGGTCATCAATGTCGATGGGAAGAATTTCGAAGTCATCGGTACCCTCGAGAAGCGCAAAACGGTCTTGGGTGACACCGGGAACGACCGCGTGGTGTTCGTCCCCTATTTGACCTTCAAGAAGGTCTACCCCGAAGCGAAGGACAACTTCATCACTGCGGTGGCGCTGCCGGGTAAGGTCAATCAGGCCATGGACGAGGCGCGCAGCCTGCTACGACGTCGCCGCAACGTGAAGTACTCCGACCCCGACAACTTCGGCATTGCCACGGCAGAATCGATGATCACACAGTTCCGCGACATCATGGGAACCGTCGTTCTGGTCACGGTGGTGATCTCTTCCATCGGCCTGCTGGTCGGCGGCATCGGGGTGATGAACATCATGCTGGTCTCCGTCACCGAGCGCACCCGCGAGATCGGCGTGCGCAAGGCCATCGGCGCCCGCCGCAGTGACATTACCTGGCAGTTCCTGCTCGAGGCCATGACGCTCACCGGGGCCGGAGGCGTCCTGGGAATTCTTGTGGGTTGTACCTTGAGCTTCCTCATCCGGACTTTCGTTCCCTCCCTGCCTTCCGCGGTTCCCGCCTGGTCCGTGGTGGCGGGATTCGTGGTTGCCGTGAGCATCGGCCTTTTCTTCGGGATGTGGCCCGCCATGAAAGCCTCTCGGCTGGACCCCATTGTGGCCCTACGTTACGAATAGGAATCGCCGGCCTGTGCAGGGCGGGCCCGTTACTGACAACCTAGTAGAACGGTCGATCGACGGAAGGTTTCGTGGCGGTACTCAGTCGAACCTCGTCACTCCTGCGAAAGCTCAGAAGCCGGGCAGAGGGCGGGTCTGGCGTCTGGGTCACCGCGCGCGAGGCGTTCTGGATCGCCCTGGAGGCGTTGCGTACCCACAAGCTTCGTTCCTTCCTGACCCTGCTGGGAGTGGTCATCGCCACCACCACGCTCATCGTTGTGATGTCCATCATCAACGGAATGAACCTTTACATCGCTGACCACTTTGCGAATCTAGGGGCCAATGTCTTCATCCTCGACCAGTTCAAATGGACCTCCAGCTACGAAGAATGGCTCAAGATGCAACGGCGCAATAAGCCCATCCGGATCGAAGATTACCAGTTCCTGAAGGATAATCTGCCCAGCTACAAGAACATTGGGGCGCTCGCGGGGGTGTGGCCCCGGCCCACCGTCCGCTACCAAGACCATATCGTGTACGACGTTGGATTGCGTGGGGTAACGCCCAGCATGATCGACATCGGGCAGGAGCAGGTCGAGTCTGGCCGCTTCTTCACGGAGTCCGACTATACCCACAGCGTGATGGTCTGCTTCCTCGGCCAGGACCTTGTAAGCGAGTTTTTCCCCACTGTGGACCCAATCGACAAGGTCATCACAATCAATGGCCTGCCGTTCCGTGTGGTAGGGACGGCGCGTCGTATCGGCACCACTTTCGGACAAAGCCAGGACAACTTCGCTCAAATCCCGTTAACGACGCTTAAGAAAACCTTTATGGCCCGGCCCCGGATAGACGTTGCCATCCAGGCTTGGAACGCCCGGCACATGTCGGAGCTCGAGGACGAGGTGCGCGCCCTGATGCGCGCCCGACATCACATCCCCTACAAAGAGGACGATGACTTCGGGATCAACGCTGCCGAGACCATCATGGGCTTGTGGGAGCAGTTAACCGGCACCATTTTCGCCGTCACCATTGGCATCGTGGCGGTGTTCATGGTCGTGGGCGGCATCGTCATCATGAACATCATGCTGGCCAGCGTCACCGAGCGCACGCATGAGATCGGTATCCGCAAGTCTCTGGGCGCGCGGCGCCGCGACATCCTGGTGCAGTTTGTGATCGAATCGGGGGTCATGGCAGGCGTCGGAGGGGCCTTGGGAGTCCTGCTGGCCCTGATCACCGCCAAAATCGTAGATGCTTTCTTCACAGCTTCCGTGCCTCTAAGTGCTATCCTGATCGGTGTGTCGCTCTCCACGGCGGTGGGCCTCTTCTTTGGAATCTACCCGGCCAGCAAGGCTGCCAGGCTCGACCCGATCGAGGCCTTGCGGACGGAGGCCTGAGCATGGTCATCCATCGGCAACACGTTCGCGAGAATCTGCTGCTGGCGCTGGACACGCTCCGCACTCACAAGTTCCGCTCCTTCCTCACTGTCCTAGGTGTCCTGATCGGCACGACCACGGTGATCGCGGTAGCCTCCATCTTCGCCGGCCTGGACCAGGAAATGGCCGACGCTGCCAGAGATCTCGGTACCCGGACCATGTTCATTTTCAAATGGGAGATTGGTGTCCACTTCGGCCGGCGTTCACGCGAGGAGCGGATGCGCAAGCCGCTGACCCTCGAAGACGCGATGGCCATCAACGAGCAGTGTCCGTCGATCGAGAAGGTCGCAGTAGAGCAGTCCCCCTGGTCGGATTCACCTCCCGCCCTGAAGTACAAGGGCATGGAAATTGTGGGCTACGAGCTCTACGGGGCCACGCCAGACGATTTCGCGGTCGTCAACGACAACCTGGGCGACGGGCGGTTCTTTACCGGCATCGACAACTTTCATCGGCGGGACGTTGCGGTGATCGGCTCCGACATCGTCAAGAGGTTCTTTGAGAACGAAGACCCTATCGGCAAGACTATCAGCCTCGGCGGCAGCAACTTTGAGGTTATCGGAACGATTGCTCCCCGGAAGGCCTTTCCGGGTAGCAGCAGCATGAACCTCGTGCTGAAAATCCCCTACCTCACCTTCCGGAAGCTCTACCCGAACGAAAGGGAAAACTTCATTCTGGCAATGGCCTACCCTGGGAAAATGGATCAAGCCAAGGAGGAAGCAACTGCCGTACTTCGTCACCGCAGGCACGTGAAACCGTCGGAACCCAATAATTTCGGCATCTCGACCACCGAACAATTCATCGAGCAATTCCGGAGTGTCATGAGCACGGTCGTGCTGGTTACGGTGGTGATCTCCTCCATCGGCCTGCTGGTCGGCGGCATCGGGGTGATGAACATCATGCTGGTCTCCGTCACCGAGCGCACCCGCGAGATCGGCGTGCGCAAGGCCATCGGCGCCCGCCGCAGTGACATTACCTGGCAGTTCCTGCTCGAGGCCATGACGCTCACCGGGGCCGGAGGCGTCCTGGGAATTCTTGTGGGTTGTACCTTGAGCTTCCTCATCCGGACTTTCGTTCCCTCCCTGCCTTCCGCGGTTCCCGCCTGGTCCGTGGTGGCGGGATTCGTGGTTGCCGTGAGCATCGGCCTTTTCTTCGGGATGTGGCCCGCCATGAAAGCCTCTCGGCTGGATCCGATCGTAGCTCTCCGCTACGAGTGAACGACAAGTGGGGGCGCCTGAGAATCCGAGACGACAGAATTCTACTTGACCACTCGACCGAAAGCTTCCCTCCTCATACAATAGAGTTTCCCAGCGGCTAGGACAGTTTGCCGCTGGCGGCAAGTTCAGAAGCACTTCGCTGCACCAGGGATGACGAACAATCCGGAAGTCCAACTTGAGAAGTTCGCGGTACGGCGGCGCCCGGGCCTCGAAGAGACCCACTTTGCCGGCTGGCAATGGAAAGTGCTGGTCGTCCTTACCCTGATCAACCTGCTCAATTACTTCGACCGCCTGATCGTCGTCCCCATGTTCCCGTTCCTTAAGGACGAGTTCCTGGTGAGCGATTTCCGATTGGGACTCCTGGCCTCTGTCTTCATTCTCGTCAACTCGCTCGCTGTCCTGCCGTTTGGCTTCTGGGCAGATCGGGGCCCAAGGCAGAAGATCATGGCCTTTGGGGTCTTCTTCTGGAGCGCGGCAACGTTGCTATCGGGGATAACGGCCACGTTTCGAGCCCTGCTGACGGCAAGGGCGCTGGTAGGCGTGGGCGAAGGCGCCTATGCTCCGGCAGGAACAGCCATGATCTCCGACTGTTTCCCGCCCGGCTTCCGCGCGCGTGTGCAAAGCATCTTCAATTTGGGGATGCTGGTGGGGGGTGTGCTGGGGCTGGCGGCAGGCGGTGTACTCGCCCAGTGGGTCGGGTGGCGCTGGGCTTTCTTTCTGGTAGGCTTGCCGGGCTTTCTCCTGGCATTCGTCACCTACAGGCTGCGTGTGCCCATCGCCTTACCGCCTGAGAAGGCCCCGCCGGTCTGGAGCCTGCTGAAAATCCCAGCCTACTTGATGGTCATGGTCGGCGGCATGTTTGTGGTCTTCTGCGGGGCGGCTTTTATCACCTGGGGCCCGGCCTTCGGAATCCGCTACCACGACCTAAGCGTCGCCGAGGCCTCAGCCTGGATGGGGCTGTTAGTGCTGGTGGGCTCGGTCGGAGGCGTCCTGCTAGGGGGGTACATCGCTGACTGGCTGCAGGCGCGCTGGAGCTGGGGCCGCGCTTTCACCATCGGAGCCACCTTGCTCGTGGGCACCCCGTTCCTCTATGGGGCGGTCACCACGGCGTCGCTGCCCACCTTCTTCTTTTGCCTTCTGGTGGCGAGCTTCTTGCTGACCTGTTACCACGGGCCGGCCACCGCCGTCATCCACGACCTGACGCCCGAGCGAGCGCACGGCTTTGCGTTTGCCCTCTACCTCTTTGTCATCCACCTGTTCGGCGACACGATGGCGCCGGCGCTGGTGGGCCGTGTGTCGGATATTTTCGAACTCCGCCGCGGCTTATTGATCGGCGTGGCCGCCAACTTCGTTGCCGCGCTCTGTTTCCTTGTTGTCGCCTGGCTCATCCGGCGCAGGCCGCCCGCGCCCAATCAGCCCTCCACGACATTCCTGTAGCACCCGCCTTCAGGCTGCATCCACGCGCAAAACCGCAAGGCTGGCCCCGATTCCATCGGCACAGGTCACAGGCCGCACTACGCGAACAAGGCTTTCAGGCTCTCCGCGTACGGCTCGCGAGCAATGCCACGTTCGGTGATGATGGCGGTCACATAGCGGTGCGGTGTGACGTCGAAGGCGGGATGGCGCGCCTCCACATTTGGCGGCGCGATGGGGACCCCGGCTAGGTGCGTCACCTCCACTGTAGAGCGCTCTTCGATGGGGATCTGATCTCCAGAAGGAATACTGAGGTCGATGGTCGAAAGCGGTGCGGCAACGTAAAACGGGATTTGGTTCTCGCGCGCCAGCACGGCCAGCGTGTAGGTGCCAATTTTGTTGGCGACGTCGCCGTTCGCAGCAATGCGGTCGGCACCGACAATCACTGCCTGGATCTGTCCCTGCTTCATGAAATGCCCGGCCATGTTGTCGGTAATGAGGGTGACGGGGATGGCGTCTTTGGCCAATTCCCAGGCAGTCAGGCGCGCGCCTTGAAGGAACGGCCTGGTCTCGTCAGCAAACACCTGGATCTTCTTTCCCGCGGCCACAGCGGCGCGGATGACCCCCAGCGCGGTGCCGTAACCACCCGTAGCCAGCGCTCCGGCATTGCAGTGCGTCAGGATGGTCACGGAGTCCTCCATGAGCGTCGCCCCATGCCGACCAATCGCTTCATTCACGGCGATGTCTTCGGCCAGGATGCGTTGCGCTTCCGCGACCAAGCGAGCTTTCACGCCCCTGATTTTGTCTGTTTCCGAGCCGTCGGTCCAATCTGAGCCCGGGCGCCCAGACTCTATCGCGAGCGAATCGATCGTCGCGCCGTTCGTCGGAAATCGTGCTGGGTCCGGCCAGCCCGGCGTAAGATAGTCTTCAAAGACTTCACGCATTCTTTTTATCGCCCATGAAATGTTCACGGCTGTGGGGCGAGTTTTCAGAATAGTTTCCGCGATGGTCTCGAATTCGGCGCGCAGCTCGGCGACGGACTTCGCTGTCGAATTCTTCACGCCCAGCGCGATGCCCATGGCTGCCGCCACGCCAAGCGCCGGGGCCCCGCGAATGACCATCGAGCGTATGGCCTCGGCAACTTCCAGGTAAGTCCGGCAGGTGCGATAGACCTCCTCGGCCGGCAGCCGCGTCTGGTCGATCATCCGCACGCCGTCGTCAGTCCACTCGATAGTCTTGAACATCTGCCCTCAATGTGATCGCTTCGGAGGTTCCCCACATCATAGCAGGGTGTTCTTCTAGGGCTGATTAGTTATTCGCGAAGAGCCCACAGTAGTAGCGCTCGATCGAAATAGAGAAACAATGGGTGTCCCTTTAAGATCTGTGTGAACGCCCACCTTGGTTTCAGGTCAGGCCTATTCAGGCGATTGTCGAAGTGCTGGCGGAGCTCGTAAGCAACTATATCGGCAGCTTGAAGTGGCACAACCCGCCTAGCATCCGAAAAGGTGTAGGACTCCATTTTCGCTCCGAGATCAAGATACCTCTTCATCGCCCTCCACAGTCTTTCCGCCCGTCCTTTGAACTCGCTATGGTCCCCGAAAACCATAGCCACTTTTTCGTCGGGTGGTCCAAAGGAGGCCAGCCTGGCCGCCCCCCAGGCACAGGTCTGGAAACATGCGTAATAGGGGTCAAGAAACTTCAGCTGCCGGTCAGGTTTTAGGGTACGAAAATCCGCCCTGGAGACAATCGCTCCAATAGCTACGGCATTCGTCCTTGATACTACCGCCATCAATTTGGCCAGCAGCTCTTTGCGCTTCGGTTCATTTTCCTTCCACTTCCTAAACTCCCCGACGGAATGGGCGAACTCCCTCATGTGAAAACTCGAAATTCCAGCTTCTTTCGGTGTGTGCCCCCATTCGCGTTCGAAGGTTTCCCATCTTACGGATGGAGCCACGAGCCCGGCCATCCCAACAAAATCGGTGTCATCGGAATGGCCGCTTTCGTCCATGTAGGCTATCAACATGAAACTCGACCTTGTTCACGGTTTAGGCATATTCCAGCACAGCCCAACCTTGCTCAAGCCACGAGTTCGAAGAGGCCTTCGATCACCTGCTCGAGTTCTTCGGGACTCATTCTTCCCAATCGCTTACCCAGCCGCTCCGTGGAGAGCGTCCGGATTTGCGAGATCTTCACCCAGGAAGGTTTCGGAAGCTTCACACTCTCGGTTTTCAGAGCCAGAGGAAGGCCTACCCGTTGGGGCTGGCTGGTAAGCGCCAACGCAATTACCGTACCCGACCGCTCGTTGAAGACGTCATGGCTGATCACCAGAACAGGGCGTTGTCCCGCCTGTTCATGGCCTCGGGTCGAGCTCAAATCAGCCCAATAGATCTCGCCTCTTAGTATTCGGGCCAAGCGGATTCACCGGAAAGGGATTCTTCGGCGAGGGCTCGTTCCTGCTTGGGATTGAGCTTAGCCAGCTCCTCGATCAGCCGACGCCGCATGCGGCGGGTGAGCATTTCGGCGAGCGCCGTCTGGATGGCTCGGCTGCGGTTCGGAAACCGCCCTTGCTTCACCCAGCGGTCGACTTCCTGCAGGGTTGCCCTTTCGAGCGTGATGGCGACTTTGGTGGTAGCCATGGTATGGCTAATTATCATACCGGCTGGAATTTGTCCAGAGATCCTTCCAAACGCGTAGAGACGGCCCGATGGGCCGGTTACAGGACAGAAGCGTTCCAGTGGAACGTCTCCACGGCGGTCGGAGACCGCCGCTACAGAAGATCACAGCTCGATCGTGGCTCTCACCACGCCCTCTTCGCCCAGGCGCTCCAGGCGGAAGCCCAAGCGCTCGCAGATTTTCTGCATGGCGTAATTATCCGGAAGGATCTCGGCCGTAATCCGCCGGATCTTTTCTTCGCGGCCGATGGCGAGCAGCCGGCGCAGCAGTTCGGTGCCCAACCCGCGGCTTTGGACCGGGTCAGCGACCAAGACAGCGAACTCCGCGTCCTCCGTGCCAGATTGTCTGGTGAGTCTGCCGATCCCGAGAATCTCGTGCTCACCATTCTGGGGACTCTTCTGGTCAGCCACCAGAGCCAGTTCCCGGTCGTAGTCTACATAGCAGATGCGGGTGAGCCGCTCGTGCGTGATCCGTTGAGTCAGGGCGACCATGTGGAAATAGCGCATGTACACACTCTGCTCTGAGAGCGTTTCGTGGAACTTGACCAGCAGCGGCTCGTCTTCGGGCCGAATGGGGCGGATAATGACCTCGGAGCCATCTTTCAACGTCCACGGCGCCACATACTGCGACGGATAAGGACGAATGGCAAGCTTGGGCAGAGCGTCCTCGCTGACCTCCGGACCGTGGAGGACGATGCGAGCGTCCAGTGCAATCAGCCGTTCCGGCGAGGCCAGAAGCGGGTTGATATCGATCTCCTTGACCCAGCGTTGCTCGACCACCAGATGACTGAATCGCACCAGGAGCTGCTCGAGCGCCGCCAGATCGACCGCCTTCCGCCCACGCACGCCTTTGAGTGCGGTGTAGATCTTCGTCCGTTCCATCATGCGGCGCGCCAAGGTGGTATTCAGGGGCGGAAGCGCCAGCGCCCGGTCTTTGTACACTTCCACCAACTGCCCTCCGGTGCCGAACAGCAGCACAGGTCCGAACTGCACGTCCAAGCTGCTGCCGATAATCAACTCATACCCATCGAGCCGGACCATCGGCTGCACGGCCACTCCCTGGATGTGTTGCGCGCCGGCCTTCTCGCGCACGGAAGATTCGATGGCCTGATAGGCGCGACGAACCCCGTCTGCGTCTTTCAAGTTGAGCTGGACTCCACCCACATCGGTCTTGTGGGTGATAGTTTCTGAATAGAGCTTGAGCACAACCGGATAGCCCAGCTTCTTGGCTATTGCGACGGCCGCGTCGAGACTCGTCGCCACCTGCGTCTCGACGGTCGGAATGCCGTAAGCCGCCAGGAGCTGCTTGGATTCCACCTCGGTGAAAATGCTTCGACCGGACTTGCGGACCGCTTCGATGATGCTCGCCGCCCGCGAAGCGTCTGGCGGAGCCTCATGGAAATCCGCGCTGAGGACAGGAGTCTCGTACAGGCCGCGCAGGTTGTAGCTGTACTGCCACATGTAGTGGAAGACGCGCGCAGCCGTATCGGGATAGGAAAAGGTAGGGATGCCGGCGCTGTTCAGGATGGACTCTCCGGCCGCCACGCCCGTCCCACCCATCCAACTGGCAAGGAGCGGTTTCTCCAGTTTGGCGAAAGGCTTCAGTTGCTCCGCGATCTGGGTCGGATCGGTCATGGCCTGGGGCGTCAGGATTGTCAGCAGGCCATCCGTGTTCGGATCTTTGGCGACGATCTCGACCGCTTTCGCATAGCGTTCCGGGGTCGCGTCGCCCAGGATATCGATAGGATTGCCGTGACTCCACTCCCGCGGCAGAAGCTGATTCAGCGCCTCCATGGTCTCCGGTGCCAGTTCAGCCAGTTCGCCTCCCACGGCAATCAGCGTGTCCGTGGCGAGCACACCCGGCCCGCCCGCGTTAGTCAGGATGGCCAGGCGGGGTCCCTTGGGGCGAGGCTGCTTGCCGAGCACCTCAGCCACGTAGAACAGCTGACCCATAGTCTGGACGCGCACCACGCCGCAGCGGCGAAATGCGGCGGCGAGAACCTCGTCGCTGCCTGCCAGCGAACCGGTGTGCGACGCGGCCGCCTTGGCTGCCGCTTCGCTACGGCCGGCTTTGATGACGATGATGGGCTTCGACAGCGCCACGTCCCGCGCGGCGGAGATAAACCCGCGTGCGTCCCCGATGGACTCCATATAGAGGATGATGCTGCGCGTGCGTGGGTCATCGCCCAGATAATCGATCAGGTCGCCCCAGCCCACATCCGCCATCGAGCCGATGGAGATAAAGGCGCTGAATCCGACCATTTCACGTAGGCTCCAATCAAGGACGGCAGTGCAGAGCGCGCCGCTTTGGCTGATAAAGCCGATGTTGCCGGGGCGCGCCATGGAAGCGGCAAAGGTGGCATTGAGTCCCGTGGTCGGGCTCATGACCCCCAGACAGTTCGGCCCGATGATGCGGATCTTTCCTCGCCGGGCCTCCGCCAGCGCTTCCTGTTCCAATCGGGCGCCCTCCGGGCCCAGCTCCTTGAAACCGGCCGAAATGACAATCGCTCCTTTCACCTTGGCATCGACACAATCGCGGATCACTCGCGGAACTGCCACGGCGGGAGTCACTACTACCGCTAGATCGATCTGCTCCGGGACGGCGCGAACATTGGGATAGGCCTTTACGCCCAGCACGTGCGATCGCTTGGGATTGACCGGGAACACCACCCCGCCAAAAGGGTTGCTGATCAGGTTCCAAAACAGCGTGCGGCCGACGCTGCCAGGCGTCTCGGTGGCGCCAATCACCGCCACTCGCTCGGGAGCGAAGAACACATCCAGCGGGTGCTGCCGCCCGTGGAGAATATCGTGCGCAGCTTCTAGCTTGGGAGGCTTGGATGGCTTCATGGCAGGACTCTCCTGATTGACTCCATGACTGCATGACGAAATGACAGAAGGGCAAACTCACACTTAGTCATCCATAGTACTCGACAGTTCACTGCAAATGCAATTCGCGCGAGGCAGGCGCCGAGGCAGCCCTCTGCGCCGGACTTGAAGATCGCTTGCCCGTGGACCTTGCAGGGGCACGTGCTATGTGGTCCCGCACGCAATGCACGGATTTTCTCGATTAGCACTTTCCTGTGTGCCTCGGTTTCTTTGACCAGCCGGTCCACCAAAGCCTGGAATTCGGCGTCTGTACTCCTGACTACCGAAATATGCTTTGCTTCCAAGATGGCCTGCTCAATATCGCGGGCGATGAACAGCATCTTATCGCGCGAAACGGTGCGGTTATCTACCTTCTCTGCGACAGAGCTTACGTATTTGACAAACGTTCTAATGGCCCTGGGGTTGAAGGAGGCGGCGGCCTGGAATGAATCGGGAGCCTTCGCCACGAGGCCTGCCATATTTTCGCCGCATTGCGCGTGCAGGTCTTCGTCCCTAGCCAGCTTCTGCCAAAGATCTTTTTCCTCCGGCCAAACCTCAGCGCACTTCCGGTACAAGCTCGCGATAGACGACTCGAGTTCTCGCAGGGCATTAAGAGCATTCAAAAGGGATTGCACCTCTGCGGCCATGGCACGCCACCTCCGCCATCCGTCTGAACGCCCTGTGCGGCCCCCCGACCGCGCTCAAATGGTAGCCGGGATGAACCGATTTTGCGAGTTCCTCATCGCTTCTCGGAAGCGCACATAGCAGACGGGACGCTCGCCATGGCTACTTCCTCCCTTCCAGCGCTATTCGCCTAGAAGGGCGCGATTTTAACCCCGCCGTACCGGTAGGGCATTCCTTCGGAGATTGAACAGAACGCTGCAGCCCGTGCGTCAGGGCGCATAGAAGCCTGCCGTGCGCGCTGGGGCGCGTCCGATCGGCCCGGAGAAATCCGTGCCCTTCCGCAAAGTCCTGAAGCGCACCTGATCGTTGGCGGGCCCCGCCGAGCGGGACAAATTGGCCATCGACAAACAGTCTGGCTTAGGCTAGAACTGTAGCCTGAAGGATTGGGGCGTCAGGAGTCAGAAGGCAGTTGTCGGTTGTCCGTCGTCCGTTGTCAGTACGCGGGTGGCGGTTTGAGGCCTAAAAGGACGCTGAAAAGGGGGGCTGTCATCCTGAGGAGCTGCAGGCGACGAAGGATCTGGTAAGAGCAGTTGAAGGTTGAAAGTTAAGGGTCGAATGCCAAGGGCTTTTCCATTCAACTTTTGACCTCCGACTTTCAACTATTCCCCGCGAGATTCTTCCCTTCGCTCGGAATGACAACCGAAGGGCTTCGCTCGGAATGACATTGGGGAAAGCTTCTGCAGCTTCCTGCTAAGAGAGGAATTGCGAATGGTGGATGAAGGATTCAAAAACACGGAGGGCCGCCGAGGAAGAAGGACGCTGGCCGGTGGGCCGACCCGCGCACGATCAGGTGCGGAGACAGCCGCGAACAAGTCGGCAACATCGTCCGAGGTCTGCGCGCCAGGACTCCATTGCGCCAACTTCAGATCGCAGACCCAAGGGCTCCCGCCACGGCGGCGCCGCGACTGCGCTGCTCGCGCTGCTTCGGCGGAATGCAAAGACCGCAGGGTCGAATGCCGAATCTGCGTTACAAGGAGCAGTGTTTGGACGCGGGCACCCCAGTGGGTTGCGGTTGCCTCAAGGTTCGGAGATGAGTAAAAAGGCAAAAAAGAGATGTCAAAAATAGCAAAACGAAGCCGCCAAATTGTTGAAAACACAGGGTGAGGGCCGAGAAAACGAACCCAAAAGGAAGCCATTCTGAGGCCGAAGGAAGCCGATAAAGCTGGGGGCAGAAGACAGGAGTCAGAAGTCAGGAGAAAGAAAAAGCCGCAGAGTCGACGAACGACTCTGCGCTGCACCGGGGACTGGCGTTTCACACTCTCCGCTTTCTCGGCGACAGAGAAAGAAGAGCCGCGGAGTCGAACAGCGACTCTGCGCTACAACTGAAAGTCGCGCTTGACCTTTTCAGATTTTTCGGCGACCGAGCGGGCGAGCTCTTCCTTGTACTCGGTGAGCTTCTTGGCAAGCTCTGGGTCGGATGTGGCGATGATTTGCGCGGCGAAGATGGCGGCATTGATCGCGCCCGGTTTGCCGATAGCCGTGCAGGCGACCGGGACGCCGCCCGGCATCTGGACGGTGGAGAGCAACGCGTCGAGGCCCGCCAGTGTCGTCGTGGCCATGGGCACGCCGATGACGGGCAGCGTCGTCTCGGCGGCGATCACGCCCGCCAAGTGAGACGCTCCCCCGGCGCCCACGATGATCACTTTCAGTCCGCGCTGAATCGCCGTGCGAGCGTATTCCGAAGTGCGCGCGGGCGACCGGTGCGCAGAGGTGATCTCCAGCTCGAACGGCACGCCGAACTTCTTGAGTGTATGCGCGGTTTCAGTCATAACGGGCAGGTCGGTGTCACTACCCATCACAATGCCTACCCGGGGGCGAGGTTTATCCGTCATCAGTTCCTCCTTTCCTCCATCCCGCGCTCGGGGAAAAGAACTCGCATGCGTACTCAACGCGGACTTCTGGGCGCCGGGCAATTGCCTGTGCGCTCATTGCGGCGTTTACGTTCCCGCGCCTGCGGGAGACGCCGGAGACCTTTGGCGCCGATGTCTCGACGGTAGTGCATACCCTCAAATTGGATCTTGCTCACCGCGCTATAGGCCCGCTCGATGGCCGCAGGCAAATCCTCCGCAATCGCCGTGACGCCCAGCACTCGCCCGCCTGTCGAAAGCAATTGGCGGTTGTAGAACCGCGTACCGGCGTGGAAAACCTTGACGCCCCCCAGTGCCTCCGCCGCTTCGTGGCCGGTGATCACCTTGCCGACTTCAGGCTTCCCCGGGTAGCCCTTGGACGCCAGCACCACACATACGGCAGGGTTTGGCGTCCAGTGCGCTTCCAGGGCCGCGAGCTGGCCCTGCCGCAGGGCGTGAAAAAGTTCGACCAGATCAGACCGCAGGCGCATCACAATGGGCTGGGCTTCCGGGTCACCCATGCGTACGTTGTACTCGAGCACCTTTGGCCCGGCCTCCGTCAGCATTAATCCACAGTAAAGAAAGCCACGGTAGGGAACGCCCTCGGCAGCCATGCCCGCCAGCGTGGGCGCCACAATGCGACGGAGAATATCGTCGCGCAGGCGCTCGTCGAGGATGGAATCATCGCTGTAAGCGCCCATGCCGCCGGTGTTCGGGCCGTGATCGTTGTCGAACACCGCCTTGTGGTCCTGGGTGGGGGCGAGCGGCAGGATGCCTCGGCTGTCGGTGAGCACAATGAATGAAACCTCTTCGCCTACGAGGCACTCTTCGAGCACAACCGACTCGCCGGCGCTGCCGAGCGTTTTTTGACGCATGAACTCGTCCAGCGTCTTCTCGGCTTCCTCGCGGTTGTGCACAATCACCACGCCCTTGCCCGCCGCCAGCCCGTCTGCCTTGACCACCAAGGGAAAGGCAAATCCCGGCAGGGCCTTCACCGCTTCGTCGAAGTTCTGGGCAACAGCGAATCTGGCCGTGGGAATGCCCTGGCGCTGCATGAACTCTTTGGCGAAGATCTTGCTGCCTTCGAGGCGCGCGGCGCCTTTCGTGGGCCCAATGACGCCGCGTCCGGCCTGCTCAAAGTCATCCACCAGGCCCGCCACCAGCGGCGCTTCCGGGCCGACCACCGTCAGATCCACCTGGCGCTCTTGCGCCAGCGCCAGAATCTCCTGCGGCCGGGAGACGTCCACGGGAAGGCACTCAGCCTCCTGCGCAATGCCAGCGTTCCCCGGAGCGCAGAGGATCTCTTCCACGAGCTGGCTCTCGCGCAGCTTCCAGGTCAACGCATGCTCTCGACCGCCTGAACCGATCACCAGGACCTTCATAGGATGGCGTACACTATCGGCAAGCTGGGACTTTGTCAATCAGGGAAATGCACCCCCTCGCACTCGGGAGTGCCCCCGTGGCGACAGTCGATCTTGCCAGGTTGTCGGCACCACCACATCATGATAGCCTCTCGGCACCCTCGCCAATAGGAGCACCTATGAGCTTCTTTCATCACGACCACGATCATTCGCATGCGCGGCGGCGTTTCCTCAAGAAAGGGTTTGCGTTCTTCGGGGCGTTTGCCTCGGCTTCTGCGGCGCCAAGCCGCGCCCCCGCGAAAGAAGCGGAACATTCGCAGGCCAAGCCGCCGGCTCCCCAATCTCCCGGCCGCACCGCGCCGCCTCCGAGCGCACGCGGCCAGGCGAAGCCCGAACCCTATCGGGTGTTCGACGCTCACCTGCATTGCCCGAGCGAGACCGGCGAAGTCTGGCAATGGTACCCGGTCACCAAGACCTTTGAGGAGTTCGCGCGCTACCTCGACCGAACCGGCGTCCAGCGCGGCATTATCAACAACGTGCGCTGCCAGTTGGCGAAGACTCCGTCGGAGTTCATTGCTGGCAACCGCGAGGTGGTTCGCCACGTGGAGAAATACAAAGGGCGCTTCCTGGGCGCCTGCGTAGTGAACCCGCTTTTCATCGATGAGGCGCTGCGCGAAATCGAGGACTGCCGTAAGCAATTCGGCTTTGTGTGGGTCGGCGAGCTTTGTAACTACACGGCTCCTTACCAATACACCATCAGAGAATTCGAGTTGCTGGTCGAGCAAGTCGTGAAATTGAATATGGTGCTCGACGTCCACACCGAACTGGAGGAGATGGAATTCATAATCCAGAAGTTCCCGCAGGCCACGATCGTCTTCCCCCACTTCGGCGACGGGCAGGAGTACGAGCACATCTTCAAGCGCATCGACCTGGTGGCCAAGAACCCGAACTGCTACCTCGACACCTCCGGCTACGGCCACGACCGCATGGGCATGCTCGAATACGCCGTGAAGACCATCGGCGACGATCGCGTGCTCTTCGGCTCCGACTTCTCCATCAATTGCCCCGCCACCGTGCTGGCGCGCATCGAAAATGCGTTCATTACAGAGGAGCAGAAGCGGAAGATTCTTTCGGAGAATTTGCAGGCGTTATTGAAGAGGCTTCAGGCATAGAACGCCTCAGAAAGTTGGAATGCGGCTAGGGCGTGGGAGTATAATACGTGCATGGGTGCTGAAGTCATCCCCAAACTAACCTACGAGCAATTCCGCCAGCTTCCCGACGATGGGAAACAGTACGAGTTGGTCCATGGGGAGGTACATTTGACTCCTGCTCCGACCACCAGACATCAGTTTGTCTTACGAAATCTAACTGGGAGCTTGCTTCAATACCTCGCCAAGAATCCTCTCGGTGAGCTCGCCTTCGCCCCGCTGGATGTCCGCTTGGGTGAAGATACTGCCCTACAGCCCGACCTTATCTTTGTCTCGAGCTCCCGGGCCGACATCATTCAGGAGGATTTCATCGCCGGTGGCCCGGATCTTGTCGTGGAAATCCTCTCTACCTCAACCGCTGCCCACGACCGCGCCACAAAGCTGCCGATCTATGTGGAGGCGGGCGTGCCGGAAGTCTGGCTGATTGACTCACAGGTCAAGACGGTGGAGGTTTTGAAACTCCACGGGAAGAAGTATCTTGTGGAAGCAACGCACGCGGGTGATCAAGTCCTCGCTTCCGACCTCTTTCCTGGATGGCAACTGCCCCTCAAAGACCTCTTCGATTTTCGGGGACGGTTCTAGACATGCCCATTACTAGCCGCTATTTGCCGTTTGCATCCAAATCGTATCCAGCTTGTGCCAAGAAGATGCGCTGAAGTCTCGTGGTGCCGGATTTGGGCGTCACGAGGGCCGTCAGCCAGAATACGATCGTAATGATGGGAACGGTCGCGAGGGCTAAAACCCCGAGGAAAATCCTGCCTTTCCAGAAACAATAGCAGGCGATTCCAAGAATGGCGGGCCAGCGGGTCAGCCTAACGATGTTCTGACCAATTACTGCAACCCAAATGTTCGCCACCGGGTACCGAAATAGGGCGAATAAAACAGTGAGAAAACACACCAACATCCAAGCCAGCTTCCATTCAATAATCAAGTACAGTACGGGAAGGATTGATTGCGACAGGAACAATGGCCATAGCTCCCACTCGACCGCCCTCAAGAAACAGACCTGTATGAGTTCCTCGCTCGTCAGATTTTCCAGAAACTCTCTTGCAACACCGAAGGAAGGGTATCTGAATCTGTCCACGCTCCCCGAAGGGCTGACGTCATACATTACCGGCTTCCAGGAGGGCCGGCCGTGAAGATGATCTCGTTTCCACTGGAAGCGGGCTGTGTCCGAAACAGTGACCTTCTCACCCGACTCCGCTGCCAACTTCCTTGCGTAATTAAGGGCATCGTCCCATCGAGCGAACCGCTGGTCTCCAGAAGGCATTCCACCCTGCGGTGTTGGCCCGAGCAGCGCCGAAAACTGAACCACACGAAAGCGCCCGGGGTCCCGAAGCGCTTGCCTCCTTTCAGCAATAGACATGGATGCCAGCAGAGGCCAGAGCAAAACCGCCTTGCCAGGGAATCCCTTAGTCAAGTAAATGCTGCGAACACGGGAAGGCGGTCGCGAACTGTCATGCCATACCCATAGCATCCCACTGAGGAGGTAAAGGGGCGCAGCGCAGAACCAAGCTGCAAGAAGAGAAGCAGTTATCAACCCCAGCAAGGAAAGTACAAAAAGCCAAAACCTGATGAACACGTAATTCGGCACCTATCGTAGGAGTGACCGTGCATCGTTGATCAAATAAAATCGCCTGGCCTGCGGTTAATCGGCGATAGAATCCAGGTTGCGTGATCAGCATCCTCTGTACTGATTTCACCTGATTGAACGAGTCTCTTGAAGAGATCAGCGTAGGCCATTCTCTCGCCGCTGGTCGCCGCTGTAGGAGCTAACGGATAGTCGCGCAACACGCGAAATGGAGGCCTCGCTCCAGTAGCCTCAATGCCACTCAGCACATGAATCAGATTCGTGTGGCGTAGCCTTCCCATTGCGTCCACAGACGGCATGCCCTGCTTCGCCACGGTCGTAGCCGCCGCGACCGTGCTTGCTTTGCTCAGCCGCGCGAGAAAGGACTCCATGTATCCCCGCTCTTTATCACGTCGCTCTTGGCGGTTCCGCTCTTTCTTGCTGGCCATGATTTGATTCTAGAGTGCAATATAGACGTGTCGCACCCACTTTACAACCATGGCGGTCCCCGTCATAAGAGCAGGAGGCAGATCCGGAGTCCAAAAGATAATTCATTTCGAGAGTGGGGATGCACGAGGGGCCCCGCCTTGCTAGAATAGTCTCTTGCCTTTCGGGCGGGATTCCCAAATATGGTTTCGGGCTTTACGGAAAAATACGATGTGGTGGTGGTGGGCGCGGGACACGCAGGCGTTGAAGCCGCGATGGCGGCGGCACGCATGGGGCTGAAGACCGCACTTTACACCATCAACCTCGACCTCGTCGCGCAAATGTCCTGCAACCCCGCCATAGGTGGGATCGCCAAGGGTCACCTGGTGCGCGAGATTGATGCGCTGGGTGGCGTGATGGGCGAGGTGATTGATGCCACGGGCATCCAGTTCCGTCTGCTCAACACCAGCCGCGGCCCGGCCGTCTGGTCGCCGCGCGCGCAAGCGGACAAAAGACTCTACCGCGCGAAAATGCGGCAGGTACTGGAATCCGAACCCAACCTCCGGATCAAGCAGGCAGAGGTTGTGGATTTGGTGCTCGGTAGCGCCGCCGTCCGCGGCGGCAATTCCGCCGAGGCGCCGGCGCTACAAGTTCGCGGCATCCGACTACGCGATGGCCGAGCGGTGGAGGCCGGAGCCGTCATCATCACGACCGGCACCTTCTTGAACGGCTTGATCCACTGCGGCGAGAACACTTATCCTGCGGGACGTTCGGGGGAGCCGCCCTCAGTGCTCCTCGGCGAAGCGCTGCGGCGGCTCGGCTTTGAAGTTAAGCGGCTCAAGACGGGGACGCCGCCGCGGCTCGACGCGCGCACCATGGATTTCTCCCGGTTCCAGGTGCAGCCCGGCGACCCGATTCCCACACCCTTCAGCTTCGGCACCAAAGCGATCACGCAGCCGCAGACCGCCTGCTGGATCGGCTATACGAACTCCGAGACGCATCGCATCATCCGCGAGAACGTTCACCGCGCGCCGCTTTACTCCGGCCAGATCAAAGGGATCGGCCCGCGCTACTGCCCTTCCATCGAAGACAAGATCGTCAAGTTCCCTGACAAGCCGCAGCACCAGCTTTTCCTTGAGCCCGAGGGGTTGGACACAAACGAGATTTACGTGAACGGCATGTCCACCTCGATGCCCATCGATGTCCAGGTGGCCATGGTGAAGTCCGTCCCTGGGCTAGAAAACGCCGAGATGATTCGCCCCGGCTACGCCATCGAGTACGACATGGTGCAGCCGACAGAGCTCTATCCGTGGCTCGAAACCAAGAAGATACAGAACCTCTTTCACGCCGGACAAATCAATGGCACCACCGGATACGAAGAAGCTGGCTGCCAAGGCATCATGGCCGGCATCAACGCGGGCCTCCGCTTGCAGGGCAAGGACCCCGTCATAATCGAGCGCACGCAAGGTTACACCGGCATCCTCATTGACGACTTGGTCAGCAAAGGCGTGGATGAGCCTTACCGCATGTTCACCTCGCGCGCGGAGTTCCGCCTGCACCTGCGCATTGACAACGCCGATGAGCGCCTCATGCCGCTCGGTTACCAAGTGGGCACGATTAAGCAGAAGGACTACGAAGCCTTTCTCCAGAAGAAGACGCGGATTTCTGCGACCACCAAGTTCCTGTTGGAGAACCACCTCGACCCCGATTCTCGCGTGGGCCGCGAGATTTACACACGACTCGGGATGATGACTGCCGGCCAGTTCACCGTACCCGCGCCACTCACCGGAGCGCAACTACTCAAGCGCCCGGAGTTGCGGATTGACGATCTGATGGAATGGATCAGCGACGGCCTCCGGTCTATAGCGGCGCCTTTATGCCGCCAAGAGGTAGCGCCAGCCTTTGACCCGGCATCGGTAGCCGATTCGGCTGTAGGGGTACAGTGCGCTGTGCCCTTACTGAGTCGGGAAGAAGCTCGCCGCGTCGAAACCGATTTCAAATACGAGGGCTATCTCCAACAGCAGGAAAAACAGATGGAGCGGATGAAGCGCGCCGAGTCGCGCCGCATCCCGGAATGGTTCGATTACCGCAAGGTCTCCGGCCTCTCGCGCGAGGTGGTGGAGAAGCTCACCAAGGTCCGGCCGCTCACCCTCGGCCAAGCCTCGCGTATTCCCGGTATCACCCCCGCCGCCGTCTCCCTCGTCAACTGCTACATCGAGATCTTCCAGCGCCGCACTGCCGAACAAGCCATCTGACGACCGCTCGGTAACGCTGGGCACCTGGGCGAGCTATAATGGGAGGTGGCTTGGCGTTTGCCAGCCTCCGGGAGAAGCAAAGCAGCCCTGTGGAAAGATTTCCAACGATTTCGGATCCTGAGACTCCTCTGCCTCCTGACCGCGACCGGCCGAACTCGTCCGTTCTTAGATGCGAGCGCTGCCGCCGGTGGATGCGGTTAGTATTCGTCGACTACGAAGCGCCGAACGAATCTGTCGATGTGCGAATGGCCGCATTTCCTATACTTCAATGTCCTGAGTGCCGCGATTACAGACTGACTCCCCGAGGGCGATCGTTCCTCCAATGGCTGGCGGAGCAAGCCAGAGTGAAGGGGAGTAGCGCAGTTCAGGTTTCACGAAAGACTCAACCCAAACGCTTTGACTCATTCTGCAAAGATCTCGACTTCCTGTATGACTCAACAGACTACGAATACATTCCCGGCCTTTGGAGAAGGGAGGGCGACGGATTTCTGACGCCGGTATTCTTTCGCCCTGATGTCCTTCTGAAATATGGTCTCAATGACGAGTACTCTGTAATCTTTGCTTCGGACACTTACGGATCTCTCTACAAGAAGGGATCGGATGGACACTATGAACATATGATCGCTTTTGGAGTCAACCAAAGTGGAAAAGTGGTGATGTGGCTCGGAGATGTTGACGAGCTTCCCGTGGAAGAACAGTACTACCTGCGGGCCTTCAATGTCCCATCCGATCACGATGTCGGTTCCGAATTCTTTCAGGGACAAATCGAAGTTATTTTCACGGAGCCTTCGGTTGAAGCAGCGATGCTGAAGTACCGCAAGTCCTTCCTGGAAGTCGTGCTCCTTCTGCGCGACCTGAAGTTGACCCGACTTGACAAAGAGTCCTTCGAAGAGACCAGGAGAGTGGCGCGTCCGATTGCGTGGACAGATAATTTGGTTGGTGCCGTTATTCAGGCGCTTCATAAGATATGTATCGAAAGTCTTGACGCATCTGCACTGAGAAAAGCCCTTCGCAACGTTGAGACAGGACCTGACCTCGACCAACAGGGCAGTCTTAAGCTAATGGAAATGTGGCTCGCTGAAGTTGAAGGACTCGCCGATGCGTCGCGGGTAATGTCACCCTTCTATGTTCTGAATGATTTGCGAATCTTGTTTGCCCACCTCTTGCCAACTCCAAAAGCTCAAGAGCTTCACAGTACCTGCCGTTCGCGCCTTGGAGTCGACGCCCCTGGCTGGCAAGTGGTGTACTTGAAGTTGATGGAGTGCCTTGCGCAATCGTATAGGGACCTTACCGAGGCGATTAGCGAGGGCAGCGGCTGCTAGGGAATATCTTAAAACGCGCCGTGGTGCGTGCGCGGCATTCACGGACGTAAATCCTCATAGCTTCTTGAATGCTGGCCTTTGCTTCCTCAATCGTTCTACCCAGTCCATACACACCCGGGAAGCACTCGCTGTACGCCCAGTATTTCCGGCCTTCACGTTCAACGGTGATGGGGTAGGTGTACATCTCCATGACCACATATTATCACGAAACCCGCATGGCCAAAACCAAGTCCGTTTTGCAGGACTCCGTCCGGCTCGGCGCCAAGCACCAAGTCAGTATACCTCACAGAATCTCCAAAGCTCTCAAGCTCAAGTGTAGCGTGACACAATAGATTAGAAAAAATGACACAATAGTCTGGAGTAGGGGGGGAAGACAAACCAACCCTGAAGCGTCTACGGGCGGGTCCAGGCCGGACGCTAGGGTTTTAAGTTTCTCGTGGC